>Ga0194136_1000007_pt1 | contig 135411 bp, 193 predicted proteins | sample TARM_MetaG_T3A_1_FD_134023 | JGI IMG/M metagenome (GOLD analysis project Ga0194136, IMG submission 134023) | Freshwater microbial communities from Pennsylvania, USA, analyzing microbe dynamics in response to fracking - TARM_MetaG_T3A_14 (version 2) | ecosystem: Environmental > Aquatic >...
CATTTGCACAACCAAAATCAACAATGACATCCGCATTAACTTTATCAAGAAAGAATGCTTTATCAAGAATGCTCTGGGCCATCCTCTTATTGTATTTGTCAAGGGATTCTATGTCTGCGTATTGCATGTTCTCTCTTATAGCCACTTTTGTGAAATAGTCAAGAATTTTCTTATTTTTTAAACAAACATGCAAAGACCATCGCCATCACAGAAAACTCCACATCTTATCAACTCTAATATCTGTTCATCTGTCATCGTATTAGCTTCATCCTCGCCTACTGCCAACCAAATTTTATCATGTTCGGCAGCAACTATGATGTCAGATTTCCTAGGAAATATTTTATCTAATAAAACAAAAGCATTTAAATCTTTTCTTTGACTGTATTCTCTCTTTGCCTCTTTGTGATTTAAAAACTCTTTTCCGTCTTCAGATAATTTTTCCCATCTTTCTTTAGCATACATATTAATCTTCCTTGATTTCTTCTAGTTGGTAAATAGAATTCGAGGTTTCAAAGGTGTTCCCCTCAACTTTAGCAATTGGACTTGTTTGAAAAAGACCAGAACAACTAACCCCATTTCTTTCTGTTCGCAACATTTGAAAGGTTTTTCCCACTTCAGGCATAGATTCGACCCATCCAACAGCTTCATAATCTACAAACAAAGAAACATCCTCTTGGGGAATTGAACCACAAACATAACTTTCTTGATCCGCAGTAGGGAACTCTGGATTTTCACAAGCAGACAACTTTTTGATTTTGATTTTGGTTTTCATAATATTATTTTTTTTAAAAACTTGTGTTGGTTGTTAGAACGAGTTATAACATATTCGAAATGATTCCACTGATGTTTCTAACATGTTATTTTCCTCAACATTCTCAACATTCTTCATAGTTTATTTTTATTTATAGTAATGTGGTTTTGTTATTGTTTCTCTTAGGTCAAAACCATAGGAACGACGACTAACCGAAACAATCATAGGGGCAAGTTCTCTTTTGACAATCCCTAGGCCATCATAAAGATTCCACCATCTTTGTAAGTCTGCAACAAAATCTCTTCTATTGGCAAAAATTTCGTAAACATCAACTGGACATCCAAGATGTTCATTTAATTTGCCTTCGTCATAATAATAGAGAGTTGTTTCAAAAGAATCTCGATCCCATTTTTCAACCCAACTCATAAAAAGATAGTCGTGATAATCGTAAATTAAAGGATCGCCTTTCCCTTCAACAATATTTTGGTCCGCACTCAATTCAGCAGAAGGAATCATACTTAATGTTTCCTCTGGAATTACATTTTTAATGTTCTCATTGTGCCATTTGCAAAGATCATAAATTTGATGTTTCCAAAGATCCATAACAGGAGCTAGAAATCCCATTAGATCGCCTCCAATGGTACAATACCCTACAGTAGCTTCAGATTTGTTCCCGTTGCATGTGAATACCCCTCCGACCATTTGAGCAATACCCGCAAGAACACTATTAGAACGGTATCTAGCTTGGATATTCTCAAAAGAAAGTTGATCGCATTTTTTCAACAAAGCATCTTCCAAACTATTCTTAATCGCATTTACTTCATTTTGAATTGGAATAGATAAATATTGACATCCAATATTCATAGCTAATTTTTCAGCCGCGCTTATTGTTTGATTAGAATTAAAGTTTGTTGGCATATTGACAAGATATAAATTTTCTTTGTCAATGAATTGAGAAAAGATAGCTGCAACAAGAGAATTATCAACGCCTCCAGATGCCCCAATAACTACTTTCTTGATTCCAAACATTTCACAATATTTTTGACAAGCATATGTAATTGCCATATGAAGATATTGTTCATCAGAAATATTATCGCTTGTATAACATTCGCCCACCACCATAGTATTGTCATCCGTTATTACAACACTCTTAACCCCCTCTTCAAAAGGCTTGAAAAAGGAATATTTCATCTCGTTAGAATACACACAAGAATCTCCATCAAAAGTATACATTGTTTTTGCATTGTTTTGCGTCCCAACATTATTGACATAAAACAATTTCACATGAGTATTTGTTTTTTTGTCCAAAGATTTAGTATGCTTAGAGAAAACTCTATTTCTTTTATCATTCTTTCCTTGAGTATAGGGAGAACAACTAAGATTTAAAATCACATTGACATCATCATCAATATGTTCGAGAGGCTTAATTACATAATCATCATCCCAACCGTCTTCGCAAATGATACATTGGATTCGATTTTTCCCAATATAAAGAGGCTTATGAAAAGGAATTTTAGGCTTTTCTGCTTTCCAATCTTCTTGGGTCATTTCTTGAAATATTTTGTCCGCCATAGATTTGCGAGCACTATAAAAATGACGATCATCATCAAACTCCCGATAATTAGGTTGCAAGAATTTTGTTTGAGTATCCCAAATTCTTCTGTCTTTTGCGATGAAAACGCAATTTTCTAGTCTAGCTCTTCCATCTTCTCCTTTCTGGGAATAAGAAGCCTTAACGCTACCCCAAATGATAATAATGTTTTCTGCTAATTTTGCTATTTTGAAATTTGCCTCTTCGCATTCTTGAATAAAAGATTTTCGTTCCCAATTGTCTCCTATGAGATATCCAGGCACGCACATTTCGGGGAACACAATTACATCAGACCTATCTTCTTTGGCTTTTTCAATGGCTTTGAGCATAGAAAGCCTATTCTCTTGGGGACTGCCAGAAACAACTTCAATTTGGGCAACAGTTATTTTCATGGGGCATTTATATCAACTTCTTCTGATATGTCAATCCTTTTTTGACGAGAATCCATCATTTCACGAATTTTCCCATAAAAAATCAAGAAAACCAAAATTAACCAAATAATTGTAACAATTATATCTTCCTTTTTCATTTCATTTTTGCTTTGTAAACTTGATTACCATCAATGTAGTGAACTGTTCCCAATACATTATATAGCTTATTGACATTAGAGAAGGGAGGGTTGGAAATAACTTTCACTCCAGAATCCTTGAAAATTTCCAAAGTGCTTTCGGTTGCCAATGCAGTCACCCCATTAGGCAAAACAGTAAAGGAAATTGGACCCAAAGGAACATCATTTTCTACTCTTACAGTATATGTTTTGTAATCTTCCTCAAAAGAAAAAATAAATCTAGAATAAATGCCGTTATGTTCTGCATAAACAACACAAATATTCTCTTCCATTTTAGCATCAATAATTCTGTAGGAACCAAGTTCTGAAATTTTCAAAGTGTTTACACAATTCTGACGATTTCTTTCATAAGGAATAACGAAATGGGTTTCTCCGAAAATAGATTCGATAACTAATCCTTCAAAAACATTTGTGGATAGCTTCATCACTCCAGCCACTACTTTTAAGCCTCCTACAATTTTGTTTCCAAATCTGTTGAAGGAAATTTCAATCATTTTCCCTTGATTAACTGAGTAAACCTTATCACCTTTAACAAAAAAACCTTCAGAATGTACTTTTTGGAGTACATCTTGGGTTCTGAAATTATAACAAGATAAATCAGTGCCATTTAAGACAACTGCCACTGGCATATTGCCTCCAATATCAATGAGTTTAATCTTCTCATTGATTTTGGATTTTCTAATGGGAGTGTCCATTATTCCATCTTTATAAATTCCATCATTTTGAACCCAATAAGGGACTCCCATAAATGAATAGAAGTCGATAATATCTCCTTTGGTTTCAGCAACCAAATCAATATCAAAATGTCCATCAGATATATCAACATCAAATTCAAATTGAGATTCAATATTGGAACTGAAATCAGCCAATGTGGGGGGGGCAAGTCTTTTGTTTCCCAAAAACATCTTCTTAAACCACTCTAAATGAGAAGCTGGAATCATAGAAAAATCTCTAAAAGGTTTGGGTAATTTTGCTTTGGGATCAAAAACAGACACCCCATCTTTCATTTTTTTCACCCATTCTTTAGGCTTATAATCTGGATGCCCTCCTCGATAGGGATGGATGCCTACCCAAAGATAAAAACTTAAAATCCCAAAAGAAAACCAATCACTATTTTCAGTCCATTTGTTGTCTTTAATTTCAGGGTCTCGAATAGACTCCATGATTGCATCTGCCTTATAAGAAGGGGTTTTATAAGAATCTGTGTCAATGAAAAACACTTCAGAAAAATTTTCATCAACAAGAATGTTCATTTCATTCAAATCAACAATGAGGAAACCAGCATCGTGAATGTATTTTACAATATCTTGGATTTGTCCAATTAAATCATTAACTTGTTGGTCTGTAATGTTGTTGTTCTTTTTAAATGTCTTTGTGAACAACTGACACAAGGGAAGACAATTATCTTTGAAGTCGGTTAGATAACCAATTGCCTTAGATTTTTCATAAACAATTTCTTGAGGGGCTAAAACATTTGGATGCTTAATTCCTTGAAGTTCTTTAATCTTCTCTACAGGAATCATTTGTTTGGGGTTTTTGTATATTTTGATTGCTTTCCCATTAACACAAAAAATATCTGCTTGACCTCCAGAAGCTTTATAGTTCGAAGAATCAAGTTTGATTTCTCCCATTCCATTTATTTTAACTTTTTTTTCCATTCAACTTCCAAAGTAAATATAAAATTTTCCGTCTCTTTTTTTGAATCCCTCTAAAAAAATATGATCCATATCGGGAACATGAGATTGCAATTCATTTGCTTTCTTCATAACATCATACCAAGTGGGGTTTACAAGAGTAAATGAAGTCTGAAGATCTTTGTATTCAGGATCATAATCAACAATACCTAAAAGATTGTTCATAACGAAATGATATTCCTCTCCTTCACAATCAGGCTTAAAAGATTCATTCCAATTCTTTTTAGGAAAAGCACAAATATACAAGGGACTACTTTGATTATCTTTTTCAAGCAAAGTTTCTAATTCGTCACGTAATTTTTTCTCCCTTTTTTCTTTTTCTTCGTATTCTCTTTCTATTTTTTCAGCTTCTTTTTTCCATTGTTCGGTTTTCTGAAAAAAGTTGTTATCATCTAAATATTTATCAAATGATTCTTGAACATTGCAAGAGCAAAGTTTATCTATAAGCCTAATAAAAAGAGAACCATGATGAGGGTTAACACAAACATTGGCACCAATAACTTCCACATTACGAAACCCTAATTTTTCAGCAAATTCTTTTGTTTCAAAAAACTTTTCAACATTTTTTTGAATATGCCAAGGGAAGCCTTCTTTCACTCCCATTTGACTAGAAGAAATGATAATTTCACATACTTCTTGGGGAATGATCTTTCTTGTTGTCTTTTTCACGGTTGAACCTTAACATGTTCCAAGGACAAGTCAATCCAATTTTTTGTTTATTTTCAAGGAAGCAAAAGAAATATCGTCATGGTGTTTAATACCCTCCTTTACCCATTTGCGTTGGAAAAAATTCACTTTTCGTTTTACAAAATCTCCATTGAAATTTTTATAGTCGAAAAGATCTAGGGTCAACTGCAACTCATCAACAGGTTCATTGTTTGCTTTTATAAAAGAACTTAATCCATCAGAAGCAATTGCTATTAAATCTAGATTTTTGAAAACATTTATTCGATCCGCCATAAAGTTAGCATACAAATCTATTTGAGGATTTTCATCAAACAAATCGTAATCATAATCATTCGGAAAGAATATCTTTTCCCGAATCGAATTGCATTCCACATAACACGATTTATCTCCAAAAAATTCCATGTAATTCCAAATTCTCTTTTTATTACAATTCTTTTCGTTAGGAACACCTGTTGGATTAAAAAGAGAATGTTGAGGTTCCAATACATATGAAAAATAGAAGGGAGCATTGCTATTGAAAACTGTTTTTCGATATTTTTTTTTATTTTGATATTGAAAAAAGCAAACTCCATCTCCTAATGTAAATTGAAGAAAGTAATTTTGATATTGAACTACTACTAAGATAGTAGCGTCAAGAACTTCAGTGGGAAAATTGTAAGTAATCAAAAAATCACAACAACGATCATACAAATTATATATAAACTTGGAAGAAAAAGATTTTTTGTCAAATTTTTCTTCCCAAAAAGCCGCTCTATAACGGGTATCAACAATATAAGGAATTTCTTCCTTAAGTGTATTAACAACATTCCAAGCTAATGCCTTCGCCCCAAAATCAACTTTTTTAGTTATCTCATGTGAACTAGAACAGCCATCGCATAAAACCAAAGTGTTGAATTCATCTATCTCTTTGGTTTCGAGATTTCTAAATCTTACATTTTGGTGAATCGCATAATCTTGACAGACATCATGCGATTCACCAATTTTGTAAACAGAATCTAATCTTGTTCCAAACATTAGATAATCAACAAGCTAGAGGATGCTCCACTTGTCCCTGCACTTCCATTTGCTAAAGACTGCGAGGAAGAAACAATGCTTTGGCTGACGTATCCCGCGAGTTTTGCTAATGCGTTTTCAGGATTGGATTCGTTGAACAACTCTGTCATGGAAACAAACTGATTCAATTCAGCTTCATCTTTAAGGTTGTCAAGATAATCCGCAATATCTTCATATCCAACCCCAATCAAAATGACACTCAAAGATTCAAGATATTCGTCTCGAATACAACTTCCAATTCTACTTTTGATTTCTGTGGTTGTAAAAGAGGAAGTGTTATCCGCTCCATCTGTAAGAACATAAACCACTCCGTTCGCAAGGAACTCTTGATCTTGCAAGATTCTCGCATATTCATTCATGGCTTCAATGCCTTGAACAATAGCGTCATAACAACTAGTAGAACCTCCAGGATTCAAACTTCCAACATATTCATCAACATTGATGTCATCCAAAAGTTTAAACCCATGTATTTCATTAACACTTTGATTAAAAGTCAAAATGCGAACCATGAGGTTTTCACTTCTTGGACTTGCTTTGCACGACTCAATAATTGTTTGAATGCATTGTTCAAGTTCTAGGTGGAATCCATGAACGGAGGCAGAAACGTCAACTGCAATGGTTACAAGAGTGTATTCAGATGCCCCCAAGTCATCAACACTTGTAGCACTAAATTTAAAATTAGAGGGGGTTTGTACTGTTAGATCGGGCATTTTATCTTCCTTTTATTTTATGATGTTTTTTGTTTTTTAATTACTCTTACATGAAAGCAATTTGGAATTCGAAATATTTTTGAAATACGACCTTGAGCAGGATATTCTTTTCCTCCCATTCCCTTTCCATATAGATGATGTTTTAGAATAGTCCGGTCAGTATCTAAATTCAGAATATTAAATCCTTTGGAAGTTACTTTAATAAATTTACAATGTAAGGTTTTGTTTCCAATCGAAACTTCAAGCTCATCTCCTAAAGTTAACTGAACTTCATGTGTTTGAGAAAAATAATCTCTACGAAATCTAATTAATTTAGAAGATGGCTTTTTGTCAGTCATGAACTTTCCTTATAATTTTTATACATACCATTTTTTTTAATCTTTGGCAAGGACTTTTTGAACAAAAATTCGAATAAAGTCATAAATAGTATAAGCTAAAGAGGGAAAATGAATCAAAATAAAAAAATAGATGAAATAAGAAAAATTTTTAAAAAAAATGGATATGTATTGATAACAAAAAAATATGAAGGATGCAAACAAAAATTCGAATGTATTTGTCCCAACGGGCATAAACAACATAGATCAAAACAAAGTATAAAGGAAGGTAGGGGATGCAAAGTGTGTATGGGTAAAGAAAGATATTCCTTTGAATATGTTAAAAGATTTTTCGAAAATAAAAATTGCAAATTGCTCTCTACTGAATATCGAAACAATAATCAATTACTAGAATATATTTGTGCTTGTGGAGAAAAAAGCGAGATAAGGTTCAGAAGCTTCCAAGGTGGGGGGCGATGCAAAAAATGTCAATCTGAAAGAGCAATAGAAACCAACAAAAACAATCACAATGGGAAACATCATTTTCAAACAGAATCTTTTAAAAAGAAAAGGGGTAAGAAAAACCTAGAGAAGTATGGGGTAGAACATGTCTTGCAAAATGAAGAAATTAAAGAAAAAATGAAGAAAACAAACTTAAAAAGATATGGAACAGAATTCGTTTTTCAAAATGAAAACGTTAAAGAGAAAATAAAGAAAACGAACTTAGAAAAATATGGGGTAGAATACAATTTGCAAAACGACAAAATATATGAGAAATTCCAAAATACATTAATGGAAAGATACGGAGTACCTAGTTTAGCTTATTTATCTACCCCTGCCTCAAAAGAAAGCCAAGTTTTATTCTTCGAAATACAAAATAAGATGATAGAAAGTAAGATTGACATAAGCAAAAATTATTTTGCTTCTTTAAATCAAGAATTTGTAATAAAATATTTATCCAACTATTATAAATATGATTTTGTCAATACAAAATTAAAAAAATGTATAGAATACAACGGCAAGAATTTCCATCCACACCCAAGCCAAAAAGAAGATGAAACAGGTTGGTGTGCCTTTCATCCACACAAAACAGTTAAAGAAGCTAGAAGGTATGAAGAAAAAAAACTAGAGGGGATAAGAAAAAGAGGCTTCGAAATCTTGGTGGTTTGGGATTATGAATTACACCAAGATTTCGAAGCATTAGTCGAGAAGTGTTTAACTTTTATAAAAGAAAAGTAGAACTATTTTCTATTCTAACCCCAATGCTTTTCATGTCATTAAAGAAAGCATGACCTAAGTTCTCAAAACCAGGAACGTCACTCATACAGTCTTCTAATAGAATAAACTTTTTGGCTTGTTCTCTGCCAAAATTTTCAATCACATCTCTTATGGTGTCAGCTACACAAAAATTTCTTGCTTGACCAGAAATAATAATCATATCGGCTTCTGCCATGTTGTTGAGAATTTCAGTATTAAGCCCCGTAGAAGGATCAGCGGGATCAACTACGTCTGCTTTAATCGCACTGTAATGTTCTGTCCAAGGGTTCGACCCCTTGACTTGATAGTCAACGGTTTTATGTCGATTTTTAGCCCAATTGGAAAGGGCGGTGGAAATGGGTTCATAAACGGCATGACCACTATATTCGAAAGTAAGAGGATTTCCATCATGAACAATCGAATCTCCATTTTCATCCAAAAGGGGTTTGAGTTCAGTTTTTCCGATAATACAGTGAGGAGGCCAAATGCAAAGAGGTTTCTTACTGTTTCGAGTAAGTTCTTTTACATACTCAACTCCCTTTTGAGGAATGATGGCTTTCCAAACCCCATTGACAACATCTTGTTCAGAAATAATAGTGAAAGGAGCGGGATGTTCTCCATTCGAGTTTGTCCACATAATAGGGTGGGCAATATCAACTTCATTATGACTGTCCAAAGTAATGTGGATGTCATCAATTTTGCGTTCATTGCGGGCGATAAATTCCGCAAATCGTACACTGTCTTCTACTGCACCTGGAACAGAAAGATTTCCTTGTGGGTGGCAGAAGTCATTTTGAACATCAATTCCTAAAATATGAATTTTCATAATTAATTTCCTTTGTTTTTTGTTTGTACGTCATACTTTGTTTGTACGTCATACTTTACTGTTTTCTTTATCAATGTCAATACTTTTTTTATTTTAAATTGCTTCTTTTATAGAGTCGATAAAAAGAGAAGGGTTTGGGCCATTCTGATCGAGGTTTGAAAACAATACACATTTCTTCATTATCCAAACTCGATTCGGTTATGACAATGTTATCTTCAAAAGCTTTGGCTTTATCAAATTCCTTGTCATTAACCATGCAAACAACTTTTTTGAAAGAATTTTGAAGCCAATCCATATATTCTTCATTTCCTTGAAACTTCAAATGACAAGCCAAAGAAGCATGAGCAACAGACACAATTGCTTTGTCTTGCTCAACATTTTCTCTAACTAGAATATACATTTTGCTCATTTTTAATTTCCCTTCTTAGTGGTATTCATGGATAATCAACCCTCAATCTATTGGTAAGAATCAGTCCGAGTCCAATTGCGATTCCATGCCAAGCATTTCCCAAGTAATAATACGAAAGTGCTCCAAGACAAACACTTATTAAGTACAATTGCTTTTGAAGCTTTTTGGGAGAGAACCATTCCTTTCCCTTTTTGGATAATTTGTTTTTATGATTCATAATTAAATGTTCAACGCCTTATTAAGTTGTTCTCTCAACCATTTTTCTTCTTCTTCCCATTTCATTTTAAATAAATCTATTACATTTGAAGTGCCATACTTTTCCATATCTTCTTTATAATAAGTAGTTTCTTTTTGAATTTCTTGTAATAATTTTTTAGTTGGATAGCCATGATGCATTTCAACATGATTGTCTAGAAAATTTAAATAGGCTTTTGCCACTTCCTTCATGCCTTCTATCCAATCATTAGGAATTTTATTAATATCAATGATTCTTCCTCCTAATGGTTCTTGCCCATTTACAATTGAACACAAAATTGAATATTCACATAATGGGTATGGCCTATAATAACAATTTTCATATTCATAAGCCTCCCATTCTAAAGGAAGGGGTTTTAACATAGAATAATTGTTGATATATAATTTTTTAGCAGTTTCGATATTACACTGTAAAATGAATCCTTTTATCCCATTAAACCAATTTTCAACTAACTCTCCTTTAAATCCATTATCCTTTAGTTCTTTCCAAACTTTTTTGTCAAACTCATTTTCTTCGAATTTCCAAATTGGAACATTAAAATAATTACTAGGAACTTCATACTCTTCATCTGGTTCATTTATGACATCCATTAAGGCAATAGCATTTCCATTTGTTATAAAAATATGATCAAGAACAAGTAATCTAGATTTGTTATAATCTTTTGCCTTATATAGAGAAGGATGTTTTAGAATATGTTTATTAATATAATTCTTTAATTTCATTTAATTTGATAATGTTTGGTGGTGATATATAAAAGTTTAATCATTATTCTCTTCCGAATTTCTCTCATTTGAATAATTATTTTGTTCGTCTTTATTTTTTATTTCATTTGCGACAGAAATTAATTTTTCAGCAAATTCAATTGCATCATCGGGGGTAAGACGAACGCGACAAAAATTCCCTTTGTCACTTAAGAAACCGATATCAGATTCAAGTCCTACTAATACTTGGTCATGATTGTAGGCATATGTGGAAACACCCCAACGGTATCTTTTATCAATTGAACTATAATGTTGTATCATTAATATAAATCCTCACTATAAAGTTTTTTTCCGACATTAGGATTTCTAAGTTTTTGTCCACTAGCCAAAGCAACAACCTTTCCTTCTTCCCGATCCATGAATTGTCCATATTGATCTATAAAGCCTTGACCTTTATCAGAAGATCCAGGTTTGAGACCCATTGCTTTTGCTTGTCCTCTCATAATATTATCCCAATGTCTTGCCCCACACAGAATAACTCCATCAACAATGCAAGCAGCACAAACAACAGTTCTTTGCACACTTATATTGTTATTTATATAAACTTTGGTTATATCATCAGGATCTGTTTTAAAAGGTGTTTTCATTCTATTTCACTTTTTACTTTAGCATATTCCCAACAATGAAAAATAACCTTATATTTCTTTAAAGCTATTTTTTGTTTAGGAGTAATATCGCCATATCCTTTCAATGCAAAATGCATATCTAAATTAGAATTAAAGTGGCGAGATAATTCATATTTAGCTTCCCCTAATATTTTTATGTCAGGCTTAATATAACCATTTAACAAACCAACGACTGTTTTCATAATTTAATCCTCAAATTCAACTCCAAATTGATCTTTGAATTTCTTTTTAAGGTCTAAGGTTTTAACAAGATTTTTTGGATTGTCAAGTTGTTTTTTAATAATTTCATCCATAGTTGACCCTTTTCGTAATTGAAACATTAACGCAGGATGAATTTCTTTATTAGCTTGAACCTTTAGTGCGAAGTCCTTCTGTTCTTCTGTGTCTTTAATGGTTTCATAGAATTTTAGGTTTTTATCTTTGTACTCTTTTAAAGCTTTTTCAACTAAATCGAAGAATGGCTTATCCTCACTAAAATAATTAAGATACTCAAATTGTTCATTTTGTCCAACAAGAATTAAAACTTGTTTTGGAGAAATTTGTCCATTGGCTCGCATATTATGAATCGCACAATATTTGGTGTTTTTGAGTTTGAGTCGCTTAACAATACCTTTATCGAACCAAGATAAAACAACTCCCTCTTGTAAAGAAGGAAATTTTTCCACCAAATTCAACAAATCTTCATGAGAATTGGCTTTATACACAATTGGGGTTTTTAAACCAATTTTTCTACCAACATCATGAATGTATTCGGGATGCAACTCTACCCCACTATCTTTCAATTTAGCAGACAACCAAGTTAATTCAATTTTATCGTAAGGTGTCACTATCCGGTTATATGGAGAGGTCAATTCAAACATAAAAGTATAGTCTTGAGAATTTTTAAAATCATTTAAGTAATTAACAACGGTTGTGTAATTTTCTGCTTTTTCAACTAAATCGGAAAAAGAAATATCAAAACCAGTATCACCCTCTGCAAATGCAGCCCCTCTTGTTGCCGATTGCCATTTATTGTTAAAATAATCCCAGTAAAAATTAATTAATGTACCATCCATTTTGTGAAGAATAGTAGACTCTTTTAAATTCCTTGCTTGGATTGATTCCTCTTTAAAGGATGGGGAACGGACATACAAACCATTATTACTTGTCCCTTCACCAAGATTATAGAACCGTTGAAAAGACCGACACATAACATTAAAATCTTTGTCTACAATCAATCCTCGACATTCATCCACAATAGGATGAAAACGAGGAGAATCAATTTGATTATAATTAATTATATATCGATCATTATATTTGCGGACTTTAATGGCAAATTCTTCTTGAAGCTTTGCAATTCCATTCTTTTTCAAATAATCTGTTACGAACATTTTAGGTTGCCTTTGATAAACTTCTTTTATCTTTGTTTCCATACTTGTTTTTTAATGTTGAAGGGACTGAAGAACGTTCAACATGCTCTCTTTTATCCAATATGAGTTTTATTTCTCCAATATAATGAATTCCCTCTCTATGCAATTTCTCATCTATTATGCAACCACATGGCAATCCACATAAACCAAGTCGATTGCAAAAGACTCGTTTTGACTTATAATATCTAAGTAAACTTTTTGTACTTAAATTTTCACATTCTTCTAGTGTCAAAAGGTTTTTGCCAAGTTTTTTAGATAATTTTTTAGCATCTTCGTTTGTTATCATGCAAGCATATTACTTTTTTAAAAACAAATGTCAAGCAAAAAGTCCCTTGCTTTAGCTATGGGGAGTATATCAGCGTTTTTAAAAGGTTGCTTCCCCTAAAAATTTAAATAATTTTTCCCTATCTATTTCATCAAGGGAAAATGCTCCTAAAAATATTCGAATATAATTTCTGTATTCTCCATCAAAATCTTTAACAATTTGAAGATTAATATTTTTGTTCCTCGAAATTTTTGAGATATGTATGGCCTGTTTCTGACAGAATACGCCCTCTAGTAGTGCTTTCAATCAAACCAAGTTCTCTGAGACGAATTTCTAATTCATTGCGAATGTTATTCTCATTTACCATCATTTGAAGAGCCAAGTTGGAAGCTGAAATGGGTTGGTTTTCTGCAATTTTGACTAACAAATCTTTTTCTTGATTGTTTAAGCCCAAAGGATAAATCTCAAAAAGATCCTTAAATTGGTCCCAATCTTTTGGGGTTAACACATTTTTGTTGTCAGATTTGATTTTGAGAAATCTTTTCAAGTTGCTTGCCAACAAAAATGTATCCCGACCTCTATTTCGGCAAGCATGAGCTAAATCTGTAAGGTCGCATTTAAGCATATCCACTTTAAGACCAAGATACATCACAAGCATGGAAACAATATCTTCTTGTTCATATCTTTTGAAATAAATATTCACGGTTCTATTTTTCAAAGGAGCAAACATCATATATGCATCTGTGGTAGCGAAAATAAAATTGATTAAAGATAAATCAAATTCATAATTGATACCATCATAAAAAACAGTGTTTTTATGATTCTTGTTTGGATTTAAAATGCTCAATAGAATGTTTGAAACTTCACTCGTAAGGTCATGACTTTCATCCAATAAAATTGTCACAGGTTTAGTTCCCATAACTTGACCAACAAAGATGTTTTCAAACAACTCTTTGCCTGTTTTGATATTGGAACAATTAACCTCGACATATTTCCTTCCAAGACTTTTAGCAACCCTTTGAGCAATATAGGTTTTTCCCAATCCATGACTTCCAGAGAACAAAAACGTAGGACAGGGAGTTTCATTACTATGAGATTCAATATAAAACCTAAGTTTTTCAATAACCTTTTCTTGCCCAATGACATCGGAAAAACCGTTGGAAAATTTAGGTTCCTCTTTCGATTCAATCAATTTGATTGTTACTTCTTTTGTCATCATATTTGTATATTATCATGTTTTTGTAATTATGCAAGAAAAAATCCCCCTAAATTTAGGGGGATTTTCAATCATTCGACAGTAAGTTGATCCTTCAAATCATTCAACGTTTGTTTTTCAATTTGACGAATTCTTTCTCTAGTAAGATTGTGTTTTACCCCCAAATCTTCAAGTCTCACTTTTTCATCTTGCAAGTAACGAGATACAATAATGTCTTTTTGAAGATCATCAAGTCCTTCGACAATAGCCAAAAGTTCTTTTTTATCCTCATTTTTTTCAATTACTGTGAAAGGCGACAAAACATTTTCGTCTTCTAAAGTTTGTCCATAGGTTGATCCATCTTCTGCAATTTCTAAATCCATTGATGTAGATCTTACATTAGACATTTTAACTTTCCACAATTTACTTTTGGTCCATCCCATTTTATCACGAATTTCTTCATCACCTAATCCATCTTTTTTAAAGTTCAAATATTTAGCACGAAGATCAACGATATTGGAATCAATTGTAACATCATGGGAACTTGCGTAAAGATATTTTTTAATACCTTGCTTAATCCACCAAGATGCATACGTAGAAAATTTACTCTTGGTAAGTTTATTTGGGTCAACCCGACGAACTGCTTCCATCAAACCTTCATTTCCTGCTGAAATTAAGTCTTCAGCAGGTGTCCCAGTAGAACGTGCAAATTTGAAAGCAATAGTAACTACTAATTTAAGATTACTTTCCACTAAAACTTCTGTAGCTTTTTGTTTTTCCTTATCTGAGTAATTCCCTTGGATAATAGAAGCTAAATTCCTCTCTTCATCTCTAGAAAGTAATTCATGTTTCCCGATTGTATCTAAATATGAATCTATTGCTGTTTTCATTGTTTTCCTTTTATATGGGTTCTATTTGGTTTTTGCAAGTACTTTTTAATATTTTTTACATAAAAAAAGCGGGCTGAAATTCAGCCCGCTTTGCGATTTGCTTTTTTGCTTTTTAGAAGAACAGTTTTTCTTTGTTTTTTCTCTTTCCTTCTAATTGCGGACTTTGAGGGTGTATGTTTGATGGAAGTTCTTTTCTTAATAGATGATAAAGTTTCTCAAATGAAATATTCCCTTTTGCTTTTAATATATTTGTCGCATTATATGTCATCGCTCCCATGTATTTTCCACCAAGATACGCATCATAACTATATTGAGAAGCATTACAACCTGTTAATAGCACTTCATTTTGTCGTCCTTTAGGGGATAATAATTGGTTGCGAGTCGTAACCTCCATTGCTGCTTCTAATTCATCTTCGGGGGGCAAATATCTTGGTTTCACATATCCCTCTTCTGAGAAAAGACCCAATACAGAACGAGTCATTGTTCCAGAATGGCAACTATCAGAAATAATTGTCAATGATGCTGAAGGATGCATAGAATCAATAAACCTTCTAATATGGTCATCGACCAGCAATCCGTCCCAAAGAACCCACGCTTCATCTCTACCATCAGACTCATCTTTATTTTTGTCTGCGGTATGAGTTCCATGTCCAGAAAAAGTCAAAGCTCCTTTGAAATTTTCTCCATATTTGTTAGATAACTTTTCTAGTTCTCTAAAAATACTTCTAACTTCGCTTTGAACAACTTCCGAGTCTTTTAAGAAAGTAGTTGTGTAACCATATTGGCTATAAAGTTTTTGCCACGCAGATGCATCATTAACGCATCCTCGAAGGTCATTTTGAGTTCCTCTATAGTCATTGATTCCTAAGTTAAAAGCAACTTTGCTTCCACTTATATTAGATCTTTGAGGCTTATTATGTTTTTTCGACAACATCTTAAAAACTCCTATTATCATTGTTAGAATTGTTATTGATAGAATCTGTATCAGTAGAAGTAGTTGTGGAACTAACAGTGACAGAGTTAGAATCTCCATTAATTTCCAAAGCTAAATCTTGGTTACTTTCATTTGAAGCTCTTTGGGTGTCCGAACTTCCTTCCGAATCATCTCTAACGTTATCATAAATAAGATATCCAGCGAGCAAATCAACTGCAACTGCAATTGCATGGCCTACTGGATCATTCGATATCCCTTCTGCAATAGAAGGTTCTTCAATGTTTCTTGCTTCAGGAGGAACTCCTTCTTCTAGATTTCGAACTGCTGTTGCCCGTCTTTCTTCTGCGATCTCGCCTCTGCTTTTGCTATTTACATAGGCACTTGCACAACTAGTAGATAGTATAAATGCAATCATCAAAAAAAATAATGATGCCATCTTAGTTAATGTTTTCATAATTTATTTTCCTTTTTTCATAATTTATTTTCCTTCATGGAATATTGCAATTATACAATATTTTTCTAATATTCTTTATTTCATGTTTAAAACCCTTTACTCAATCAATATTGTGATTAATATTATCAGTTTCTTCAATAATTATTAGTTCTTTATCAGTTTTACTTATTTCATTAGCTTTTTGCCCCAAATACCCTGAATGATGCCTTAAATAGTAATCTTCAGGGGTTAACCCTATTAATTCCGACAATAAAATAGCGATGGTGTCGGTTATAGCAAGCATCATAAGTATAGAAGAAGTGGGAGCTAACCCAAGATCCCCTATTTCTTGAAAATGCCCCATGTCAATAATAACATTAGCCTTATCTCTTAACTTACTATCTTTGTGGGATGTGATGCCAATTATTTGAATTTTTGGAAATATTTTTTTACTCAAATCTGATATTTCCAAAATTTCTCTTGTTTTTCCAGAAGTTGACGCAACAAATAACACATCATTCTTGGAAATTAAGCCCAAATCTCCATGCATAGCCTCTCCTGCGTGTAAGAAAACCGAGGGAATTCCTAAAGAAGAAAGTGTCGCAGAAAATTTTTGCATTGCAATTCCTGCCTTACCCATGCCAGTTGTAATGATTTTTGAATCTTTTTTATAGCAATCTAATATAGTGTCGATGACAATATCAATACTTTCATCAACATAAAGTTTAGATACTTGTTCTCCTAATTGACTTAGGTAATCATTAATTTTCTTTTGGTGCATTACCTAATTTACTTAGGATTTTATCCAAAATTAAATGAATAATCAATCCAAATTTTTCTTTTGCAGATTTTTTAGATAAATTAGTTTTTTTTTGAAACTTTTGTTCTTGGGCTTCTTGAACTTCTTGGGCTTCTTGAACTTCTTGGGCTTCTTGAACTTCTTGGGCTTCTTGGGCTTCTTGGGCTTCTTGGGCTTCTTGGGGTTGAATAACTTTTTTTTGAGAATCATCAATTTCTTCTGAAAACTGTTTTTCATTTAAGGATAAGGAAGGGGGCAAAAACTGGTTATTCTCCTCTCTATCTTGCAAATCGTCTTTAGGACTTCCCAAATAATCTTTATCTAAATTTTTCTTGGGGGGAGAAGACGAAAGGGGAGGAGTCCCTAAGAATTGATTTAAGAGTTCTCCGAAGGTATTATCAAATTCATAAGAATTTTTATTTTTCTCTTTTTCTTCTACAAAATCCAAAAAATCGTTAATTTCTTTTTGCGATGCATCTTGAATACTTTCTGAGGTCAAAATGTTTTCATTAGGAGTAAATGCTCCATATCGTTCTACTACTTGTTCTTCTAATTCATTAATAGTGAATTCTCCATTCCTAACAAGCTGTTTGTATTCTTTGAATTTTCTATCAATTTTTTTCTGAAAATTAATGATTTCTTCAATATCATTAAAATTCAAAACAGAAGAAGTCGCCCCTTTGGTGATTTCATATTCGACAACAGTTTTGATACGTCCATCTAGAATAAGCGCGTCTTGGATGTTCTTTCTTTTCATATTAAAATAAAACCTCATAATCTAACGTTTTAATATCAAAAAACTTTAAATATTCTTCAAAATTATTTTTGTTTGTAGGTTGTGCCTCAATAGAAGGTACAGGAATATCCATGTCCATCTTTTTCAATGAATAAGCTAATTCAATTCTCTTTTCAAAAACCAAAATCATAATCTCTGCTTTTGAAGCCTTAATTAATTTTTGTTCTAATGCAGAAAGTAACCCTGAATGTGGCATATTCCACGATACTTCGGGATACTTATTTTTCCCCGATTTAGTTTTTACATTTAAAACGTTTTCAGTAAAGTCTTCTTTACTAGTTTCTCCATATTTCTCAATATCATCTTTATATTTATTCTTATAAAAGGCAAGAGTTTCCTCCCAACTTCCATGTTTCTGAATTTCTTTAATAGCTCCTTTGATTCCACATCCAGGTACTCCAAAAATATTATCTCCAGTGTCTCCCATTAATGCACCAACATCAATCATTTGTTGAGGACTTAGGTTATATTCCTCTCTGAATGTTTCCAAATCAATTTTTTCATTTTTCATCCCATCCCAAATCCAGACATTTTCTTTAATGAGTTGAAGATAATCTTTATCAGAAGTAACAAGAACAACTTCATTGTTAGAGTCTGCCGACAAAATTTCTACATATGATGCAATTACATCGTCTGCTTCAAAACCTTCAACTAAAATTTGCGGTATTCCAGTTTGACCTATTGCTTGTTGCAACATATATCCATGATCAAAGAATTCTTGCAAAGCAATAGGCGTTTCATCTTTATCTTTCTTCCTGTTGTCCTTGTAAGCAGATTTAATAAGTCCTGCCTCAACTGCCACTTTACTCTCAGTTTTTCTTCTCTTAGATGAACTGTCCCATGCAATCAACATTTGATGTTCATGAAAATCTTTTTTTAAAGAAATTAAAGACTGGAAAAATCCATAATGAAAACCAGAGGGCATACCTAATGTGTTTTGCATTCCTTGGTGAGTAAATGCATTGCGAATTGCCAAATTGTTTCCGTCAATTAATAAATATTTCATGAGAAAATCATACTTAATTTATTTATAATTTTCAAGACTTTTTTGACCATAATTTTTAACCGCCTGAATAACCTGTTGATTTAGATTGAATAGTTTGTTGTCAAATCTCATCTTTTCAATACGCTTTAAAGCCCCAACTTTTCTGCCCATCCAATATTCGTCTCCGTTTTCTTGCAAGTGTTTTTTGTGTCTATAAAAAATGGTCCTTCTAGAAGGTAAAAATGGAATGCCATCACTTATAAATGTATTGCTTACGTATGTCTTCCATAAAATTTTAGCATAAAGTTCTCCATTCAAAGGTTTCTTTATATTTTCCCATTGTTTGTTCTCGGGAGGCATATAATCTTTAAACAACATAGGCCAAATAGGAGATATTCCGTTGCCAACATCGCTCCTAGTTTTATGATCAATTGGAATCCCCAATGCTTTAATATGAGGTAACAAACGGGAACTAATTCTTGCATATGTTATTCCCTTTTTATTTTCAATGCGTTGCAATCCTGCCATAAGACCCGCAACATATTCGATAGAATCCTCATTTCCTTTTAGGTAAAGGGCGGGAACAGATTTCCAATGGTGGGGTTCCATATTAGATTCTGCTGGATATTGTTTGCCTCCAAACGGAGAAGCGTTAATCATATCCCAAATATGAGGGCATGCATTCCAAGAAAAAGAAGGAAACGTTTGTTTTTTGTATTGAACCACTCCAACTTTTGTAAGTCCTTGAATGAAACTTCCACTCCAGATTGGATGTTCCCATTTTATTTTTTCTTTCAAGTACCATTTGATATTGCCAATAGTAATAGTATCAAAAGAAGGGAGCACTTCTTCTTTATCCCAATACTTATATATATCTTCTTCTGAGATGTTTTTTCGTCGTTTACCTAAATTTCCTTTTTCTAAGACTGTTCTTGATAAAACTTCGCACCTATAAAGTTTTTCTTCATATGGAATGGAAGGACGAGACATACCATATTATACCAATAATTTTAATGGATATACTTCTAAAAAGACATAGGGTTTGACATCTTGATCTTCCACATATCCTCTGTTAGAAAATCCAATGCCTAAATCAATGATTTTGTAAGCCTTGATATAAAATCCCATAAAATTGGGATTACTAGACCACCACTTCATCATAATAGATTTGGTTTCTTTATAAGATGGAATATTTTGAATTTTTGACATTTCAATCTTTTGCGTTATATGCTTTCTTCACTTTTAAGTTTGAAAATTTGCAAATCCTTTAGGTGGATTAACTGTTAAAGATCCATCACCCAAAAATGCAACTTTATCAACCCAAACCAAATCATCTTTCATTAAATCTTTGGGTTGCAACAATATTTCGACTCCATCCCGAATTGAAACAAAAGAATGATAATTTGTTGTGCCTAATGTTGCCCCTCCATCAAAATGTATAGTATATACATCTAAGCCGTGATGAGGCATTTGCCGAAGAATTACTCTCTTAACTGTAAGAAGAACGTTCGGTCCCTCTTTTGCTTCATGTTTCAATTTATTCATCATTTTACTCTATATGCTTTCTTTACTTTTTCAATCATACGGGGATCTCCCATATTCTTGCCTTTATCATCAGAAAGTTTAATGCAACTTTGGTCATTGCATTCGAGTAATTTCATGACGATTGCAAGAGCTTTAACTCCATCAAAGTCATTGGTGATGTTGGTTCCAATACCGAAACTCACTCCAGTACGACCAATAAAACGCCTCCAAATATCAAGAGCAAGAGGAAAATTTAATCCATCCGAAAATACAACCGATTTTCTGCGAGGATCAATGCCAATAGATTCCCAATGTTTAATGGCTTTTTCTCCAAATTCAAAAGGACACCCACTATCATGTCGAATTCCATCATAACCTCTAGCAAGATTAAAGTCAAAATCTCTAAAGAATGCATCACTTGTAAAGGTGTCTGTTAATGCAATACCAAGTTTTTGTCCATATTCTTGTTGCCAAACATGCAAAGCTCTTTTTTGTGCTTGGCTAATGTTGTCAACAATACCTAAATGAGCCATTGTCCATTCATGAGCTACTGTACCAATGGGCTTGAGATTGTAATCCATTGCCAATTTGACATTGGATACTCCCACAAGATTGTTGGGAACCATTTCCATTTGAATTTGTAAAGCTTGTTCTTGCCAATATTTCGAAAAACGTCTGCGAGTCCCAAATTCCGCATATTTGAATGTGGGATAATCTTTAATCAAATGAAGTTTATTACGAAGAATTCTCTCCGCATTCATATATTTCAAATTATCATCAAAATTATCAAAATATAGTTCATTGACAGTTGCAAGTAAAGGAACCTCATACCAAATAGTATCAAGCCAAGTTCCCATCGCCTCAATAACCAAATCTCCACCAACATTTTCAATATAAATTCGGTTAGAATCCAAACAAAAATCATTTTCTAAGAATTGAATAAAATCTTCTGTAAAAAAAGGAATTGTCCTAAGATAATTTGCTTCTTTTTTAGTTATTCTTAAATTATCCCAAGACTTAACTTGTTCGTTTAATTCATTTTTAATGAAACCAAGTTCAACCCCCTTGTTGCGACATTTGAATTCCCAACGAACTTTTGCATTGGGATATTGGTGAAATACCGCTTGCATCATAGAAAGTTTATAAAGATCTGTGTCGATAAAATTTGTGACAATTTGTTTGTTCATTGGTTATCCTTCTTCAATTTCTTCAGTTTTTTCGGTTTCTTCGGAAGCTAAAATGTATTTTTTGCCATCTATGATAATAGATTCTTTTTTGTCTTCCAAAAGAGGCATAAGTTCTTGTTTTAAATCCTCTTTTTCAATGTCAATATCTGCAAAATTTTTAATGAGAGCTTTAATGAGATTTAAGGAAAAATCAACTTCCGCAACAGATTCATCTAGTTTGACAATAAAATCAAGAATTTCTTGATTGTTCGAAAACTCTAAATCGTTCACATTAAGATTCATAAGTTGATCTGCTTCAACTTTGACATTTATGGGTTCTGATAATCTGATTTTCATAAAGGATTTCTCGCTTTGTTGACGGTATAATATATAAAACCTACTTAAAGTCAAGGAGAATTTATGAAGAATTTTAATTTAGATAAACAAAAGGAAATTTGGAAACAAGAATCAAAAGGACTAGGAGACACTGTTGCTAAAATCACTAAAACCGTTGGGGTTGAACCTTGTGAAAAATGTGAGGAACGTAGGCAAAAATGGAATGAAAAATTTTCTTATAAGAAAAAATAAGCATAAATTTCAATAACATTAATCGCATTAATCGTGTTTCAATTCTAAAATCACTTCAGAATTCTCTTGGATTCCCCAATTTGCATCTTGTAAATCCTCTCTGAATTGTTCTAGTCCAAACATCATATAATTGCTTCGCAATTGCTCGATTAAATCAAGAAGAGTTTTTCGATCAATATTAATTGTTTGTTCAATTACCCTAGAATTTCTGCCTTCATTAAATAATTTTTTAGAAATCACTTTCGCAACCGATTCTTTCTCATATAAATCAAAAAGAATGAAATAGTTACTATTTATAGGAGCCGATTCAACTTTGAAAATAGAATTTGAATAAGATGGGAGTTGTTTGATGTCATCTTTCCATTTCTTGAAAAAGTTATCCATTTGAAAATAACTAATTTCATTTCTATTGCTGATAAAATATCCAACTTTTTGTTCCATTATCCTTTTAATTCTAGCTTTTTCTTCAGAACTTAGTTGTTTAACTTTATATTTAACTGCATAAATCTTCAGACTTTTTAAAGTTATCAATCCAAGGTTCAATATCATCTTTGCTTTTTACTTTAACAGTACAATGTTCTCCCCAAGTGTTAACCTCAATTTCATTTCCCCCCAAACACCCAATTGAATCAATAATTCTACGTTGCTTAAAGGGATCTTTTTTTGACTCTACATATTTGCACTTAACTTTTGCTTGTAAAAAATCTTGATCAATTTCTTCATAAATCAAAAAATGAACAATATAAGTTTTTTTTTGAAGTTTTCTAAGAAATCTTGGCAACCACGACAAACCAACTAAAAACTTGTGATCTTCTTCCCATTCAAAATGTAAACTTTCTCTTGCATATACTTTCATAATTACCCTGAAATTAATTCCATAAATTGATCAATATCTATAATCTCACAATTATTGCTTACTGCTTTGGCATGTTTTCCTTTTGTCGTCTCTCCATCCCAAACCAAAATTGTATCTTTCCCAACAGAAGAAGAAACTTTCCCTCCATTAGCAACAACAAGATCTTGATAATATTTTCTTGGTTGTTCAAATGATCCAGTAAAACAGAATTTCTTACCCGATAAAGAATCACTAGATTTTTCTTCTTTCTTTATTTTAAAATATTTCATCAAAGTAGAAGTTTCTTTTCTAGCTTTTTTCCAACCATCAACAAATGAATTGGCTTTCTTTTCAGCAAATCCATCAATTTTAATAATATCATCAACAGTCAATTTATCAATATCTTCGATAGTAGGAGCAATAGCGACCAAATCTTCTGCCATTCTACCGATTCTTCCAATCCCCAAACTTTGAATAAACTGACTCAAAGTAATCTCTTTAACACTATGAATGCTGTCCACAATGTTTTGATAATTTTTCTCTCCGAGATTATCCTTTAAATAACTATATTTTCTGAATGGATGCTCACTTCTACGATCATTATCCAACATATAATACATTTCAGCCAAAGATTGAATGATGGGTTTATCTTCCCATTCTAGTTCATTTATGTCAGTTAATCTTTTAATAATACCAGGACCAATTCCTTTTGTGCCAATCTTTTTAAACCAATGTTCGATACGTCCATTCAACTGACTGATACAAAGAGGATTAGTGCAAACAATATGTACGTTATTATCATCCCACTCCAAATTTTCTTTACATCCTGGACATTTTTTTGGAGGTTCAATTAATTGATCTCCATTTTCTTTTATTGAAATAATTTGAGGAATAATATCACCCTTTTTAGCAATGACAACTCTAGCTCCAATCTTAATCGCATCTTTACCAACTAAAGCACTCCAATTATGAAGTGTGGCTTTCGAAATCATTGCTCCTCCTAGTTCCACGGGCTTTAAATGAGCTATAGGAACAATAACTCCCGTTCTACCTACATTGGAAGAAACAGATTCAAGAATAGTTTCTTTTTCTTCTGGAGGAAATTTAACAGCTCTTGCAGATTTGGGTTTCTTTCCCCCTAAAGTTGATCCCATTTTTTTCCCTTCAGCAACATCATTCATTTTTACAACAATTCCGTCAATATCATATTGAAGTTGAGAACGATCAATTGATTCCATGTATGTTTCAACTGCTTTTCTCACTTCAGAAGGATATAAACCCCCTTTAATAAAACGAGAAACACCTTTTACCCAAAGATGATCAAACCCCATTTCTTTAATCCACTGATTTTTTTCTACTTCAGTTGTAAAATCTTTTCTTTTAACTTCATAAGCAATAAAAGACAAACCTCGTTTTTTGGTTTCAGTTGCGTTTTTCTGATTGATACTGCCACTTGCAAAATTTCTAGGGTTTGCAAAATTTCTAGGATTGGCATATTTCCCTCCAACTGATTTATGCCAATTTTTATAAAAATCATCACGTTTTTTATAACATTCCCCTCGAACTTCCACTTCTTCATCACAATCAATCACAGAGGGCACTCCTTCAACGTATTGGGCATTAAGGGTAACATCCACCCCTTGTTGTCCGTCGCCTCTTGTGAGGGCTCTGATAAGCTTCCCATTCTTATATAACAAACTTAAGCTAAGTCCATCAATTTTATGTTGAAAAACAAACGATGGACAATCATTTCCAAAAGCATTTTTTACCCATTCCTCAAATGATTCTGAATCAGGACATTTACTGAGACTTCCCATTATAATATCATGCTTAACCAAAGTTCCATAAACATGTTCATCAATCTCTCCCCCTACTTCAGAGAAAAAGGGATTGTCAGGGGCAAGCTTTTCAAGTTGATACAATTCAATGTCATAATCTTTGTCCGAAATTGGAGAAGAACCATTATTTTCATATTGGCTTGCACAATATCTTAAAAACTCAATGCGTTCTTCGATGCTTAATGATGTGTCAATTTTAGTTTGCTTTGTAAAATCCATAATGTTCCTTTGATTTACGCAATATATAGAATTCAAAATGAATGTCAATTAAAAAATGATGCTATTCTCAACATCCAATTCTCATGAATTATTTATGTTGTTTAAAATTTTCCTAGAGTCCAACATTTTCTACAAACTGATACATAATTGATATTGTTATTGTTATCAATTTCAACTTGTTCCCCTTCTTCTACTTTCTTTCCATTATTAACTCTCATATTACAAGTTGCTTTTTCTCCACAATGACAAAGATTCTCAATTTCATACAAAGAGTCGGCAAGTTCAATTAATCGTTTTGATCCTGGAAATAAATGAGTCTGAAAATCATCTTTTAATCCATAACAATAAACGCTTATATTTAAATTATCAACAATGTATGCTAATTGATCAATTTGGGCTGAAGTGAAAAATTGAACTTCTTCAACAAATATGATTTTTATTTTTCGTTTCATCAATAGTTCATTATCTTGAACAATCTTTTCTACTTTATTGAGAAGAGATTCTTCCTCTTTGATGACGATATCAGCTTCCGCTTCAATTCCCACTCTTGATTTTACCTTTCCTATTCCAAATCGATTGTCTCTGTGAGGAGTAATAAGAATATTACCAATATTTTTTTCTGTATAGTTATGTCGTTGAATTAACAAGGAAGCTGATTTTGCAGCCCCCATTGTGCCATGATAAAATCGTAAAGAACTCATTTTTTATTATACATTGCTACATAATAAAAGGTAAAATAGCAAGTTCCTTTTTTTTCGCTTCAACCATAATATCATATTCTCCATCAAAGATAGGCAATGGACCTTGGATGAAATCAGAATGAGCTTGAGGACGTTTACCTTTAGTCGATTCTGAATAATGTATTTTAGGAAATCTAGAACCCCATGTAGATAAAGCAATCTTTGCTGCATCTTCTAATGTTTCTTCATTACAAAATTGCCAATGATGAGTGTCCAAAATAATTGGAACATTAAGCTTGGGGAAAATCAAGTTATAAAGTTTTGTAACACTCCACATAGAAGATTTATCATCATTTTCAATAGTTAACCATTTTTGAACATTGGAATCTAGTTTTCGAAAATTATCACAAAATCTTTTAGCAGTATTGCTAAAATCTCCCCCATAACTTCCACCAACATGAATATTAATAACAAAATCTTGAGCGTCAAGCAATTCTCCAAGCAAGGCATGTGCATTGAGACAAAGAATTGTTTTATGGACTGTTAAATCATTAGGAGATGCAAGACAATTATAGGGGCCAGGATGGGATGTAATACGGATATCATTGTCTTTTGCTATTTGTCCCACATCAGACATGTAATTGATAATTTGGTTGTAATTTTTGAGATCAGACAATGCATATTGCAAATCTGGATGGTCAATAAACGGGAACATATCAGAACTAATGCGGAATAAGTGAATATTATGTTCTGCATTCCATAACATAATTGTTTTGAGATCTTTGACGTTTTGCAAGATAAGATCTGAGACCCGTTCTAAATCAAAAGATGATTTACGTAAAGTTCGATTGGTAAAGATTTTGTCATTTTTTTTCTTGCCATCAGATAGAGTTGTGTTGATGCAAGCATAACCAAGATGTCGTATATTATTCATGCGAACAACATAACATCTATTCTAAATATGTCAACATTATTATAACGACAATATAAATGGTCTGTTAACACAATCATAATGACTATTTAAAGAAGAAGCATTTATTACTCGACAAGATAAATTAGAATCAGTATAAATTCCATAACATTCATGTATATGCCCACATATATGATATTTTAAATTCTTTAAGCTTGCCAACCTATTATAAAGTTCAAAATCTCCAACCTCATTAACAGGAAATTCTGTTTCACGATGCTTAGAATGAGTATCTGATACTGCTATTATCCTCATAATTAATCAATCATTTCAAAATCTAAAGCATCCATTTCATATACTCCTCCCCATCCAAGAGATTGAGGGAATGAACAATAAATATTACATGTTTGCCCTTCTAAATTCGGAGAAAATTTTTCATTAAATGTTTTGAATTTTAATGGACAATTCATTCCATTTTGAGACAATTCAAATTTTAACAAAGACCAACCGTTCCCTTCAATAAGATCACAATTATGTACCGTAACATTTTTTAGACAAAATATGGGAGCAGGATTGTTATCTTGACAAAATGGGTAAAGATATTCATTAATAATTTCACAATTCTTGTCTGTTACTGCTTTTAATTTCAAAGTTGTGTCGTAATGTTTTACTTCTTCAACTTGTATGTTGTTTTCCTCATAATATTCTTTGCAAGCCTTATTGAATTCTTTGTTTGCTTTAGTTAGCCATTGAGGATCTAAAGCAACCCCAACCGCAGCACTATGCCCTCCATAATTTGTAAAAATATGAGAACACTTATCCAATATTTTTTTAATATCAACCCCTGGGATTGATCTGCCCGACCCTTTGAATAAATCTTTATTCTTGCCAATAACCAAAACTGGTTTGTGATATTTTTCCACAACTCTAGAAGCAACAATTCCAACAACTCCGATATGCCAAGAATCATCAACAGCTAAAATGCCATATGGATAATTTCCGTGTTGAATGTACCCATCAATTTCTTTTTCAATTTTTCTTTGGATATGTTTTCTTTCATTATTAAAATTCATCGCATATTTAATAATTTGTTGAGATTGAACAATGTCTTTTTCAATCATCATTCCATAAGCGATGTTGGCTTCCCCAATTCTTCCAATGGCATTAATACGAGGGGCAATTTTAAAAGAGATATCATTTTGGGTAAGTTTATTAGGATCAATTTTCAACTCTTTTAACAATTGGCTAAAGCCAGCGGAAACAATATGATCAATGGAGAATTTTTTTAATCCGTTGGAAACAATAATTCTGTTGTTTTCAATAACAGGGGAGCAGTCAGCAATAATGCCCAATGCAGCATAAGTTAAAAATTCAATAGGGGCTATTTGACTGTTCTTTTTAAACAAGCCTCTTACAAAGTGGTAAATTTGAACGGTGGTACACATTTCATGACAGTTAGATAAATGCCATGAAATAACAACATCCGCATTAGAGGAAAATAATTCTTGATCAATTAAATGATGATCTATGATAATAACTTTTTGAACCCCATAATCTTTTAATTCTTGAACTTCCTTTTTATTATTTGATCCACAATCAACAACAAATAATAATTCTGGAGGTTCATTACCGAACTTATCTTTAAAAGCTTGAACAGTATTTGAGTTTAAACCATAACCGTGTTCCAACCGCGAAGGGACAATTGACTTACAATTTAATCCAAATACAAGACAAATTTCATTAATCATGGTATTACTTATGACTCCATCGACATCATAATCTGAAATAACTCCAATATTGCCCTTATTTTTAGCAACTTCTAAAAATAAACTCGTGCCTTCATCAACCCCATGTAAATCAAACGGACTCATTAAATGTTCATAATCCGCATCAAGGGACTCAATAGATCTAGAAGCTAAAAGTCTAGCAATAATTCTATTGTGTCCATTTTTTAATTCCAATTTTTCTTTTTCTTTATCAATTTCTTTTGGTTTCCACATAATATTTAAAAATTATAAGATGTTATCTATTCTTTTCCCATTTTTTCATATACAACTTTTCGGCAACTACAAATTTCCTTTTTCCTAGTTCCTCTACGGGTTCGGGATGCAACAATTCATTCATTTATTCTAAAGTTGGATCATAAAGATCATAAAGAATATAATCGCCTTCCTCTGATTCTCTGAATGAGATTTCCAATTTTAATTTTATTTTTTCTTTCATAATGTATAATACATACATGAAATATCGTTCGAAATTAAGGAAGAACAAAAACAAATCAGGAAAGATACCTTGCGAGATTTGTGGAGAATGCACTTATCTTCAGTCCCATCACATTGAAGGCAGAGATATTCATAAAGCAAATGATGGACATAATATAGCTGACATTTGTTCCAATTGTCATGAGAAAATTCATAGGGGAGACATCATTGTTGAAGGTCGATTCATGACTACCCAAGGAAATGAACTTTTTTGGCACTATAAAAATGAAAAATCTTTTACTGGACAAAAGAAAAAAACATACCTTAAACAATAGTGTAGGGAACGTTCGCGAAATGCAAAATTTCTAAAAAAAATTTCATCCTTCTTTTGGGGGCAGAATAAAAACGATAACCGTTTTTTTCTTCTATTGTTATCCCATATTGTTTAGAAAGAGTACTCAAATTTCCTAGAGTACTTCCATATTTTTTGAACCTGCGATCCAATAAAGTATTATCAATTGGATAGTTACAACATAACGTTATTATTTCAGAGCTCATGCTATTGTTTTTCAACAAAAAAAGGAGGATTTCCTCTATTTTTTGAATTATGAAGTATGAACGCTTCAGGTAACGAGTTAAATTATTCTCAAGAAGACTTGCATCGTCTTTATGAATGGGGGTTAGATACTTTTACTAGAACTCTTTATATTAACAGTTCAGTATCTTATCCTGAAGAATCGGGAGTGGATTCCTCAATGGCTACTAATGTATCAAAAGGGCTAAGGGTTTTAGAGAATATTGATAAAAAATCTATGGAGGGGAATAACCCCATTAACATCATATTAAATACGGATGGGGGCTCTGTTACTCATGGTATGGCTATTTATGATTCTATTAAATCTTGTAAAAACTTCGTTAGCATTCAAGTAATAGGAAATGCAATGTCAATGGGAAGTATTATTTTACAAGCCGCTGATTGTAGAAAAATGAGTGAAAACGCAAAATTTATGATGCACTATGGAAGTTTTTATTATGCGGGGAATTCAATTGCAGCTTCTAGTTGGACAGAAACAAACCAAAAAGATAATATTTGGATGGAGAACTTATTTTTAAACATCATAAAAGAAAAAAACTCGAAATTTACAAGAAAAAAACTCAAAGAATATTTGAATTCAGATAAAATATTCACCGCAGAAGAAGCACTAGAATTTAATTTAATTGACGAAATTATTTAAATTTTATACTCCCCCAATTCTTTACATGGTTTACTTAACCCTTGGGCATTAATATCAAAATTAATTTTTATAAGTTTTGCATCTTCCCACTTAAATTCTTCTATTTTTTTTGTGATTATAGGGTTTGCTTCTTCTTTTAATTTCTTTTTAATGTTAGATAAAAAATAAGAAGAATTATTAACAACGTTTATAATATCATTTATGTTTATTTTCAATTCTTCGGGATAACCAATCTGTTGCAATAAATCTTTAGACAAAGACATCACCTTAAATTGCTTCGTTGTTTTTACAATAGTTGTTTCCCCTAAACTTTTCTTTTCTCGAAAACAAAATAATCTACAAGTAATAGTTAAATCACTTTCTTTTGGAGCTTTAAATTTAGGTATGTTTAGTTTTTTAGCAACAATATCATAAATATCATGGGACAAATGCCATCTGTTATGATAATCTAATGGTAAACACGTTATTATATCTTCGTTACTAGAATCTTGAATAATAACAAATAATTCTTTATCTAATTCGCTATAGATAATTTTATGGGTATGATTTAATTGATTATCCTCTCCAATAGGATAATATTTATCTTTTAATAATTTTTCTACAACTTCTTCAACAAATAAAGAAGTTCGTTCCTCTATTCGTTCTTTAGCATGATCTGTGATTTCCATTTCAATTAACAAAATCGTATAAGGTTTTGTGCTCAGGTTGAAAAATATTTTTTAAAATAGCTTGAACCACATTAACTGTAATACTATTTCCAAGCATAAATCCTATTTGGTTTGTAGAAAAACCATTTTCCTTCAAAAGAGGTCCATATTCTCTTTTAAATCCTTGTAAAGCAAAATATTCGCTATCTGTTAGTATTCTATATCCTTTTGCATCCTTAATAAAATTTTGGGGATTTGTTCTAGTCCCTTGCTTAGTAGTCATGCAAACAAGAACATCTGCATTTACACTACTGTATTTTTTTTGAAGACGAAATTCATTGAAATAAACATATTGTTTTTCCTTAACATAAAACTCATCAGGAATTTCTCCTTTTTGATAAAAATCAGAAGCGAAATTTTCAAGAGGAACGGGCTCAGGGAATTGAAATTCCGAATCGACATCTTTTCTAATGGATACTATAAAAACTCTATTGCGACTTTGAGGGATGCCATAATCTTTGGAATTTAATACTTGCACATAAGAGTTATATCCGATTTCTTCTAAAAGTTCAATCATTTTGCTAAAATTAGATGCCATTTTTTTAGAAACCAAAGCTTTAACATTTTCAGCAATCATATATTTTGGTTTTTTATATTTGGCAATGCGCATAGCATCAAAAAATAATCCACTTCTTGTAAGATTCCCATTTTCATCAAAAAAACCTTTTTGGTCTCCTAACACAGAAATGTCTTGGCAAGGAAAACCATACGTCATCAAATTGAAATCGGAAATTTTCGTTTCATCAACTTTAGTAATATCTCCAAGATTTTTACTAATAGGTTCGTTATGAATGAGAGAATAAGCTTTAGCTATACTGTCTTTATATTCAGAATAATTAACTAATTCATATTCATACCCAAGATTATCTAGGGCTTCTTCAAAAGCCCCAACTCCGCTGAAAAGACTAAGTAGTTTGATTTTTTCCATTTTGCGAAGATACCATGCAATTAAGGAAAGTCAATTTAAATTTTACTTTCTTTCATTCCACCATAGGAAAGGATAATGAATCGCGCTTTTTGTTTAAACTCTTCCATATTGCTTGCTCCAGAATAAGAAAAAGAAGATTGCAAATTTTCGTGTATTTTTCTGAAAATATATTTAACATGCCCTCTGAATGGGATCGTTGTTGTCATACCTTCGACAAATTTCTTTTCATTGCCATTTGCTGTTTTCTCTTCGGCAGATGCAGAACCCGCCATAACCTTGTAATATTGACCATCTTTATTTTCAAAAACATGACCAGGAGTTTCACTAGTTCCTGCCAACATGGTTCCCAACATAACCGCATCAGCATAAACCAAAGATTTTGCGATATGTCCTGTTGTTTTCATACCTCCATCAGCAATTATTCCTACATCTGACCTGATTCCGCATTCTTCAAAAGCATAATGGATTTCTTCCAGTATTGACAATTGAGGTACTCCTGCGCCCGTATTCTCCCTTGTTTGACACATCGCGCCTGGACCAATTCCACACTTTACGATGCTTGCCCCCCATTCAACTAAATCTCTTGCAGCTTCCACACTTGCAATATTCCCTGCAATAATGATAGTTGCATCTTTTTTGTTTTCTTTCATAAATTGAAGCATTTCTTTCATTTTTCTGCAATGTCCATGAGCGATATCAATACAAAAAAGTCTTGCCCCTTTATCTTGCAATCTTAAAAAGCGTTCTCTGTCTTCTTTATTTACTCCAACAGAAACCCCCACTTTATGCGTTTCATCACAATTTTCTGTTTTTTCAAGAATTTTTCTAATGCCACAAAATTCTTCTTCAGCATCAACAATGGATTTAAAACGATGAAGAATTCCAATCCCCCCATGTCTAGCCAATTCAAGAGCCATATTTTCTCCCGTAACATGCTTCATATTAGCCGAAAAAACAGGCAATTCCATTTTTAATCCAGCAAATTCACTTGCAATTGATATTTGACTTCGACTATCTCCCTCAAAATAATTGGGTTGAAACATTACATCGTCAAAAGTCAAATATTCTTTAGCGTTTTCTAGTCTCATTTTTTTCCTTTTATTTGCGTTGGTTTAGAACAAGTATTATTCCGTGAATGCTAAATAATACATTCCGTGCATGGAATGTTAATTAGATTTTCCAATATTTTGCAAATCACCCAATAAGTTCTTAATAGCTTCTTGGACTTCAGGCTTCCCTTGATTATCTACAATAGCCCTATTAAAAATCTTAACAAACTCTTCTGTTGGCAAATAAATCAAATCCCCCTCTCCTAACATTTCCCCTAAAATACTTGCCCTCAATTTACAAAGACTTTCTAGTCTAGCAACCAACTTCGTAGTTTCAGCGCTTTTAAGCTTCGCAATATCTGCTTTTGTTTCATTTCCAGAAGGAGTAATGCTGTTGACATTTAAAATATTTTCTGTTATCATAGAACTCATCATTGCGATTTGATCCAAGGTAGAGAGCCCATCTTTTTTAATAGATTTAATTCTTGTAGTATACTCTCTTCTTTGAATTTCGGCAATACTAGAGTGACCCAAATGATTAACCATATGATTTTCAATAACAAAAGTAGAAGGAACTTTCTTAGTCCCCTTTTCTTCGAAAACTTTAACCACAGCAGAAACCATTCTAGTAGACAACCAAGCCTCTTCTAATTCTTCTCTATAGGGAGATTTGCAGATTGAACAACTTGGTTCGACAAAAACTCCGTCTTCTCCAATATTGACTCCACTTTCTAATACCTCATCTATTTCTGAGGCACCATTAGAAATTACCACATCATTGGCTTCTACTTCTTGTATTTCAGAAGCATTTTCTTGGGGGTTTTCCAAAGGTGTTGTGTTGTCCTCAAAATCATCTTCAAAATCAGAAGGATCTTCAAAACCTGGCATTAAAACATCTCCCAAACGATTGCCCAAACAATATAACAAATGCTTTCTTGTATTGGATACAACATCAAATAAACTTCTAGAGTTTTCTGCTTTATTTTATTCATAAAACTATTATACCAAATAACAACCAAATATTAAGATCTTTTCATTTTATCTTGAACAACTAAATCATGAGCAATGTTTTTTAAAAGTCCTGATAAAGTATTAGGTCTGCTATCATATAATAGGTCGTAAAAATCTTCTATTTGATCTTCTGGTAATTGGATATGATGGGACTTAGCAAAAATTTGAATAGCATCCATTACATCTTTAGCTTCGGATCTTTTACTAGACATCACAATCAAATCATCCACATTATTAAGTAGAGTTATAATAGATTGTATGTCTTCTGATAGTTCCATAAAATTTACTCCTCAAGATCTAGACGATCAACTGAAATAATATGGTCGAAATCTACAAATAAGTCAGCTTCATCTAATGTTTCTGAAACTTTGGTCCAAGCTTCTTCTTCAGATGAAGCATATATATTTCTTTCGATATCAAATGAACTCCAAACTCTTCCGTTTACATCTTCAAATGAATAACTATATTCGTAGAGTCCATCCTTAGATTGGCTTTTGGCTTTTTGAATAAAGCATAAGGCAGCTTCTCTATTTATTCCTTCTTCAATTATCAAAAGCTCAGAACATTCTTCTTCACTTAATCCATCCCACAAGTATTCTGATGTTTTTGTTAAAATATCTTTTTGTTCTTGCAATAAATTTTCAGCTTGCTTACGTAAAGATTGATGTAAAGATTTAGCAAAGTCTGAACTTTGCATTTCCCTTTTTGATAATTGTTTTTTCATAATCTAAATAAAATTAATTTTCTAATATTGGAAAGTCATCGTTGATATCTTGTTCTAGATCATCATCTTCATTTCCTTTATTATTTATAATTTTATTCGATATTTCATCTTCAAGAACCTTTTCTTTTTCTTCTTCTTCTTCTTCTTTTTCTTTTTCTTCTTTTTCACTGCTTTCTTCATTATTAAAAAAAGAATTTTTAGGTTGCCCTCCAAGAGTTTCTTCTAAATCCCAAGAAATTTGATAACTATCTTCTAAAGATTTATCAATCCACCTGCCTCTTTCATATTTTTTGACAGATAGTTTTCCCCCATTTGGAGTGTAAATATAATCTAAAGCCTCGTTGCCTTCCCAATTTTCAGAAAATACTTCACCCTCTACTTTGTATTGAATTTGAGCTCCTTTATCATAACCTTCAAAAACAACTAAAATACCAAAATCATTTCCCTCTTCAAGAAGATTAATCTCAAGAATACTTCCAGCTTTATAACACCTTTTTGTAGTCTCAATTACCTTGTCTATATTTTCAAATATATCAGGATTTGCAAGTCCCGACACATGATCAATAGGATCAAACTCTTCTACAACCCCTCCAATTGTTTTTATGGTATTCCCAAGCCTATTAATATTTTCAATTGTAGTATTTGCTAATGATGAATTAAAATCTAAAGATTCAAATGTATCAATTAAACTTTCATGAATAGAATAGAGCTCCATTAAAACATTTTCAACTGAAACATCTTCAGGAAGTTTAACTCTTTTTGATGAACGATTGCTAGTTGAAGAGGGAACATAGGATGACTCTCTTTCAATAGTATCACCATGATTGTCAATTTCACTTTCAATTTCTCTAACTTTATTAGGATCAACTTGTATTTTGCCCTTTAATCCTTCCCAAATCATATCAGCTCCATTTTGAACTTGATCAAAGCCCTCTTCTTTTCCTCCTATCAAATCCGCAAGCCTTTCTTGTTCACTTTTGTATGCCATAGTAATTCTCCAATTAATTATTTTGTATTATACAACAATTAATCTATTTTTAAGTCAAGAGAACCACAATTTGGGCATCCATCTCTATTGACTTGAGAATCATATATTAAAAGGGACGACCAAATCATACCACAATTTTTACATGTGACACAAGAAGATTCATAATTTTTTTTATCTTCGATTGTGGCTTGAATGAATGCTGTTGCATCATCTGTAATGGGTCTTCCCTTGGGGGTCATCCCCAAAGCAATTTGTTTGTTTAATTCTTCTATACAGTGCTTTATTTTCATAAACATTAATTCAACAAATAAAGCTTAAACCCTTTAAAGGAATATCTATATTTTTTGAAGAATAATCAAAAATGTTAGGAATCAGAAAACCGTTACTAAGATGTCTGAAAAAAATAAAACAGAATTAAAAGAAATATTTCGAAAAAGAAAGTTTTTGTTAGAATCAAGTTGTCATCATTTAATAGATTCGTTTGCAAACAAAAAAACATTAGGGGTGGCTGACCCTAGTGCAAGTGGCGTGGAAGCAGACATTTTAACAATTGGAATTGATACTAGTAATAATGTGTGGATTAAAATAGGAGAAAATGACACTAATTGGGTAAAATTATCTGTAGGGGACAATTCTTTTTATTCTAATTCCTTTGATGAATTAGATTTGAGTTCAGGGTTAATTACGTTTACTCATAATTTTGGGAATCAATTTAACATTGTACAAGTTTATGATGAAAACAACCAACTCATCATCCCTGATGAAATAACTTCGACAGATGAAAACAACACTCAAATAGATTTAAGCAGTTTTTCTCCGCTCTCAGGAACATGGAATATAATAATTAAATAACATTATGAAATTTGGAAAACTTATAATAAAAAATTTAGTTGGTTCTGAAAAAGTAACCGAAGTAAATGAAAACGGGGAATTAAATGCAAGTGGAAATGCTATATCTGCATTTGCCAATACAACTAAAGAATCTGTATTTACAGATGTAGTTTATGCCTCAGGGCTAAAAGTTTTGACAGGATATGATGAGAATACAATCCCCTTTTCTGAACTAGACGACATTGATGATTGGAGGAGAGGATATATCACAAACGATTATTCTCTTCTTGAAAGTGGAACTGCATATAATGATGAAGCAAGATCGGTTTTCCAATGGCCAGGAACTGGTGATGTAAGCAGTAATTCTAATCTCAATGCCACATATCAATTAGGAGAGTATAGTCGAGTTCGTATTCCTTCGGGCTTTTCTTTTGATACTATCTTATTTAAATATGAAGCTGATTTGGTTAACAGCGTACATTTTTATGGGACAAATACTTATACTGAAAGCGACATTCGAGTTTGGGATAATTTTTGCACTTTAGAAAACGAATCATTGCCTTTTTCAAATACAACAATACAAATTGATTTAGAAGAAGTTACTTATACCAATATATTAGTGAATGTAAGAGGCACAGATTCTTCAACCCACCTAGGATGTAAATTTTTTAAAGCTAATGCCGCCCAAGGAATTAATGTTTCTAATCTGAAATATAAAAATGATAGTTCTACTATTTTGTATGAACAAAATAGTGTTTTTTTTGATTATGCAACTCCTGGGACTGGCAACATCAGTCAAAGTTTAACGAATGCAAATGAAGGAGTTGTTGCAAAAATATATCACAACGATTCATCTGAACCAAGTTATCCTGCGAATTGGGTTTTAATAGGCGGAGGAACTTATCAAACAAACACTTTAAATATTATAACAGCAGAATATGTTGATGACTCTAGAATTGAATATAGAATAGAACAATAAATAAAAATTATTGTATAATAAAAAATGAGTGCAAAAAAGAAAAAACCGAAAAAAAAGAAAAAAAAGTTAGATTCTATACCAAAAATAAATAGAAAACTTTTTTCTCTATGGAGTTTGGCAGTACGAGAAAGAGCTGATCATAAATGCGAATATTGTGGAATAAAAAAGGGAGAGTTAAATGAAAATGGAAAATCCACCAAAATAGACGCTCATCACTTAATGAATAGAGATGTTCGCAACTCCCCTTTAAAATTTGACATTCGAAATGGGATAGCTTTATGTCCTAGATGTCACAAATGGTCTCCCAACAATGCTTTCCATTCTAATCCAATTACTACTGTAGCTTGGCTCATCAAAAATGACGACTATCGTTATCATTTTGTGTTACAAAATTATGAAAAACAAATAGACCTTACATCTAGAGAGATTCTTGAAAAAATAAAAGAACATTTGGATAATAAAGAACCCCTTGATATTGACGCATTGCAAAAAAAATCAGAAGAAATTGCGGCTGAAAAAGAAAAAAAAGCTCAAGCAAAAAAGGAAAAACAGTTATCCGAAGAACAATCTATTTTTGATAATATTCCAGATGTAAATTCAAAAGTGGAAGAAAAATAAGTTAATTATCCATAAGGTAACGAATCATTTCATAAAGTTTGGTTTTAGCATCATCTCCGTACCTAATACATTTTAAACACTCTGAAATAGCTAAATATTGTTTTATCCCTTTTTGCAGGGCTACGCTTTTAAACTCTTCTAAACCATTCTTTTGTACATTCGGGAACACAATGATGTCTTTTACATAGTTAACTACTTGAGTGGCAACAAAAGGAAGAGGCAATCTTTCTGATTTTTTAAGTTTTACTCCTTTGCCTTCTAACCTTTCGAAATAATATTCGGGCATGCCCCTCCGATTTACCATATATTCCTTTGCTTTGTCGGGACTACTCAATTCTTTCTTTATTTTTTTTTGTTCACTTAAAATTACCCTATCTCTGAATTGCAAAGTAGAAGGAAATTTACCCATAGCAAGCAACTCTCTTTCTATTTGAGACCAAGCCACCCCCTTAGCCCATTTGTCTAAAACAATCAGTTGCCATCTTGCTCGTTTCATAAGAATTTCAGACAAAACATTAGGATGAACTTTTTTATTTAAGAAATCTTCCAACGTAGATATCACATTAGAATAATTATTAGAATCCAGTGCATTTCCTAACTTGTAAATAATAGCATCTTGAGTAATAGGATAAGCATAATTCAATATATCTTCTTCTTCTACTTTACCATTTACAACAAGAGCTAATTTATTCACTTCAGAATTAATGATTCCTCTGTTACTCCCAATTATTTGGTAAAATAATCTTGCAACATCATTATTGCAAGATATTTTCTTTTTACTAAATAGTTGAATAATATATGGGATTACATCTTTTTCTTGATTAGTTTCAAAACCATTATTTATAAATTTACTATTTTTTATTCCTTTGATCTCATTGATCCACGTTGACCAAGTTTTATTAAAAATGCCTTTTTTAGAATCAGGTTTAATGTTGTTTAAGGAATCCCAAATAACAAATTTTGTATTCGGTTGAGTGTTAATCAAGCTTACAATAAATTCTCGTATTGCTTTTTGATTAGGGATATCTTTTAAAACAATAGCTTTTGATTGCATAAAAAGATTTTGGGAAGAAGCTTCTCCTCGTATCTCATCTACAGAATAATCGGAAAAAGACATTTCAATCCATTGAATAGTATTATATCGTTTTTTACCTGCTACGATATTTTTCTTCGACAAAGAAGCATCTCCTATTATTAAAATAGGAGATGGCATATCATTTTTATTTTTCTCAATAGACATAAATATTAAGCATAAATAGAACTGTTTTTCTTCATTGTGTACATTCTAGAATTTTCTTGAGCTTCATCTTCGAATACAAAAATATCTTTCGAATCCATGGTTTTAATAGTAAGTTTATCAGATCCTAAATTTTTCATAAATTCATTTAAATGTTTAACGGAAAATACAGCTTTAAATGAAGAGGCACAATCTTCAATAACGGTTAACCCTGATGTTGGAGCTTTTCCTGCCTCTGAAATAGCAACAATTTTAACTTTGTTGTTATTTTCTTCAAATATAAATTGGATTGAATCTGAATTTACAATAGAAGCGGCATTAATTCTTTTTTGCAAGGAATCTTTATCTAAAGCCCCAACTTTATAATATTTAGTTTTAACAAGACTTTTGATTTGAGGGAATTTGTTTCTTTGTTGATCATCAGGACTAGAGATGCGAACAAAGAAATTATTAAAATACACATAACTTTTGTTGTTGTCTATATCAAAATAGATATTCACTAGATCCGTTGAAGAGGCAAATTTCAAAATCGAAATAAAATAAGCTCCATTCAAAAATACCCTAGAGTTTTCAAAAAATTTGTCATCAACTCTATCTGTTGATTGAAGGGCATAAGTAGAACACCTTGTGAAATCAGTAGCAGCTAACAAAATATCATCATCAACTTTTTCCATCACAAAACTATCGTAGATATGATTCCAATCTTTAGGGAGAAGAGATATTTTAGTTAATTTAGTTGCAGCTTCCATTTCACTCACAGGAACTGAAACGTGAACGTCATCTTGTCCATCAAAATCAACCATTGTTACTTGGCTTTCATCGTAACAATCGAGTTTCCATTTGTCTCCATTGCCCTTATCATCTTTTGAAACAAGATTTAAAGACCCAATCATTTGAATAGAATTCCCATCTTGTTCCACGTCATCTGATATCCCAATCATTTTAGGAGTATCCAAAGTTTTCAAAGAAAGGCCGATAGTAGATTTCTTTTGAGTCTTAAGCCATTGATTTAAAGGCTTGGCTTTTACTAAAACCGTACCAGGTTCTTTAACATCTACTCCATTATTAGAGTCTACTTCTAATACATATTTTGAAGATAAAACATTTGTGGTTGACTCAAAAACAATGTTTTTTTCTGTTGCACTAATTTTTACAGACTGAATAAGGGGAGCAACGTTACTATTGTCGGAAAAAGCTTCGTCAGACAATGCCGCCATCCCCCCTCTTTCAATTGCATATACTAATAATTCTTGACTTATTGCTATCTTCATATTCTTCCTTGTTTTTAAATGATAGGAAAGAATACCTCAAGAGAAAAAGAAGTTAAATATTTATTCCTCATTTCCTCATAAATAATGGCAAATCTTCCTCTCTACAATGTTCCATCAAATAAGCCGCTTTTCTTCTTATTCTTAGTAATGCATTATCAACAGCTTTAGGGCCACATTTTTTACCCCCCTTTTTGCTTAATATTTCCGCTATTTCATTGTAAGAATGACTCAATAGCCAAGTTTGCAAAACTTCTTGTTCAAATTCAGACAATTCAGATTTTAATGTTTTTAGAGTTATATCAAAAGATTCATTTTTAGCTGCTTTTTCATCTGCTGAATCTGAAGGGTCTGGCAAAATATTAGAATAATTACTTGCATTTTCTTCATGTAATGGAGAGCTATCCATTGAAACTGCTCGATTCATAGATTGGTCTTTCAATCTATTTTGAGAAGCATTCAGAATTGTAATCAAATGTCTTTTAATGCACATTTTGGCAAAATTTAAAAAACTCATTCCCTTCCCTTCTTTAAAGCCTGGAATAGCTTTAAATCTCATAGCAATCAAAGCTTCTTGATAAATATCAACTGTTTCATAACCTTTAATGAAGGGGAATTGCTTGAGCACAACGTGCAAAAGATATCCGTGCATATAAAGATGAACTTTGTCAAACAATCTTTGGCTTTTTACAGAAGCAGGATCTTTTTGAATTTCTTTTGCTATTCTATCTAATTCTTCTTGAACTTCTTTGGGGGTGCCATCAATAGGAATATCAACAACAGGTAATTTAAATAATAAATCTTCAACAGCCTTTTTTTGCTTAATTTGAGTTTTTTCTATTTCTTTATTTTTTTTCTCTGAAACTTTTTTTCTTTTTACATCTTTTCTCTCAGAAGAAGTCTCCCTTTTAGTTTTTGTTTCGTTTTTAGATTTTGTTTTCTTTTGGATTTTTAACTGATCCACCATATCTTATCTCCCTTTTATTAAAGGGGTAAGGAGGACTTTTCGTTGTTATACTCTTTTTAATTTTCATAGTTTTGCCATGCATTTAATTAACGTCGATTCCATAACCCATCGTTCATTAATACTATATTCTAGTTCTTTTTTAATTGTGGAAAATTCTTGACTTAATGAATCAAGTTGATTAAAAGTCAAGTTTTCTCCTATTTTTTGCAATCTTTCTATTTCATATTCTGGCAAATCAACCCATTTTGAATTACCTTTTTGTGCTTTTAAAATCATAATGTTTCTAAAAATTTCTGAAATTTCATATAAAATCCCTTGAGCATCCGCACAACTTACAAACAAATCATTAATTTCGTCAATAACTTCTGATAAATTTTTTTGAACCATATTTTTTACAATATTAAAAGCAGCATTCCTGTCCGTAACTCCAAAATATTTTTGGACACTTTTAGATTCAATTCTTTTCCCCCCTGCAATGGTTTCAATTTGTTGTAAAAAACCGATTGCGTCTCTCATACTTCCCCTGCCAAGTTTTGCAATATCAAACAAAGCATCTTCTGATATATTGATATTTTCTTGTTCTGAAATATATTGCAGTCTAGAAGCAATATGCTTAAAGTTTATTTTTTTGAAGTTAAAAAGCTGCGATCTTGAGAGAATTGTATTGGGAATTTTATTTACTTCTGTTGTACAAAAAACAAATGTTAAATACTCAGGAGGTTCTTCTACTATTTTCAAAAGTGCAGAAATTGCAGTTGAAGAAAGTTGATGTGCTTCATCTATAATGAGCACTTTTCTTTTTAAAACCGCAGGAGACCATTGAGCTCCTTCAATCAAAGAGTTAATGTCTTCAACCTTTCTGTTTTTTGCTCCGTCAAGTTCAATAATATCTGTTGCTTTTCCATGAGGAATGGTTTTGCAAGCTTCGCATTCTCTACACAAGACCCCATCTTGGGGGTTGTCGCATGTTAAAAGGTTAGCAAGAATTCGGGAGGACGTGGTTTTGCCACAACCCTTAGTGCCTCCAAACAAATACGAATGCACAAACTTGTTTTGAATTGAAGCTTGTTTTAGAGTCTTGGTTACATGTTGTTGACCCACAACATCTTGCAACTGAAAGGGGCGATATTTTAAATATAACACATTTGTAGACATCTTAATTTCCTTCTTTTATTATACATTGTTTTTTAAAATATTACAAAGATAAAATCTCTTGCAATATTTCATCGTTATTTTTGCTTTGAATATTGACTACAGGCATTTCAATTTCTTTTTTAAGTTCATCGATAGCTATAACATGTAAATCATTATATTCATCTGTTATATATACGGGCTTAATCGCATCTGTTAAATCATTTAATGCCAAATCTGTTAACACAAAACGTGTTTTGTTTTTATCTAAAGATGATAAAAGCATATGAATCCATATGAGTTCCGAAGCGTAATATCCTCTTTCTCTTACTTGATCAATTGTATATTCGTTATTTTCTCTATTGTTTAAAGATTTGCGAAATTTTTCAATTGGTTCTAATATAGAATGAATTTGATACCCCTTTGATTTTAACAAATCAATTGCTAATTGATCTTGATTGCCAAAAAAAGAATAAATTTTTTTATTAATTAAAGTAGTCATCGGCTCCCTCAAAATCCAACACTCCTGAAATAGGTCCAATATTACTAGCCAATTGATAAGGAGTATAAATTACATTTGCGGTTATGTTTCCTGCTGGGCTTTCCATTGAAAAATTTGTTCCTGAAGTAACACTATCAATAAATTCTAAATTTTGAGGAGAACTTGTGTAGTAATTTATGTTACCCTTTATCGTTTGAATTCCAACTCTCAATTCTCTAGGCCATAAATTCAAACTGTTATTTGTTCCAGCTGTGTATATAGGCATAATAGGATTTGTGATATTAAATTGAAACGAAGATGCATCTGGAATATTTACATTGACTGTATCCCATGTAATAAGTTTTTCAGCTTGAGTGTAACTAACTTGACCTCCCGCATCTGTAGCTCTAATCCCAACAAAAGACACTTGAACTTTTAAAACATCACCAGCAGAACAAGATATGGAAAATGATTCAACCTTACATCCAAAAGCTTGCATGGAAATTCCACATGTAAAAGTCAAAGAAATTGAAAAATCACTTCCCGTCTTTGCTTCTTCTAATAAGGGAATGCCAGAACGATCTGTGCAAGGATAATTTAAACTGCCTTTTACAATTTTTACACTTGGACGATAAATTGGATTTTGAGGATAAAGACCTTCATCTCTCAAGCCATATATAGTGTTATATCTCTCTAAATTTTGAGAGGGATTCATACTCATAGAATAACATCGGAAGGTGTCTCCTCCCGCATCTGCTATTCCCATAAATCCTGGAGTTAATTCAGCCATTTTTTAGTTCTTTATAATCTTTTTCACTTAACGTTTTCTTGCATTTTGGAAATTTATTGCACCCAAAAAATTTAGTACCATCTTTCCGATTCTTTCTTTCAACTAATTTCCCATTTTTGCAATCTGGACATTGGACACCAGTTGTTTTATTAATACTTTTTTCTTTGATTTTATATTTATCTCCTTCAAAAACATATATGGTTTTACACTTGGGATATCTGTCACAAGAAAAGAATTTGCCAAATTTCCCGTTTCTCTCAACAATAGTTCCATCTTTACATTTTTGACAAGGTTCATCTGTAGAAACTGAACCAAAACCTTCTTGTCCAGTAATTTCTTTAACTTTAGCCATCATCGATTGATAAGTTTTTTGAACAGTTTCAATAAAAGTATTTTCTCCATTAGCAATTAAATCTAAATCATCTTCCAACTCAGAAGTGAATTTAATATCCATGAAAAAATCTTTGTCAAAGTTATCATTAAGAAATTTCTCAACTTCCAATCCTAGATCTGTAACTTCCAACTGTCCTTTTTTCCCTTTAACTTTTTTTACATACAATCGCTTCTGAATTGATTCCATAATAGAAGGATAAGTGGAAGGTCGTCCAACTCCTTCTTTTTCCATTTTTTTAATTAAGGAACCTTCATTATAACGTGGAGGAGGTTGAGTTGAATGTTTACTCCGGTCAACATCTTTTAATACTAAACTTTCTCCTTTTGTCATATCTGGAAGAATTTCTTCTTTTGTTTTTGAATAATCATATACTTTTCTCCAACCATCAAACTTAATTGATTGTCCTTTTGCAATTAGTTTGTGTTTACTTGTCGAATCTACTTCATATGTAACAGTATTCATTACGCAATTTGACATTTGACATGCTATAAACCTTTTGCGAATTAATTGATACAATTTGTGTTCATCCGAGTTGCCAATTAAATTCCCTTCATCTAAGATATTTGTAGGCCGAATGCATTCGTGAGCTTCTTGAGCGGAAGATTTTCCCCCTTTTGAATATTTAATGGCCTTTTTAGTCGAATATGCTGATTCATATTTTTCATTAATAAATTCTCTGACACTTTCCAATGCTTCTTCTGATATATTGAATGAATCAGTCCGAATATATGTGCAATTATGGGTCCAAATTCCATTTGCTACTTGAAAATACCCGCTATCTGTTTGAAAGCAGCAAACATCCCCAGAATATGGAATCTTATTTACACTAATGACTTCTTCATAAACAAAGCCCAATAACGACTCTATTTCTTCTCTTTGTACTATTTCAACAAATAAGTCCAAAAAGGCTTTAGGGATTTTGTTCTTGTACAATCCGTTATTAGACTTCCTAGAGTAGTTCCAAACATCATATTTCGTTGACTTACTAACAATATTCTTATTTAATTTCGAACTCTCTATAGCGTCGAATAAATTTTTATTAAGAGGAAGATTTGTTTTACTTCTAGGCTTTTCTTTCCTTAAGTTCGAACCGATATCTTTTTCAAGAGATTCATAGACTTTAGACTTCAACACAGAGCGTTCTTTTATAAGAGAATAAAAAAGAGGAATATCATAAATGGATATTTTTAAGGTTTCGGTATTGCTTCTAGAATCCTTGTGAATAACTGAATGAATATTTATATCATAAAGCAATATTTGCAATTGGCTTATAATTTTCTTGCTTTTTGACGTGTAACCTCCTTGAATGGAACAATCGTTACCTCTAATTTTATTTATAGCAAAATATCCATCTCCATCCCACAAGCCAGCTAAATAACTTTTAAAATAAGAAGATTTATTATGGATTAATTTTGGCACATCAATTATCTCCGACTTAGGGCTATATGGAATTCCTAAATCAAAAATAATTTCGTTCAGCAATCTAGATTTGAAACACAAACCATTTTTAGAACTATTTTGAACACCCCAACCGCGAAACAAGGATTCTACTTCTTTTTTTATGTCACAATATTTTTCCACATCCACTTTTAACGGATTCTTAAGAAGCAATGCACTTAAATCTATTTTGTCTTTATAAAAGCATCCATCACTAGCTACCAACCCTGCTAAATAAAGTAGATTTTCTGGTAATTCATATGGCATATACAAAGGTTTTGCAGTTCCATATTGATAAGTCAAATGAGAATATTTATTTCCCAATTGTTCTTCAACCAAAACTTTATCATTTAACAATTTCTCAATTATGTTAAACGGCAAGATGTCATTTCTAATTAACTTATAAACTGTTGACTCTGCTTTTTCATTAAATAAATAATCTTTTATTTTTGGGATTTGTTTGACAAAGTCCTTTTTAAAAACAAATCTGATCTTTTTCTTTTCAACATCAGTGGAATAACTTAAAACTTGCGATAAAGTTAATTTTGAATCATCATTTTTTATGTCGTGCTTTTTCCTCAACAAAAAATCGGTGTGAGGACAGATTTCTGAAGCTTTTTTGTCAGTTATTTTCCCTGAAACTCTATCATAAATTGGAAATAGGTGGTCGGGAGTTACCCTCAAGGTGTTTCCCCCTAAATCAATATTAATGATCTCTCCCTCGTAGTGAAAATCTGTTTTTTTACCAATAGCTTTGCACGAATGATAATTACTTCGATTTATATCATTTAATTCTTTAATCCCATTTAAATCGCCAATTCTTTCTATGATTCCATTCGAATCCCGAATATATGTGTCAGGCGTGAAGCACAAACCAGCTTCATAAAGCTTCTGGGCATGTGAAGCTGTTTTCTTGGCTCCCCACCCCCATAATGATGAGCATGTAGTTTGCAAAGAGGATGTATCAAAGGGAGGGTAAGGTTTGCTTTTCTTTTCTTTTTTTTCTACGTTTGTTAATGAAAAATCTGATTGCTTTAATTTTTGTTCATCTTCCTTAGATAATTTTTCGTCCACATAACGATTTTCTTTATTCTTAGTCTGGACCCTTGCCCAAAATTGACCTTTTTTGCCTTTTAGCAAAGCATCAATATACCAGAAATCTTCTGGTTTGAAATTTTTGATTTCAATTTCTCTTTCTGATAAAATCTTTAATGCTATGGATTGAACTCTTCCAGCTGATGTTTTAGAAGCCACTGCTTTCCATAAAAGAGGAGATATTTTATACCCAATTAAACGATCCAAGACTTGTCTAGCTTTTTGAGCATGAACTTTATCCATATCAATATCTTTTTTATTTTCTAGAGCTTTTAAAACATCTTTTTGAGTGATCGAATTAAAAGTAATTCTTTTACATTTTTTTTGATCTTCTTTCCGCAATAAATCATATAAATGCCATGAAATAGCTTCTCCTTCCATATCATTATCGGTTGCAAGAATAATTTCAGATGCTTTTTTAGCTTCTTCTTTGATTTCAGAAACCACTTGCGTTTTGTCAGAAGATATCTTGTAAATAGGTTCGAAACCTTCTTTGATTTTAATGTTCATTCCCTTACGAGGAATTTCTCTCACATGACCCACCGATGCTTTTACTACAAAATCAGACCCTAAGAATTTTTTTAATGTTTTAATTTTGTTAGGAGACTCTACGATAAATAATGTTTTCTTTGTTTTACTCATTTATATAAATATATGATTGTTAATGAATTATTATACAAGAATATTCGACATTTGAAAACAAATTTATAGGGTTTTCATGTGAATATGAAGAAAAACATATGGTATGAAACTAAAACAAATCATTTTAATTTTCTTAAGCACAATATTCCTTTCCCCCATAGATAGTTCTATGATCTCTGATTTTGAAATCGACAGAATATTTGCTATTGACGATGACGCCAAAAATCCTGAAACAAATGAAATTTCTTCAAGAGAAGAAATTTTTCAACCCCTAAATGAATCCAAGTATGATTTTAAAGTCTTACTAAGTGAAAATAATGAAAAATTAATTTTAGTCAGTCCTAAAGAAACTGAAACCAATCAAGATTCTTTAATAGGATGGCCCGCTTTTGCCTCTATTTTCACCGTAGTTGCAGCTCTTTTTGGAATTATATATAAAATGTTAAACAATTCAGTTGATGAAAAAAAACTAAGGAATAGCGAATACATAAAAGATCTTGCAAAAAAAATAGATGATTTCAAAAAAGTATTGCAAGAAGAAAATGAAAAAAATCAAACTCTTGATAAAGAATCAAGAGTTGAAATTATTAAAACAATAGATGAAAATATTCAAAAAATTGAAGCATTAAAAAAGGAATATTACGAATGCAACAAATTACTAAGCGGATTGGAAGCGAACACTATTAACAACAAAGAGCACATTGCTTCTTTGCGTTCTGATTATAGAGAACTGGGAAAAAAAATTGATGAATTAATGCAAAGTATATTAAATATGAATATGCATATGCCTTAATTATTTACCACAACATTTTTTATATTTAATCGGCTTGCCTTGATCATTGGTGGCCCCACAAGGACAAGGCTCGTTTCTTCCAACCTTTTCTGCTTTCTTGATAGGCTTACGCATGTAGTCTAAAATTAATTTACCATCAAAATGATCAATTTCATGTTGTACGGCAATAGCTTGTATTCCACTATGCCACTCTGACTGTTTAGGTTCAAGTTCGTAATAGAAATATTGTTTTTCTGTTCTAAACTTATCTTCATCAACAACTTGACTATTAATTATAAAATGTTTGTAACGAGGTACAGAAGCGTATTTGCCTGGGAAAGAAAGACAACCCTCTCCATGATGCATAAATGATCCTTCTTCTTCTAAGATTTCTGGATTAATAATGTGAATAAAAGGTTCATAATTTTGATCTTTAATAACCGCTATTCTTTTAGGAATGCCTATCTGGATGGCGGACAACCCAACACCATTATCATGCTTAGAAAGTTCTTTTTCGAGCTTTTTGATAATCTCTTTAGCTTCTTCTACAGATTCAACGTTTGTAGATTTTACTTTTAATTTTTCTTCGTCTTTAACAATCATAATTTCACTCTACTTTATTTTATTGAAAATTCGTTTTAGTTTTTCTCTTTTTGAACTTGATCAATAAAAAGTTATTCATAATAAAACTGAAAATTTTTCCGTGTTTATGCCCTTTAGCATATAGTTCATCTTCATTCATTTTACTTCTTTTTGTATTTTTTATCTTTAATTATAAGCCTTCCTCCAAGGAATGGGCGATCAATATGATCTTCATCATTCGATCCATCAGGCCAAGGATAAATTTCATACCCCATTCGTTTGTCACACAACTTGCATGTGTAGACACAATCCTCTATATTCAATAAAGGGATAGGGTCGTTGCATTTACACTTAATAGAAATATTAGTCGTCATTGTCCATAGCCGTCCAAAATCTTTTTTTGGTAATTAACTTACTAAAATCTCTCCAAGTATCTCCAAAAAGACATCGCCAACCCCAAGTTTTAATAAGGAATTTATAATGACCATTCCAAAATGATTTTTTCCAATGATAAAATCTGAACAAACTTAATGTTTCTCTACAACCACTCATACATACCTCAAGTAAGTTTGGCGACAAATCTTTTTAGCCTCCACAAGCATCTCTTCCATTTCATCCTTAGAATAAGGCTTCCAAGATTCTGCTTCTTCTTGATAAAGCATATTTTTTGCATGTCTAAATTGTTGGAGAACCCAAATATCGTCTTTATCTACAAACTTTTTGAAATTAGGAATTCTATCTAAAGTGAAATATTCTGGATAAATCGTTGTCCTGACCTCAAAATCAAAATCTTCTCTTTCTGCCTTGTTCTTCTTAAGCATAGCTTTGCTTTTCAAAACATAGTCAATGGTATGTTCTTTATGCTTCCTACGAACTTCAAGCCCCTTGTAAGCCTCCTCATCGTCTGTTTTCAGATCCATAGCCACATAATTAAGCTTTGGAAGTATAGTCTCTAAAACATCTGGAATGGTTCCATTTGAAGACATTCCAATCTTACAACCCCATGAACGAATTTCATCTAAAAGATTTTCGAGTTTAACTAAAGGGGTCAAAGTAGGTTCCCCTCCACTAATCATCATCCATTCTGCTCCATTTTCTTCTACATAGGCTTTGATTTTTTCAAGGGGTACGGTTTTTACAGGTCGATTCCAATCTTCAGGTTTTTCGACTACAATTCGTCCATTCATACAATATGGGCATCGGAGATTGCAACCAAAAAGGAAGATTGAAGGCGCGAATACATTAAATCCTGCTTCGCTTGTTTTATTGAAACCCATAATTTGGGGGAGTTTTTTATTTTGATTTTCCATAGTAGTCTTTTACAAGCATTCAAAACAAAAAGCAAGAAAAAATTAAGGAATCCCATTTTCTAATTTCCACTGTTGAATAGCAGTTTCTAAAAGATTTTTAGAAAAAACCTCTCCTTTGATAACTAAATCTCCGATAACACAACCAGGCAAATCATCAATGCCATGTTTAACTCCTACTTCAACAGCTTTTTCTGTTTCAGAATCGTATGGTTGAAGTTTACAGTCATATTTTTCACACAAAGTTTCAAGATATGACCCCATTCTTTCACATTCCGGACAATCTTGAACATAAATAAACGGGATAATAAAGTCACTTTCTAATTTCATTTTTTTAATAATTTAGGGGTCCATTAGTTTCAATTCTTTCATCCAAATCTGGATCAAAAACAATATTTATTCTTCTTCCAACCATCATCTCTGCGGTCTTCTTTAATTCTTTAATTATCTCAGATTCTGGCCTATCCCCATATGTAAAACAATTTCTATGAATTTGATTCCTGAACTTTCCTTCTTGACATTCTCCTAAAATAATAATACTTTTAGCTTCATCAGAATATTCAGCCTCAAGGATAAAAACATTTCTTGTAACCGCTTCTGCCATTATAATCTATCCTCAATATTTGGCATTTGATCCTTACACATATCAATTATCGCATCTTTAATAGCAGAAACTTGATCTTCTATCTGTTCTTTTGTAGCTGATTTCATAAAATTGCTTAAATCTATTAACCATTCTTCCCCAAAAATTTTAAGAAGCAACCAATCATGAAAAGTTCTATAATTTTCTTTGCCTTTGATTTGAGTGTCGGAAAAATCTCCAACTTTCTTATCCAAATCGTCAAGCTTGGAATATAACGATTCTATCATTTCCATATCTAGTTCAACAGATTTATCAATTCGTTCTACTTTATCGCATTGTTTGTGCAAAGGAAGATCCTCTCTAGTCAAACCATATTCTTTATATGCTTTTTCAAACTTATCAACTCTTTTTTCATATTCTTCTTTGGGCCATAATCCAAAAAGTCTACATGCAAGGGGACGACTTTCATATATTTTGCACAAATTGGTTTCTTGATCAAGAAACATACAGGGTTTGATGAAAATATCCTTGCCCCATTTTTCATATTCATTCCTGAAAAAATACTCAACACTTTTACAAATAATTTGCACTTTTTCTTCTTGAGAAAATTCTTGCCAAACTTCAGTTGCAATTTGAACAAATTCCGAATAATTAATTTGAGGCATTGCAACTTTGCAACAAGTGCAAGTACATGTCATTGTTGTTTCCAAACTAACATCATCATGATAGATGGATTGCAGTTTATCTTTCAAAGAAGCCTTTTGAACATTTTTCAGAAATTCTTTTTTATCAAAAGGCTTTCTTGTCTTTCTTGTTCCTTTACCCTTGTTTTTCTTTTTCTTTTTGCTCATATCTAATTATACCAGATTTTTAATAATTTTTTAAATATTTTACATGTTTAGAATCTAAATATTTTAGTTCAAAATGTTCGAGAAGGTGATTAATCCAAATTCTTTCAAATTCTTTAACATCTTCTTGAGTTTTTAAAGTTCTAGCAACCGCTTCTGAGTAATCATAAGAACTTTCATTATGGAGCACTTTTTCGTTTCCTGTGAAATGTTCTCCTGTTAAATTAAAATATTTCTCTTTATATTTTTCTATTTTGTTTAAAATCGACTCTATAGCTGCAAGAGGGATTTCTTGCTTTTTGCTTAAATAAGTTTCTTCCATTTTATGGATTTTATTAATTATTTTTTGTTTTTCACTTAACTTTATTGTCTTGTGCATTATGACATTATATCGAGTGCAAATTTCTTTTCTCAGCTTATTAGCTTTAGCTTCATAAGTGTCATGACAATTAAAACATAATGGGATTACTAAAATAGACTGCCTATCACTGTCCATATGTCTTCTAAATGAATAGGGAACGATATGATGTTTGGATAAAACGTTAAGTTTTTTACATCCACATTCCGCACATTGGTTTTTCCTTTTAATTGCTAAAATTTCAGGAGGATCTCCTAAGCCTCCTGCTTCAAACTTAAGTTGAATAGCTTTCCGTTTAAATAATTTCTTTTGAGCAAGGTTTCTTTTTAAATACCAACGAGCTTTTTTTTCTCCACATCGAAACAAAAGTTTACCTTCTTGAGAATAAACTTTAATATCAGAATACAAAGGTGTTGTCCTTTCTGATCTGCCCCTACTTGTTTCGGAGGAATTTAGAAAATTTAATTTTTTACCTAACATAATACAAAAATAAACGAAAACCAAAAAATGTCAAGCTTTAATAAGAAGATTCTATTGTTGCAATTCTGCTTAATCCATACATGCCAGAATCTTTTTCAACGACAATGTTCTTGTCAACCATAGATTGAATTTCTTGGTCGTGAGAAATAAGAATCACTCTCTTGAATTTATCTTGTAACACTTTAAGCATTTTAAAAACCGCTTGTGACTTTGATTTATCCAAAGGTCCAAAAATTTCATCTAAACACACCATCTCGGGGGTTTGAGAAGATCTAGAGAAAGATAAAAGAGATAAGCCAATATCAACAGCTAATCTTACAATCATTTTTTCCCCCCCACTCAACATTTGGAAAGAATTTGCGGTTCCACCTTTAATAATGCAATCAATTTTTGATTTATCGCTAATGGTAAATTCAACTTCAATTTTTCCATTACTAAGAATGTCTAAAAATTCTTTAATATAGACGTTTAACAAGGGAAGATATTTTCTAACTATTCTAGTTTGAACCCCCTCAAGACCAAAATATTTTTCAAGTTTTGCATAACGATCTTTTTTAATTTGCAATTCCTCAAATTCTTTCACTTGATCTTTAGAATATTCAATCAATTCTTTGAAACGTTTTTTCTTTTCTGTTAAAGATCCAATAGCACTATTGCTTTCTGACTTAAAATCTTCTTTCTCTTTTCTAGATTTTTCAAGCTTGTTGATCTCAGCTTGAATTTCTTTAGTTTCCACATCTAATTTCTGATATTTGGACTTAAGATCAACTAAATCTTTGTTAAATTGTTCTTCTTTGTCGGCATACTTCTTATCAATATTTGTAAGTTGTTTTTTTGCATTTTCATATTGTTCTTTGGAATTTTCCAAGCTTTGAATCAAGTTGTTTAAAGATGTTTTAGTGTCTTTCCCCATTTGTTTTTTGTCTTCTAAGGACTTTATATGAGCTTGGTAATCAGCTTTTGATTTGGTATATGTATCACAAACAAGAAGCTTGTCTGCAATCTCACTCTTTTCTTTATTCAGAACTTCTTCATTTTCTTCAACCACTTTCTTTTTAACATTAAGTTTGTCAATAACAGATTGCTTTGCTTTATACTCTTTTTTACGTTCTTCTAGTTTAGTCTCAAAATGTTCTTTGGGGACATCACTATCACATTCAGGACACTGGAATGTTCCTCCATCGGGAACTTTTGACAAATTGTCTTTAATTTTTTTACCTTGAAGTTTAATATAGTTCAATTCTCCTTCTTGTTCTCCAACCTCTTTAATTAGCTTTTCTTTGTCTTCTCTTAACTTAGAACTCTTTTCTTTATTCTCCTTAAGATCTTTTTCAAGTTTCTTTTTGTTTTCTTCGTTTTTGCTGTCCTCTTCTTCTGAGTAGGTTGCATCTCCAAAATTCACCTTTTTCATTGAAATAACTTCTCTTTTCAATGTTTCAAGTTTTTTAACAAGACGATCTTTTTCAGTTTCATTCTGTTCAATAGATTTAGCCAAAGAGTTTTCTAAATCTTTCCAACTGTTTGCTTCTTTGAATTTATCTTCCTTAAGAGATTCTAGTTGTGATTTTACTTTTTGGCCATCATTCTTGATGCGTTCTTTTTCTTTTATCTTATCAGAACTTTTGAGATCATTAATTTTTGACTCAAGGGATTGAATTTCTTTTTCAATGTGTTTGATGGAATCTTTTTCGATTTTAATTCCGTTGTCAAATAAATCAAGGGTTGTTTCTAAATTTTCAAAATCAAAATCTTCGTTTTCAAAAACAGATAAATGAGCTTTTTTTAATTCATTTTTTGTTGATTGAAATTTTATTTCGGATTTTTCAATTTCTTTTAGATTTTTATTCTTCTTGTCTCTTGCAAGTGATAGACATTTTTCTACCGCATGGTCCATTTTAAGGAGGTTTACAACCATTTCTTTTTGAACCTTGTCTGTGCCCGTAAGAAACTTTCCAGCATCATTCTGCCCCATCATTTGGCTATTTACGAAGATGTCATAATCATTGACGTTGATTTCTTCAATAGATTCTTTAGTATCTGTACTTCTATGTCCTTCTTTGCTTTTGTTGTCGGACAAACATTCAAACTCAATTATAGGAGAGTTAGATTTTTGAGATTTCGAAAAGCTTCTGCCTCTTTTGATCCTATAGATTTTTCCACTTTCCTCAAAAAACTCTTCTACATAGGATTCTCTTAGCCCCTTGGGATATTCTCCATTAATTTTGGTTACTACAGATAATCCAGCAACTCCCGTTTTATCCGTGTTAGCAGTTTGTCGAACAATCTTCTCATAGTGGGCATAACAAATCCCCTCAAGAATCGTGGAGTTATGAACAATGGTAAAATCTTCTAATAGAAATAAATGATCTCCATTAGTTTGAAATCCATAATATTCCCCTATACCAATCGGATTTACATTAATTTTAGTAATTAATGGATTTTTATTTATTTTTCTTAACGGGGCTTGCTTCCTCTTTAATTTATTAGGGATAATATGATTATTTCCAATAATCGAAATTCTCCAGTACTCCCCCGAAAAATTATTATTGCAACATCTTTTTGTTACCAACCTTCTATTTACAAAGAATCCTAACGATCTGGCCAAAAACTCAACATCTTTCGCCAACTTCTCATTTTTTAGAGTTATCTCATGCATAGCTTTATCAAGATGTCCATCAGAATCTATTAGCCCTGCTAAAACTTTCATTCTGATTTCATGAGAATTATTTAAGTATTCTCTAGGGATATGCTTATTGTTAATTAACGAATAATGATTTAAATCGTCCCTCAATGAATTTCTACTCTTAATATCATCTTGTGATTCGTACAAAACGAATTCTTTTAGTTTTTTTGCCTTTTTAATCCACCTCCAAACCGAAACTTCACTAGGAATTTTACCATTTTCAAACTGAGGCATTTTCTTGGCTATTTCAATTTGTATCTCTTTATATTTTAAGCCTTTTTTTTGCAATTCAAAAGCCATGAGTTCATGACTCAATAAAACGTTATTCTTTCGACTAGAAAACCGATAGTGGATATCATTGGGATTAATTTTTAATCCTCTTTTTTTAGCTTCTGAATATAAAACATCAATGATTTCTTGATCTACCGAAGTAAAAGATGGAGAATCGCTATTCCCATCCCCTAACCAAACCCCCAATAAATAAGGATCTATTTTTACCTCTTGAAATGGAAAGTTAATTCCTTTGGATTGAATTCCCCCCATTAAAATTTTAAAGGTTTTAGATTGATCTAAATAATCTTCAACACTAATTTTAAATAAATTATCTTTTAGGGTAAACTTAGAATTTTTATAGCGATTATATTTTTTATCTTTGGTTTCTAATATTAGTTCGTGTTTGCCATTAACAACATACGAACCTTTTCTATGTTGTTTTACTTCATAGAGTTCTCCTGTACCATTATGGCAAGATATAACCTCCCTGAATTTAGAATCAGGACCCATAACCAAATCGCCCACTACAATGTCTTCGACAGGTTTTGTGGTTCCATCAAACATTAACACTCTAGTTCCTTTTGCAAAGCATTTTCCCACTCCGTTGCTAATATCTAAATCGCCATCAATTTTGCCGATAATACCAATTAAATTAGAAAGCCCTCTATTTTTTGACTCTTTAATTTTGGTCAATGGATCTGTTGCAAATTCATTATAAATTTCATCATAAGTAACAGTCCCCTCATTTAGTCGTTTTTCATCTTCTGGAGAGATATCGAAAACAATACTATTGTTTTTTTCTCCAAATCTCATAAAGTTATACAATCTTATCGCATATGTTTGCATTATTCTAAAGCTTCCTTAAATATTTGCTTGGCTTCTTCTTTTAGAGTTTTGGTTTCTTCCTCCTCTAAACCTTCTTCATCAATCATTCCGTGTATAATTTTTAAAACATCTGATTCATCAATTTGTCCTTTTTCTTCGATTTCAATTCGAATTTCTTGAGCCTCTTCTTCTTGTTTTTCATTTTTTACATTTTGTTCATCAAAAATATAAACTGCTTCAAATTCATTATAAAGGGTTTCTTTGATCTCTGGATATGCAACAGAAAAATCCACTAATTGATTATTATTACCTTCAAAAATTATTTTAAAAATACCAGTTTTTGACGAACCATCCAATTTATTAATTTGTTTTTTGATATCTTCTACTGTTCCTTTTAATTCCACAATAGGTCTACAATTCGGATAAGGTCGAAATTCACAAAATCCTAATTTCCCTTGTTCTTCTTTAGAATCATCATAAACAATATATCCTTTTTTATCGTCTTTTTCAGAAGTATCTGATCTTTCGATACTTCCTGTATACATTGCCCTACATCTTTTCGTTTCTAAAATATGATGATGATGATAATCTCCCAAAAAAACATAAGATGCCCCAATTGAATCTAAATCATCAAGATTAATGCTGCTAGAACTCGTGTTTTTAAAAGTCTTCTTTTTGCCATCATGTTCATAGACCTTTAAGGTTCCTGACTTAACCCCAAAATGTCCAAAAAAGATAGTCTTAGAAGGATCTTTGATTTTAGGTCTAGCCTCTTCTACGAATTTCAAAAATTCTTCTCTCATGCTTAGATTATTTTTTTCCACTTCTAACGAATGAGGAAACAACAATAAAGTGTGACCTTTAAATTCAATTGTGGTGGGTTCCTCTATTACCTTAAGACTTTTAATTCCCAAAGATTTTAATGGTTGAAGAGCATGATGTTTTCTGCAAATATCATGATTCCCAACCAACATGATAACAGGAATTTTTGCCTCCTTTAACAAGCGCAATTGATCATTGAAGAAGCTACGAACATCATTGGCAGGGGAGAAATTATCATAGATATCTCCAACAATTACAAAAAGCTCTGGTTTAACATTTTCAATAGAATCATTTACGATATACCGAAAAGCTCTTAAATAATCAGCGGTTCTGAAAGAAATGTTTTCAAATTCATTATCCATTACCCCTTTGTATAGAATTCTATTTAAATGACAATCTGCAACAACAGATATTTTCATGGCAATGGCCTTTCTTGTCTGAAACATTCTAACATATACTCTATTAATGCCGAATATTCTTCGAACATTTCATCCGATAATGATCTACGGCTTATTCCCTCTACTATTTGATTAAGCGTGTGTTCAGAGATTATATTGTTTGCAAAAAGATTTCTGGAAAACCTTGTGCGTCTTTCTGCTTGTTTTTCAGTTATCGGAAAGTTAATTGTCGTTTTGTTGTTTGATTCAAGTCTATTATTGAAATCTTCAATGCGATCAATAAATGCATTGAGGTCTTCAACTTCTTCGGCTCTTTCGGCTCTTTCGGCTCTTTCGGCTCTTTCGGCTCTTTCGAGACCGATACAAGCTACATGAATATTTTCATTTTTAGGTTTCATAATATTAATTATACTTGAAAAATCAACCGAGTTAATGAATTAGCTACTGTAATTTGTAAATACTCTAAAAGCAATTCCCGTCTTTTCTGTTCCACCAATATCCGCAACAATAAACTCATTTGAACAATACATATCTGGACCTCGTTGAGCAATAAATCCCCTTGCCATTGCTAATGCTTTAGATGCCTTACCTATTGAGGCATTTCCAACACATCTTACTACGCACTCATTATTTTCTTCAACACAATGGGTTATTGCGCCAGCTAACTTTTTCACATTATCATTTTTGATGCGATAATCCAAATCTTTGGGATCTCCCTTTACTAAAAGAACATTTTCAATTTCATCAATTGGAACATCTTTTTCGTCTTCATCTTGAGGGGTTGCAAACGCACAAAAAGAAATTCCAGTATATTTCCTTCCGTTTTCTTCTGTATTAATAAATGCAGGAGAGAAAGACAATTTAAGGTTATGTGTTTCTAAAATAAAAGATTGAGCAATAGCTAGGGCTTTGGCAGCTTTCCCAATGGAAGGATCACCAAAAGATCTGACATTAATTTCTCCATTTACTCTTAAGCCATGACTAATTGCCCCCGCTAAATTTTTTACATTTTTCTTTCTTTCTTCAGAACTAATTCCGTGCTTATCAGATGACACTTTTAGGTTTTCAATTTTTTCGTTTTTCGATACAATTTCAGTCATGTTTTCTCCTTTGAATATATGAAATGTTGGTTATTTCATTATACATCAAAAGAGAACAAAAGAGTGAAATTATATATTGACATCTAACATGTTACAATAAAATTCTTTATTTCTGCGTATATCCTTAATCTCTTTTTCTAAAATTTCAGATTCTTTTGTTTTCTTGAGTTGAACAGTATAATAAACTCTTTTATTTTTAACTTGAAAGTCAAGTAATTTAAAATCTTGGTCAATTTTTTGTGCAATAAGTTTTTTTAATTCATTGCTGTTTTGGTTTTTAAGTTTTGAACATTCTTGTTGAGATAAATTTAAGTATCCTTTTTTAGTTTTGCTACTTTTGATAACAGACGATACAGAATTACCTTTTCCAATTTCTAATAAATATTTCTCAATCTTAGGATTATTCTTGCTTAGTAAACCTATAGTTTCTTTTAGTTCAATGGGGTTATTATTATTTGATTTGGGATCTTCTAAAATTTCATGCAATTCACTTTTATTGTCGGTATCATCGTACATGTAGTCTAAAGAAAGCACCATAGCATTTAATGGACCATCATAAGTATCAGAAGTTCTCTTTTTTGCATATCTGCTGTTTTTAATATTTTTTATTCTATTGAGAAGGCATGTGAATAACCAAGTATTAAATGATCCTTTTCCCTTTTTATAAGTACGAACAGCTTTAAGAAAAACAATTGTTAATTCAGAAAACAAATCATCTACATTACCCGCTATTAATTCTGGAAAATAATGTTTATTAGCCCAATTTTTAAGAGAAGGAACTCTATGAGTATAAATTTTATTTAAAATTTTTGAGTCATTCGTTTTTTGATATTCTATAACTGCTTTATCTTCTTCTTTGCGATCTACAAATATTTCTTCTTGGTTTCGATACATATGCATTCTCCTTTTATTTTCCCCAACATTTTTTCACAAAGAAACACGAATCACATTCTTTTGATTGTTTCTTATAAGGTTTAGGGGGTATTATTTTATTTTTCACTAGTTTGTTGAGTTTATCCACTTCTTTAAATGCTGCTTTTAATAAAACCTCATCTGGTTTGATTTCAAATAATTCATTAGTTTGATCTTTGTTATTCTCATAAATAATTAAACCCCTATTTGTTTCAGAAAAACACATACATAGCAAAGTATAAATAATATCTTTTCGTCTAGCCATATTATTATTATGAATGATAGAAAAATCTATATCATTAAGTGGATAAATATTGGTTGCAATAATAACTTCTCCAATTTTTATTGCACAATCCAAATATCCATGAAGATTAATATTTTTATCTACTACTAAAACATTTTTATCAATTAATTTTGTTTTAGGGCTTTCTTTAAATATTGAAAACCATTTCTCTTTGACATATTCATTGTGTTTTTGTTCATAATAAAATGAACTCTCATTAAGCATGGAGGGGGAATGTTGACTACTAGTTCGTCTTAAAACTACTTTTCGTTCGCATGAAAATATATCACTTAAATTCCCAGTTGAATATAATTCTCTCTTCGAACTAAAATCCCTTCTAAAAAAGTCATTTTTTTTTAATTCTTCAAACTTTTCAACAATTTTTCCCTTATAACAAATATCTGTGAATTTTTTATTTTCTTCCATTTCTTTTTCCTTTCTGAACCCTTTGTATGATTTCTGCAAGTTGTTTAGGTGGAATGCTTTCTTCTAGATCCAAAAATGATTTTTTACCAAATTTACTCACAAAAGAAGCTGGATCTTCTCCTTTTGGTATACTGTCTATTTTTGTCATTTTTTTACAAACTCCCAATCTATTTGTTGCAACAATCGAGTTATCTCTTGCATTTTGTCCCGAACTGTTTTCGTCAACATCAAAGCAAAAACAAAAATTTTCACAGTATCTTGATAATAAACCAATATGACGAAGGGTCAATTTAGTTCCCATAACTGCTACAACATTTTTTATACCAGCTTGATACAACGTAATAGCATCCATATAACCTTCCACAATATATGCCTTATTTAAATTAAACATATATTTTCGGGCTTTATTAAGGTTAAATAAGTGTAATCCTTTTTGAAAGGGATAAGGAGAATTCCACCAAGAAGACTTTTCAACAACAGGGCTTCTAGTTCCAATTCCAACGACATCTTTCCCAAATTCCTCATAAATAGGAACTATGATTTTATTTTTTAAAAAATAAGAATAATCTTTGTCAATTGTACCCCCGTATTGACGAACCCCTTGTTCAACATATGCATCGGGAAAACAATAGCCAATTTGGAAACGTTTAATAGTATATTCATCTAACAATCTTGCTTGAATCAAATAAGCAAGGGCATCTTTAGAACATTCTTCATTTAAAAAAATATTCTTCCTGCACTTGTTAGTGAATTCATTAAGTATTGTCATTAACTAATATACCTTAAAGATACAAAAAAATTAAGTCCCAAAAATAGCGAAAAGGGGCAATTTAAGCCCCTTTTCGCTATTTTTGACTATTCTGTTTTTTTATCCTAAATCTTCTACCTCTTCCACAACTGAGGTGTCTTCTAAGTTCTCAGAAGGAGAAATGATCTTTTTAGGATCATCTAACATCTCAAGAATATCGGGAGATATTTCTGCGAGATTATTTTCTTGTTGATACTCAATAGCCTTTTCCAAAAACTTAATCACTAAATTATTTTCTATTAAGTAATCTGCTAAAGCTACTATTTCATAAGTTCCAGTTTCAACATTTTTAGTGGTGCCCATTATGCTTTTGTTTAGCCTAAGTTCTCCTTTATAAAGAGAAACCATCTTATACTCTTTAAGTAACTCGCATAATTTGCAAACAGGATTCATCGCATCAGCAAAGAAAATAATTTCAAATGTTGTTTCTCCAAAAGGAGGGGCTATTTTGTTTTTCTCAAATTTGACTTTTGAAAGTCTTCCGATGATCCTATTATCACTACCTACTCCTGTTATTTTTGAAGAAGGCCAAACAGAAATTCTAACATCAGAATAGAATTTGAGGGCTTTCCCTCCAGGAGTTTCGAAAGGGTTGCCAAATGTAACTCCCATCTTCATCCTTAATTGATTAATAAAAACGCAAGTAGTATTAGTATCTCCACATGCAGGTTTAATTTTTTTACATGCTTTACTCATCATGCGAGCTAACAACGCATAATCTTGATCTCCTATCTCTCCATCTAATTCTTTTTGAGGAATTAGAGCAGCAGTAGAGTCAACAACTACTAAACCAAATTCTCCTGAATTGACAACTTCTGTTACAATTTCAAGAAGAATTTCTCCAGATAAAGCTTTATCAACTCTGAATAATGAATCTACATCGACTCCTTGCATTTCAGCCCATTCTTCTTGGAAGGATTGTTCGGCATCAATCAAACAACAATTAATGCCTTGTTTTTGAGCGCTTGCAATCAACTTCAAAGTTAAAAACGATTTTCCACTAGATTCAGGACCGAAAAGTTCAACGAGCTTCCCTCTAGGAATACCACCACAATTACTTACTGCATCAATGGATGGAGTGCCAAATGAAATTGGGGGCAACTTGGAATCAACAGATTTTTTCCCTTTAAAAATAATGGGATCGGGTCCCAATTTGCTAGATAATTTTTTTGATAAAGATGTCTCTATGTTACCAATCGCAACATCTACTGCACTTCTTCCACTTTTTTTTGAAGCCATAATTTTTCTCCTATATTTTTTTAAAAAATGGAGGTTGGGGTTTTATAGTAAAACCCCAACCTCCTAGTATTAATAACGACTATTAAAATACATCGTCTTCGTCTGCAACCTCTTCTATAGCAGCGCTTTCTTCGGCTGCTGAAGTTGTTTCTGTGGAGATGCGTTCATTGGGAGAATTCTTCTCTTTGACTTTCTTCTCGTCAGGAAGGGAATTCCACAATTCTTCAATCTCATCAGCCGTCTTAGCTTTTTTCAGAACTTCAAGGGATGGCCAATTATCCTTAACCTCTCTAACCTTTTTAATTTCTTCCTTAGTTAAAGGAGCAGGTTTTACGATAGGAGACACAGAATAATCTGCATTCAATGTTCCAGCATTTTTAACATTAATAACAAAATCAGGACCATCTTTTCCAGCAGGATTAATTTCGTTATTTACATAGTATTCGTGGAAACTCTTAAAAACAGAAGGACCTTTATCCAAAATCTTAGGTTTTGCCACTCCATTTTCATCAAGATCATTCTTGTCAAGAATAAGAATTGCGAAACGCGAGGAAGGATAAAAACCAGCTTTTGTAGGTGAAACTTTATTTCTATCCTCATCTGACACAATAACTCCTTGACCGAAAGGTTCCCAAAATTGATGATATTTGACGTAATTGCCAACTAATCTAACTTTATATTTAGCAGACTTTTTGAACTTCATCCATTCTACTGGATTATCGTTATTATTTGAATTTGTTTTTTTATCTTCGTCAAATTCATCGAAGTCTTTTACCCAATCATTCATCTCGCTCATAGTATTTTCTCCTATTTTTGTATTTACTTTATTTGCTCAGTCTAATTGATAGAATAATTATACAAAATTTTATCAATATTTTCACTTTTTTTGTCTTTTTTATTTTTGTCAAAAAGGTTCTTGATCTTCTGTTAATTATTCATAATCTTCTGACGTTTCTTTTTCAAGGGATGCAAAAATATCTGGATCATCTTCATCATTTGTGGAAAGATCGATGTCCCTTTCTTGGTTAAGACTACTTCCTAATTCTTCGTCGGTTAACGTTCTTTGGAAATTAATTTCGGGGATGTTGCTTCTTCCCCCAAAATCTCCTTGTTTAGACTGAATTTGGAATACTGTAATTCTTCTTGAATAAGAATGAAGAATGCTTTCTGCATTTTTTATGATTTGCAATAAAGCATTTTTTAAAGAATCACTTTCCGCATAATCAACTTCGTACTCAACCAAAATTGAAGAAGCTTCTCCTTCCCGTTTATCTTTACTGCCTCCTGATGCATAATTCATCCAAGCAAGCCTTAATAATTCGAGATACCGCTTTTTAACCCCACAGATAGGGACTAATTGAATATAAATTTCAGTTAACCTATCTTGTATTGCTTGAATTTTAGCTATCTCTTCGCTTATTATATCTAAAGTTGGAGTCTTAGAAGAGCGAACTGCAAGAGTTTCTAATTCCTCATAAATTTCATCATAATCAACTTTAGGAAACTTTTTTAAACTCTCGTTGCATTTTTTAACAATTTGCTTAAATTCAGAAGGATAATTCCTTCCTGCAAGCAATTGAGGAACACTAGAAGAAGATTCATTTAAAGGGGTCTCTTCTTGAGTCTCTGAAGATTTTGAAGATTCTTCTTTAAAAGAGTTTTCTTCTCCAAAAATATCGTCTAGGTCGTTATCACTCATTAGCAACTTTTATATACAATTAAGTAATCATTGGAATTAAGAATTGTACTATTCTCTTTATCAATCTGAAAAGTTAATTCTCCGAAATCTGCTCTTTGAACTCCAATTTCTTGAGTTTTGTCATGTTCAATATATTCTTCAAATGAAGGGCTACCCGCAAATCCGAAAATAGTTACGAACACCTCAAAGCAATTTTCCTCATTATTTCTTTGAGTGCTTACTTCGAATTCATCAACTTGTAAAATTTGCCCCTTATTGTCTTCAATTAATTTTTCAATTGAAGCTTCAAGTAAATTCTCTAATTCTGAAGAACCTAATTTAATATCATTAATGTCTACTTTGTTTTTTCTTTCTAGCATATTTGATCCTTTTTTATGTTATGTTAAAATACTACGCTTTTATGTTATGTTAAACGACTAACCAAAAATATCGTCGTCATCATCAAAAAACTCATTGTCATCTGTTTCTGAAGATTCTGAAGGTTCTGAAGGTTCAAATTCAGCCATTTCTTCTTCATTTTGCTTGCAAGTTTCCAAATCATCTTTTTGTTTTAACGCGATCTTTTCTTTCTTATCCAAAGCTGGGTTACTATCTTTTGCAATATTGGGGATATTTTTGTTATTAAGCCATTCCGGAACTGTTTGGATAATAGCATCTTCAACTTCAACAACTTCCTTTCTTCCTTTGCCAACTCCATCAACAATAATTTGCATACTGTTTTGAAGAGACTCTACAAGATCTGTGGTTAAAGCTTTTTCTGCCTTTATTCTTTCTTCTTTTGAATTATATTCAATTTCTTCTTCGGCGTATTTAACCAACTCTATGTGTTGGAAATTTTTAAGATTAACCCTTAAATTAATTGATTCTGCTATTTTTCTTTTCATTTTTTTCTCCTATAATTTTACATTTGAATTAGATATTCTTGAAAACAAATTGCCTCCCCCAAAGCTTTCTACTTCCTCAACTTGTTTCTTTTTTTGTTTTCTTTCTTTATCTACAACTTTTTTAATGTCTTGATATTTGTTTTTCAATTCATCTCTTTTCATGTCCCAAGCCGCATCCATGCATCCACAATCAACTAACGCCTCAAACACTCTTGATGTGACTCTTCTATTATCTACTTTATGAATAAACTCTTTTAAAGAATTAAATGGTTGATTCTCAATAATACTTTCAACCGCTTTTTCTCCCACTCCCTTTAGAATAGTTAATGGACATCTGATAAATGTATAAGATTCGCCTTTTTTATTTATTCCTTCTTCTAGTAAAAAGTCTGAACCGCTTTTATTAATATTTGCTTTTTTAATAACAATTCCCATATTTTGTGCCTCTTTTATATAAGAGTCTAATTTCACATTCTTGTCATTATTCGCAATTTCAGCAGTTAATAAATTACACATAAATTCTAATGGGTAGTGAACTTTCAACCAAGCTGTTTGGTAAGATATCAATCCATACGAAACTGAATGGCTATTCATCGTTGGAATTTGGATATTGTTTTGGGGATCATATATAAAATAATTATGTTGATCCGACTTCATAGTCAAACTATAACTTTTTTGTTTTCCTAATGACTTAATTGATTTGATTTTGCACTTTTTCATATTTTCTTGTCAAGTATAATTGAGATTTATCTTTGTCAAGATACAACCATTTAATGAAATCGTAAATCTTTTTTTTGCCTCCTCCAACTTTAACTACCCACATGTTATCAGTTGGGTGGTTTATCTTAAATTGAGGATGCAAGTCCTTAATTTGACAAGCAAACTTTTCAGATGCCGTAGTGCATATGTGACACCAAGGATATTGGGTTTGGCGATTTATTCCCAAAGAACCATCGCCATCCATCAAACCTCTGAAAAATGAATTATGAAATTTTAAAGGAACGCAATTTGAATACTCCAAAATCTTTGACTTATTTCTCACAACCCCTAGATTTTTTAAATCATTGGCTATTTTTTTATTATTCACATTTAGTCTGACCATATCTTTTGCATTCATCCCCTTTTCTCTCCGATGAGATAAATCTATCTTTTGCAACCCATGAGTTTTGTCGGCTCCAATTAAAGAACTAATTTTTTCTAGAATATAGTAATCTTCTTTTGTTATTTGGATTTCAAAACCCAAATAATCCTTTTTAATATTGCCATCGGCCATTATAAAACCAAGAATATAAGCTTTTTCGGCAGAATCAATTTTTTCAAAAAAGTCTTCCTTGTAGTATGTTCGGACTTTGGGCAATCTTCTTTTAACTTCGTTCTTTCTTAAAATATCATAAATACTTTTACTAGTTTCATATCCATATTGCCTACTCAAAAATTCTCCCGTTGCTCCACTTGTATATTCTTTAATAATTTTTTCTTCAATTTTATCATTATGTATTTTATTCCACGGCTCACCTCTAAAAGAATCTAAATCATATTTTCGTTTAATCCTAGTTAAAGTGGGATAGGGAACCTCAGTTAACTTCGAAATTTCTTTTAATTTAACTTTGTGAATTTTAGATTTTTGACAAAGAAGTCTCCAATATCTTTCCCTTTTATTTTGATAATTATTTTCGTTGATTACTCGTCGAACCACTCTCTCTGTTAAATTCGTTTCTTTTTCGATATTCTTCAACAACTTCCTTTGGAAAAACATTTTTCGAATTATTTTTTTCTGATTTAGAGTTGTTATCTTTTTGTTGGGAGGTATTCTTTTGTTCATTTTCGGTTCCTTGCTGCACATTTTGTGTAATATGCACTTTTTCCGAATCCGACTTCAGATCTCCTTCTTTTTTGTTTGCTAAAAAATTGTAAAACAAAGGAGTAAGTCTGGAAACAAGAATTCCAACCATACCAATAAATATTTGTTAAGGAGCTTTTTCATATAATATTTCTAAATCTTTTTCAATTATTTCTTCTAAAGTATGTGGCTTAAAGTCGGTACAAACAAACTTATGGTCAATTGTGCATTTAAAAAGAGCTCCATTATCTAATTCAACTTCAAAAAGTTCTTTTTCTCCTACCTCAAATACATCAACAACTTCGTCTTCTACAACCACCCCATCTTTTATGGAATTTAAATAGATTTTTGGAAAATTACATTTTTCCCCTTGCTCAAAATTATTCCAACAATGAGCTTTAAAAAAATCTTTTTCTAGATTTTCTAAAGAATAGACTTTCCCATCAACTGACTTAACGCAAGTATCGCCCGACAAACATTTATTGAAACCATAACCTCCAAAGAATTTGATTTGTTCAAAAATTTCTTTAGCAATTTGAGGATTAACGTTATTGTGCTTCTTACAACCTTCAATAAAATCTTTTTCTTGCGCGTCTAAAAGATCTTGTTTCTTTTTACCAACTGCTTTCCTTAAAGTATCCGATTGACCCTTAGTAAATCCCGCAAGTTCTTGAGCAACTTTCATGAAATCTTCTTGATATACAATTAAAGAGTATGTTTTTTTCAACAACTCTCCCATTTTTGGATGTAAAGGCTTAATTGGTTTACGTCCATGTTTATAGTCAGCATAAAGTTCTGGAACCCCCGCGCCTAAAGGTCCTGGTCTAAACAAAGCGGTTGCTGCAACCATATCTCCAAAAGAATCGACCCTAATATCTCTTAACAATCGAGAAATACCATATGATTCGAATTGAAACACCCCTTTGTTTTCTGCTCCTTTTATTTTACCATTAAGTAAATCAAAAACTAATTGATCTATTGGTTCTAAAGTGTTAATATCTATCTCTTTTCCATGGCGACTTTTGATCATTTCAACTGTTCTTGAAATAACAGAAAGAGTTTTTAAAGCTAAACAATCAAACTTCAACAAACCTAATTCTTCTACTTCTTCTTTGTCGAATTGAGTGCAAATCACATCTTTGCGACATCTTAAAGGAACATGTTTTACAATTGGATCTTTGCAAGCCACAATACCAGCTGCATGAGAACCCGCAGAAGATATAGTCCCTTCAATATGTTGAGCTGCTCGATATAAAGCAGGATATCTTTGCATAGATTGTTTAAATTCAAAAGAATTTTCATATGCTTTTTCAATAGTCATGTCAGGATCTTCTGGAATTTGCTTTGATATTTCATCTGCAATGTTCAAAGAATTTTTGGTAATAAATTTTTTACCAGTTCTAACTCCTTTTTGGTAATTTTCCCAATCATTACCTAAATCCAAAGCTTTAGCGGCATAACGAATAACCGCTTTAGCTTTAAATGAATTATATGTGCCAATTTGGGCACAATGATCAGCCCCATATTTTCTCCTTATGTAATCAAATATTTCATCTCTACGGAAATAATCAAAATCAATATCAACGTCAGGTGGAGAAATACGTTCTGGATTCAAAAACCTCTCAAATAAAAGATCATATTTAATTGGATCGACATTTGTAATCCCCAAACAATACAAGGCAAGAGAACCCGCGCCTGAATTATGAACTGATAAACCTTCTATATTATAAGCATGTATTTTATCTACATGCAAATCATAAACTTTTCCTTTATATTCTCTTTTTGATATTTTTTTTATTTTCATTTTTTTGTTTTTTTGTTTTCAATCTAATGAAGAAATTTTGAACTGCTTTGTTGTCGATAAATCTTATGTCTTTAAGGTAAGGGGTTACTTGCCTCCGAACATAAACATCTGATCGGACTAGAATACCTCTATTTTTCAACTCTTTTAAGGAGAAAACGATGTATTTTTCTCCGAATATTTTTTTTGCTGCATTAAGTTTTTCATTATAATTATGAAAAACTTTATTTCCCTTTATTTCCACAAGATACGAATTATTTTTAGTTTTAATTTCAAAATCTGGATAATAATTTCTAGTTTTATTTGCTTTGTCTTTGTATGGTATTTTCTTATCGCTTCGCTTTATTTCAAGAATTTTTGAATTTTTAAAACAATATATTATATATAATAATTCCCAACTACTATGAAAATGAATTCCTCTTATGCTACCCGAAACAAACTGTTTCGAATTTCTTTTTTCAAAATATAAAGGATCTTCTTTAACCAATCGTTCGTGGGCTTTTCGTTGTTTTTTAATTACATCTTCTCTATTCTGAGCAATAAGTTGAGCCTTTGAATTATTCTCTTTCCACTCGTCAGAACTAGTTGCATATTTTAAGGCGCATTTTGAACATATTGGTTTCACACCACATATACTTCTTCTTCTCATTTTATTAAATTCCATCAAATCTTCTTCATCACATTCTTGACATGTGAATTTTATCAACTTTTTTGTCTTGAGAATATCTAAATAAGGTAAAATATCTTTATATTCCCAATATTCATTATTCCATTTTCCTTGTAAAGATTCTGGAACGTCTTTTTTCAAACCATACCTCCCCCCCTTACTATGATTTTTTTTATAGCATTCTTTACATATCGGAACTCCACTTTTTACCTTCCTTCTTTTAAGCCCTCCTGGTTGTAATTTGAATTCTTTGCCACACTCGATACACTTATATTTTTTTGTTTTTCCTCTCATGTTTTAGTCCTTTGTCTCGTTTATTCAACGACAGAACTAAAACTTCCTCTACTAGATCCTAAAAAAATTAAATTTCTAATTCTTCTATCTCATAAATATCATCATTTTCGGAAAGATCTTGTGCTTCCACCCAAACTAATTCTCCATCTCGAACTACATGAATTTTGTGATTGTTTGTGCAAGAAATCACCTTGCCATCTTCAAGTTCTATGTCAAAAATTTCTTCTTCAACTTCATATTCAAACTTATTTAGAACTTCATGATATTGCCCGTCATAAGACAAAACAAATTCCCCCTTTCTAATTAATTGTATTTTTTTCAATTCATTTTTTGTCTGCACCAAGCTTTCTGGAACAAAACAACCACGACCAGGCCCGACCGCTATGTTTTGTTCGTGAGCATAACGAATCATATCCCAAAGAATTAAAAAGTACTTAATGTATCCACATTTCTCAATTGCTTTTAATTCAAATCTAATTCTTTCTTTGTATTCTTGCTTGCCTTTGAAACCCAATTTAACAAAACCATCTTTAATTAAAGCAATAAGATAGTCCATTTCTGTCTCAAATCCTTCTGGTAATTCAAAAGACGGGAGTAAATCGGCAGATTCTTCCATCAATGGTTTTGACGAAATCTTATCAACAATTTCTTTTGTATTTTCCAAAAGCTCAGGAACTTTCTTATATTTATTCGCAATTTCATCTTTGCTTTTGATATAAAACTCATCACTATCTAAAGTAAATCGTTTTGGATCTTTAATATGATTGTGGGTTTGCATTGCTAAAAGAATATCATGGTACTCTGCATCTTCTTTTTTTGCATAATGACAATCATTAGTCGCAATTGCTTTAATATTATGTTTTTTAGAGAGTTTAAAAAGAACTTTTGCCACATCTTCTTCTCTTTTCTTTTGCTCTTCATTATTAAAATATTCATGAGCCATAATTTCAATATAATAATCATCTTTAAAAAGATCTTTATATTTTAAAATAACTTGTTCCGCAACATCAACATGACCTTGATAAATGTTCATTGAAACTTCGCTTGAAATGCAACCAGAAGTACAAATCAATCCTTCATGATATTTTTGCAACAAACCAAAATCAATCCTAGGCTTTTTATATTTGCCTTCAATCTCAGCAATAGAAGAAAGAGTAAACAAATTTTCTAACCCCTTTCTGTTTTTAGCAATGATAGTGATATGGTAAATAGGCATATTTTTATCCCTAGATGTATGATCTTCAGAGATGTAAAATTCAGAACCCATAATGGGCTTAATGCCTTTTTTAAAACATTCTTTCTGGAAACGGAACAAGCCAGCACAAGTTCCATGGTCTGTTAATGCTAGAGCATCATATCCATTGTCAACAGCGCCTTGAACCATTTGTTCGATTGAACCAAGCCCATCTAATAAACTGTAGTGAGAGTGGTTATGCAAATGGGCAAAATAAATTCCCTTTGATTCTTGTGATTTTTTTTCTTCGCAATTATTACACATAAAAATAACTTATAGAATATAGTCTAATGATTCTTTGGAATTATAGATTAAAGAATGAATAATGTTAAGAAGATTGTTAGAAAACTCTTCCCAATCAAAATCTTCTATATTTTCTTTCCCATGAGGAATTTGAAAAATTTCTTTAATAGATGTTTCAATCCCTACAATAGAATAAAGACTTTGATCCGCAATGATTATTGAATCCAAAGCAATTACAATATGTACTCTTTTAGGCATGTTATCCTTTTCCAGGATAAAATATTCAACACCATCTAATTCCATTCTTTCATAATCTGAAATAACTTTCTCTTCAATAAAAATTTTTAAGATAGATTCAAATTTAGCTTTTAATCTTGTAAGCTTTAATTGATTATTAACAGAGATTATGGATGGAGCATCCCCAAATTTAGTCAAAAATTCAGAATGTTTTTTCTTAACATTTTTGTGAATATTTGGCAAAGTTTTATTTGCAAAATCAACTGATTTATTAGATATATTATTCATGTTTTTTCTTTTTTGAATTCTCTATGTCCTCAACTTTTTTAAAAACAATATCTTGAACTTCTTGAGGACTTAATTTAGTAACATCAATCTCAATAACATTTATGCCTTTTCTTTTTAAATAGCATGGTAAAGAATTTTTATAAATACTGTTGATTTTTTTAATTGATTCTTCATCTTGAGTCCAAGCACATTTCCCATGTTGTGGGTTTGCTTTTCTCTCCTTATTAATCCTTTTTATCAACAAGTCAGGATTTCCATTAAGCAAAAAGATTCCATCTATTTTTTCTTCAGGATGAATCGTATATTCTAGGAAGGGCACGGGAATGTTGCCATACATGCATTGGTAAACATATGTTGAAGTCCACCAACGATCTGCAAAACAAATTTCTTTTGAGTCTTTTGCGATTTTCACGTATTGGTCATATCTAACTGACGAAAAAAGCATAAACTTAATTTTGGGGTCCAAATCTTCCCAAGGGGGCACCCCTCTACAAGCTGGACGAAGCATCTCACCTAAAGGAGTTTCTCCAGGACTAGAAAATGCTTTGAAATTTTCCCCACGTTTCGTTTTTTCTTTTACGGCATTAATAAGGGTTGTTTTGCCAACTCCATTTGGACCTTCAACAATATAAAATGACATTTTTATTCCTTCTAGTTTGTTTATGTAACGGTACGCAAAAAACAAAGAAAGTTAATTCTATTTTCTTAAAAACTATTTTTTGACAATATTTGATAATTTATTGTCTCATTTTGCGTCCTTCTACAAGTTTTTGTATTTTAGGATCATTAAATTCTAGTGATAACAAACAAAATATTATTTTCAAAAAAAATTGATTTTTTGCTAAATTTATGTATATTTAAATTGGTTCTTTAAAAATTTGGGGATGATTGGAATCGATTCATATCGAAATAGCACTTTTGCATGGAGAATTCCATAACTTCTATAAAATATGGATAAAACTAAACGACAAAAGTTTAGAAATAGCTGCTTAAACAAAGCAGTTCGGGAAATAAGTAGATTATCTTAGTATCTTAAAATACCGTAAAATAACAAGATGGATTAAGAAAGTCCTTCTTTCTTTGACTTCTAGCAAAGACTAGATGCATTCTGATAGAAGAATCAGACAGAGTTTGTTTATGTCTCTGCTAACAAATAAACTAACCTTGTGAATGATAAAGTGTGGTTTCATAGAGAAGAAGGGAGTTCGAATCTCCCCATCTCCACCAATTTTAAAAGCGTAGCATTTGCTACGCTTTTTTTATTTAACTTGTTTATAATTAGAAAGACTCTGAAAATATCATTCTGTCTTCCCATTAAAATAAAATTCTGTTGGGATGGTTCTTTTTAAATTATATTTTGTCTCATCACTTACAATTTTATTTCTAATCTTATTTAGAGCTTCTTGATTTATTTGACTTACTCTTACTTTAGAAACTTTATAATGTTTTCCAATAACATCTAATGTTTTTCTTTCTTCTCCAATCCCATAATACATCCTCAACACACCTTGTTCTCGTTTATCTAAAATTTTAATTAAATCTTTTAAATTTTCAATATCATTATTATAAGCCAAAACGTCAAAGGGGTTTTTCTCTTTCCCCACCAAACAATCAATCTCTTCTTCTCTACTATTCTCATCAGAATTATTTATTGGCATATTGAGGGAATAAATTGTTAAATTATGATTTTTTGACTTATCTCTTACAGTTGCTTTATGTTGATTTAAATAATCAATAATTCCATTTTTTATTGCCGTTGACAAATAACTTCGTAGCGTGGGCATCCGAGAAGGATTTAATTTCTTAACCGCTCTTGTTAAAGCTTGCATTCCTTCTGAAATCATATCTTCATAATCATCCGGATAAAAAGCATATTTCGAAACAATTTTAATAACTAATCTTATATTAGATAGAATCATTCTCTCTATTGCCTCGTCATCTCCCTTGGCGCATTTTGCTACTATTTCAGGTAATTCTTCTTTGGAAATAAAATCCTTTTGATTTTCTTCTTTAAATAATGGATGGTCTTTTACAAATGCCATATATGCTCCGTTTAATTGTTGTTATTAATATAGATAAGAATAATAAAAAAACAAGAAAAGATTCGAAAAAATTGGAAACTTCATTTAAAAAATTCCAATTTTTTCGAATCTTGCAACTTTTTCGAATCTTACAACTTTTTCAAATATCGTCGCCTTCTTCTGTATCTAATCCAGGTCTTAAATCTAAATTAAATTCAACATCTTGTTGCAACAAATTAGGAATAAGAGCAGGATCTTTTCGATTCCAATTAATTCCAATTGCATCAAACAAAACATTAAACCCTATGCAATCGGGAGAATTCTTTTTATCGGGATCAGGAGTAATTTCCAAAAGTTTTTCAGTTAAAACAATTAATCTGACACTTTCGCTCCAAAAATTCCAATCGCTTGCATATAATTCAATAATATATCTAGTTGGGATTTGGTGTTTTTGGAATGCAGCTTTTTCAACTCCTTTGATATTTCTTAGTTTAGCCCATGTGGGATCTTTTTCTACTGATTTGTCAGTTCTTTCAGAATTATTCACTCCATAAACTGCAATTTGCTCTGGACGAATTGCCCAAAATAAATCAGGATATTTCTCTACTAACATTTTAATTTTATTATTTGCTTCTTCAATTACTTCGTATGTTCTCGGTGTTCGTGCCATGTATTTCTCCTTTTGTTTTATATTGAGTTTTAACAAGTCTTTGAACTTGTAAATACGCATTACAAGCTTTTTGGCTTGTTATTTATTACTTTCTTCATTTTTTGTTCTAGAATAAGATACAAACTGTTTAACTTGTTGTTAAATAATTTTCTTCGTTCTTCGCGACAAACAACAACTCTTTCACAATACTTAATGTCTTTTACCAAATTAAACTTATTGTGTTTTAAAAGGCATTTTTCCGCCACAACCATATTCCCTCTCTTTGCCATATATAGAGTTACCAATATTCCTAACAGTACATCCAAAATTATTTAATTTCTTTCAACTATCTAATAACTTTGCCTATTTTGCACTATAATAACTCAAGTCAAACTTCAAAAATTGAAATTTTTCCATTTTCTAGTATGGCATAATGATTATTGCAAGTGTCAATACAATAGTTGCCATTTATTCTAACTCTATCTGCACTCGTATGACCCACAACTTGAGGTAAACCTTCAATGTATTCACAATTGTCCCAATCAAGCCATAATAAATGACCCAAAGGTTTCGATCCCCCTCTTTTTTCTCCTATGTCATAAAATTCAGATTTATAAAGAGCCATATGTGGCTTTAATTCATCCCATTTTTGGCTAATTTCAACAAGTTGATCTTCAATAGAGACAAAAGGCTTTAATTTGTTTGGGTGAAGACCAGCATGAGAAAACAAAACACCTTCTTGAAAATGAAACAACTTTGTGTTGAAAAAAAAGTCTTTCATTTCCATCTTTTTAATTTGTTTGGCTCTGTTTCTAGAATAACCAGTGCAAGAATAGATTTTGGATTCTGATCTTCTACCCCAGTTACAAGAATGTTGTATTTCTTCAAAATAGGGAACATCATGATTCCCAATCAACCATATAGCCTTATCTCCTAATTGACTCTTCTTTGCCTTCAACCAAATACATAATTCATTAGTCCCAACAGCATCAGGGTCTTTATAGAAATCAAAATAATCTCCTAAAAACACAACCTTGTCAAACGTTTCTTTATCAAGAATCGCTTGTGCTTTATGGATTCGATGATGAATATCTGATATTATTAAAGTTCTCATGTCTTTCTAAAACTTTATTTAAAGCATCTCTAACGCTTTCAAAAGAAGATGTAGACCCATCATAATGAATTGCATTAGGATGGCTATAATCCTTGTTTCCTTCGTTTTTAGGCAATATTCCTAACCCTCTAGGTCTATATTCTAGCCATTTTTCCATAAAAGGTTGATAATCGTCAAATAAAACTGCTCCATAAAATAAACTTTTGTCAGTCACAATATTCATTTTAACAGGAATGTCAAGATTTTTTTTGATATTTTCTGTTTTTTCCATCCAAGAAAAAGACTTAGAAAATGGAGCTTGAGTGCAAATATGAATTTCAAATTCCATTTCATGCATTAACCTTACAACGTCAATATTTTCCTCTAAGGGTTTTAAATTCACCCACCAACCATATTGGCTTGTAATCATATGCCTACGTCTTTCAAAAAGAAAGTTTTCGGAACACATTTTCCATATATTGCCCTTGTATGAATCAATAAGATCCCTTTCTTCTTTTTTGGAGATTCGCTTTAAATCACGCAAAAAAGCCCCGTCATAATCGACAAGAGTTCCGTCCATATCTATTAATGCTATTTTTTTCATTTTTTAAATTGGTGCTTGTGGTGGGATTCGAACCCACACTCTCAGAAGGTTAGAATTTCTGGCTCTACCATTGAGCTATACAAGCATTTGTTATAAATATTTTTTGTCTACAAAATCAGTTAACCATACTCCATTTTCTGACAAATAAAAATCAATATTATCAAGCATCATAGGCGTTGTATTAATTTCTACAATCCAAGGCTTTTCATTCCCCCTGCAATGTCGCTTGCCAACTTTAATCGCAGTTTCTTTATCGGCGCTTAAATGTACATGTTGTCGATTCATCTTTAAAAGACCTTTTTTAAGAATTTGATCTTTAATTCTAGGGGTTGTTCCATGATAAAGAGTCTTTGGGGGAACTGTTTTTTTAAGTTGAACATTTACTTGAATTGAATGTCCTTGATTCGCCCTTATTTTTGTTTTCTCCTCGTTGAAAGAAAAACGTTTTTTGTTGTTGGTTGCGACAATATTTTCCAATTGGACAAAGCTCACTCCAACTTTTTTCAAAACTTCATCGACAAAACACCATCCATTTTTATCCATATTTAAATCTTCTGGATTATGTCTTAAGAGATATGAGAGCTTTTTGCTTACTTTTATATTGTTCATAATTTGTAATTTTTTATTAAATTTCTTTTTTCTTCTTCTAATTGTTGAAGTTTTTCGCGAGCCAAATCTTTGTCGAGCTTAAGCTTGAGGGAAGGAATTACCTCTATAATTGCTTTTTCAGTAAATCTTGAAACTACATTCGGAGTTGGGTCTTTGAACATAAAAACATAAAACCATCCATCTCCATATTCAATTCTAACCGAATCTCCGTTTTCAATTCTATCAAGACAATCAGAATAAATAGCATAATTTTCTCCTCCTAGCAACTTGTGTGTTCCATACCTAATGTAAGCACCTGCCTCTTCTACGGAAGAAAACAAATCCAAGTCTATATCTTCTAAAATATAATTTACATTTAATAGGATTCCATTGGGGAGTTCTATATCCGGTTGGGGAGATTTTTGTTTCTTTTCTACTTTCATAATTTATTTATTACGAAATACAGGGAACTAAGTCAAGCGAAAACTCAACTTAGTTCCCCTTTTTCTTACAACAATTTCAGATGTTTAAACAAATCTCCATGTCCTAAACATGAAATTGCTGTCACTTCATTGTTTTTGTCGGGTTCTCGAAAGAAAGAACTCTCACAGTTATTTTTTATAAGATAATTATAAAAAATGAAAAGTTCTTTTTCCGATTTGACTTTGAGATAGACCAATGTTCCATTTGTCCACTCTATATCAGGATGGTCAATTAAATGTTGAGCAACACAATGACCTGCCTGAACTGCTTGTTGAGATTTCGAAAGATCTCCCCTTACAAGAATGTAAAGTTTGGCATCCTATGTATTTTCGTCTTTATTATTCACTTATTGCTTCCTCCACAGAGTTTTCCACAATTTTTGAATAATATTCGACATATTCTTTCGTCTTCTTTTGAAGAGCTAGATAAATATAGTCGCTTTCTTGCATCTTCCTTGCTTTAGGTTCTATGACCTCAAGAGGAATTCCTCTTAACTCCGCATATGCTCTAAGCAAGGCTCGTGTTGTTATTCTTTGATTACTTAGTTTCCCTTGTTCTCTCCAAGCGGCACCAGAACCCTTTCCCTTTTGCTTTTCTTTAATCGCGCCTTTGAGAATACGATTATAATTAGCATTCTTTTTAATTTCTTCTTTTAAACCTTTTAACTCATTTTTTTTCATTTTATTCTCCTTTTGTTTAATGTTATTTAAACCTTTTAACTCATTTTTTTTCATTTTATTCTCCTTTTGTTTAATGTTAATTGAGTTATACAATTCACTACGTTTGAGAATAAAACGTTAAGGTGGTTTGAAGATTTTGTGTGTCTAGGTCATGATATTTATTTTCTTTATATTTTCTTGATGTTATGGCATTATACCTTCATTCAACTTAAAGTCAACAAAAAAATCATTTTCTTTGTCCTTCTAAAAAAGCTTGCTTGGTTTTTTCTTTCATTTTAATCAAATCATCAATTTCAAGATTCCAGTTCGCAGCATATGCTTCAATTGCCCCAATCAAATCGCACAATTCACAAATCTGTAAAATTTGATCATCTTGTTCCCAAGCATCTTCTAGTTCCAAAAATTCTTCTTTTATTTTAGAAAATTCTCCTAAAACTCCTTTTTCTATTGTGTTTTTATGATAACCCATCTATCTTCGCTCCCAAGCATTTATTGCACTAGAAAATCTAGGTTCCGCCAAACCTGTGCCAAAAATCCAGAAAAAACCCTCATATTCCCTGAATCCGTAAGAGCCAAGTTCCAATATATCTGAACCGATATCTACACTTAAATCAATAACAGCATTATTAACCAAGTCTCTATAAGAATGTCGATTCAAAAAACTAAAAAGATCTTCGAGACTTTTAAATTGTTCTGTAGATTTTCCCCTTTTTTCATTTTTCATTTCAATAAAAAACAAGATGTCTGCATATCTTGAGAAAAAATTCCAAGCTGAATGAAGCATCCATAATAAATCCTCTTTGCTTTCAGACTGGTTATGAATTAATTCATTTTTAAGAAAATACTTGGCGTGGTCTTTATTAAAAGAATCTTGAAACCTAAAACATGGAGTAACAGTTTGGAATCTCCCTTTAGGCAAAAACCCCTTTACCATTAAATATAAAAAAGATTGTTCTCCTGATGCTACTAAAGTTTTTTTAGTTCCCTCTATTAAAGGAGAGGGGACTGGATGAGGATTAGTGATTTCAGAAACTTGAGAATTAACCGTCCAAGGAGACTCTATTCTTATGAATTCTTCTGACTCATAATGCAATATTGAATCTTGAATGTTCTGATAATTAATCATAAACTTATTTTAACGATTTTCGTTTTTCTTTTCGTTTTTCTTTTTTTTGTTTAAGTGTTTTTTAACAATATCTCTATCATACTTTGTTCCTTCGCACTCTGGAAACAATTGAGTATCTAGCCGAGGCAATTTTTCTTTTTCTTTTTTATCTTTTTTCATAATACATTATATAACTTGTTATCGTATATATACTCCATTACTTCTTTTGTCAAGAAATTGTTTAGATTTTCAGTAGTTCCTCTTGCAAATGCATCTCTAACCAATGTGGAAGAAACTTGAGGAATATCGTTGTCGGGAGATAAAAAGATATGGGGGGCTTTTAAATACCAATTAATATTGTGATCTATTTTAATACCTTTCCTAGGAACAACCACAAAACGAATCATTCTTTCTAATAATTCATAATTAACCCATTTATCAAGTGTGTTCGCATTATCTAAACCAATAATCAAGGAAAAATCATATTCATTTTTGGCAAAATCTTCATCCAAAAGAGATTTTACAAATTTATAAGTTTCTCCACTCAAACCATTTTTGATTTCATAATCAAAAACCTTAATGCGACCATCAAATTGAGTAGCTAGTTTGCACATAGCCAAACGATGTTCGGCGCTTTCCATTTCTTTACCATACATGTGGTTTGCACATGGCATTAACCATACTTCATCAAATGTTTTACTGGAGTTCAAAACAAATTGAGCTAATTTTATGTGACCAATAGTAGGAGGATTAAATGCGCCTCCTAAAATGGCCACTTTTATTTTTCTTCCCAAGGTTTTGTATTGTAGTTTTCTTTTTTGAATTTTCTGCAAAGTGTTTAAAACAAGTTCTTCATAATTCCAATCGTTTTCATTGCAAAGTTGAATTGTAGAAGCAAGTAGATCTCCAACTTCCTCTTTCATGTTTTTAAAATCGGTGAAACGATGAAGTTCCAAGGCTTCCCCCATAATATCATCAATTCTCTCTTTTAATGGAGTTCTTCCGAAATTTTCTTCAAAAACCTCATTTACTTTTTCTTCAAGTTTTTTCATCGTTTTTCTCAATTAAAATTTTCTCGTCCTCTAAACTTCTATCTTCGGCATATATCACGATTTCTTTTCTCACTCTGTTTCCCTTTGAGTAGAATATACATTGAAGTTCTTTCCCTGAATGGGTAATTTTGAAAGTGCTTTCTATATCTTGCTTTCCTAAACTTTCTCGAATACTTCTTATTATAGCTTCTTCAAAATATTCATCTGCAATTTCTGTATTCTCAAAATCTTCTTTGTAAAAGTAAAATTCTAATTGTTTCCCTTTCGACAAATGATAATATTCTTCATTTAACAAAGAGTATTCATTGTTTGGATTAATAGCTAAAAGAAATTCTACGCTTTGCATAACTCCATACCATGTTCTTCTAAAATTTTATTTCTTATTGTCTTTTCCTCATCAGACATTTTTTTCTCTACTATTTTGTGCATATCTGTAAGCATGAGCTTTCTAGGCCATGCTTCCCAATGTTCTGCAATAGCTACAGACTCATGTATCATAAGACTTGCAAACACGTTTGCATTTACATCTAAATCTGTAAAATCAAATAAATAATTTGCTATTTCTTTAAACAAAAATGGGAGGGAGTTAAGATCGTAATCTTTTACTTTTTTTGCCCAACCCTCATTATCATTTATTCTAAGACAATATGTTTCTTTTCCCCAAAAAATATTAAAATCATAATCAATGTTGAAAGTCAAATCCCAAACAAGAACAACGGAATTATTAAAATAACGAGAAAGAGTTCTTAAACTTGCTTTTGTCTCACATTCAAACATAACATAAGGAGGGCGTTTAACATATCCATTTTCTGTAAACTCTCCTTGGCAAGAATACATGGTTACAACTCCATCAATAGAATTCATCCACATAACTAAATCTTTTATGCCTTCGTCTACAAAAGTTCTTTGTCCCTTAATTGTTACGGGGACGATTTTATGTCCAGTGGTCTTATTTGCGCTCATTAAATTTCTATATGGTTGCTAAATTCTTCTAGAACTTCAGTTGTTTTATTTTCCGCTTTAATATCTTCTTGTTTTGTTTTTAATTTTTTCTCATATTTGAATTCTAAAGAAGGAAAACTATTATGAATAGAAAGTTCTAATTTGTTCCCTTGGATTTCTTTCATATCTTTGATTGCATAATAAATAGGAATAGTTCTCAAAACTCCTAGGGCACTATTATGGTTCATTTTCTCCCTCATTTGAATGTCAGAAATTTTATCGCAAATCAATCTAACAACACAATCTGATTGATTGGCAACCCTAATAAAAGAAGAATTGAATTCAATTATCATACTACAATCTGCTAAACTTAGTTCAGAAAAGAACTAATTTGCTTTTGATCAAATAAAAGTTTTATTTCTCTTAAAAGTTCCATCATCAAATAATTAGGAGAAGTTGTTAAACTACTTTTTACTACTTTTTTTCTTTCATAAGATAAAGTTCGAATATGATTAGGTTTTTTCATAATTATTTAAACTTATCAATGATGTTTACGAAATCTTCACGAATATTGACTTGAACAGCTTTAGAAAGTTCTTTTTTAACTTTTTTTGCTTCTTTTTCATCAATATCTTGTTCAATTTCTTCTTCGAACTCTCTGCGATATTCGTCAATAATATCTACAATGTATGTTCCCATTAGGGGGCCAAACTTCTTTTCATCAATATGGTCGAACTTAGACACAACAGCATTACGCCTATTCTCATTAACACAACCTAAAAGCCAATTCAATTTTTCTTTGGCTTTTTCAGAAAGCTTAATATCCTCTTTTAACTTTGCACTTTTGTTTTTCCCATTTTCTTTGAATTTTGCATTTTTATTTTTAAAAATAATTCTAGACCCAGTATTGAAAGTGCAATATTCAACTGGTTCAATAACAGTGCCTTCGGCAATATTTCCGTCAATATCAGGCAAGCCATAATACTTAGGAATGGTAGTTAGAAAATCATTAGGATATTCAAGACATTCTTTCAAAGTACCTCTTTTTAGAATTTTTGCATAATGAAAATCAGTTTTTGAAAAATAAAATCCCCTATCATCAACATTTAAATGTTCACCATTTTTTACAATGTCAAATCCATAAAAATCATTATGAGGACAATATGAAACCTCTTTTTGAACTTTTTTGGTTCCTGGAGGAGAGACTATATCAGGATAACCTCCTCCAAACCACTCCCCATAAACGGAAACAAATCCATCATTTCCCAAAAGGTCATAGAGTTTTAACATTCTTTCTTTAAGGGAATCAACATGAGAATTAATCCCATAGAAATTGCTTTCAATCCCAATAAACCCACTTCGGGATGCAAGGCGAAATTCGTTACCATCATAGTGCATGGATAGATTGCTGCCATGAACTTTTTCGGTACAAACGAACTCTTGATTGGCTTTGCCTTCTTCGACAACTTTATCAAGATATTTTTGACGTTGTACATTTTCAATACTAGAGAATTTAGTGAAATTCATATTTATATCCTTTTAATTTTCAATATGATCAAACATTACCGAACATTTATGAAAAGTCAACCTCTTTTTTAGTTTTCTTTAAAAGGGAGGGTTGTTCTCATCATAATCAAACGAATGGTCATTTTGGAGAAATCCATTATCTTCAGTAGAGGCAAAGATATTTTCATGTTTTAAAGAATGCTTAAGTTCTGTTTCTAAAAAAATAATTTCATCTTGTTCTAATTCTACATAAAGATAAGATGGTAAAGCACTTATTAATTTATCTTGGGGAACGCCATCTAAAGAATTATTATTAAAAAAATGAGTTGCTCGCTTCAAAGTTTCAGAGAGAATGAGCGAAGGATAATTTGACAAATCAATCTTTAATTCTCTATTATTTGAATGTCCATTTGTAGGTTCAAATACTGTCTTTAACCCGGCTTTGTAATATAAATTTTTACACAAATTTTTAATCTCTTCTTGAAATTCATTTATATTGTCAACACTCCACCCCTCAGTTTTAAAAACCATAAATGGACCATTTTCTTCAGACAATTGGTACTCAAAACTTATTTCTAAAGTTTCTATTTCATCGGTGGTTCCCAAAGTATTTCCATTTTGGGTTAAACATATTTGTATATTTTCAATGTTACTTTTATTATTTTTCTCTATACTCATGATATTTCTTTACAGAATCATTATAAAATTTATCCATTTCATTGTCAGATAAATTTTGCCAATTTTCAAATTCTTTGGGATTGTTAAAATTGTCCAAACTCCAACGAATTCTGACATCTAGAATCACAGATCCATCTTCATTAAATTTGGGTAATAGAGGTTTAACCATATATGCCCCATTATCTTCAAAACAAACTTTTCTCCAACGATCATCAAATTCAAATTGTTCATCGTTCCATCTCCAAGTAGGTCTACGAGAAAGTTTTTCTCGATTATAAAAATCAACTCCCACATTACTCCACCAACAAGTTTCTCCATCTTCAAGATTTTCAAGTAAATATTCGGGATTGCCGTCATTATAATTATATTCAATAAGCCAAGATAAATACCACTTACTATCTGAAGCACAATTAATGGAAATAAGATCGCCAGGAATTACATGGACATCTGAAAAACGTGAAGAAGTCCAATCCTTTCCTCTTATTGTAGGAAAGGATAAAAGTTCACTTAAAATAGACAATCTCGCCCTAATGTTTGACATATAAATTAAGGATTAAAAGTTCCTACTTCTTCTAGAAAATATTCTTCACTTGATTCCGATTCCTCCATTTCCTCGTTACAATCATAATCAAAATCCATTTGAATTTTTTCAATCTGCTCTCTTAAAATTTCATTAACCAAATCATTTAAAGTGACATCTCTTTCATGAGCCATTTTTGCCAAATTCAAAAATAAATCATCATCAATATCAAAAGCTTCTTTTCGATATGGGACCAAAAGAAAAGAACCATCTTCGTGTTGTTTTATAGAAAATTTTTGTCCCTCTTCATAATACAAATCTTCAGGTAATTCAATATAAAGTTCTTCTCTAGATTTTACTTTACAAACATATTCATTTTTCATTTTTTTCTCCTCGCAAACTTTCATGGATTCTTAAGCTTTCATTAGGGTGTAAGCAAATGAATTCTTCCTCAAGTTCTTCATCATACCAAACTTCTCTTTCGATATTAGGAACAATAATGTTTTCCCCATCAGAATTTACAGTATAGTAATCGCCCCTAAATTTAGAAATTAATTCCATTTTTGAAGACTTCTTTGTTTTTGAAGAATTTTGGGGTTTATATTGACCTTCGTATTTTTCCAACTTTTGTGCTAGTTTGACATTAGCTCTAATCAACTTGCGATAATAATCTCCAATCTTTTTTGAATTCTCCAATATTTTTTTAAGTTCTTCATCTTCTGCTAATTCCCTCAACACCATTTCTCTGCAAGAATATGAACAATGACAAGATTTCAAATACTCAATCATTGCTTCCCCTGCATCAATTGGATGAATGGTTTGCAAACAAACTAAAGCATCATACTTTAGCTCGTCCAAGTGAACTTGCAGTTCTTCACTTATTTTATCGTTCATTTTTTATTTCCATTTATAACATCTATAATAGAATCTAAGCCCAAATAAGTTTCTGGCAAACTCATTTTAACAGAAGCTCTAATATTTTCAAACAAAGCGTGTCTTTTGATTTTTTCTTCTGGAACATATGGAAGTAAATTCATCATTTCCGTGCCAATTCTCCAGCAATGCCATTCTAAAGGATGAACCAAGATAATGTTCACATAAGGGCCAACATCAACCACGTCTACATCAGATGGATATATTTTTTTAGATATATTGTAATCTCCACTTTTTACCCTGCAACCCTCTAACTCAAAATAGGCTAATTTTAGATCAAAATCAGAAACAACAAAAGGGCACAATACAATATCTATGTCTTGATAAACAGTGCCATCCGAAAAACAATAACTTCCAGTTATAAAACTAGAACGAAAGTTTTTAAGTATATAGTTTTTTATTTCTTCAATATTCATTTTTAAATCTCTTATTTAGTTTAAACTTCATTTTGAATTTGAATTGATTACATTTCAAATTCTTTCTTTTTTGCTTCAACGTCCTTTCTGATATTTTTTGATGTTGCAAGCAATTCGATATTTTTTGCTATTGCAGTTAATTCATCAATATCCGACAAGCGAATATAATCTTCCAACAAATATTTAATTTTTTTAATTGTTTTATTTTTTGATTCTTGCTTATGAGCTCGTTCGATAATATCTTGGCATTTCTTTTTTTCTTTTTCTTCGGTAATTTCTTCTAATTTTTCAGAATATATTGCAATAACTTCTTCAGGACTAGTTCCCCAAATCCATCCGTTATATGAAAAATTATCAAAATTGCCAGGCAAATCGTTTCCTGTTAATTCGCTAACCCTTTGCATTTCTTTTTCTACTTCAAATGAAAGATTGATTGTATAATCAGTAAGAATTTCTAAAATCTTTTTTTGCTTGCTGTCTTCTGCTGAGTTTAAAATTTCTGCAACTTCTTTTGTATAACAAGGATAAATGTAAAGCCTTGGAGCTCCAAATTTTTCTTTAAATTGTTGAATAAAAACTCCGACTCCAAATTCCTCGTATATCTTTTCTACTTCTTCACAAAAAATTTCAAACAATTCCCACCATCCCTTATCACATTCAGGGCCGAACATATGCCAAGCCAAAACTTCTCTTTCTCTTTCGTCACTTCTCCCACAAGTATTAGGACATTTCTTAGACATATAGGTCTTAAAACTTTCCGAATTCATATCCTTGTATTTTTCTATATTGTTTTTCATTTAATATCCTTTCTATTTGTCTCGATAATAGAGGATTAACAACCAATTGTAAAGAATAAAATTTAATGAAAATTCTCAAAATATCACATATTAACTCTCAACATAAGCAAGAAGAATTTTTAAATAAAATTTTTTCAACCGAAACTAAAAGCAAAATACAATCTCTTATTCAAAAAATAGACTCGAAATATGAAAGCCAAGAACTAGATTCAGAACTAGATTTTCTAGAAATGGAACTAGAAAACATTTTAGAACTTGAAGATGATTACGATGCTGACTTAGAAAGGGAAATAATTGAAGAGGATTATATGGATTCTGATTCCAGTCAAGGAGGCATGTTAGATGATATTATTTATAGATTTACACATTACGTAAATAGGAATCAAGAATGGTCGCTATATCATGATAGAGAAAATTCATTTCAAGAATTCATTAAGGCAATAAGAGATATTTTATTAATGGCGGGGGCCAAAAATGTTCAGAATTATTCGGATAAATATATTTATGAATTAGCCGAAGATATATATAACAATCAACCCAAACACATTTAAAGTTCCCCTTCGACAAGAATAAATCCAATTAAATACAAAACTTCTAACTCGGGAACAAAATCTTCATGTTATTTGTCAAGAAGAGTGCATCCATAATAACCATCGGTTCCATTTTTATATTTGAACTCAATCCTTATTTGGCCATTAACCTTGAACATGACAGTTAATCATTTTTACAAAGTTAATCATTTTTTACAAAAAACAAACTTTTTGTATTCCATATTTTTTCATCTGTATTGTTTTAAACCTTCTCGAATGCAATTAACGTGAAAAAACAAATTTACTATTTTGGGAGAAACATGAACTCTCTCTAAAACAAGTGCATTTCTGCCTTTCTCAATAATTTCTTCGCATGCCTTACATTTAGCATCTCTTTCAACTGTTCTAAATTTCCATTCTGGCACTATACTTCTCCTTTGACCTTAATATTTTCTTTAAATTCTTCTAGAGATGCAAGTTGTCTAACAAGTTCTTCATGTTGTTTGTCTGTTATTGCATACAAATGACTAAACCAACGCCCCGTTTCTTCAAGTGGGCAGTAAAAAATCTCTGTGTGCCCACGATTTCGTTGAATAGTTTTTAACCCCATAGGATTTTCCCCATAAAAAATAGCAAAAGAACCTATTCTGTCAGAAACAGGGTTTATAGGGGGTTCTTTCTCATTTTCTTCTTTAATGAATCTTAATATTTTAGATAATTTATTCATTGTTGTTCCCTAAAGTTCTGTGTTTGTAATATCTTCATATTCTTCTAAAATAAAAATTTTTTCAAAATTAACAATTAAATTTTACCAAGTGTTTATTCTAGGACTCATCATAGAAAAATTATAGTCTTCAACTAAGTTCTTTCCGGTCAGTTATCGATAACAATTTTCTCGTTTTATCTGCTTGGTTCTAACAACAAAACTTTTTCCTTTAAGGGATTTAATTCGGTCTTTCCAAGAAGATTCCAAAAGAATGGGATTTTCATCTTCACAACCTGTGATCAAACAATCAATATCATATTCTTTTAAAGCGTTTTTAATCGCATAAGCAATACAAGACTTACCTGTTCCAGGTCCTCCTGCAACTTCAATAATAGGCATTTTAACTTCAATTTCTTTCATTTTTCATTCCTTATTGTTATAAAATTTTTACCAAGCACTCCAAATAAGATAATCGTTCTCCCAATCAAATGTACGATAAATATATGTAATGTTAAAGATGGAATATTCCATTTTCCAAGAACGAACAATTTCCCCATCTGTTTTCCCTCTCTTTAAGTGATATGGATAAACTTCCCAATTTTTAGGTTTCCATTCATTAACTTTATTTATAAAATATGCTTCTCTGTCTTTTTCATTTGCAAGTAATTTTTCAAAATATTCGAAGATTTGACTATGAAAATCATCAATAATTATCCTCAAATGTTTTTCTTGCATAATGTGGAATTCTGATTCCATTTTTTTATAAATATCAAAATTTTTATAAAAAGGTTCCAAGGGATCTTCAGAAGGAAAAGAATAATATTTTCCTATTTCATATAATTGAGTGTGAAGAGAAGGATAACTCATCCCCCCATTGTTATGATCATTAAAATACTCTTCTGCTTCTTCCCAAGAAAAATTCCTTAAAAATTCAGATCCTTTTTTATTGATTTTGCCAAGTCTGCTTCGATATCCCATAATTAATCACCATTCATTTTTTGAAATAAATTCTATCTCTAAATTTCCTTTTTGCTCCCAAAAGTCAGTCCAATTAATAGACTTTATTCGTCTTTCTTTAATAGAGCGCAAAGCCTCTTTTTCAAAATTATTTTCGGGCTTTAAAACCACTTTATCATTCTCTCTAACTACTTTCATAACGGACACCATTTATCGGGGAAATTTGTTTCTGTCTCTTCTTCTTTCGTTTTTTTGTTGTAATAGATATCTCCAGGTTTCAACCATGATCTCGAAAACCAAATTCGAACACAACCAACCACAAAAATAAAACTAGCGATAAAAAACACTACAAATGCAGCTAAATATTTCAATGCTAATACAATATCAATCATTCGTTGTTAATCTCCAATCAGAAGTAAAATTGATAACTTTGTGACCTTTAGCTAAACTCTATATGGAACAATTTAATTCTTCTGGAGTTAAATCTGTCTGTCTTGTTACTTGAGCAAGAGTGCAAGGACTATCTTTTGATAATTCTTCGATGATTTCTAGTGTTTTGTAATCTATTTCATTCATCTTTGATGACTCCTTTCAATTAAGTTGAGTTCATCAAAGGAAAGTGTATTTTCTCCTTTTCGCAAAGAATGTTCCATTTTTCTTTTAATATCCTCAATCTTATATAAAATCAAAGCTTCTTCTGGTGTTAAGTAATCTTCTATATTGGTTTTCTTTTTGTGAAATTCTTCATAAGCTTTTTTGCAAAAATCACAACTTGTTCCATTACAAGAAGAACTTTTACATTTAGGACATGATATAGCAAAAGTCCCGCAAAGATCACACCATCTAACATCTCGTTCCCAAGGTAAATCCTCATAAAATATTTTGTCGAACAATTCTTTTTCATTTTCGCTCATTATTTTGGACCTGTATAATTAATTATATTTTCCTTTCTAAACAATTCTTACCAAAAGAAACTTCTTCCTTTAAACAAGTTTGACAGCCACACTCACTACAAGATAGACAAATATTCAATCGGATTTTCGTTAAGCTGATTCGGGTTCATGCATCCATCCTAAAGCTTGCTGCTCAGTGATATGCCCTATACAGTCGCAGTCGCCTAAATATTCCCATGCCCCACAATTTGAATATATTCTGTAAGGCTTAACCCATTTACATAACCTATACCTATTAACACCATCTTCTCTTTGTTTAACTATGATGGAACTTCCATCTCTTGGCGCTTCATCCATAGGTATTAAGCGAATATTATTGTCGTCCATTTAGTGTCTCCATATCTAAGGGTTATTTGCATTCAAGGCATATAGGTAAGTCCGTGCCATACTTCCCGTGAGTTTATCTCCAACAAGTGGATTGGCTAGATTCGATTCGTTCCCTTAATCATCCTTCGCGTTATATCCCTTAAAACGAAGCCTTAAAAAGGGATGTAGTACATACACAGCAATCTCCATGTCATCAGGCGTCGGCCCATAAACCGGAATGTTCACTGACTCGCCCCACCAGTAAGGGCCACCAACATCCTTGCTGTTTATTCTCTCGCCCTCTATTGGCCCATCTTCGCACAAGTACATCATTACAACGATTCCTCCTGCCCAATCTCCTTCGTTGATTCGGCAAAGTCAGCGTTGAAGAAATCACGCGCACTTTGGAGATGGCCAATCAACACGTCCAAGGATTCAGGGCAAGTGGAGGTTATCTGTAAAAAAACGTGGCGTTTCTCGTTTTCCGTCCTCCCCCCTTGTCCAGTTGTCGCTCCTATTTCGACACCCGGATCATGCATAAACAAAACACCATGATTGCCGTCATCAGCTTTTACAGCGCAGATTGACACATCTCCATGACCTAGCTCAAGTTTTGTCGTCGTCATATTATTCTCCATCGGGGTTTTAGTTTCAACAAATCGCTTTTTGGCGGGAGAATCCCCGACAACTTCGACGTGGTAAATTATTCTTCCATCGACCGTGCGCCTGCCGTAGTCAATTTTAAGATATGCCCCACACCGTTTACAAACCAAATCTATCCGACCGTCAGCCCACTCTAAGTCTGCAGGTTTGCAATCAATTCCACATTTACAACCATTCGTTTCGCCGACTAAAGTAAGATCGACTTCTGCGTTAGGATCTTTCATCCCTGCCTTGTCGAAAATCTCAGCACGAAAAACGTCACACTGATCCGACAGGGTTTGCGCGTCTACCTCGCTTACATGCCACTTTGGGGCGTTATCAGAGTTAAACCCGTTTTGATGTTTTCCCGTTGGCATTTCGCCAATCAAGAAATTTGGAGTGTTCCAAGGTTTAATTTTTACTTCCATCGTTATTCTCCATTTAAGATTTCTGTTTTAACAATCCGTTGATCGGGAGAACCCCCGACAGCTTCGGCGTTGAATTCTTCATCATCCGGCCAACACTCGGGGTCCATCGCTTCTTCAAGATCGCACAGGCGAGAAGCCACTTCTGATAATTCAGGGGCACATTTAACATCGTTCGGGAGGCTTTCCCAAGCGTCAAGCAGAGGGCCAGCCACAGCCGCGGCTTTCTCACCCTGCTTGCGTCGGTAGTAGTCCCTTTCTTTTTCAACTAGACACTTGGCCGAATTGCCGACATCGTTTCTCTCATTCATGCGTCACCTCCGTCGTCGTTGGACAGAATACACACAATATCCGTAGCTTTCATGTGTTCGCAATAACAACTAGATTTTGATTCAATGTGGTCTGCAATAGCACAGTTTAAATCATTCGCAGATTTGGCATCGAAAAGCACAAATCCGTCTTTCCACTCCCCCCGTCCCCCTTGAGGCTTTGATTGATACCATTCAAAAGACACTTTAAAAACTCCAAGAATGTTGTCAATCGAATTGCCCGAACTGTTTCGATCACTCATAGTTTTTCCTAAGTTTGAACTCATAATTATAACTCTATTGAATTTGCTACATCGTACATAAAAACATCTCCAACTTCTCCAACCATTCCTTCCTCTTTATAACGGACCTTTGTTGCCAAACTTTCAAGGACAGTATAAGATTTCCTATGCCCTTCCACTTCCCCTTTTGCATTTTGAATTATAAAAGCCTCTTCAACTCGAATAACTTTTACCTCTTCCCTTTGAGGTTCTTCCTTTTTGCACCCCAAAGAAACAAAAATTAAAAAAACTGCGATAATAAACGATTTGACTTTCATAGTAGTATATTTACAGAATATTGTTTAAAAGTAAAGAGAAATTATCTGCTAATATCATATTTATCCATTAAAGCCCCAACTACATTGCCTTCTGCCCTTTTTAAGGCACTTCCCATATTCTGTTTCGTAATAGGACCGTCAATTACCCCTAGACTAAAGATTTAGGGGTTTCCACTCACATATCATGAAATAAACAATAAAAATGGAACCCAAGATCGGGATCGAACCGATGACCTTTTTCTTACCCAAAAAGCGACTATAAAGAACTTAATTTGTAATCTCTTACTTTGTCGCCTTCTTTTGGGTGCTTATAAATTTTTTGCCTTTGATATTTATTGATACGCCTTTCATCTTTACCCAAATTATTGCCTTTACTAAATTTGAAACCAAAATTAGTATTTTCAGAATTTTTAACTTTTAATATTGAAAGATTTTTGATTGTTTTTTTAATTTCAAACCCAAAAAACAAACTGCATTTAAATTTAAGAATTAAATCAACTTTACCTTTATTATCAAATAAAAAAGAATTGCCTTGTTTCCCATCTCTATTGGGAACAACTTCAATGCAATTATTAGAATATTTAATATTGCCTATCCCTAATTTTTTATGTTCCCCACACTCAATCCCGATCTGAACAGACGAATCGTGAATTATTAATGAATTTTCATTCGTTGAGGTTCTACTTTCTATATAGCTCCCTTGATATTCTATAGGCAAAAATGAAAAAATGCCTACATAAGTATTAAAATTATTTTCTTTTTCTCTAGTTACGTTTAAATCCACCCAAATGAACTTCGAGAGAATAAAGGGAGACAATATCAACATAAAAAAAACGATGAAAAAATTTATAACTGGACTGATAATTTCCAAGAATTCAATTGTCCATATACAAGGCCCTAAAAGTAAATTAAGTAAGAAAAGAAAAATTAACACATTGGCCAAAAAACTTATTCTACTTAAATAAAACATGAATAAAGCATACATGAACTGTTCATGCTTGTTAAAAAAAATTAACAATAAAAGCGCTTGTTGAAAAATTGTTTATGAAAAACGATTTGTGTCAAAAGTATGACTCGAACTTACATCTTCCCCATACTAAGGGAAACTTCTGCCATTGAAATATTTGGGCCTATTTGTGAAATTTCGTGCAAGATATTTTGGGCATTATTTATAGTAAAATGGTACTCGGTGAGAGAATCGAACTCCCATCATCGGTATGTAACACCGAGGTCTTAGCCGTTGGACAAACCGAGCATAATTAACCAAAACTTACTTTATGCTTTTACGCCCACCAAATAAAATGGTGGTCGATACTGGACTTGAACCAGTTACCCCTTCAATGTCAATGAAGTGCTCTAGCCAAATGAGCTAATCGACCATAAAATGGAACATGAGGTGGGCTATTTACCCTACTTCTCCGCCTTAACCTGGGAACCAAACGTGTTTCAACGCTCATTTCGAGCTTCAAAAATAAAAGCTTCTCATGCATAAAATGTGCAAGCGGTAACTGTAAACTATCTCAACTCTTAAACCGACAGACTGTTATCTTTGTTCCAGACAAAGTTGCAGTAATTCAGAAAGCATCAATGATTTAATACTCAATCCCTTACTTGCGGAAATTGGCGGGCCTGCTCTCACCCGAGTCAAACCACTTAAGTCTCTGTAATGGTGGAAGAGGGTCACATCCCCTATACACAAAACTTCAATGACAGGCAGGTTTCGCCTAAATTGGTGAATGGGGCAAGATTCGAACTTGCGGCGACTTCTTAAACTCGTTTTTCGGACCTTTCCATCCATCATAGTTTAAGTACGGCTCTACCAACTGAGCTACACATTCAAAAAATTGGTGGATCGACTGGGGTTCGAACCCAGGACTCCAAGATTAATCATTTGCGCTATCTTACGCTGAAGTCTCGTACTCTACCAACTGAGTTACCGATCCATTTTAAATTTCGTAATCTTTTGCCCATCTAACCCCTATAGCTTGATTATTTTTAGAAGCCTCGACTCTTAATGTGGCTTGCTTAAAACCAACTTTGTCAACAGGAACAATATAGCATTTATTTAAGTCGGGACTATATATTCCAAAAAGGTCAATTTGTCCTCTATAACTTTGTTTTTCATGCTTTGTAGAAGATCCTTCCGGAACATGATAAGTGGAACTACAACAAGGAAAAACAAGAACTCCTTTTATAAGATTAGCTGTTTTTATTTGAACTCTTTCAAGACCATTGCCTCTGTCAATAACACAATCATATCTTTCACAATCTCCTAATACATCAGCTACAACCCATTCATTTTCTAGGCATTTCGCCATAAAATAAATTTCGCTAATTGTTCCCTTTCTTTTGGGTGCTTTCTTTTTCATTTAGTTCTCCTTGTTAAACCATGAGAATGGTTCTCTTTTGGTTTAAGGAATTCTTTCAAAAAATACAAAAAATTACAAAATGGTGGGCGCAGAGGGAGTCGAACCCCCGTTGAGATTTTATTCTCGCGGCTTAAAAGGCCGATGCATAACCATTCTGCCATACACCCAATTTTAAAAAATTTCAAATTTCAAAGAACAATCAATTTTTGAGAAAAATTGTAAAGCAAAAAACCCGACCTTTCCAAGTCGGGTTTTGAAAAACTATGTTGTTTAGACAAAACCCAACTTTAAGTAGTTTTAACTACCTTGAAAGTTTTTATGGTTTTGACTTTAACTAAGCTCATGATGTAAACAATATACTCTTTTTTCGAATTTATGCAAGACAAAAGTTCAATTATTTTTGTCCTCTATCCAGAAGGAATCATTTTTTAAATGAGATGTAGGGACATTAAGACTAGTTGAAAAAACTTTTTCTTTTCCACATTTAAAACACTTTTCTTTTATTCTATGGACTCTTATTCCAGAACCTAGACCATAAGCCAACACAGAAAGACCTTCTGAAGTTTTATGAAATTTACATTTACATCTTTTGAATGGATTTTTCATTTTGTATCTAAAAAAATTTTCAAATTTATAAAAAGCTCCAAAAAACAACATGTTCCCAAATTTTAGGCTTTTCTGCCTTATTCCATTTGTCTGCCTCTACGTCTAAAATATACCAATTGACTTCTTCTATAACCCCTTCTCCAACCCTAACCTACTCCATAAAAATATCTCTAGCTTCTTCTAAAGAGGGGAACCAAGATCTTACTCGACAACTATCTATCTTCCCCTCTCGTTTTTCGCTTTTCAGGATCAGAAGCAATAGTTGTTATAACATAAATTTCTTCTTTCATAACAAATTTAAAATTCTTTGAGTTTCTCGATCATAATCTTCTATACTTTTTATGTTATCATTTTTGCGATGATTGTCAAACAGTTTTTTAAAATCTTTTTCTGATTCTCGGATATGATCAAGTAATTCGGGTTTTTCTGAAACCTCATCTAAAGAAACGCCATACCAATCTTTAAAAATTTCATCAAGTTTTTTGTTAAATGCCATTGGAATCTCCTACAATTTTAATCTCGCAATCTACTTTGTCAATACGCATTTGACAATAACAAACCCATACATTTCTTTCTTCACATATTTTTAAAAGATATGCATTGCATTCTGTTGTTGCCACTCCTGTTTTTTCTTCATAATTTAAGTTTTCAATTTTTGCTTTGCAATATCCAAAAAAATGAGAAACGAGAATTTCGTCACCTTTTTGTAAATCATTTAATCCACAAGAATGACTTTCAGAAAATGGCTTTAAATCGTAGTCTTTGTCCTCAAGAAGATTTAACAATTCTTGACTCAATGGCCAAACGGGAGTGCCATAATGTTCCTTTATTGTCCAATTTAATTTACTCATTATTTTAAAGAAAGTAAATATCTCAACTTTTCAAGTTGAGTAAGAATGTCATCTCTAATATTGATAATCCCCTTAGAACTATTCAATGCTGTTAATCCTTCAAATTTATAAATAGTTGCTTCCACAAAACTCACAATATCTTTCTCATTAATGTCTAAAAGAGAATCAATTTTACAATTCTTTTCCCCAAATGTAATCCTATGTGATCCTTGTAAATTTTCAATTAATTCATCAAAAAGGTCATCTAATCCCCCATAAATTTCTTCAAAAGCTTTGTGCTGGCTATATGATGTCGTTTGCCAATGCCATAATTTTAACTGACTTTGAACCCAAAGAATTAATTGTATATATTCTTGAATCAATAACATATGCTTTTTTGTAAAATTTGAATTGCAATCCATTTTTCTTTCCTTTTTATATTTTATAAATTGTATTAAAGATTATTCCTCAAGTCAAGAATTATTTTTGATAACTTTGAGTTTCTCCTCCAAACGTTTCAATCTCAACTTCATCATCAAATTCAACACTTTTTCCTCCAATTTGCTTCCATCGATTTTGTTCTAACGAATGGTCATACCCCTTCATTTGAGGATGAACCTCTGGAGTGTCATCTAATTGAGGGTTTTGAGTAGGTGCATTTATAGCTTTTGAAGCAGAAGGGGTTTTACTCTTTTCTTCCCAAGCTCGATATACATTGGACATAGAATATTCTTCTATTGTTTTGTCTCTTGCATCAGCTTCTTCATCTGTGAACTTTTGTTGATCAAAAAAAGCTTTTTGCAAATTACTTATCCCATTGGGTTCTGTCATTATGGTATCCTCTTTAATTCATTTTTCTCTTCCTCATCCCAACAGATGCCCTCTAAAGCATCCAAAATTTCATCGGCATCTGCACCTGTTTCTTCTTCTAAATGATTCACAAGTCCTTTTAATGCTTTTTTAAAGGCTAAGTCTTGATTAGAGATATATTCAGTATGAAATTCCCTTGTGGTTTTTGGAATATATGAAGATTTTTGAGTTCTAATATGCTTTGTCAAAGGAGCGTCGGGATTTAATTTTAGATTATTCATAATAGTTCCTTATTTATATGTTTTAATGAATTATCAAAATTAGCATAAAAACGAAAAGGGTCAATCAAAGACAATCCACTCATTTCTCCACTATTAAGTTCAATGACTATCCACTCTCCATTTTCTTTTTCCCCAACATCAACAACAAAAAAATTGGTTTTCTCTTTTACAATATTAGAAATTTTATTGACCAAATCAAAACATTCCACAGGAGGTTGTTCGTAAGGTTGACAATCAGGTTCGTCTGCCCAATAATAACCATAATCAATGATTTGATCTTTTAAGAGAAAAAACCTCCATTCATTCGTCACAGGCAAACCATTCATTCCATCCATAAATTTTCTTAATTTAACAAATTCTCTTACAACCACTCCTTGATCTCTGACTAAAGAATCATCCATTAATCTTGATACAATTCGAGTGACATCATTTTTGCTAGGAGCATACATTTGATGTTTCCATTGAAATTTTCTAGAATTCGTTCTTCCTTTCACTATATATTCACCCTCTGGAAGATTTGCCCATTGAAACCATGTTTGAGGAGTAAATTCTTTAATGTCCTCATAATAATCAAAATTAGCAATATACTGATGTTGCCTATAACTATTAACTAACCTTGAATTATTTAAAGCCAACTCTTCTCCCAATTCTTTTCTGAATGGAAGAACTGAATATCTCCCAAAAACAAGATGGTTCGAAGGAATTTCACTTCTAAATCTATAAACAGGAAACGACAAAGTTTCTTTGGCAATTTCATATTCTTCTTCAAAATCTTCAGAAGCTCTAAATAAAAAACAAATGTTTTGCATAAACCATTATACGACAAAGACAAAAAAAATGAAGCAATATTTTTCAGTATTGCTTCAGGTATAGGATGAGATTACTCCGTTAACAAGGGTCCATTTGCAAACTTATTTTTTATTTGCGTATCCACTGTTTTACCAGTTGACCCTCACATTCGCCTTTTTAAATTGGAGGCTGTTCCAATCATTATAGATTCTTCTGCAAAACTTTCGACTTCCGAAACTAGCTAGGTTCCAAAAATCTAGTTATTCTACAAACTCTTAAGCCTTGCGAGCTTAAAAGCCCCTGGAGATCCAGGCGTTGAATGCTTACCTCTACGATGGGACGGGATTATTGCTTTTGAAGTTTATTTGGATTTAAACCAAGTCTTCATGACTTATATTACTCAATTGTGAAATCCGCACCCGCCCATCTGTTTCGCTTCTTTCGAAACAAAATGCAGAACGAATCTCTATCCTCGTCTTGCGTGACGTTTGGACGCTTTTCTAGGATTCCCCCTGACCTTTTAACGTCAGTAATCTTCCTATCAAGTTGCATGCAGCCATTAAAACGCAAATAATTTTGACCGTATGCTTACCCTTTGACCAACTCTTCTTTCTCTATCTAGATTACCATTCGGCATTTCCAGAGGAACTTTCGTTCTTTCGATACTCGAAAAGAATCTCCCCTTGTGGAAAGAATTCTAGTCTCGGCTTGCATCAGTGACCTTTTCCAAGGCGATCTACGTCTTGAGTGCGTAGACCTTTTTTATATGTTGCCATATATCTATCTTCCCCGAAGGAGGATGTGATACCACCCTTAAATCTATTTTTTTAGAGAACAATGTTGGGTTTTTATGTCCAACTTAAAATTTGTACGAACAATATACCTGGTTTTTCAATTTATGCAAGAACTTTTTCATTTTCTTTCGACTCAAAATTTTCATTCGAAAATTAGACCATCCAACTTTTCAAAAGCAATGTGGTTTTTCTTGAAGCTTTAATACTAATTTGTATGAAGGGATATTCTATCATAATTAATTTTCAACTAGATCAGCATATATCTTTTCTAAAGCACAATCCACTTTCTCAAGTTGATTATAATATTGAGTTTTATCTTCCCCTGATTGCAAATTAGCATAAGCAATATTGTCTACAATTTTATTCCTGTGCTCTTCTAAAACCTTTAATTCTTCTATGCAATTTTTATTCTTTTCTCTTTTTGAATGTTCAATTTTGCTTTTCAAAAGAGGCACAGATTTTACATCCCCTTTTTCCGAAACTATAGTTAACAAAATGTCTCCCCATTCAGTTTCCAAAATAGCAATTGCCTCACCCTTAATCTATTCTAGGGGTTCGCAACCATATCTTATTACTTCTTCATCGTTTTTGAAGCTAACAATTTTACCCATAAGATATTCTTCATTTATTATATTTTTAACAATCATTTTGTTTTCCTTCCTTAATACTCCGAACAAGCCAAATAGCGAGGTTTAAAATCATAAATATATAACCATTCCTCACATGTATGGGTAATCTTTTTGCCTTCAAAATCTATGGTTAAATTGTCTTTATCATTCAAGGTTGTAAGAAAAAGATCTACTTCTTCTTCCCGTTCTTTAATTTCTTCTTCCCGTTCTTTAATGACGAGATCCCTTGCCGTTTCTGCATTAAGGGCTATTACCCAATGATTTACTAAATGTTGTTCTGTCGCTCTAAACACTTTCATAATTTGAATACTACCATAAATGCAGTTCATGTAAAGAAAAAACCCCAACAAAAAATGTTGGGGAAAATGTCAAAACTAAGATGCTTTATTTAGTTTATTTAATCTCAATTAACCTTTTTGTTTCTTCCTTTTCTTTATAGGGAATCACAATGGTTAACAATCCATCTTTCATTTCGGCTTTGATATCAACCTCATTAAGATTAGGATCTGTCAATTGATACGAATGAGAGAAGGATCTTTGGGTAATCCCCCTATACATCTCTGTTTTGTGAGAAGTATCTTCTTTAGCTTGAACTGCGGAAACCGTTAAAATCCCATCATCAAACTCAACTTTCACATCATCTTTGGTATAACCTGACAATGCGAATTTGAATTCTAGGGCCAAAGGATTTCCTTCATCATCTTCGATTTTATTTAAATCGAAAGGTACGCCTCTCTCTTGAGAAGCGTATATCTTTGGCGACCAATGATCTCCTTTGAAAAAAGTTTCAAAGAAAGGATCATCAAAAGCGTCTGAATTAAAGACGCTAGGCATTCTTCTTCTGTATTTAGTTAATGTTGTCATGTTTATCTCCTTTTCAGCTAGATGTTAAGTTTATATTCCTTCATAAGATTTCATTTGAAAAATCAAATGATGTTCAGACATATGAACTTAATTTTGACATATTTTTTATGTTTTTCTGGAACACTCTTTCGACATGTTCCTAGAATGTATCGAATCAATCGACATATTCTTACCAATATTATACTTTAAAATGTTAAAAATGCAAAAAAATTTTTACAAAAATATAAACAGAACAACGTACCTGTCTTCCACCTCAAACTCTATTTGAAATATTCTTTCTTGCTTCTTAATTAATAAAAAAATATAGTTTTATTTGAATATATTTTACATCACATCTAACGTGTCGTAAAATATAAAATGAAAACATATGTCAAAGAAAAAATAGAAGTAAGAAACTTAAACAAAGTCCAATGTGATGTTTGCAAAAAAGAAGCCAATATTGAAGATGTTGATGAAATGAGTTTTATTCAAGAGATGACTCATATTTCCTATACAGGAGGGTATGGAAGTATTTTTGGAGACATGAATAAAATTGAGCTAGATATTTGCGATAAATGCCTAAATGAACAGTTGGGGAATTTCATTAGAGTTAATTAAATGGTAGGCAGAGTGGGACTCGAACCCACACTTCGTACACGATTAGTCAGAGTTTATAAGACTCCCGGCTTCACCAAATTTGCCTATCTGCCTATTTTAAAAACAAAAAACCAACCCTTTCGAGTTGGCTTTTAATGCATGGAAAAAAGAAAAACAGTTAACACATGGAATCCAACCCAAATAAAATTGAGTTAGCTATTCGTATGATGTTAATGATTTGCTTCATGTCTACAATATACGCTTAAAAAGAAATAAGTCAATGATTTTCTCGTTCAATTTTTAATGTTTCTTTTATTTTGGGAATATCGACCTCTTGTAATCCATGTTCTTCATTGATTAAGATATGATGCTTTTTCAATTTCTCATCTGAAGCATCTGGATCATCATCCAAAATCACAAAATTGGTTACTTCAGGATGTTCATCGAACCATGAATGAATTTCATAATATCTTGGAATATACTCTGAAAAATGAAAATATCTCCCTTTATATCCTTTAACCCGAATACAAGGAGTTTTGTCCCAAATATCAAAAACAGTTTTAACTGCCTTATATCCATCTTCTAAGTTTCTCCAAGTTGATGACAAAACAATTTTTGCATCAAATTCTTTTTGAATGTCTTTGACTATTTTTATACTTCCAGGATCAAAACCACTAATGGATCTATACACGGAATGATCTTTGGTTTTATCAAACAAATTGTCTAAATAAATCCAATTATTAATTACTCCATCAATATCTAGAAATATAACTTTCATATTTTCGTCACTTAATCGCCCCAATAAGAAACCTTGTACCACCCATGACCCTGATGTTCAATTAACCCATCATCTGCAAGTTCACTTATCCCTTGGTGAATTTGGGCTCTTGTCCATGTATCATTTGATTCAAGCAAATCATCACAAATATTTGACCGTTGGTTCCCTTTGTCAATATGATAGCGTATTCGCTTTTTTAGTTCACTTTGATCATACATATAAAAAGTCCAATTGCATATAAAATAATTTCTATCATTATTTTCCTCTACAAAAGATTGCATTATTTAAAACCTTTTGTCAACTAAAATCTTAAATTATTTAAAGCACTCTAAGGTTTTAATCTCATTTCTTACGATTGCACAAACAATTTCATCAAATGTTTCTTTAGAATATTTCCCATCTGGTAAATCACTTCCTCTTGTCCAAGTTTCTCCAACCAAAGGAGTTCTGCAACTACTGATGCAACCTAAATATCCTTTATCTTTTCCATTCGGCAAAGTTGCAGAAATTCCATATTCGTATTCATTAGAATAGAATTTACACTTCACCCTCAACCCTGATTCTCTTCCACATTCAAGAAAAAAACAAGATTTTTCAAAATTGCCATAAGGAATGATAGAAGACAACCATTCAATAAATTCTCCAAAACCTAGTTTGACCAAATCTTCTTTAGAAATTAGTTTGCCTTCATAACGTTTTTCAATCATTTCAATGGTGTGGCTTTTTCTTGTTTTTTCGTCACAAAGTTGAGGTACTTTTGTTTCTAATGAACTTTCATTTTTCATTTTAATATCCTTGGTTTTCTTAATTGATTATACAAGATTTTACATTTATCACATTTAATTTTCATTTTATTCTTTGAACGTCAAAAGTATAATCGGGACATTTATTCGCAACCGTATCTCCCCACTTTTCTTTTTCCTCATCGCCTGTTTGAGGAGAAAAAATATGTTTCTTTTTATGTAAAGAACAAATTCTTCCCATTCCATGTCCCACTGTCAAAAACTTACAATCCCAACATGATTTGTTTTCTTCTGTCCCAAATTTTTTAGATGTGAAGGGCTTGTGCCATCCATATCCGTCTTCATCTACCCATATTGTCTTTTGCATAATGTTCTCCTTAAATTGGAGTGCTAGACAGGAATCGAACCTGCTTTTACGTCTAGATTGGAAATCTAGGGACTCACCTTTCGCCTCAACTAGCACATGTTTTATTATACAGTAAAATGGTGGGGCCAGACGGGATCGAACCGACGACCTTCTGAATGCATCATTGTCTTTCGACGAATCAGACGCTCTCCCAGCTGAGCTAATCCCCCATTAGGATTGGTATTTACATTATACAATAAAAATTGGTGGAAGTGACGGGTCTCGAACCCGCAAAACTCCGCATTGCAAGTGCGGTGCTTTACCGTACATAAGCTTCACCCCCATTATAATATTTCAAATTTTTTAAAGAACAATTAATTTTTGAGAAAAATCATAAAACAAAAAACCCAATCTTTAGCGAGATTGGGTTTCGGAAAAATCGACAATACAAACCCAATCAGAAGGAGATACCTCCTGCCGCTGCGGCCCCGCCGTTTCCAATGTTTGTATAAATTTTTTTCAAGTTTTTAATCATGGAATCAATATAACGCATCTTTAACATTATGCAAGAAAAATTTTCATCTTTTTTCGTAAAGCTTATCAAAATATTTAATCTCTTTTTCATAACACTTTTTGAAAAAAATATTATATAAGTATAGAACCTCACAAAAATCATCCGTAAGAGTGGTTGATTCAAGGTTTTTCTCTCGAAAGTCTTTAATGAGCTCTTTCATTTGTTGTATGTGAGAATACTTTTCAATATCAATGTAAGATTCTTCATCTAAATGTTTTAAGGATAAATAAAGAGTCTCGACAGAATCCCATAGAGGCCACATGAAATTACGATGCAAAACAGTAGAACTCCCATATCTTCCAAGATACATAGGGGAAGAAATCAAATCTATAAGTCTCTTAACCGCTTTTTTATTTGACATATTTTTCCTAGATAAAATGAAAAATGCTTTTTTCTCTTTATATCGTCCAATGGCTTTAGACAATTCTAAAACCGCTTTAATTTCTTGAAGTTCTTTAAACTGTTCCAACACAAAACCTACATCAAGTTTTAATGTGCTGAGTTGGTCTTTTGATAACTTAATATATCCCATGTTTTCCATAATTTTTCCTTGTTTTTAAAGATTTATTTGAATCATTTCTACATTAAAATTTGGCTTATAATGTTCGTTATACAAATTCTCCCAATAACGAAGTTTAACTTTGTTATCTGATATTGTCCAAGCTGCTTCATATTTTTCCAAAGAAGTTTTGGCAATATCCATTGAGATTTTATAAGTTTCAATGTCTAGGTACGATTCCCTTGTCAAGTTACGAATTAAGTCTAGGAACTCTATTGCTTTATCTAAAACTTTATCTCCATACCCTTGAGTTAAAATCCTAAAATCTCCGTATTTAAAATCAATAAACAATCCATATCTTGATTCCACAGATTCTACTAACTCTTTAATAATTTCAGAATTTCCCATTTCATCCACTTTTTTTTGTTTAAACTTGAATCTTTTTTGAGTTCTATAATTTAAGACAGAACGTTCTAATTCTTCAACTGCTTTGATTTGCTGAATTGTTTTAAATTTCTGAATTCCTTTTTCTACTTTTTCAACAATGTCATTGACATCATCGGGATCAATTTTCACATAGCCTAAATTTTCCATAATGTTATCCTTAAGTTCTATTTTTGTCGGAATCAATCAAAGGGGGTGATCCCTGTTATTGTGGGAGGATGTTTTCTATATCCTCCCGTTATCTGAGGCACAGTACTTGAGCATTTTTCAGTTATTTCTGAGTTTAATTGATCATATTTTTCATGAGTAAGGGGGCCATTCCCACACATCTTCTGTTAAATTGATTATGAATTCCTGATATGGTCTCAAGATGTACTAGGAGATTAACTTTCATTCGTTCTCCTTTTCTTCTGAATTGAATACCCATGAACATGCCCCATTCTCTAATTCATCAAAAATTTCATCTCGTATAGATTCGATTTTATCTGTTGTTAAGATTTCTCCACAATGTCCAACTAGGGAGTTGAAAATAGCGAATTTTATTGTTTCTTTTGCGTCTTCTGTCATTTTTTGTCCTTTGTTTTCGTCATAGTTTTCGTAGTGAGGCTTCCATCCTATAATCCCATTTTCAATAATAAAATATTCTTCATGCTTCTCTCCGAAAGTTATAATCCCATCTCCCCAAAGATATTGAATTAAATCAGGGAGATTTTCTGGCATAGGATCTTTTTGCTTATGTCTTTGAAATCCCCCTTTGTTATAGAATGAAGCCAAATCATTTTCAAGATTAAATTCATTCCAATGCTTAAGCTCTCCTGAACCATCATCAATGACCCAATCATTCATCTTCTCACTAAAAATCCACTTCCACGCTTCTGGCAAAAGTTGGTTTTCTTCTATTCGAGTCTCTTCTTGGTTTTGTAAATGGGGATTAAGAATTTCTGGCATATGTCCAATCCACAAAGCCAATGACTCTAATTTTTTATAATCCTCTTTGGAAATGGTTTCATAAGTGTTTCCCAATATAATATTCGCCATTTCTCTAATGTTTTCAAAATCTTCTTTGTCCATCATGATTCTCCATAGTCTTTTCCTTTATTTTCAACCATTGGATCAACGGAACTCGCTTCGCTTTGTCCGTTATATTGTGAGTTGTCCTTGTACGGATTAAAGTCCGAAGCCTTGGTCAAGACCTCCTCATACTCACCGATTTGCCAAACAGTACCCTTCATCCACCCACCTTCCATCTTTGACTTCTCAATGATTTCGGCCACACCTTTCTTAAAGGCATCTATGTCTGTTGATTGATACTGGGTTCTAAAGATTCCATACTCGCCTTCGCTTTCATCAAACCACTGTAATTTGTATATAGTCATAATTTACCCCCCGTCTGATCACAACAAGACTCTTGGTCAAACCTCGCAAGACCGATCCTGCCAGCTTCGGCGTTGTCATAAGGCTTCCAATCTAACCAAACGCCACAACACATCGGACGATCAACCCCTTTTTCAATATAAAGCATATCACAGTCCATCAACCTTAATTTTCGTCCTGAATCTTCAACGCCATCTCTCCATGCTCTTAGGTAAAGGAGGTTTAAGGTGTGATCCCACTCAGTAATGGAGTTGTTGACATTTTCGACAAGTTTTATGTGTTTATTGTGCAAAGTATCAAAGCTCATTTCGGAAGATCCATATCTAAGGGTGATTTACAATCAGGGCAAAGAGGCAGGTCCTCGCTGTACTCCTTGTGAGTGTGGCAGAACTTAGTTTCAACAATCAGCTGGACCGAGTTCGCTTCGCTCATTCGGTCAGTGGTGGCGTTGATGCAATCACCAGAACAGCACCCTTCAACAAAGCATTTAGAAAAATGCTTACAATTATCTGCCAGATTATTTTCAACCATCCTCTCGGCGGAATCGCCTTTCACTGTCTCGTGGTTCATACGTCCTCCATTTCATATTCTAGAGTTAAATTGCCTGTTTCTTTAAATTTTTCAACCGCTTTAGAAACATCCCCATGTCTAGGACAAGTTTTCCCATCTTCCAAGTAAAACCAACATCTTCCAACTAGAGTTCCATCACCTGTTTGTTCATTGATTGGGCAATTGCAAACAGATATTCTGCTTGTAGTTTCGTGAACATTATTAAGTGCATCTGAAACTGTTTTTAAGGCGTCACTAGCAAATCGCACTTTATTCCCATCGAAATCTTTCAAGGTTTTGGTTTTTTTGAAAATATTTTTCATTAATCAATGCCTCCTTTTGACGACAAGAACTTTCTTGCCTTTAGTCATTAATGGCAATAGCGTTTCCTTTTATGTCGTCATCAAAACATTCCAGATATGATATCTCTCCAATCTCGCTATCAAACAACACTTCCTCAACTTTTGTTATTTTTCTGTGAGTATAGTGTTTGTCAATCCTTGTAACAATTTCTAATTCGGGATCTAAATCTTGCAATAGTTTCATTAATTCTTTGTTTTTCATTATTAACTCCATTTTGTCCATAGTTTAAAAAATTTGCTTTTTGAAAATGTTTTTCATTTTAATTATTAGGAGGGCATTTGAATTTACGACCCGCATAAAATGCTTCTTGAGCAATTTCATTCAACAGTTCATTGAAATTAGTTTCCATTAGGGCGTTTCTTCCTTTGGGATTCTCAACTTCATTAATCAATGCCTCCTTTTCTTCATCTGATTTCTCATTAACCTTTCTTTGAAAAAATCTAAAACGTTTGTTCTGTTTGTTCTATACCTTTCAACTGCACATTCTAATTCTTGAGCTGCTTCAATTTGTTGAATAATTTTGAGTTTATCTAATCCTTCTTTAACTTCTTCAAGGAGAAAATCAACATCAGTGGGTATAATTTTAACATATCCTAAATTTTTCATATTCTTTCTTAAATAGATTTTATATTTCCATTTATATATCTTAGTTCTTCTGTTGTCAACTTTTTTCTAATAGAATCTTTCAATTCATCCTCTTTTCTTTTTTTATCATCAATGTAATAAACGTTTCTTATAACTAATTTTTTATTAGATTTATTAGTCAACAAAAAACATTCCCTCCTTTAACCACTTCTTCATTTTTGTAGATTTGACAAACACAATATGCGGGAAAATACCTTAACACATCTTTTTCAATTGCCTCATCTTCACATAGAGGCTCTTCAATGTTATCTGCCACAACAATGTCAACAGATTCATAATTATCGGTTGAAAAATTAGTTTCGGTAAAAATAACATGGCATCCCCTTATTTTGAATTTATTTTCAAATTGACATTCTTTTAGAATAAAATTCGTTTTTCATTTTCTTGAGCTGAATAGAGTTCCACCAATCCTTGTTCTTTAATTGCCATTCTTTCTTCAGGGATTCTAATTTCATCACATACACTCATAGTGTTATCTTTTTTACATAATAGTTTCCATTCAAATACTTTGTCCCAAACTCCAAATTCCCCAAACAGCCAAAAAGGCAATAGGAATGGTAATCCACTCCCATCCAGCAGGAATTTCAGCTCCTGGAGGATAATATGTCGGTTGTTTATATTGTTTGGGCTTTTTTATCCATACCCAACGTACTTTCAAGCTATTTTCATTTTGTTCTAAAACGTCAGTCACTTTAACTAAACCATATGATTTTTCCTCTCCTACTGCAATTAGATCTCCAACGGTAACATTCTTAACGAACACGCTATTGGTCCAATAAACATTAGGCAATCTATCTGCTTTTAAAAATTTCATTACGCGATTCCCATCTGGAGGAGCATAAGGGTCGAATCCATTATTATCGCGATGATAACCAACACATTTTGGAATACTTTTTAATTCATTTACCCACTCAGAATGAGACTTGTCCAGTTGTGGAGCTTTTAAATCATAGATGCTAGTTTTCATGTCTCGCCATATCCCTTTTAAAAGTAAAATTATCTGTTTCTTTAAAATATTTAGTTGCCTCTTCCGCTTTCATATTTTTTCCTTAAAAAAATCAAATAAAGTTTGTTTTTTAGGTCTTTCGCACGGATGTTTAAGGTTCTTGAAAATATGAACAATAACATCCACTGTCCATCCGTTTCCTAACATTTCAATTCTTTGATTATTTGTTACATCAGGATGTTCTGTATATCGATCAGGAACCGTTTGACATCTTTCTGCTTCTATTGGATGCATTCTGCGATAAATATCTTTATCATAATCCATAACAATATTCAACTTATTACTTGGATTAGCTTTAGGAAGACAGCACATTTTTTTATGTTTAAAATATGCCCTATCTTGTTGAGACCAATATTTTTTCCCACTTATATCCCATTTCACATAATTACCATTTCGAGTAAGCCTTTTCGTTTTGGTAATTCTTTCATCGGTAAAAATTTTATAAGAATCATCATAAATGATATCTCCAATTGTAATTCCCTTATCTTCAGGTACGGTTACATTGGGAATGTTTGTCCAATATAATCTGACTCTATTTTGTGCCGAAACAAGATTGCTATTTATTTCAATGGGATCGACACCCAAGGTTTCGGTAATAATGCGTTCAGAAGCCTTGTTCATGGCTACATTTTCCAAAAGGAAGTATTTAGGCTTAACTTTCTTTAGAACATCAACGTAGACCCAAAATAAGCCGCTTCTTTCGCCTTCTAAGCCCTTCCCATGAGGATTGCCCTTGCTAAGGTCTTGGCAAGGACTACCCCCTATTAAAAGGTCTATGGGAGGCAACTGACTTAAATCAATCTTTGTTACATCACCCAACTGTATTGTGTTTGGATAGTTTTTTTGAGCGACAAGGATAGATTTGTGGTCAATTTCTGACGCAAAGTATTTATTCACAGGAATTTGGGCTTTATCAAGGGCAATTTGCCCACAAGACATTCCATCAAACAAGCTAAGAACATTGATTGGTTTCATCTTCGTTTTCGTTTTCGTTTTTTTTGATGTGTTCGACTTCAACAATGCCCTTTTCAGCCAAATTTTTCAACATTGACAATCCTCCCCCTCCCATTGTGGATTCATATTCTGGATCTAGTTCTTCGAACCAATCTTCTCCATTATATTTGAAGTCGTAATGAAGATCGCCATATTTATTTTCAGTCTCAATAACTGTAATTTTGGGTTTAATGTTTCTCATGGGAACATATTACATGATACATATATAATGTCAACAAAAATTTAATCTTTTTTATTCCTTCAAATTGAAACCTTTGCCATTTTGTTGAACATGAAGAAGCCATAATTATTGTTCCTCTAGCCACTTTAAAGCGTCATATTTACCCGAGAACACTCCACAAGCCTCTTCAAAACGTTCTTTCAAAATTCTCAACTGATAATTTATGGGTCGAGCAGGAACTCACTTCCCATTGATTTCAACATTATTTTTATTTTCATAAATGTCTTTCAAATGTATCATATATAGAATGCATTAATAGATATTGTCTCTTAATGCATTCTCGGCATATTTTATCTCACCTTTCAAATCATTTAATTTATCTGGTAAAATTCTCCATAAAGAAACAAGATTGCTAGAATCTTTTTCGACAACCCTTCCTTTTTCAGTGTCGCAAGTATTAGACAAACCATCTACAAAATGTTTTAAAATAAAAACTTTCGTAGTTAACATTTCAAGTCCTTCTTCATTAAGTTCTTTTAAAGGACTAGAAGAATCAAAGGGTTCCCCACTCAAGTCCTTGGAATGCATCGGTTCTGAAACACTTGTTCCATTAAAAATGGACATCAAATCTCTTGTAGCATCTTCGAGTCTCTCACTCATATCCGAACAATAGGAATAAAAGTTGCTCCAACAACTACTAAAACTGTCATTCATTTGGGGTACTGAGGATGGGCTTTCTTCCGCTTTAACGCCAACGCCCTTTAAAATGTCTATAAAATTTTCAAGAGAACATACACTTTCTTCGAAAGAGTCTTTGCTAGTTAAAAATTCTTCTATTTTTGAAAGGTCTTTTTCTTCAAGTTCTTTTTCTTCAAGTTCTAAATCATGTGGTAATTCAACATGTTCTTTTCTACTTAAATCATTCATACTTTAATCCTTTTTTGCTTTTTCATTTAATTTTTTAAAAAATTCGTTAATCCAACATGTCATCCAATTGTCGTCCTTTCTTTTCCATTTTTATTAATATTCGGGTTTATATTCAGGGGATAATTCCAAAAACCCCATTATGAGTCTATTTATCAATTGTTCTGTTATTTCATGATCTCTCTCTGTGACATAACCTAAAGGGAAATTGCTTAGATAGCTAATAATTTGTTCTTTTGACAACATATCATTATAAAAACGAAAATAATATTCGATGGGTTTGTCTACGCCACTAGCACTTATTTTAGGGATAACAACTTCTTCAAGACCCACATATTCTTCTCCGTCATATTTAGTCCAATAGCAATTTCCCGATTGCCACCAGAAGCGGTCTCCTTCTGTTATTTCATTCGAATTGTAATTTTTCTCGCAATAGACGGCGCATTCCTCATGACCATCAAAAGTATTTACCCATACTTTATCTTCCAAAAATACAACTTCTGTAACTTTGCCTCCAACACTCATTTATTCATCATCCAAGGTTATGTTTTCGCTGTCGTCAATTTCTTCTGCATCCTCAACATCTTCATTTTTAGGAAATTGAATTGGCTTTTTAGTAGAGACTGTTTCAATTTTTTGTTTATCTGGAGGCAACGTAGAACGCTTAATCATTCTGTTCCCACTTGCATTTGCAGTTGTTTTCCGTTCATCATTTACAATTTCATAAAACCATTGTAAATTACTCATCAAATATTTATGATTCCCATGCCACTCATGAAATTCAGATTGATTCCCTTCTTCATCTTCTCTGTTTCCAAAAAAAAGATATTCGTTAACTCCTTGGATTTCTCTTTCCTCTCCATTGAGTCTAGCTTCTTCAGCTTCATTTTCTGCAATTAATTTAATTAACATATCATACTCCTAGTTTTTCTTTTGTAATTTGCTTAAATACTTTGGGCAAAGCTTCTTTAGTTGCGTTGGCTAAATACCATTGGTATCCATTTTCTGCTATTGTTTTTAGATCATATTTTTTCTCTAAATCTTTAACTTTTGTCTTGCCATCATAAAATATATAATGATGTCCAGGTATCAAATCATTGTAATAATACGGCCTATAAGTAAGAAGTAAAGGTTTTTTTAAAATCATGTAATCAATTTCTCTTCTATTTTTGCTATCTGTTATTGCAACACTTCTTCCTTGTATTGCCAAACCATATTTAGATCTTAACATTTTTTCTAAGAAAATATCATCTGTAATTTCTTTTTGGACATCTTGCTCACTAACAATATATTCTATGCCTTGCCTCTTAAAATCTTTTTTAAAGTTTTTCCTGCATCTCCAACCCTTACCGCAGAAAAAAGCATCTTGGGTAATTTTAAAAGAGGGCAACTTTGCCTTTCCTTCATAAGGGAACATTAATTTGCTTGGAAAAAAAGAATAAGGGACAATTTTGTTATAAAAACTTTCAAGTTCTTCGTCGGTTTTGCTTGAGAATATATTCTTTCTTCTAAGAAAATTAAGATAGTGATCCACAGTCATTTTACGATGTTGCAATTTAATAATGAGATCAAAATCACCATCGATTACATTATTAGAATATGTAGGGGTTGGATATTCCCAAAAATCTAAATAAATTTTCTTTTTGTTGTAATACAAAATAGTTGCTCTATTCCCCCTAGATGAACGAATAAATTCATTGTGGTAAGTGATATTAAATTCTCCACTATCAATATAGGCTCTCAAATATCTTGACATGCCTAAAGTGCCATTATTGCAAGTGACTTGGGCTTTATTTATACACAAATTAGGCTTACTTTCCGTCATCATTAATTGTTACATTCTGAAATCCTAAATCAACTTTTTCAGTCATTTTTCTTGCAGGTTGGACTCCATTTTTTACATCAGATAACATAGGGAACGGTTTCACTATCTTGTCTCCAACCTTTTCTAATTTTACTTTTGCAACTTTTGTATCTTTTGTATCTTTTTTTCTAACTTGAGGAGTCAAATCGTCATCCAAAATAGTCAACTCTTCTGTTTCCTTAAATATATCACTTATCTTTTCTATTTTTGGCAAAGATTGAGAACTAGTATTGTGAGATTTAGTGGTTGTTCTCGAAATGATATCCGTTGGAGAAATACTTATGCCTGATTTTTCGGGTTCATTATTGACTTCGACATAATTGATATTGCCAATTTTTTTGTTAATTCCTCCGTTTTCAACGTTCTTGTCTAAAATGTGTTCAACCATTGATTTAGCTTGATTGAAATCTAAAAGATTAGTGCCATAGGGCCAATCATTATGACTTGTTGGAGGTTGAAACTTAATACCTCCATCAGGAGAGAAATCTTCTGGAAGTTTCCATCTCAAAAAACGTTCAGTCACTTCGTTTACTGGAATATCCGAAATATTCACAACATTCGAGGGCTGTTCATAAGAATTGTTCAAAATTTGAGTGTATTTTGGAGCTTGAGCAACTTCTTTAGAAATGTTTTTCAAATGGACTTTGTTTTGAGTTTTAGGTTCATTTTTGTGTTTCAACCGCTCATCAGGTTTCCCATAAAGCCCCCAAGTCCTAGAATTAACATCTCCAAGTTTCCCAGTAGCCTCTTCAATTGCATCTTCATATTTCACAAAAGGAAAAACATCCAGTTGAGATCCTTCAGTGCAGTTGTACACCTTGAATCCCGCTTGATCAAAATGAGGTTTTAGTTGGGGAAAATATTCTGACTTAAGACGATCATAAGTAAACATATTTCCTTTAACTGCTCCTGGAGCTCGTTGTTCGTCAAAATGATAAGTGTAATCTTCCGACATTTTAAAGTCTGCCCCAAGCATGTAAACTTTTCTGAATCCCAATAAAAATAAAATTCTAAGAGCTGGCAGCATTACAGATCTTCCACCCCCATAATCTTTATGATTTCCCCAATTGAATGAATCCTCCCATAAAAACCTATCAGCCATGAATTTTGAATTTCTATGGAAATAAACAACATTAGGACAATTACCAACAAGCATGTCCTTCATTTTACCATTATCATTGTAACGCAAATTTTCCCATTTCTCGTTATCAAATAATGGTTTTTCAGAATGAGCGTGAGGAACAAATTTTGTAATTGTTGGATCTAACCATATCGATTTCAAAAAACGCTTAGGGTCATCTACACATGTCCAAAAATTAGGTCTTACAGTTCTTGCTCCATTGTTCATTCCATAGGTTATAACCCCTGGCCTTTTCAAAAGAGACAAATCATATCTTCCACTTGCTAGAGAAGGACCATTACAAATTAAAAAAGCAGAAGCTCCCCTGTAATTCCCCACCATATTTAATTGATTCATCTCTCTAGTAAAGAAAAAAGGAATGTTTTGATGATATTCTGTTGAAACAGTATGACCAATCAATCTATTTCTATGATGTCTGAATTGAGTAAGATCATCTTTTTCTTTTTTGAGAGATCTAACTCGTTTTAATTCTTTATGGTGGTCTGTCATATTGGATACCTTCTCCTTTTGTAATCTACATTGGAAACCATTTCCCCTATCATTTTTGAAACTGATTTTTCGATAGATAAATTTTTGTTTCCTAAATAAGTTGAGATTGAATAACTAAAATCCCCTTCACAATTGTAGCTTTCCGTTCCTTTCCCAGGAACAGGAATGCCCTCCTTACATTTAATTTCCCCTCTATAATAGTTTTTTCTAAACCATCTTGGTCTTTTATGTGATACATTATATATTATACAATTTGCCTCATATTCTTTTTCAGGCAAAGGGACTAAAACTTTTTCTTGACGCAACATTTGTTTAGAAACTTTAATTTTACCTAATAAAAAACTTACCCAATCAAAAGATATTTCTTGCCATTTTTTGTTTTTAGAAGAACTACCCCCATATTCTTCTAAAGCGAACAAACTTATACCAATATACTCTTGAAAAATTCTTATCTCAAATTTTCTATTTTGAGCAAATGAATTTATTCCCTTCCCCCAAAACGCCTCAACTTCAGTTTTATCTTCTCCCACCCAACGAGAATACCATTCTTTGTTTTCAAGCCAAGGAATATGCCAAGAAAAAGAAAACCAAATTAAGAACGGAAGAGTAAAAGAAAAATGAATAGTATATTCTTCCGAATAAAATTTTGAAAATTCCAAAGACCATAAAAAATAATGATTTTTAGTAGAAAAAAACCTTAATTCAATTCCCCCACCACTACATCCGTTTTTTTCATCACCATGGAAAAACCAACGCCTGTTAAACAGACTGTCTCTTCCGTTTTCATTTTCATTAATGCAATATACTCTTTTCATTGTTATTCTCTTATTTTTGGGCCTTCTCGATCATGGCTCAAGTTTTTTGATTTATATGAAAGAAACTTTGATGAAAGAAACTTTGATGTTTTTATTTAGGAACATTATACATGAAGCCTCTAAAAATGACGAAGGCTAATAGTTAATTAGTCTTTATTTAGTTAACGCTGAAGGTGAGGTCCCTGTCTGTCGTGATTCAAATGGTATTGTGGTAAAACTTCCATAGGTCTTCTGCCCCCCATATGTACCCTGAATTGTCTGTCCGATTTTGTTCTTCTCCATAAATCTCTTTTTCTTCCTGAATAGATTCCCCCTTTGTCCTTAATAGCTTGAACCCTTGCTAATTGGAAAAATCCTGGTGCTATATCTTTCCCTCTCACCCATTTAACAGGAAATTTAGAAGCAACTTCCGCAACATTTGGTATCTCACATGGATATTCCTTTTTGTCTTCTTCAAAAAAATCGATACAAAATTGATCACTTAAAGAATGACGATCTGCCCCGAGAACTTTAGTTTCATCCTTATAGTCATTTGATTCCAACTTCTTTTTAATGTCTTCAAAAAAATAAGGATCATAAACAAGATCTGAATCCGCAAACAAAATCCAATCAGCCATAGTTTCTTTAGCTCGAATATTTCTAGGAATAGCTCTGTTGCAAGCTTGTTGTTCAGTCAAAACAACATCGACAATATTCAACCCTTTTTGCCTGAAAAAATCAACAACCTTTTCAGTTGTTGGATTCCCATTATTAGGAGCATAAGACAAACTTATTTCAATTTCTGGAATATCTCCTTGTTGCTGAAGGATAGAATTTAACATCCAAGTTAAACGCCTTTGGTAGTTATAACAATGTATGCAAATCTCTAGTTTCACGATAATTTTTCCTTTATTAACTTGAGAACCTTTTTGTTTTCATAATAGCTCTCATGTATCCCAACAAAATCTTTTGAGTGAACAAAGCGATTCGTAGAAAACATAAAATTTTCTACTTGAGTACTTGGTAATTGAAATGGATAAGCTGCAATATCCATCTTATTTACTATGTTTAAAATAGGATTGTTTGTTTCCGAAATTTTATTTAAAAATTCAAATTCTTCTGATTTCCAAAACATATCCAAAACCGAAGCTGGATTCCCCATTGTTATGCAAGGCTTTTCACAAAGCATTGTTAATAAGCTGCCCGCAGAATGTCCTATATAAATATCAGCTTTAGGAACTATAATTTTATCAAAATTAGTAACTACATATTGAATATCAAAACATAATTCAGAAATAAACCTTCTTTCTTTTTTGTTCCGAATTTTTAATTCGCCTTCCCCATTTAAACCTTGATTTTCCTTATACTGGTCTTTTGTGAACCATAAAACATCTATTTGGCAATCTATATTTTTTTCTAGATTGTCAACAAAACTTATTATTTTAGACCTTCTCTCTCTTGAGAAACATATACCAGGTATTAAAACTATATCCATATTCTCCTCATACTTTTACGAAGTACCAACTCAATATTCTACCACCAACTGTGTGTAATTTAAAACCATATCTTACACAAAAATCATCTACAACTGTTTTAACATTATAATCTAATTGACTCCCATCAAAAGCTTTCATTCCTGAATTAGGACCATTTTTGTAGTCATGGCCACTAACAATTCCTCCTATTCTTACCTTGGGAGTCCAACTGTAAATATCTTCAAATATTCCCTTTAGACTATGATCTCCATCTATATATAGATAATCTAGAGAGTCATCATCAAACAATTTGGAAGCTTCAAGCCCTGTAGATTGAATAATAGAAACTCGATCTCCAAATTCTTTTAAATTATTAACAGCTTCTAATTTTCTATTTTTTCCTTTTTTATCAAAAAATTCTGGCCTATAATCTGAACCAAAATCATCAATCCAAGGATCAATGCAATATAGTTCTTTTAAATTGGATTTGCTCAATAAGTGTCTAGAAAATTCTCCTTTATCTACTCCAATTTCAGCGCCAACTTTCAAATTCATTTTATCAATCATCATAGGAAAAAACTTATCTCTATGATGATTGGATCTTTTTTCAGAACAAATTTCTTTATGAAATTGTTTCACTTGTTCAAGTGTTTGATTTTTTTCTAAACTGTTCATAAACATTATCAGCATTAGCAAATTGATTCGCTTCTTTTTTAAATGACTTATATATTTTAATATATTTAGGTCTAAGCCATTTTGTACTAGCGATAAATTTCTTTTTCAACTTTTTTTGTTTAAATTTATAATAATTATTTTTATAAAAATACTTACTTAAATATATAAATAATGCTTGATTAGAAATTTTATCAGAAAAATTATCTGACCCTGTAGCAATTAAATCCTCATCAATAGAATCCTTTAGTTCTTTGACTTTTTTTTCAAGAGCCAAATTCTTTTGAGAATCTAATAAAGCTTCTCTTAAATTGAATTCTTCTTTTTTTAAATTTTTTCTATGATTAATTTCTCTCGGAGCAATTCTAGTTGTGAATCGTTTTCCGCATTCGTCTTCAAAAACCTCGGCATCAATAATTTTCATTTCCAAACCTTTTTTATTATTTCGTAAATTAATTCTTTTTGTTCATCGCTAATTTTCGTTTGTCTCGACATATCAAAATTCTCTAACATACTCCCCATAACTAAAGTAAGGGTGTTCTGCTTCACATTGTGTAAATCATTATACATCAAAGCGTCTTACAAAATCTGCTATTCTTGTTTTTTTAGAAGTTTTTTCTTCCTTCAACCACACAATAGCATGAGAAAATGGCAAATAACTTTCGGGAGTTGAATCATTTTTATTATAATCCCAGAAAGTTTTTATTTCTGGGAACCTTTTTAACAAATTATTTTCTTTAGAAACTTTTTTACCCGAACAATAAGGACACTTTGAACCAGAACATCTTGTCTTAACGCTTGTTTCCCACTCATGTCCCTTTTTACATTTCCACCAAACTTTTCTCCCTGACCCATAAGTTATATTATTTGGATTTATAGCATTATTTTTTTGATCATTCCATTCTTTTATTAGTTCAGGGTGGGTTTCGGACAAAGGAGTAGAACAACCAAGATGTGAACTTCTATATTTTAAATATTCTTTTTCATTCCAAAAAAAATTTTCTTTCATATATTTTTCCAACTTATTATTTTTACAATCTATTGTTTTTAAAACATAGCAAATCTTATTAATAATCTCTTTATGGTGGGTGAAATTATTGCATTTAATATCCCAATTGTTAATTTTATCCAAAGGAAACTCTCTAATTCTTAAAACTTCAATTCCTTTATTTTTAAAATAAATATTTTTGTTTTTATCATTTTTTATCCTATTCTTGTGCCAATACCCACCATCTATTTCGATTCCAATTTTTATCGAAGGTATAAAAACATCTAGTTCTTTTCTGCCTTCCTTGTAGTGCCAAATAGAATCTAGATATATTGCTTTAATCTCTGAAAATACCCTTATTTCCATATCAGAATATTTGTTTTTACAAAAAGGGCAACTAGTCCCTCTGACTCTAGCTGCAATGGTTGCTTTCCATTCATGTCCAAATTTACATTTCCAATGAACCTTTAAACCCTTACCTTGAGTCATATTTTTAGGATCTATACTATTTTTTTCGTAATCCCATTCTTTCATAATGGGTAAATCTAAAATGCTATTTTTTTCTGAGGGCAAAAAACCTTTACAATAAGGACATCCTATTTTAGTTTTAATATTTCCCAGTTGATGAGGAGAAGCTTTCCATTCATGTCCATCATTGCAAACCCACCAAACCTTTTTGGTTGAAGCTGGCAATATATCTCTAGGAGATATATTGTTTTTTTTATAATTCCATGTTTTGAGCAAATCAGGTCGTTTAATCTCAAGGTTGTTTTCTTGACAAACCTTGCCTCCTTTACAGTAAGGACATCCTCTTTTTAAATACAATCTATTAGCTATTTTAGCTTCCCACTCATGTCCTTTTTCACAAACCCATAAAGCTTTTTCATTAAGATTGTATATTTCTTTCTTTTCAAAATTGCTTAAATCCCATTCTTTTATCAAATTTTCTTCATTCAATCTAATTAACAAATCTTCTTTTTTCATAAATATTATTACAACAAAAATAAATAAATTCCCTATGATGAATATTTATTATTTTGATTTATTGTTGAATGAATAAATTTCTAAATTTGTTTTCCCTCCCCATCCGTTGGGATTAACTTCATGTAACTCCCTATTAGAATAAAGAATTTTTTTATTTTTTTCTTGGCATTTCAGATCATGCTTAATATTCATTTTTTCATGAGGTTGATGAAATAATTGAATAATATCTCTCCCCTCTCCAATCCACCGAACAGGAATTCCAATTTTTTTAACCCTATTTAATAAATCATAATCTTCACTTCCCCAACCAACAAATTTTTCATCAAACCCTCTTACTTTTTTCCAATTATCAATAGAAGTGCATTGACAGCCTCCAGCGCTTGTCCGTTTTTTAATTCTACCATGATCTCTTAATTTATTTAAATTTTTAATATCTATTTCTCCCTTATACAAGGGTTCTGATGTACATTTTTTCCAATAAAGAGTTCTTGATTCAACAAAACAGTCTTCATTGTTCAATTCCTTCATTACATTAAAAATAAAATCAGGACCGAAAAACATATCTACATCCGTTGTAAGAACATATTCAGTATTCGCATTTAAAATCCCAACATTATTTAATTTTGCTCTTTCAAATTCCTCCCCTATATTATGTTGAATAACATCCATAAAAGGAATAGAATCCATTTGTTTCAATAACTTTGCATAATTGGTTGATCCTCCATCAACCAAAAGAACTTTGAAGTCTTTAAAAGATTGGTTATTCAAACTCTTAATAAAAAATTTAGAGGAATTTGTGTCCAGATCAAATCTGTCTCTATTAGATACCACTAAAGTAATCATGTATCAAAAAGAATGCCCTAAATCTAGAATTTTTAAATTCATTTCATTGTCCCAACCAACATTTCTATAGTGAATATCTTTTGCTTTTCCCCAAAACCCTTGTTTGACTAAATCATAAAAAAATTGTTTAATTTTTTGAATCATGCCCTTAATATTTTCATAAGGAATATTAACTTTAATATATTTATAAATATTATCTATTGACTCTTTAACAAATTTATCTATATCACAATGAAAAACAGAAATAATGCATTTAAAAATTTTATTAAAAACCAACTTTTCTTTTTGATTTAAGGGTTTTAATTTTTCTAACAGAATATACTTTAATTTTTGATTAACTTCATAAACTTTTGCATGAACAGAAGATTCGTTATTCATTAAATTTAAAGCACTTTCAAATTCACTTTCGTTAGAAGTCAATTTAAGAACTTTATCTCCTAAATCATATGCTATTCCTTGAGTACCTGAACCAATTGGATTGGCATTAGGATGTTGTTTTTCTATTAAAGAAACTATTTCTTTTGGATATATCTCATCGACATTGTATATCCCTTCGTATAAGAAATTCTCATTATCAAAGTCTTGAAGTTTTTTTCGTAAACCTCCCCTTCAAAAGGAACGGCCATATTAATTTTGTAAATTCTCATAACAATTATTTTTCTACAAAAATCAACAAAATCCTTTATTTAGCCTTGAAAATGTATGAAATTCACATTCTTTTTTTCCAACATTTTTGAATCAAAAGAAGATGCTTTATGTAAGTTAACAAACATAGGTTCAAAATTATTCCAATAATGCCCTATCCCTTTCCAAGACCCCCCACTTAATTGTTCAACTATTTTTGCCCAAGCTGGTTCATCATTGTCTTGTTTGTTTCCCTCCCAATGCTTAATGCAATCATAAATTAAATCGGGATTTCGCAAATATATAAAACCTCCATTCGGAACTTTTCTCAAATCATATTTTCTCCAAGGACATTTTCTTCTATGATATAATTGAAGATTGGCTTGAAATTCTCGTTTATTTCTTAATCCTTTCCAAAAATCATTAGAAAGTTTTTTTTGCAAAAAGCAATCCCAATCCAAATAAACAAACTCTTGCAAGCTATCATTTTCTATCGCCCATTTAATAATTTCTAACTTATTTCTATATTGATACTTTTTTAAATCAAACTTATACGGTTCCTCACAAATTAATTGGCAATTAATTCCTTTTTTTAAACATTTTTCGTAATTATCAATGCCCATAACATAAGTTTTAAAATCAACTTGATACGGACTTTGTATAACTTTTTCAATATCCTTATCAATTTGCGATCTTCGTTTGGTTATTCGATGAGAATTATCGTAAATACCCCATATTCCTCTAATAAAAATCTCTTTCATCCTTGAGCCTTTACGTTTTCTAGAATCTTCAAATAATAATTGTTTATTCTATCATTGTCTTTTAATAAAATCATACTTGGATTGTTAACATTTTGATGGCGTTTTAAGAAATTGTCGTTAGAAAAACTACTTCCTCCCCCTCCAGAACTTTTTTGTTCCTTATACTTATCATTAAAAAATGTATCAGCCATTGCAGAAATCTTTCTTCTATATTCCTTATTTAAAACCCATTCATCATAATATAAAGAAACTTTATTTGGGATATAAGATGTTTCTCCTAAAAATTCTTGAGCATAGCTAATCCAAGAATTAATAAACAAATCAACATTATTTTTGAAAGGGCTTTTGTATTTCCATTGTATCAAACTTGCATAGACATTATAAGGGTTGCGTAATAACAAAATATTTTTATTATTCTCCGAACCTAACTTTTCAAAGTCATTTCTTAGAAAAGACCATTCCTCTTTATAAAAGTTTTTTATATTAGAGGTTAATGCTTTTTGTTCGGCCTTTAATACTAACCCATTTACATTTAACTGTTTAATATCTTTAAAAATATCATTTTTATTACCTACTCTTTTCTCTATTGTTTTTTCGCTAGTATAATAGGGAGATTTTTTTCTGTAAAATATTTCGCTATAGCTAGCAAACAAAGAAGAATCGAATTGTCCTGCAAACCATGAACTAACTGCATGAGTGCCAGATCTTCCAATCCCAATCACTTCTATCTTTTGGAAACCCATTATCCTTCTAGTTTCCTTTTAACCTGTCGTGCATTATAATGTTTAAAAGTTAAATCTTTCGTTTGCAACAAAGATTTTTCATAAACATATCCTTCATCCAAAACAAAAAAATTTGGTTCAAAATTATCCCAATAATAGTCTATCCCTTTCCAAGACCCCCCACTTAATTGTTCCATATATTTCATGATTACAATTTCTTCAGACCAAGGTTTCCCCATATTTTCCCATAAATCAACTAAATCTTGTCCTACTTTAACGTCATTGATGTAAACAAAACTAGCACAAGGTATTTTGCGTTGATCTTTCTTTCTCCAATAAGCCTTTCTTCTTTTGTACATTCTAAGGACAGCTTGTATCTTCTCTAATTCTCTTAATTTTTCCCAAAAAAGACAAGGAAGGGGCTTAATCGCTTGACAATCCCAATCAAGGAACACAATTTCATCAAACTCTTCAATTCCTCTTTTAAATGCTTCTATTTTGTGTCGAAATTGTTGAGTTGCCATATCCCAAACGATAGGTTTTGTATCAATTAATTCGCAGTCTTCAATGCCATGATCTTGTAAAAAACTAAAATTGTCTTTACCGAAAACATAAGTTTTAAACTCAACTTTGTATGGATTTTGCAACAAAAGCTTAATGTCAACTTCCATTTTTTTTCTTCGATGTTTGTTTTTATCAGAAGCATCATATTCTCCCCATAATGTTCTGATAAATTTACTTTTCATTTATTCTGCCCCATAATTTTTTAACTTCTTTGTTTTTACATAATTCCTTGTAATAACTCTTCTTGTCTTTAGGAATATCTTTACTTCTATCTAAGACTTTCATTTTTTGAGCCTCTTCTTTTAATTTCATAGAATCAAAACTGCTCCCCCAACTTTTCCTATAACCAATTTTCATAACAATATTTAATCTTTCATCTGAAAAATCTAAACCTAATTTTTCAGAAATGTTTTTGCGATAATCTTCGTTTTTAAACCAATGGTCAAAAACTACGGGAACTTTGTCAACGGGCAAACAACTTGGTTCTCCCAAAAAAGCCTTAGCATATCGAATCCAAATGCTAGAAAAATTTTTAGGATGTTTTAATCTAGACGCAAACTTCCAATTTAATACACTAGCATAATGGTTATAAGGATCTCTAATTACCATAATATTATGTCTTTTTTTTGAGAATTGATTCTCTTTAAAATTAGACAATATTCGAAACTTATTTTTATTTAAATTTGGATTTAATGCCAGAGTTCCTTTAGAAAACTCTGTTCCCAAAATAAAATTTTTAACTTTACGAAAATCTTGAGTTTCTACCCAATCAAATTTGCCTCTTTGAAAATACCAAAAAGGAGGTTCTATGCCAACTAGATTTTTCTCATCTACAGAAGTCATGCAATTTTTAAAACCCACTTCATCAAAATGTCCAATAAGCCATGAGATGATAGCATGCTGTCCTGTTCTTTGGATACCATAGACATGTATCTCATTATCTAAAAGAAAGTCTGTCATTTAATTTCCCTTATTTCAACCTCGCATTCTTCTAAATCAACAGAGGTATCAGATGTAGGATTGACAATAGAAAAATTGCTTTTCTTCATCTGTTCTTTAAAAAATTGATTTTGGTTTCTGTAATCTTCATCAACTCTACCGTTTTGTTCATCTACTTCTTTTAGCTTTTTTCTAATCGCCTCAACTCCATGTCTTCCGTTCCCTTGAGTAAACCCATGATGTTTTTTAAAATTTGCATGTCCCCCCAAATGAGGATCAAACCTATCGCAAACAAAAAACATGAATGTATCTTGGGTTGGAGCGGGCAACTTTCTTTTTCTGCATAATTTTACACAAAACTTCGTGAATTTTGTTTTGTGTAATTGAATAAATGAAATAGTTCTTTTCTTATTGTGGTAGAACCGTCTACCTTCTATTCTGCCTTCTTCAATCATAGGAGAAGCCTTCTTAAGCTTTCTTCGCCAATGCCCTTTAGCCCATTCATCTAATGCTCGAATATGGTTAGGGCGACTATAGCCCCATTTATGTCCACAATAAGCATATTCTTTCATGTCGTCTGAGTAAAGAGGTTTATCATTTGTAGCAAAAGAATCTGCATCCAACTTCAACCAATAATCGGTTTTAACATATTCTGCTGTTCCAAAAACAAAAGCAGAGAGCATTAATTCTCTATGATCAGTTACTCCATCAAGTTTTGATTCATCCCAAGGAATTAAAGTTATATTTTTTTGTTTAAGAAAATTGAGTCTTTCATCCTCAAGATCTATTCCATTAACAAATACAATTATTGGATGTTTATCAACTCTCTTATATTTAACCCAATTAGGGAAAGTTTCTCGTAAAATTTCAACATATTTTTCATCGCAAGCAGTTACAATTGTCACATCTTGTTCAGGGTCTAGATATTTTCTTAATCTCTTATCTGCATACTGTAAATATGAATTTATGTTAGCAGTATCTTTTTTTCTCATCTCTTCAAAAAGATTTTTCCATATATAACAATTTTTATGGCTCAAGACATGCTTTTTCCCATGAAAATGCCAAACTCTAATGTCGTCAGATTTATTATGATCATGAAGAACTGAAACATTAAATTTAGAAGGAGCTATATATACACTTAAGCCCCAATTCTGAGCCGAAGGATATAAAACTTGAAAAGCTTTTTCGTCGGAAATAAAAAATCGACCTTTATCAGCTAATTTAACCCAATCAGTGGCAAAAAGGTTCCATTTTTCAGATTTTTTCCAAGACAATACTCCAGTATTTATTGCTGGGTGATGCCTTAATGCTTCATCAACAAATTTATCTTCCGCTATGCCTTTAAAATCTAAAATCCTTTTTGAAATTTTTGGACCATCTGACCACCAATTAGCAAAATGAGGTATTACAACATCTGCTTTATCAAGAGAATCAAACATTTCATCTAGCTTGCCAACTACAATTGTATCAGAATCTAACCAAAGAGTTCTATCATATGGTGATTTAGTAAACATATCAGTTTTTCTTGTTAATGTTTTGTATTCTTTTTTAAAATCATTGTGAACAATATCAACATCAAAATATCGGCAAACATCATCAAATTCCGAAGGAGTGTCTTCTAAATAAAAAGTTATTGGCCCCTTCCAATGTTTACGAAGACTATATAGACAAACTATAGCTCTTACAATGCAAGATGTCCCTCTATTAAACATAATTATTCCCTTACTATTATCGACCATTGAATTTCACCTTAATATTTAAGATATTATACATCAAAAAACCTTAAGAATAAAAGGTTTTGATCTCAAATATTAAGTTCATCGGATTTATTTCTATGCTTTTACTATCTTTAGGATAATAAACCTCTCGTCGTTCATCATATTCGAAATCAGAAGACATATCTAACCTAATGTCCCCTTGAGTTTCTCGAATATCTTTCCCTAAAGTTTGTAGCATATTATATTGTTGAGGCGTAGGTTTCCTATAAATATCTATTCCACAAAATGTCATGCTTTTGTCACAAACAATTCTTATTGCCCCTCTCATCATAAATTCTTGCATACCCTTTGTAGATCCATCATAAATAGTTCTATGATCTTTTCTATCTCCATTCCCAGCATGGAAATCCATTCCTTCTCCATTGGGGAGAATGTAACCTACATGAGGCCAAAAAGTACTTCTAGGGGTTTCTTCTATCTTCTTTTCAAAATTTTCTTCCATTGTTAATTCTTTATAGGGTTCATAATATTCATCATGACCCGATTCAACAATATCAAGAATTAAATCGCTTGCTTCTTCTAAAGAAGAACATATTTCATATTGTTTCCCTAAAACATTTGGGATAAAAACATTGTCATCTTCTTGCCATATGCTAACTAAATTTGCGTCTACTCCTCTTAAAATATACTCGCTGCCATTAACTTGCCAATCTGAATGATGAATAATAGATTGGCTAGAGTTTTCTCTGTTCATCGCTTCTTCCACACGAGAATATAAATTTTCAAATTTATTGGCTATTTTGTAAATTTTCATATTGGGGATTCCATTATTTTTCTTGCATCAACAAAACAATCAAATTTCCTCTTTAATCTTAAATCTGGATTATTCATATATAAATGTTCTGCCAGAAGAATAGAATTAAATGCATTCAACTTTAACGAACATTGATTGTTGATTGTTCCATATATCCCTCTAATCTCTAACTCATGCTTGAGAGAATTTAAAAAATGAGGACTTGCACTCGTAAAGTAAGTCATGTATTTCTTTGAATTTTTGTCAAAAGTTATGCAACCATCGCCATCAAAATGACCCCTCACAAAATCAAAAAAATACTCATCAGGAATCTCTGGAAATTGCATAATTAACGATTTTTTCTTACATCCCCCCAAACGCATTATATCTTTGCATATTCGGTTTGAATGAATTTCAATATTATGGTTGGCGCTTCTTTTATCTTTATAAATAATATGATCGGAATCCATTTTTTCCAAAATGCTTTTTAAAATATATTTCTCATTTTGACTAATAGAAAATACGTTTTTATTTCTTATACATCCATCCGCAAACCAAAATCCTAAAACGTATGCCATATTGCTAGACCACTTACTAAAAAATAATTCATTTATTCTATACTTTCTTTGCCCTCCCGTTGGGTTTTTAACCCCCAACCAATCGGCCCAAGAAGTCCAACCCCTATTCTTGTATGTTCTACTAGGAAACGAAGGTATAAATTCAGGTCTATCACTTGATTTTGCATATTTCTTCCAATCGCAAAGAGATTGTAGTTTCACTTTGTTTTCGACATACTTTCGAGCTTCACTGTAAGGCAAAAAATTAGAATTTTTTTGCTTATTCGAAATATTAAAAGTTCCTAACCAATGTCCCCAAGAAACCCAACCCTTATCTTTGTATGTTATTTGAGGTTGTCTTGCCACCCCAAGAGGAAAATTCTTGCTTTTGACATATTTTTTTTGCCAATCATTGTAGCTTTTAATATTTTTATCTTTAATATCTTTTAAGACAATCTCATGAGCTTTTGAAAATGAATAAATTTCTTTCATAATTGCTTATTCAAAAATATTAACTAGATTCCTTTAAGCCAACTAAAATAACATCTTGCCAAATCCACTTATTGTCTGGTTTACCCCAGGTTTTAATGCTGCAAAACGATAACGATTCTTCAAAGTTTCTAACTCTTCTTCTGTTAAGTCTTCAAAGTCTTTTCCTTCAGGCAAAAATTCTTTCTCTGCCTGATAAAAAATTTCAAGTTCTTTGGGAATTTCATCATTTAATTCCACTGGTTCTCTTGGTTTAAGATTCGGGTTGAAGGGTAAAAAATCCATGCCCCTTTATTCTTATTTTTAATCTATTTTCCCTTGAATTTAAACGCATATTAAAATAACTTCAAATATTGTTCTACATCATAATCGCTAAAACAAAATAAATATGTTCGATATTTGTTTTTGGAACTATTTTCTCAACTGTTTCGTAAGCAACAACAGAAGCTAATTCAATAGGAAAAGCATGACCTCCCGTTCCTAAAGAAGGGAAAGCAATGCTTTTTATATTATGTTGATCTGCAAGACGCAAACAAAATTCATAACATTTTGCCAAATCTTCATCCAAACCTTCTTCGGCTGGTTTATAAATATCTTCAATGTTTGACCAAGCATCAACCCCTAAATCTTCTACCGAATTTACAGGAGTCATTCTCCCCTATCCATTTCGGTGCTACTGTATGTATTACATGTTTACAAGGCAAATTAAAGGCATCAGTAATATATGCCTCTCCCACTTTGCATCTGATTCCTAACTCTTGTTCGGGGATCTCCCTACAAGCTTGTAGTAGTCTGGGTCCTGCGGCTCTATGTATTGCTCCGTCAACGCCTCCACCCCCCCCCATTAATGCAGCATGAGCGGCATTTACAATACAATCTACTGGCATTGTTGTAATATCTCTTTTAACTAATTGTATATCTCTCATGTTGAATTATACATTAACTTTTTATTTCGACAAAGTATATTTAACATTATGAGTAATGTTTCAGTAGCTCTAATAGGAGAACCAGAAAAACCCAAATTTCAATCTAATGTTGAATGTTGCAAAATATTATATAATAATTTCATAAACTATGACAAGGAACCATATCTCAACAGGTATGGAGATTCAGAATACTTATTTTTAGATTTTTATTTATTAAAAATTAAAATGCCTAGGGGTTTTGGGAACTCCTATGCTATTAAAGAAATCATCAAGGATCAGTCCAATAAAGAATTTCTTATTGTTTCCACCAATTATGACCAAAAAAGAAATATGGTTGAAATGTTCATGAATGATTCTGCATTCTCTTTAGATGAACATTCTTATGATTCTAACAGAAAAACATTCAGAATTCATAATCAAAACGTTTTTGTTGATTTTACTACACAAGGATTTGAAAGATATGATCATGAATTACGAGCACAAAGAATTAAGTATTTCATATTTGACAACCCAAGTGGTATGGATGAAAGAAAAATAGCAAGTAATGTTCGTTTATTTTCTCGAAACGGAATTTGGCCTCATGTTGCCGTTTTCGGGCATTAAAATCATTTAGATTTATCTCGAATGTTTACTTGATTCGAAACAAGATTCCGTTTATAATCCATACCAACAAAATCAGAAAGTTTTTGTAAATGGCAATCTTCAAACAAGTGAGGGAATTTAATTTCAAAACAAGTATCTTTGTCTGTTAATTCTTTTAGCTTATCCCATCGCATCCTAGTTTCATCCCAATTCCACTTTAATTTATCTTCAAAAGAAAGTTTTTCCCATAAACCTAAATCAATTCTATTTATGGTGCTTGCATCGGAGGGATGATAAAAAATAATTTGCCAACTTCTTCCAACTTTTTCTCCCCCTTTTAATCTATCCATATAAGAGGCAGCAACCTCATTACGGTCTCTTTCTATGTAAATGATCTTTGTTTTACATTTGGTTAAATCTTTTCCAAAAGCCACATGTCTAGCAATATTCATATTGGAACTAAAAAAGTTCGAAGTTTTAGGGTAAATATCAACAACTTCTTTAACCATATTGTTAATGAATTGGGCCTGTCTTTCAAGAGTTTCTTTTTCTAAAATGTTCTGCTTTTTTAACAATTTAACAGGAACATTAAATCCTTTTTCATGAGAGATTACAAAAGAATCATTATTTCTAAATAACAACGAGTTTTTATTAGACGAATTCCATTTTTGATGAGAAAATATTTGAGCTAAATATGCTGTTCCGCACCTACCTGTTGAAAAGACTAAATTGCAATTTACTTTTGAGATATTATCCATTTTCTTTTCCCACTATTTCAAACAATTTTTTGAAGTTTTTTGCTTTTTCTTTCCATGTCCAATCTTTTTCTATAATCTCTCTATTACGTTCTCCCATTTTTAAACCCAATTCTCTATTTACGTATAAAGAAAGAATTTTAGCTTCAAATTGATCGATTGTTTTTTCTAAATCATCTTCATCATTATACTCATTAATTAAAAATCCATTCTCTCCATCTTTAATAACTTCGGAAATTGCTCCCACATTTGTGCTAATCAAAGGCTTACCACATGAAGCGGCCTCAAACATTGGGTTAGGAGTTCCTTCTCGATAAGAAGTGCAAATTTGAACATCAACATCATTATAAAAATCTGGCATCTCTTCATAAGGTCGAGCATTAAAATATTTATTTGATAAAACTTTAAATTCAATATGAGGATGCTTTTTCATTCTTTCTTTCAAAGGCTTCAAAACCATATGAAATCCCTTGATATCAATACGATTGTGATTTTCTAAAGTTAATCCTCCCTTTGTCTCTTGCCCAACCCATCCTACAACAAATTTCTTTTCTGGCTTTTTTACTCTTGGGGTAAACAAATCTTCGTGAACCCCATTGGGGGCGTAAATAACTTTGTCTGTATACCTAGAAACAATTTTATATAATTTTTGAGAGTTAGCGGTTAAATATTTAAACTTAGGAAAAAAATCTTCAGCTCTTTGATCACGAAACTCAAAATTATGGCTACAAACCCCAGCAGTTACTTTTTCTGCACAAAAAGTAGCGGGAAGCCATCCCATAGAATGAATATGATCATAATTGCCACTATTTATAGTTGAATTACCTTTTAATTTCTTCTTAGAAAAACTATATTCAGGTAAATATTTCATGATTGCAGAAGCATTACGATCCCAAGCCCAATTAGGTACATCTATTAATAATAATATATTTTTCATATGAGGGGGTTCCTTAAAAAATTATCTACAATTTTCAAAAAACGATCCGCGTATTTATCTTGAGTATAATTCGAACTCCAAGAAAAACCTTTCTGAAGCATTTCTTTCTGTTTTTTTTCATCTTCTAGCATCCGTCCTATCTTCTCAATAATAACTTCATCAGAATCTGAGGGATTTAATTCTAACATAAAGTCTCTAAAGTTTTCTTGATCTTCGTCAGGAATATCTCCTGCTAAGATTGATCCACACATGGGAATTTCTACATATTTCCCCAATCGATATTTATAAGCGCTACTACAAGTTAAAGTAATTTTAGAGGAATTAATAAGTTTTGCATAATCTTCTCCCATCAACCCTTTCGTTTTGTTCCTATTGCCCCCAGGATGATCTAGCACTTTACAATTAAAAAGAGATTTTAGCTTACTATTTGTTAAACGTTTAAGCCGAGTCCTAAACGGATAATGTTTATTACCCGTTGCCCCCGTAAAAAGAACATCATATATTTTTTCTTCTTCATAGTCCTTATAAATATTCTCATTAGCAGAATGAGGAATGTGTTTAAAAACTACATCATTGATATGTTTATACTTAGGAATGTCATTTTGGTGATGGGCTATAATTAAGTTGAGCTTATTTTTTTCAATCTCTTCAGTCCATCTCTTTATAGGCCACATTTCATTATATCTCATGCAAGTAGGAACTTCAACGTTGCAAAAATCTATATATTGATCAGGTTTATAAACAACCACAATATCAGGACAAGATCCCTTATATATCTTGTCAATATTTTTTTGAACAGAAAGGTTGGAATTATAGTTGTCCCAACCTACACCACTATAAATTAAATCAGATTTTTTAGATATAGCTTCAATACTGTCAAACCTAACCCTTGACATTTTGTTTTGAATATAGTTTTTTCCACATAAATATAAAATTTTCATTTCTTCTCCATTTTATGAAGCCTACTGTGTTCTGAAAAAGTCAAAGTAAATAACTTTTGTTTTTCTAAAACTTTCCTAATAAAAATATCGTAATCCGAAGTATTTTTTGTTCCATTTCCGTAAATCAACAAAATGCCATTTTTCTTAAGAACTCTGTGTGCCTCCTTAAAAAAATCAACAAAAGCCTTCTCCATTTTACTATCTAAAGACCAAATTAGCTTATTACAATTTTTATGTTCTTTATGAGGAACTCCTATTAAATAATTTCTAAAAATTTGTTCAATTGATCCTTGAGAATTGATAACTCCAAAAGTTTCATCTTCAAACGGAAACTTACCTAAATTTTCAACTCCGACATAACGTACATCTAGCTTTTGTCTTTTGGTCATAAGACTAGCAAGCTTCATATATTCATTTCCCATTTCAGAGTCCCCTAACAAAGCATCAATCCCAATACCATCGCAACCTCTGTCCCTGCATACCTCCAAAAATTCCCCAGGTCCTGGCCCTAAATCTAAAACTTTAGTCCCATTTTCCATTTCAGATAAATATTTATCAACATAATTTTGTTTTTCTTTAATCCGCTTACTTCTATTATACTTTTTGCTAACATAAGGATCTTGCATGATCTGCTTAAATTCTTTTTCCCATGTTTCGTCAGGTACTGGTAATAAATCTATCATAACTATTAATCATCTTTACATTTAATTTGCATTTTCCATTATCTTTAAATCATATCGAACATTTCTTCATATTTTCCGATAGCTTTTTCCCAACCCCAATTTTCACTAACCTCTTGATATATGGCTTTACTCATTTTTTCATTAATCTCATGCAAAGCATTTTTTAGAGAAAAATGATTTCTATCAATAAGAATGCCACTTTTACCTTGTTCAATTAATTCTTCAGCAACTCCTACTTTCGTTGAGATTAAAGGAACTCCCATCGCCCCTGCCTCTAATAAAGGATTTTGCAACCCTTCACTTTTTGAAAAGCAAACATAAGCATTTAAACCTGCATAGAAATCGGGCATTTGTTCAAATGGGATTTTCTTTTTCCCATAATATGCCGTTTTCAAATAAATTCCCAATTCATCACAAACTTTTTTTACTTCATCAAATCCCTTTTGCCCATGAGAACCGGGTCTTCCAGCCATACCCACAACAAACCTCTTATTCAAAGGTCTATCCTTTTTTTTGAATAAATCTAAATTAACCCCATGAGGACATTTTAAAAGAGGCTTATCTGTAACAATATCTTTAAACACATCATATTGTCGATTAGTTAAAACATGAAATACTGAACATTTATCTTTTATGTCCGAACATCTTCCTGTCCATCCTTTTTCATAAAGCCCTTTTGCTCCTTCAGGATGGTCTTGATAAAGAAATTCACATCGAAGTCCCATAATAACTTTTTCTTTAGGAGGATACTTAAAAGGCATTGGATCTAAAACATAAACAATATCGTATTCTTTAGCTTTCTCGAAGATGTTGTCATGTTTAACATATGCAATATCGCAATTGAATTTTGAACGCTTTTTAATCTCTTGACAATGATTGTCAAAAGCCCATCCCCTACAATCTGCAACTAATAATATTTTTTTCATTTCATGGCTCTCTATAATCTTCTATTGCGTTTAAATCTATTTCAAACCCACACTCGGTACATCTAACATTAAACTCATTTACGCAGTTTGAACAAGGGGGATTAATATGACAAGAACAATTTTCTGGTGCAACAAGTTGCATATATCCTTGACAAAATGCTTGAGGACATCTCTCTCCTTCTTCAATTTTTTTTAAAACTTCAAAAGGAACATAGCCATCGAAAAAATCAGTATCAATTATTGTTTCTTTTTCTTCCATTTTTCTAAATCGAATTGTTTTTCAACAGGCAATATAGCATTTTCAAGTTCCAACCTACTTAAGACTGATCTACAAAAAGTCTTCCAACCTAATTCATGATCAATAGCTTCTTCACATTCTCTCATTACTAATTTAATTGATGGATGTATGTCTTCATTCATATTTTCTCTCTTAAGATTCTGTTAACTTCTTCTAATGAAATTTCTTGTACAATTTTTAAATTATTTGACAAAACCCAAGCACCACCTTGGTGTTCTGGTCTATCAAAAGTAGTAAAATCTTTTACTTCTACCTCTGCCCATATTCGATTTTTTCCCACTCCATCTCCTCCTACTTCTAAATGAGGAGCTAAAGGGGTAAAAGTACAATGCCACCCCGGGCGGTAAGCAAATCCTTTTTTTCTATAGCCTTTGGCTTTCATCCACTCTCCAACAGGCAATTTAGCCCTAGAGTTTATAAATAAAGAACCCAAAGTTCCATCTTTTCTTTTTTTAAAAATTTTATACGCTTTCATATTTATCTTTTAATTGTTTCACCTTTCTGAGCTAACATTCTTTTTGTTGGTTCAATCATTGCTTCCGCTAGGGGGATTTTGTGTTCAGGGCTTTTAAAGCTTTTTTTAATTACCCTCTGCATTTTCCATTTTGTTATTTTATTTTTGATTTTGGCAAACATTTGCATTCGATTCTCCTATATTATGCCTTTTTCTCTCATAAATACACTTAAAGAATCATTACTCGATTGAGCAAATTCTTCTGTGTATTTTTTATTAAACTCTTGACTTAAAGGGTGACCACCGAACCAGTGGCAAGCATATGAGTCTTTAAACGCCTTTAAATGCGTTTCTCCCCCATACAATTCCTTAACCAAGTAAGATTCGGGAACGGGATAAAAATAACCTGAAGGGGCATTAAAATGATTTTCACGCCATTTTTTAGATGTATAAACAGATTTGAACATATTTGGACCCAAACTATTATAATTATTAAAATCTGCATATTGGGGTAAAAGATCATAAACCTCCTTTAAAAGAACAGAATCTTTTTTACATCCAACAACACCAACAGGATAATATTTATTACAAGATTTCGCATCATACGCAGAATAAATAAAATCATTTTCCAAAGGAAGTGAATGGAACGATTTAGTTATAATTTGATCAATATCCAAATAAAATCCTCCATATTCACTTAAATACCACCATCGAAAAAAATCACTTTGAAAATTTGGGGCAAAATCTCCATAAGAATTGAACACTTTTATTTCGACACTTAAGTCGTTAAGTTCTTCGATATAATTTTTTGAATCCTTTATATCTTGAAAATCTTGCTTTTCTCCAAACCAATTTACCTCTGCCACATACTCTTCCGAAATATATAATTCTATTTTTGAGTGAGGATGAAAATGCCTCAACGATTTAAAAGTCAAATATCTTAAATACGACATTGGACCTCCTGCCCAAAACAATCCGAATTGTAGAGGAATTAAATTCACTCTAGATTCATTGTTAGTCATTGACATAAATCCTCCCATCTCCCACCACTCTTTCTCCAGTTAAATTTTCATAAAGTCTAATATTATGTAATGCCATGGGAGTTTTATAATCCCAAGTTTGATCATGATAAACATGCCAAATATGATGAGATTCATAATAAGTTGTATTTTCACAATTCATAACCACATATTTATAAGCAAGATCCCAATGAGTTTCTCCAACCAAAAAATCATCAGGAAATTTGTCTCTATTTTTCAACCACCATTCTTTTCTAAAAATAAAGCAATCAATTCCACTATGTTTAGGATTGCCCAATATGTGTTTATATTTACAAAGTAAAAAATTTGATGCTTCGGTTGAAGTAATATTAAATCTTTTTAACATGTAGCAATCAAATTTTAGCATTTTATCTTTTAAAAGTTCGCCAAAAAAATTAGAGGAAACATGAATATCAGAATTGACATATCCTATATATTCAGAATTTTCTTTAGCAACTTCATTTAAAATATCTTTCACATAAGGAACTTTTTTAGACCCTCCAATTTTATCTACACTGCTTCTTTTTAATACTTTGCGTTGTTCTAAAGGAATAGAATAAGTTGGGTCATCTTCGAAATTATAAGAAATAACTTGTTCTTCACAACCATGAAAAAGTTTGGTGGCTTCATCTAAAATAAACCGTCTCTCTTTTTGGTTGGGTTCATAATAATTAATTCCAAGAGTTAAATTAGACATTTATTTTTTACCATCTTTGAATAACATAGGAAGCTAACTTATTCTTACTTTAAGAAAAATATTTTTAACTTCTTTTAAATTACATTTCAACTATAACAGTCAATTCGTTTTCTGATTTTATTTTCGTTTTTTTCTAAATAATTTAATGTTCATTTCTTCTATAATATTGTCAACTGTTCTATGAAAAGTAAACCCAGTTACTTGCCTCCCATTTCGCCCAGGAGGAGTTGCACAAGCCTTCCACTCTCCAATTGTACGCAAAGCATCTTTCATTTTTTTATTTTCTTCTTCCAACTTTTTAATTTTATCCATAATAATTCTCACTTTTTAGGTTTGTCAAAAATTTACAATCAAATAGAAAAATTTATTGTGCCTCTTTTGAGAATTGATGTTTACCACATCAATCATTTTTATAAACCGAAGGCCACTAATCATTTTATACTTCACGGGATTCCCAATAACCTCGTCCTTTTGTATATTTAATTATCTCAAGAGGTTTATATCTAAATTTCATTCTGTCTGTTTGATATTTTTTTCATTTGAAATATTTGCAATTTTCAGATTTTTTAATCATAAGCACCTCGATCAATATTTACTATAAATGTAATGCCATCTTAAACATTCTATTACATCGAATGCATCATCTAAGGCGTCATGGGTTACAACACTCTCAATATTTGCATACTCTTTACATTCATATAAACTAGGAATCTTTCTCATCCCAGGTTGCAACATCAAAATCCCTGGATCAATTGCAGCCCCTCTAAAAACGATATGTTTGTCAATATCAGTTTTAGCACTTAAAAGCTGTCTGTCATACTTGTCAAAGTTTTTCCCCGCAACTAAAGTATAGACTTTATCTTTTTCATATCTCAACTCATCATTACTGTTCTCCAACAACCACTTCTTAAACCTGTTCCCAAATTTTTGAGGATGAACAAATAAATCTGCTTTACTAGGATCTTCTTTGATAATCTTGTTTTTATCCGCAATGAATTGAAGAATTTTTGCATTCATCGCCAACCCTTGAGATTCTCCTTTGAAAATACCATTAGGAGGTAAGAAATATGCCAAATATGTTGGCAACTCATCAATATCTTGTAATTTATTGGGATCAAGATCATAAGGAATCGTATCGATAACCGCACCAATTTGCAAAATATCAACATTATCAATACAAATACCTGTTGATTCACAATCAACTGATACATAAACTAAATCTTTCGTTTTTTCTTTTGTCATTTTATTTCCTCAATAACGGTTAATTCGAATGTTCTTATTTTTTTATTATTGTGAACAATTGTTCCTATTTTTTCAATTGGTATACTCACTTTCAATAATTTCCCTCTGTTATAATATTCCAAAGCTTCTTTTTTTGTCCATGCAGACAACCCAAAGGAATATTCATTATCTAAGTCGCAATCACAATGAGAATAATAGGTCCCTCCTATTTCGTATTTATATTGAAAATTAAACACAGAATAATTATTAGATCTAATCGCTTTGAAAGCAATTAGATTATTGCCTTGAATTTCATAATTAGTATTTTCTTTAATATATTTTAGCTTATCTTCTTTGGAAGCATATAACCAATTGTTTTGGGATTTTGATAAATTATTTTCTTCAATAAATTTCTCATTTAACTTTTGATATTGAGAAATGAAATCCCAATTTACTTTATCAGAATTTTCTTTAATAAATTCTTCACTTAATTTTTGATATTGAGAAATGAAATCCCAATTTACTTTATCAGAATTTTCTTTAATA
>Ga0194136_1000017_pt1 | contig 109795 bp, 105 predicted proteins | sample TARM_MetaG_T3A_1_FD_134023 | JGI IMG/M metagenome (GOLD analysis project Ga0194136, IMG submission 134023) | Freshwater microbial communities from Pennsylvania, USA, analyzing microbe dynamics in response to fracking - TARM_MetaG_T3A_14 (version 2) | ecosystem: Environmental > Aquatic >...
CAAAGCACGAACAACTTCAACACGGCGTGATGCATCGTTAGCACCAAGGCTAGTAGCATTGAGGAATTCCATTGTGTACTTAACGAGCTGTGATGCTTCAACAAGATAATCACCAGCTTCTTCAGGCGTCCACTCTGTCGGAATAACAGAGCCCCTTGTGTTCAGTTCCCATTCAGTCAGCATATACTTAAAGCCGGAGTATGCGTCTGTTGGAGGCTGACTGAAGCCGTTGCCGTAGACATCAAGCGGTGCCGCACTGTGATCAACCATGAATTCGTCTTGTGCACGACGGAACGAGTATTGTTCCCACACAGCTGTTGTTGCCTGAACAGTCAGAGCGCTGACTTCACTTTTCGTCAGAGTGCGCTTATAGCTAGAATGAGCAGGAGTGAAACCGTTTGTCAGGTTGAACGTGTTGATATGAGCGTTAGCGAGGTTTGTCAGCACGTATGATGCTTCTTGCATCTTGACATCCCACATAGAGCGAATTGATGCTGGGTTGTCGTCCAAGTTGACGTTGGCACGAACAACGAAAGCACGATTACCAACACCAAGATACTGGTTTAGAGCGAACAGACCATATTCGTTGCGGACATCACCGTGGTGAGCTGCGCCTGATGTGTCTTGCAGAAAGCGTGGGATGCCGTACAGAGCAACAGATTGCTTCAGTGACGTAACAGTGCGGATAACACCGTGCTCAAATGTACCGTTTGCGTCCAACTGTGATGTAGGACCAACAGGAGCTTGCTTCTTCTCGTCAGCGGTAGCGATGAAAATCAGTGGGACAGTTGCTGCTGCCGCTGGAATGAAAAACGATTCGTCAGTGATTGTGACGGAAACGCCTGGGGAAATTAGACTTGCCATTGTTTTCTCCTTGTGGAAAGTGTTGCTTATTGTAGCATGATGATATTTATTGAAACGGCCCTGTTGCTAGTGTAAATATAAATGGACCTGTGGAGAAGATATGACAAGAGGAATGTTGATCGCCGTACTCAACCAACGAAAAGTATTTACCGAGACGGGTAAGGTTAGCCCGCGTTACCTTGACATATTGTATGCAAAGCCTGCGTTATTGCAGGAGATTTTGTTGCATACGCAGTTCCTGAAATACAATGCTCCGATCAAAGCACGGCTGAGGTGCTTGCGAGATGGAATTAGTGAGCAGCCGTTGTGTCAATGCGGAACGGTTTTGCAGATGAGAGAAACAGGAAGGTTTGCTGGAACATTCCCGTCAAGCTGTTCTAATAAATGTTCAGCAGCAAAGCGGTTTATCTAATCCCAACATTGGCACCATTTGCAATCTCTTCATAGTCAATACCAAGATCATCCAATGCGGCAATCACATCTCCACTCTCTCGGATTGCATTATTGACGACACCAAGACGCATTCGGATGATCTTGATGAAATCAGCTCGGACATCCGCAGGAGAACCAAGATAAACAGGCATCTCAAACATCACTGTGCTCTGGATGATACGACGGTCGGTACCGATGGGATACTGCTGGTCAATGTTAATGCTTGTCAGCTTGACGGTGGTTAAGCGTGTCCAGTCAAACGGTGCATCACTGATCTGAATGACCAACTGTGGATCGAACAACATTAGAATCTGCTCCATGATCTGAAAATGTTGGTCAGTGTTGCTTGCGTAGATCCCAAGCTGGACGGTCATCCTGTATGGAACGGGAGCGCGTTGATGAACGACCTTGACATCATCAGGCAGTAGCCCACCCGTTGGAACATAGCTGTTCCTCCGTTCAACACCAATACCATGCATCAAATCGGGTGCTATGTCAAGGTTCTGCATGTATGCAGTCATCATCGGCAAGCGAATCGGCTTGTTTTGTGTGTTGTCCGCCATCAATGCAGCGACAACACGATCGTGGTTGCCGTAGTGGATTGTTACAGGAATCAACGACTCTTGTCCTGTCTGCTCGTTACGACCAATCTGAACTTGTAGACCACTGAAGATCGTCATAAACTGAATGATGTAACGCTTCAGTTGGTCATTGTACCAATACGCTTGTTTTGGGATTGCCATTGTCTGTCCTCTTATTTGATGTCATCAACACCAGTTCTGTTTGGTGCTATCAGGTATTCATTCAGAAGAGCCTTCTGGTTGTTGTATTGCTGACGACGGTCTGTCTCGAGGTAAATCCATCGTGTTTTCTTCTCTGACCAGCGATATAACCGAGCTGGAACGTTCTTTGCTAGACCAACGTACGTCAGACGGTGGAAATCGCCATCTTTTGGATTTTCAGGATACTCTGGCCCTTCTGTGAACGGAGCGTTGTTAGACGGCAGTGCATCCTCAACGAACAACCCTCTCGGATTGAAACCAAACTTGTTGATGTGTGGCGCGCCAGCTTCTGCAGCAGTTCTCAGTTCTTCTTGCGAAAACTCACGGATTGTGTTTGAGCCCTCAGAACCACGCGCTGGCACACCTTCCAATGCTGTTTGTGCAATCTGCTCGTTCACCCCTGTGAAGTCTTGCCACATTGGGTGGTCGCCTTCGTCTTGATCGAACAGACCAGACGAATCAATCGCTTTAGCCAACTTCCCAAAGATGTCTTGCGTCTCTTGAGAAGCAAGCGCTGGTTGAGCGGTGACAAGCAGCATTAGCGGTTGCCATGTCGGTGTATATGAATCAGCATCCCATGTGACATCTGTCACCTCAAGATATCGTTTCATGGCCCTTAGGTCAGGTGTGTATTGTGTTTCGCTTGGCAACTCTATGATGTCACCGATCACAACAGGCCGTCCAAGTTGTGCAACGATAGAGTTGAAATTCAACTTGATATTGTATGTTGCTGACGGAATCTCAATGCCAAATCGCGTCAATTCTGTTTGCGGGCTAATCAGGTTGTAAAACCCTTTAACCAGTACAGGATCCTGCGCGTAGTCTCGATCGCGGTTTTCCACGAAGATTTTGTCTTGGATGTTGTTAAGAGCAGTTGCTGAGAAATCGTGCATTTCGAATGCCTGAACACCCCAGCTGTCGCACTCATCACCTGTAAAATCAAGAGGACGGAGTCGCCAGTATCTGTTGATTACGGAGTGCTTGATGTGAATCGTGTTCAGATTATCATTGTTTGGCAGATTGACGATTGCCACACCAAACCACTGCGATCCGTTTTGTGACCGCTCAACTCGCGCCTTCGTTACACGCATGTTTGGATTAGCACTCTGTTTGATCTTGATTGTAGTGATCATGTGGCGAACGTGAGCGTCAATGCCGTACCGCTGACGGCCTGTTTGAATTCGTAGGATGCCGAAGTCATAACCAAGATATGCAGATGCTACGATTGCTGCTTCACCCGTCTGTTTTGATCTCCACTCCGTTCTTGTTTTTTGAAACGCGTACTTAGCGAGATACTTTGGAGCATCACCACCTGATATTGGAGAGCCGTTTTTTGCCAAGTCAATCAAATCGGTTTGCTCGTGAACACCAAGCAGTTTATAGATGTTCACTTGAGCACCTGCAATCGCCAATGCTTCTTGGCTCTGTTGGTCCATAAAGCACGTGTCTATGCTCTGGGTCATATCCCAGGGCTTGCACGGCGTAAATTGTGATGCAGGTGGGCAGCAATCTTTTCTGTTTTTCATATCTTATCCAAATATGATCGTAGAGTTCAGGCCCCAGTCTTCTGGTGTATCCGTGACAAAGTCAAAGATACTACCCATGCACTGGTCCTTGTCCTGCTGTGCTTGCGCGCGCAAATCGTTTGCGTTCAACGAGACACCACCACCTGCTCCTGGTAATGTCACATACTTACCACGAGTGTTAGCAAGGATTAGCATCGCTTCTGCTGTTGCCCATTTTCTGATCCACGGGCCAGTAATACGGTCAGACATTAGTTCTTGTTCAGTTCGTTCAACCGCAGCATCAATCAAACACAAGCGCTCTGCAAACGGGAATCTGTGGTGGATCCACAATTCACGCGTTTGCTCATTCCAATTGTACGTGATACGGCCAGCAAACAGGATCTCGAGGTTCTTTGTGTATTCTGTCATAATGTGATATGACAGCAAGTCAAACGTCCCCATGTTGTACAAGTGTTGGAGAACAATTTGTCCGTATACGCCTGCCCCGTGTGCTGACGATAGAAATGCTGATGTTAATCTATGAACTCCAAGAACATTAACGATCTTGTTCATTCCTGATATTTTGTTGGTCAGCAAATATTTCTGTGTGTTACCGTGAACTTGCAAAAAGAAGAACCCTCTTTTGTACGCTATCGAAGAGTTTGCTCTTAGTGTACTGATTGCACGATCAATTGCAAAATCAAGCTGCTCAGGTTGCAGTTCTACATCAACTGTTGGATATCCGAGCGCATAGCGAATGCCGTTCTGCATTGCTAGTCGTTCATCGTGCGTCCCATCGGTTCCAATCCCCACTTCATTGTATAGCGGTTCTGACGATACACCGTCTGTTCCCGGCTCTGGGTTATCAATGCGGAATTGGTGTGTTAGCGCATCAAACAAGTCAATGTTTTCAATGCTAGCCCATGACAAAGACCCTGGTGTTGTGTCTGTGAAGATGAAGTTGCCGTTGCAGTTGAATTCAACTTTCAACAATGGTTTACCGAACACCCATTCATGGCCATTCCACGTCATCAGTTTGTTGGATGTTGTGTCAAACCACATTGCTGATTTTGCTGGTGTTAGCGGTTTTATAGAATATGTGATTGACACCCAAGCAGCGCCGTTCCACATTTGCAGCGCTTGGGATGTAGGGTTGTACCACATCGTTCCCGCAGCAAGGTTATTCGGATCGGTCTCAGCAAAGGTAACGTCAATCGGATCCCACCCTGCTGACGTTTTAACAAACCACAGATCGTTTGTTGTATCATGCCAAACGTATCCGTCAGGAATAGTCGTCCTCGGATCCGTTACAAACATCAAAAACGGAGTTGATATAAAGCAGTTATTCTGCCAATAGTGCAATTTGTTTGTTGACGGATTGTACCACAGTTCGCCTTCTTCAAATGCTGGTGGGTCTGTAGGGTCTGTTGGCTGTTGATAAAAATCAACAACGGTTACCCAAACGCTGTTGACACCGTCCCACACCTTGATGGTGTCTGTTGTTGTATCCCACCAGTTAGAGCAGTATTCAACGACCGTTGGGTCGCTTTCAAACACGATCAGATCAACTGTCGTCCATGCTGTGTCAGCAACGTTGCGTTGTTTTAACACCATCGTCGACGGATTGTACCACAGTGTTCCTGCTACTACCGTCAGTGTAGGCTCTGTTTCAGCAATCCTTGCTGTTGAAAGTTCATTCCATCCGATACCAGGTGTGTTATAAGCAAATAGTTTATTGATTGTCGTGTTGAACCAATACGTACCATCAGACAGTTGGTTTGGTGCTTGTGAATACTGAACAGCGTTAGCGGAGACCCACATTTCGCGCTTGTCATCCCACGATGATAACTCAAACGTTTGTGTGTTATACCAAAACGATCCGCATGGTGCTGGACGATATAGTGACGGATCCGTTGTTCCTATATGCGTCGTGTGTTGACACCACGCGTTCCCCGACCACGTGTGTCCAACAGTGCTGTTAAACCAATATACACCTTCACACTCAGGAACTGATGGGTTCGTGTGGTAGTTGATCACAGGGGTTGTCAGCCATCCAGCACCATTCCAGCGTTTTAAAACGTTGGCTGCTGTGTCGTACCAGAATGATCCATTAACCACACCGTTTGGTGCTGACGTCTGGACGATTACATTTACATCAGTATGGCTATGTCCATCCCACACTTGCAACCTGTTGGTTTTGCGATCAAAGTAGTAGCCACCGGTATTTGGAGGGGTAGGGCCTTGAGGAGGGTCGTCAACAAGCTGTAACTGAATGTTGATTGCGTCCAGCAGGTCGTCGTATGTTTGTGCTTGCGCACCCTCAACTTCTATCGTGTATGAAAACGGTGTTGGCACACATTCTTGTGAACCAACAGGACGTTGAGGTCTAGGTACTAACCCCCTGCGGATCTTGAACGAGTATGTTGTTGCCGCATCAAGGCCTGTCGCATCTGTTGGTTCAATCCCACCCTCACGACTTGTATCCGGCGCAAAAACAACAACTTGTGTACCGTTCGTCGGTTGTGTACCATCTTGTTTGTAGTCTAGCGAGTAGGCATGAACGCCTTCTTTGTAATATCTATGTTGACAGTCAACAGGAAAGCCAGAAACAAAATACGCTGTATTCTCTTGCAGACCGGAAACATCAAGGAATGTGGAGTGTCTATCCTCGTAGAACGCTCCCACAACCTTAGAAGTTCCAATCATATCGCCAGCGAAAAGGTTACTGTCACCCGTAGGATCGCTGCTGTATACGGTACCGCTTACAGGCAGTTTAGTGCTGTTGTTGCTTGTTGTATCCAGGGTGATCACGATTCCGCAATATGCTTGCGTTTCTGCTGTGCACCCAGCCGCCGGACGAGGAATATTCCACGACACGCGAGCGGTATCTGGTCCTGTTCTGTCAAATTTTAGCGTGATCCCCATTGCCTCTGTGCGAAGGGCACCTGGCGCATCATTCCTGATATCTAGCAGTGACGTCATTGATAACTCCGGTCATTATTGGAGTGTATTTATGACGCAGCAAAAAGAAAAAGGCTCTTGCGAGCCTTTGTTAGTTGCCGAGGAGGTCGTCGACTGTCATCTCGGATAGTGGACGACAATCTGTCAGTCCTACTGCGTATGCAAACTGGTTAATTGGTTCCAAAACGCGGATGGCGAAGCCACAAGCATCCTCAAAGGGAGTACCGTGCTGCGAAGAGAGAAAGTTGTACAGTTGAGCCCACATAATGTTCACCAGGAATCAGTTGTTGATGTGCCCAGTATACCATAGTTAGGGTCAAAAGTCAACAGTTATTTACGCAGGGGCGAAACCTCGAGTTTGCGGTTGTGTGGGTGCCTGTTGCTGAAGTGCACGGTCAACAGCCATACGAACGCGTCCAACGGCGTCAAGGATCGTCTTCGCAGCCTGCTTATCACCAGTCTCATTGTACTGGGCGATTGCTGCCGCTAACACTTGCTTCTTCTGCTGATTCTTCTCTTGACCGATCTGGCTAACCTTAGCAACGGCATCTAGGTGCGTCATTTGACCATTACGGACTGTCACAGCTGCAAAAAACCTACGCGAGCCGTCAGACACTTTAGGCTGCGCTGCTAACAGTTCTACGCCTGCGATGAATGCAGCCAGTGTATCATGGCGACCGTAAGCAAGGTTTGTATTGACAGGCTTGCCGCTTTGCACGCTCATAGCGATGTTTGCAAGAGCGTGTGTAATACTCTCGTTCACAGTTTGCACGCTCTCTTTCAGTGCAGCTGCCACGTCAACAATGTTGGTAGCATATGTTTCAGTGGATTGAGTGGCTACCACGTCACGTGTGTGAGCTTCTTTGATTAGTTTCAGCATGTTAGACACCTTTCGTGTGGCGACGGAGCCACTTTTGCATTTTTTCGTTAGACCAGAATGTTTGGTGTCGTTCATCACTATCGACGCTATCGACACCCTCTAAACGAATTGATTGTGGGGTGGGGTCTGTCATGCTGTCATACCGCCACTCAACAATAATCTTTTGTCGTGGCTTTAAGCTGACGGTCACTTTGTCTTCTTCGTACTCACCAAGAGGCAGCGTGCAATAGTGGACAATGGTATATTCGTTCTCAGCAATAGGAACATTCTCAACTGCTTTTAGCAGCTGTTCTTTGCTTTCCAGATACTGTTTGAATGTTAGTTTCATAACGCTTGTAAACTATCTAATGGATGTGTTAATATTTATGCATTACTGTAGTGTGAAGACGAGTGCGGTTGTCGCATATGTGTCAGGAGAATCAGTGATTTGTTAGCTGTTGGTCCACGTCACTAAAATATCGTCAATAGCAATCCGGTTTCCATTCATCGTTGTGCTAATAGCTGCAGTTATTGTGTAGTTTGCACCAGCTGTGAGGTTGTATGAGAAAGGTACGTTTGCGGCTTCACCCCACAGTCGAAGCGGTCCAACTGTCGCAAATGTTGTGCCATTGCGTCTGATAACTAAGTTTGTCTGGTCGAAAGAGTTGCCTGCTTTAAACGATACTACTGGGTTGATTGCGCCTGCAGGAACTGAAAACGCAACAGTGAAGTTTGCTCCGTTGAAACTCAAAGCGTTTGCGTCCGTAGTCATAAGTATGTTTGTCTGCGTCTGTGCTGGTTGTCCGTTGTGCGTGCCGGCACGCACCACGTGACCGGAGCCACTTATTGTGAATATACCTGTTGTTACAGGTGACGGAAATCCCTGCCTGTCTGAGAATTGTTCAAAGTTAAGCAGTCTCGATACAGCTTGGTTGATACTTGTGTCATTTACTGCTACAGTAATGCGCGAGCCATTGAATAACACAACATCAAACGCTTCAGGACCTTCAGTGGTGTTATCTGCGGCTAATTGCAAAACAACTTGTGCAGACCCATCTCGCTGGACAACAAACGCGCCTGACAGGCTAGCTAGTCCTACAAAATCTGCAAGAGATGTACCTTCGATCGTGTAAGGGATTTGTTGAAGATATTGAACACCAGTTGTCTGCAACGTGATTGTAACGGTGCTGCCTTCATCAACACTGCCTACTGAAGACGTAACTTGATATGTTGCTGAAGGGGAAGTTGTTGACAATTTAAACATTACTGCTCCAAAAAGGTGTTCTTGTATTTATGGCTTACGCAAAAAAGAAACCCGCCGAAGCGGGGTTCTTTGATCGTGTTGTCTAACCGACTTGCTGATTAAGCAAAGTTGAAGTTGGAAACATTGATTTTTCCGTAGTAGTCCGCACTGTTACCCAGAGATGTTTCGGTCTGAGTGAATGCTGTCTTACCGTAGCGAGTCATCATGGAAACGACTGGCTGGAATGTCACTGGGTTGATAACAACGCCAGACGACATCAGTGGGATGTACGGGCAGTAGAAGTAGCCTGTATCGGTTTCACCGTTACCACCTTTGTAGCCAATCAGAATAGTGTCAGACACAGGCGAGCCTAGACCAGACGCTTGGTTCCACAGGTAGCTGTAAACCTTGATGGTGCCGTTCAGAGTACCAGCCAACATTGTGTTGTTAGGACCCTTGAACGAGCCAGAGATAGCAGGTGCGAACACCGACTTAGCAGCAGATTGCAGCACGGAAATGATCATCGGCGAAACGACGATGAAGTTACCAGGACCACGACGTGTCTTACGAGCGATTTCGTTAGCAACGGCGTTGATCACGATACCCAGGTTAGCGAAACGGTCACCCAGGTATGCTGGCTGATAGTTCGGGCCCATGCCGATAGTAGCGTAATCAAACGCACCAATGGTACCAGCCAGAGCGATCAGGTCGGACAGGATTTCGGAGTCGATTTCCTGAACGATTTCTGCGGACACAACTTGTGTCAGTTCGCTTTCCAGATCCAGACCATGCTGAGACTTCAGGTCTTGCATAGCTTCAACGGTCCAACCAGCTTGCAGCTTACGTGTACCAGCTTCAACAGCTTGTGACACAACTTCCAGCTTGACGTTACGGCCGCCGGAACCTTCGATGAACGAACCGGAACCACCGTACAGACGACCAGCGTGTCGCTTGCCGATCTCGTCAGTACCACTAGCTGGGAACGGACCGAACAGCGAGCTGTTGTAAGCTGGCAGGCTTGAAGGCCATGCGCCCGACGATGCTGCACTGTCGATGTCGCCTTCGTCAGCAGCTGCGTTAGCGATACCAGAAGCACCAGCAGGCTGAGCACGGCCACCATCACCAACAATTGCACCAGCTGCGGACGAGTAGAACTGACGCAGAGCTGGGTTGTTACCGAACAGTTCGTCGCCAGCGTTAATGTTGAGAGACGTAGGTGTGAACGGTGTGTTTGGTTGCTGTACAGACTCGCCGTACTTGTAGCGCATTGTGTACACCAGGCCAACCGGACCTTGCATTGGCTGAACACCAACGATTTCAGTAGCAATCGTGCCAGGGATGATACGACGGATCATCGGAATCAGGATCTTGCGGAAACCTGCGATGTCGTTAGCTTGCACAGCACCAGCAGCTGCCGTTTCCGACAGGATTTGCTGCTTTTGGTTCTCCATCAGAGTACCAACGATTTGCTTCTTTTGGCTGTCAAGGCCTTCGAGAAGGGCGTCCTTTACTTCGGACCAGTTTTCAAATAGATCATTCATTTTAATCTCCTTTAGATTGAATGTTTTGTTTGCCTAGCTTTATACCAAGCCTGCCAGACGGCGCAAACGGAGCTTTTCGCTCTCTGTGATTGTCGGTGTGACTTCTGCAGCAGATGCATCAGCTTCTTTCAGTTGCTGTTGCTCTTTCTTCAGAGTAACGTCGTCACCACTCTTTGCTACGCCTGATACCACAGGCTTCTGTTTACCTTCAGCTAGTACTGTCTCTTCCTTCTCTGAAGTATCTTCAACGACGGTCGTCTCTTTCAGGACACGACCAACGTATGTCTTGTATGCTTCTTCAAGCATTGTTGTTTCCACGTTCTTGAGGATTGCTTCCATCACTTCACGCGAACGACCAGACAGCGGCTTCAGCACGCTTTCCAGCTTGATAGAACGCTCGAGCTTAGTAGCCTTCTTCTCAGCAGATTCCAGGGCGAGCATTGCATCAGCCAGACGCTGTTCAGCTTCGTTCAGCTTGCCTTCAATGCTGTTGTCACCGGCATAGTGCTTCTTGAACTCTTCAACAAAAGCCTCAAACACTGTCTTACCAAATTGTTGCTTCTTAACAACTTCAAAGTCTTCACGTAGCTCTTCCAGCTCAGAAGATAGACGGACTTCTAGGAATGCGTCGAGCTTTTCGATCAGCTGAGCAATATCACCCTTCAGTTGGTCAGCCATTTCTGATTTAGATTCAACCAGCTTCTCAGCATACTCAGCTTCGAGGTCACGGAAGCGATCAATGTCAGCACGAAGTTCAGCAACTTCTTCTGTCAGTGCTTCAGTAATCTTAGCGTCAAGAGCTTCGATCAGAGTTTCGCGCTCGGTGATCCACTGTTCGTTCAGTTCAGCAGTTACTTGAGCAGTAGCTTCTTCACGAGCTTTTGCCATTGTTTCATCGATCTGCTTTTTAACAGCAGACTCGATTTCCGTCTTTGTTTCTTCAGTCAGAACCTCTGCTTCAAGCAGCTTCTTCAACAGTTCATCCATCGTAATCTCCTTGGTGTGTGTTTTCACGTGTTATTATTTATGGCCCCCGTGAGTTTTTTTATTAAGATCTGCTAGCAGCAGGGTAAAAAACCCACAGAAAACAGGGGTTTACAGCGACCCCCGTTTTTCCAGTTTTGTTATTTTGTTTTTGCGAAAACGCCCCCAGACAGCCACTTCATAATCTCTTTCTTGAAGTATTTCTGGGCAGCTGGGTCATGTCTGACCTGTTCTGCAAGCGTCAAGATGCGATTGCCATTTTTGGCTTGTTCCAAGGACTCATAAACGAGTCCTGGGTAGGCATTAGGGGCTGATGGTGTAACAACAATGTCGTAGGTGATGAACTGGAACCCAGATACGTTACCGCCTTCATTGACGTTACCAGCACCACGACTTGAGACACCAATCTTGACACCGCTACGAAGCAGTTCTTGAGCAATGTTCCCCATCGGAGTGTTGATCAGTTTTGCCTTACCGTAGGCGTCGTTGCCGTTCATCCACATTTCTGTGATCACGTGCGAAATGCGGTCGCTGTTGATCTGAAGCGTTTGTGGGTGATCCAACTCACCAAAAATCCCATTACATTCTTTGATACGCTGTTGGGCGTTCTGAACTGCTGCTGAGATTTCATTGATCGGATAGTTACGGCCATTGCGATTCTTGATAGAGCTTTGCATACAGATTCCTGTAAGCCACATGCTCTTGCCGTCAGAAGACGACTCTTGAATCACACGAGCTTCGCCTGGTGTGAATTCTTCGACGAGTAAGAGTGGAGTAGTCATTTAAATGCCCCCGTTAGGTTTGAGTCAGAAAGAACTGATTAGCAGCTTTTCTGCATCTTACCTTTTTTGCCCTTACCTTCTTCGTCCTCTTCACCTTTCTTTTTTAGGAAAGCTGGACGCTTATCTTCCTTTTCATCTTTGTCCTCGCCGGAACCTTCATCTTTGTCCTCGCCGGAACCTTCATCTTTGTCCTCGCCGGAACCTTCATCTTCATCTTTGTCTGCTTTCTCACCCAGCACTTCTTGGGTCTTCAAACGCAGGTACTCGTGGAACGCTTCCTTAGCAGCTGCTGCATCTTCATTAACGATAGATGTAACAACCGTTTCCAGGTATTGTTTCATTTCTTTAGTCATAGTAATTGCTCCTTTTGCAAAAAGATTCACCGGCTCCATTTTGGGGCCTGTTCAATATTTATCAGTACGATGTTGTTTTTCGCGGGTTTTTTATTTTATGCTGCGGGAGCGCCTTGATTTGGTTGAGGATTTTCGGGACCACCACCTTCAAGTTCTCCTCCTAAGTCGCCTGTGTCACCGCCAGCTTCCATGCCACCTAAGTCCATGCCTGCAACCATCCCTGGGCCATCCATTCCAGCATCTTCAGCCGGAACGTAGATTGCTCTGAGGTCTTCCATTCCGCCATTCGGGTTCAAGCCTAGTTCCTCACGACGCATCCGCTCGTTCGTCAGAATTTCTTCATCAGTCAACTGCAGATATTTCTTCATCGTGAATCGTGGAGACAAGAACTGAACACCTGAAGCCGTCTGGAATGTGTTCAACAACGCGTTGTCAAGTTCTTGGCGACGGTAGATACCAAAGTTCTCAGGCTCAGGCAATGAAATGTTGAAGATTGCAGGATCGACGTGGATACCAACGTTGCGAAGATAACGCTTGAATTCCTTATCCATGATTCTAGCGATGTACCCCTGCAGGCGTTTGACATACATAGCAAACCGCAATTCTTGAATGTATGCTGTGCCAACTTTACCGTCATTCACAGTAGCACCATCGGTACCCTCGCGCATATACGATAGAGGAATACGAAGACCACGAAACACCTTCCATTGGAAGTATTCCAAGTCAGCGAGTTCGCCAAGCCCTTGACCACCAGGCAACGTCTCAACCTTCGATCCGCGGCCGTCTGGACGCTGTGCAAAGAAAAAGTCCTCACTCATAGCCTGTGGGTTATAGACGGAATCAACTTGATCAACGCCACCGCCTGCTGTTGGGATCTTACGCTGACGGATCTCATTCTTGATTCCTTCCAAGTATGCCTTAACACGTTGAGGAGGCATTTTGCCAACATCGATGTAGAAAACACGACGTTCCGGAGCACGCTGAATGCGGTAAATCAGGATAGCATCTTCCAGCAGTTCTTTTTGTTTTTGAGCACGATAGATTGCACGAAGGGCAGATTCACCAAACGGTGCTGCTTCGGACATATCATCGTTCAATGAAAACACGATTACCTCATCAGACGAGAACGTATCAACCATCTCTGTCGAGTATGACCCGAAGTGACCAACAGGATTGCTGTATGGAGAATTAGGGGTTTTTGCGTCACGACGGATCTGCCAGCCGACAACGCGTGTCATGTCACGGTCATCAACAATCGCTGCGACAACGTTTTTTGGATGGACGTATTCCCACCTTTGTGTCTCTTTATGACGGATGAAGAAACAGTCACCGTACTTAATCGTCACACGAGCAACAGCAAACAAACGGTTCCGCCAGTCGTGCATATCACACCAGTATCTCAGCGCTGACTTCAATGTCAGTACCGTACTTGTTGGGATGTGCTCTGTCTTTTCAGACACAATGTTCAGGTCCAACGGCATCTCTTGGTTTGGGTCTGAACCGATCATCTCTTCTGCTATCGTATCAAGAGATCGTGCAATTTCAACATCGTTGTCCATTAGGTCATATTCACGATAACGTGTGATACGTGATGCTGAACCTTGGATTAGACGCTGGTACCAAGTGTAGTTGGAGTACGCGCCTTGGTCTCCTACACCTTGACTGTCCGTCATTGTTGTTACGCCTGGTTTTGGCGTAACAACTTTAAAATAATTTGAGAACTTTGCCATCAGAAAATGTCCATACGCGCGTTGGTTATGTACTATTTATCACGACTAACCGTTAGGGGATGTTACCCTGGTTACAAGTATTGGAAAGACGCTGCAGCTAAGCCTGAGCTTTTACGAACAGAATCACGATTGCGTTCTTTTTCTTTTTCTGTTAGTGTCATAGCTATCAGTTGTCGGTTAGCTAAATCAACAAGCGTTGGAACATTGTCGGCAACGGTTTTTAGGTAGTTATTTGCTTCTGTTGCTACTGTGAGATGCTTGATCTGGTTCTCGATTGTCTGAGCGATCGAGAGGCGGTCCTTATCTGTTTCGTCTTCTGCCTTCTTCTCTTCATCAGTAACTTTGTCATCACGTTGCGACGTTGGCTCAGCAATCTTGGCGGGTGTTGTTGGTGTTACGGCTCTTGCCGTTGCAGACTGTTGAGACGGAGCAACAGCAGCAGTTGGTGTTTGAACTACTTGTTGAATGTTGGGGGTTGCTTTTGCAACTTCGCTATCTGCTTGTGGCGGATTCATCCAATCATAAATCAACCCACCCAGGGTTTGTCCTTGTTCGCCTGTTGCTTTCTGGACCAACCCATTGACAACATCATTAACAAAGTTGTTGCCACTCCCACCTCGCAGGATCCCATCTTCACCGACCAACGCCTGCCCGGCTCCGGCTATTCCTATGCCCGCAGCGCTAGCAGCCGCTACCCCACCAGCTGTCACACCACCAAGTATGCCAAGTCCAGCACGTCCAACGTTCATTAACGAGCCACCCGCACGAGAGGCAATCTGTCCCAGGCGGCCTCTGGTTCCGCGATCACGGGTGTCGTCAACCCCGTCAATCGGCGGAAAGTCTATGCCACCCCCACGATCTCTCCCACCACCGCGGCCGAACCACCCTTTGACCTTATCCAGCAAGCCGTCGAAACTTTTTGATCCCTTGAACAAAGCTACTGTGTGAGCAACCATTGCTGCCGAGTGACCCATCATTACAGGAACGAGCAATGCTGTACCACCCGCCAACTGAATAATCGGGTTCTTTAGAATACCAAGCCCGCGTTGAACCGCCTCGTTAATTGTTTGACCGATTTCACCTATTTGTCCCATAGTTTCAGCTGCCGCTTGCGGATCGCCCATAGCAGATTGAGCCTGTGCAGTATTAAAGACTGCCATTCCTCGTTCATCGTATCCAGTTTTGTCCGCTAGTGCTTCGGTGTATAGTTGTGTGCCAAAGTTGCTGCTGCCAAGACCACTCATAATACCTTGGTTGAGCTGATTTTGGAATTCTGCCATCCTTCTGTTTTCTTCTTCCGTCAGCATTGAAGCGGGCTTCATCGCAAGCCGAATCATCTCATCGCCACCACTAATCCCCATAGCCCCTGCCAGAGCAGCCTGTTTAACCGCTTGCTGGAAGCGAGATTTTGGTCTTTGGTTTTGCATCTCCATTTGTTTTTTCAACATTGCACGCGTCTGCTCTTCGGATATACCACGGAGACGGTTTTCTCTGTACCGAGCAGCAACAGAGTCAGCGATAGCAACACGTTCAGCTTCTGTTGTTGCCAAACGCATTTGATACATCGATTCTTCATTCTCCATGATGTCACGCATTGACGTGTTGAATTCTTCTAACGTCATTCCTGTGACAGCGTGTATTGACTTAAAAGTCTCTCCCATTGCTCGCACACGATCTGTTGTTGGACGAACACCCATGTTGGCAAACATTTCCATTTGCTGTGCAGCAAATTTGGCCGCTTCAGCTCTGCTAGCAACGTTGCCGTCGAGTTGTTGTGCAGTAGCTGATAATGTGTTGAGACTTTCTGTCATTCCGCCAGCTGCTAACATACCACGTCGGTATTCACCCGTCATCTCCATAAACTCTGTTGGAGACATGTTCAGCTGCGATACTTGTGCTTGCTGCACCACATCCAGAATACCAACAGAGCGGTTAAGTCCAGTTTGAATTTGCGTGAAGATCCCGTTGACACCCATTGCAACACCGAAGAAACCGGTGTTTTCCATTGCGTTGATGAAGTTCTCCGTCATTCGTCCAACAGCACCTTTGACGTCAACTTTTCTGAATTCATCAACCGCTTTGGTAAGTTCTACCTGCGTTTCTGCCATACTGGCTTCTATTAGAGGGATTTGCCCAGACAGCGCGGTAAGATTGTTGTTTATGGAATGAATGTTTGCAACATAACGAACCATCCCAGCCTTGAGATCATCATGAAGTTTCTGCTCTTCATCAAGACGTTTTTGTTCTTCCTCAAGCTCACGTTTAGCCAAATCCGCCAATGTCTGAGCGGTTTCGATTTCCTTCTGTGTACCATCCAGACCTGCTTGGAACAGCGCTGCCTGAGCCGTCGAATAAGCTGCACTTTTAGCATCTACTTTAGACTGAATACTTGCAATCGTGTTAGCGCGTGACTGCAGTTGTTTTTCCTGCTCTTTGTAAGCGTCAGACAGCTTTTGTTTTTCCGCTTCCTCGTCGGTTATCTGCTTCTGTATTTCTTTTAGCTTACGTTGGTGGAGCTGTTCAGATTCTTTAAGATGTTCTGCTCGCTGGCGTGCTTCAGCAGCATTTAGTTGCCACGTTTCGTAAAAGAAAAACGATTGATTGTTGAGACGTCGCTCAAACATCGCTCGCTCACGGTTAACAGCCTGATCGAGCTTGGTGTTAGTGATTACATCACCAGCTTTTTGTATCTGACTCTCCAACGTGCGGATAAACCTATCCATCCCACGGTCAAATGAATCGGCTTGTACAGATGAGCTGCTACCAACTTTCCGCAGCACAGCCGCCATGTTGTCAGCAGCATTGATCATTTGATTGCCAGCGCTATTCATCTGCGCAACTATAGACGCTAACGTTCTGCTCAACTCAGCTGCTTGTTGGTCGGTACCCGCCATCTGCTTTACCTTAAAACATCATTTGTGAGGCTATTTATGGTGTGTTGCCCCTGTTGTTCGCGATGATAAATAACAGGCCGCATAGGAGATGCTAATATGTCAGAAACAAAAAACCCACTAATGCAACGCTTGCAAATTCCAGGCGAAACATTTCGCCTGCCTTCACAAGGGTTGTTCTATACGAACAGTGAACTGACGGATGACGTAACCAACGGCGAGGTTCACGTCTTTCCAATGACAGCGTATGACGAGATAGTGTTTAAGACGCCGGACATGTTGCTGTCCGGCAAGGCAATCGATGAGGTGTTCCAACGATGCATTCCTCAGATCAAAAAACCCCGTCAGCTGTTATCCAAAGACGTAGATTACTTGATCACTTGTTTAAGAGTGATCACATACGGACCTGAGATTTCCCTAATCTACAAGCACAATTGTGAGAACGCTAAGCAACATGAATACAAGATTTCTCTACAAGATCTGCTGAGGAAAGCAAAGGCTATTGATCCAACAACGCTGACTTCCGTCTATGCGATCACGCTAGCTAACGGTCAGCAGGTTAAGCTGCGTCCAACAACGTTCGACACTGTGCTTAAGCTGAACCAGAACTTGAACAAGCCTGGTGATCAGAGTGATGAGATCCTAGCACTACAGAAGGATATGATGCAGGTGCTGATCGATATGATCGAGTCTGTTGACGAGATCACCGACAAGGAGATGATCAGCGAGTGGGCGAACGCCTTGCCAGCCGGATGGGTCAGGTTTATGTCTGAGTCAATCGACAAGGTATCAGACTGGGGGGTTGAGTTTAAGGCAACCGCAGTGTGTAAAGATTGTGGTGAACCAATGGAAATGCCGTTCTCAGCGAACCCAGTAAGTTTTTTTTCATGACGCTTAAAAGTGGCTCCCAAGAGGATATCATCAAGATGTTCTCTGATTTTAGGCGTGATGTGAGCCAGACGATCAAATCAGTAATCCAGCTCGTTTATTTCATGCGTGGATCAGTCAGCTACCAGGACATGATGAATATGTCTTTCGTTGAGAGACAGATGGTAGGCGATTTCATATCCGAACGGCTCGAACAAGAGAGCAAACGCGTTCATCCGGTTTACTAACCGTTTTGCTGCGCAAGAGATTGATCTGATTAGTTCGCTGCGCTCACATCAGATCAATCTCTTCCTTTTCAAATCAGCACAGTATTAACAAGTCCTCATTGCCCGGCACAAGGTTTTTGGGTTAAGAAGAATAACACAGCGTACCTGTGCAGCACGCCGTAGCACCGCACCAAACGTCGATTTTTAGATAAAAAGTAGGCATTACTCCCAAGCAGAGCATAACTTTACGGGTTCTATACCGAAGGCTCGTTCCGTACTGTGACATACGGCAGTTCCTGCTCTCGCGCCAGTTAGGGTATGTGCGCGTGCGTTTCTAGTTAGCGTCTTTGTTTGACGGATCTTGGTTGTGATTGTCTAATCAGAGTGTCTGAAGCGGTTGTCTAGCAGCGGTGTCTAGGTCGTCTATAATCAGTCTGTTTTAGGCGTGTCTGAGTAACTTGTCTGGTCTTTATTATATATGTCTAAGGCGTATTTGGCAAGCCAATAAGCGTCAACTACGTCGCTTCTGCCCTTGGTTTTTTTGTATCCTGAAAACACAGTTTTCACGTCTTCGGGTACAGCCTCATACATCTTATCCTTATCTGCAGAGCCGCTTTTTGTAGCGAACTTCTTCAGTAAGTTTGGCGATACGATCACAAGATCGTTTGAGTACCGTTTCCGGTGTTCTCTGATGCTGGTTACCAAAACAAACTGTAACCCAGCAAGATCCCTGGTCGCATTGCCAAACTTGCTAAACGCAAGCCCTTCTAAACCAACTCTCATTGGTTGAAACCTCATCAACAAAGCGATGATGTGTTGCGCTATTTTTAGAGCTCGATCGAAGATATCACCATCAGCATCAGTTGTGTTGATCGTTTCGTGAAACACGATGCTACCTTGCTCGTTTACCACACAGATTCCTGAACTTGTGAACGATTGATCGATCCCTAAAAATAGCTTATCCATATTACCCTCTTTATTATGCGTGCTCTATTTACACGCATAATATCAAGGGTCAGTTATCTTCCGTCACTACATATGAGAAGCCCTTGCTCAACTGTATTGTCATTACGTGATCAAACGCATTGTCAACATCACGGTGAGTGATGATGAACATGCTGAGACCTTCATCACGAGCCTTACGTTTGAGCATCTTGATTGCTGACTGAACACCAACGGTGTCGAGACCGTGGTCGAGAGCTTCATCGAGCATACAGACATTGACCTTTGTGTGCATATTTTGCAAAACGTCTCGGAAAGCAAACGACAGAGCGAGGTTGACGCGAGCTCGTTGGCCAGCAGAGAGGTTACCAAAGTCGAGCTCGTGACCGAACTGACTAATGCTAGCAGTCATCTCGTGAGTAAACTCAACCTTGTGTGGTAATCCGAGGACAGTGAGGTAATGAGCAAGTTTCTGGTTGAGGAACGGAATGTTCTTGTTCAACAACGCTTTACGAACAAAACTGTCCTTCTTTGTTAGCAGCTTAAGCAGAAACTTCTGATGCTCAAGTTCCTTTGTCACCTTATTGATCTCGTCGTATTTGATTGGCTCGATAGCCATAGCAGTTAGCTCATCGAGAGGCTCGAAGTATGGGTTAACTGCTGCTTTCAGCTCCTCAATCTTTGCCTGGATTTGTGTTGATTGGTTGCTAATGCTCACGAGGTCATCAATGTCTGAGACGACGATCTTTCCCTTCACATCTTTGTGTTTGTGTGACAGACTGGACACATTGTCGTCGATCAGCGTCAGCTCAGCAGTCAGCTTTGCAACTTCACCATCAAGAGAAGTAATAGACTCCACCAGTTGTGTGATCTTATCCTGACCTTCAGAGAAGCTCTGTAAGCAATATGGACACTTGTCATCGCGCAGATGAGCAAGTTCATTAGCATATTTCTTGATTTTCTTTTGATGAGCCTTGATAGCAGTGTCGATAAGCCGCTGCTCTTCTAACGCGTCTGACAGAGCGTTTTTGACGTCGCTAAGTTCAGCGTGGAGCAGCTTTTGTTGATCAACATTAACGGAAGCAACGCTTTCTAGCTTACTCTCTAGCTCAGCAATGCTTTCGTTGTTTGATGTCTCCCAGCTGACAACGCGCTTCTTAGCGGATTCCAGCTGAGCCTGATACCGCTCCATTTCCTTCTCATGAGCCTCAATCTTGACCCGTTGAGTGACGAGACGGCTCTCAGTATCCTTGATGATCTCCTTCAGCTTGTCCGCTTTTTGTGTCAGCATTGTCAAGCCAAACAGCTCCTCGATGATGTCTTTCTGATTCGCTGCGTAGTGGGACGTTGTCGGCAAGTCTAGGAACGGTGTGTGAGACGCACTAAACACAACAATCCGTACGAACAACTCATACGGAATACCAATGATCTTGACGATCAAGTCGTTCGCATTGCTGACGCTGTCTGGTGTAATATCCTTACCATCTTCGAAAATATAGACCGCGTTGCCAGCAGCGCCCGCCTTCATCTTGCGGTTGCGTTTGACTGTATACCGTTTACCATTAGGAGCGGTAAACTCTGTCGCAACCTCCATGTTCTTCTTGTTGATGTTGTTGACGAGGTTGTCTTTCGAGATGTTTGAAATCGGCTTGTCATACATCGCATATGCGATCGCATTGATGATCGTACTTTTACCAACACCGTTCGCACCTTGACCGTTCGTTGTGTTGTCAAGATCCTCGCCAACAATCAGAGTTGTCCCTGTGCGATCCAACTCAATAACTGTTATATTGTTGCCGTAACTGAGAAAGTTCCTCAGGCTTACGCTGTGAAATTTCAGCATACTCATAAATTAGTGCTTCAATTGTTGGTAAATTTGGGTCAGCATTGCGTTCTCTATGTGTGGTGTGTCAATGCTGTTAATCATTTGGACGACGAGATCATCAACACTATCCAACTTTACATCATCAGTGTCAATATCAATATCGGTTCCTTTGAGTGCGTCAGCAATATCCATACTTTCTTCCATAGAAAACTCGCGCAGCGTAAAATCATCCAAGAACTTCTGACGAAGGAATGTGCTCTCTTCATACGAGATTGGGACATCAATCACACACTTGATCCGAGCGCCTGTTGGCATGGTTGTTGTGTCATCAAGAATGTCTGTCAGCTTGACTTTCGCATACTTTGGACAATCAACCCAATCCTTAAACGAGTGCTTACCGGTCATGTGATCGTAGATCACCATCCCGCGTTTTACATCGCCAGCGTCACTGAAATCCATTGGGAAAGTATTGCCAATGTAGTGAATGTTGTTTGTTGACTGGCGTTTATGAAAATGGCCAGAGAAAATTGTAGGTCCGTCGTAGTCATTCGGGTCAGGTCCGGTTGGCATTGTGATGTTATAGCCTGTTACAACAAATCCTTTGAACTCGAAATGCCCCCACCACGATTGTAGTTTTAGATGGTTGACGAGATCGGGATATTCATTGTGAAACAGATATGGGGAAATCAGAGTTCCGTTGCCCATGTTAGGCACAATCAACGGTTCGTTAACGACTGTGAAATTTGAGAACTCTTTGAAAGGGATGACGGAGAACAACTCGCGTGTGTGTCTGTGGTAGAGGTCGTGGTTGCCGATACAGAAAAACACAGGAATGTTGAGGTCGTTCAGCAGCTTTGCACCTCTGTATGAATACGTCAGTGTAGAAATGTTTAGAGCGTTGCGGTTCTCGTGCCAGTCGCCCATAAACACAATGCTGTCAATCTCAGGATCGTTTTGCACTTGTTCACAGAACCATGTAATGAAGTCAATGCAGTCCTGATTGTGGACATCGCTGTTTGATTTTCGCCCGAAGTGTATGTCCGAAAAACCCGCAGTTTTCTTATAATTTTTCGTCATTAGGTACCTTTTTTGTTACAACTCATAAATACATTTAGGACGAAAAAGGAGCCCGAAATGAGTTGCTATTACACGTATTGTATCATAGATCCGAGAACATGTCAACCAGTCTATGTGGGTAAAGGTAAAGGTCAGCGGATGTATCAACACTGGTTGCATCGTAATTCTAGGCGTTGTAATCATTTGCTGAGGCAAATGTTTAAGGAATTAGAAGCAGCAGGTCTAAAACCAGTGTACTCAATTGCGTTAGATAATGCCACCTCTGAACAGGCGCTCCTGAAAGAACAGGAACTGATACGGTGTTTTGGTCGGAAAGACCTTGGCACTGGTACACTATTTAATCTAACTGAGGGTGGTGACGGTGTATCTGAGAAATCTGAACTGACATTACAGAAGTGGAAAGCAGCATATACTGAAAAACCCCGCGGCAAACCCGTGTCACAATATACACTAGATGGAGAGCTCATAGCAACACACCCTTCAGCAAAGCGTGCCTCTGAACTGGTGCCGGAAGCAAACCGGAGCTATATAACGCAGTGTTGCAAGAAACGCCGAAAGTCGGCCGGCGGCTTTTTGTGGGCATACAATGATGAAGAACCTCCAGTCTATCATCATGCGTACAACAGACCGGTTCACCAGTATACACAAGACGGCGTCTTCGTTGCTGAGCACCGATGTGTATCTGACGCTGCGAAAACAGTTGACGCATTCCCTGGTGATATATCCGCCGCATGTGCTGGTAAACTAAAAACAAGTAAGAAGTTTGTGTGGAGATACGCTGATTGATTCACCCTATAGATTAGAAAATTTCTTTTTGAATATATGGGTCATTTTCTTCTGCAGGTAGAGGTGGCCCCGAGCTATCATCCGCCAAATCAATGATCTCGCCTTGATCGTCGGTTGGGACTGCATCAATATTCTTCAGGATTTCTTGTGCTGCTTTCTGAGTAGCATCAAAATCTTCTTCATCGTCAACATCCACACCGGACCGTGACTGCCTGTCATTGTATCCATATGATGGATTCATACCCTGGTCGATCAACAACGCATCACGAATGTTCCGCTGCCGTTTTTCTTGGTTGAGGTATTGAACGAACGAGTTTTTGATACACTGTGTGTAGAATGCAAATGGGTTGCTTGACTTCTCTGGGTTGAAGCTGTTCCATGTGCGAACGAGCATCATCAGAGCGTAACTAACCATGTCTTCGTTGTATGTGTAGTTGACGAAGTTACCTTTCTTAGCATACTTGCGCGTAAGCATCATTAGCATACTAGCAAGTTTGTCGGTCATCACCCCTTTTGATTTCGCGTTGATTACTTCAGCAAGCAGTTCTTTGTTTGTTAGGTAGATGTGCTTCTTTGGTTTTTCTGTCATTGGGTGATAGCCTTTTTGTTATGATTGTTCGCAGGTTGCTATTTATTATACGCGCAAAGGCAACATACGTCAACGGTAAAAACCGAAGGGACCATGACATAAATATTTGTTACACAATTGCTACGAGTGAAATATGTCAGCTAAAGCGTTTTTTCCAAGAACACAATCACATTTAGGTTTGAGAATCCCAGATTTGAATATTGCTGCTCAAGCGGATCAGTTCGTTCGTGAGCAAGCAAATACAATGGCACCAGCACAAGGCATCACTCGCAATAGAGTAAACCAGCTATCCCAAGGACTCAGTCTAAGCGAAGGCGAAGAGTTGGCATCACTGTCACAACCGCCAACAGGAAACACTACAGCTGCAGCATCGGGCTATGGTCCTGTTGATCAATTTGGCTATAAAGTTCGCTTGCATGCGGTCAGAGGATATCCTTCACGAGAAGGTACGGTTGTGTTTGACGCATCGCCAACGCTGTCAGAAAGCCGCTCTGTTGAATATGCGGGAGTCACACCTGTCCATATGCCAGGCAGTATCCAGGTTTATAAGAAGACAAACTCTCGTACTTTTTCGCTTGTCGCCAAACTGATATCGAGAAACCAGGAGCAAGCAACAACAAGCATGCGATATTTGCAGTTACTACGTGGTTGGACGATGCCATACTTTGGTCTTCGCAGTCAATTCGATGGCCCAACCCCACCGAATGCTCGTGGTGGCATCCCACCAACAATCGACAGCAATGATCGTACGAGCATGCTTGGTGCACCCCCCGACGTTTTGTATTTGTTCGCGTACTCGAGTTCAATGGGAGCGGACGCTGATCGTTCTGGCACAGGCGGTCGTGTTAATCTGAAAAAACTTCCTGTAGTGATTACATCGTTGAATATCACGTATCCAGAAGACGTGGACTACATTCCTGTTAAAGACACGGGCGAGCCGTTTCCTGTTCGCATGGAAGTATCAATAGAATTGGCAGAGACGCATTCACCAAGAGGGTATGAAGATTTTTCTCTTAGCATGTTCAAGCAAGGACTGCTAGCACAGTTCTAAGGAGCAATAGATGACGGCAAAAAGTAATAATGCTTCAAAAGGACGATACGGTTTCGGCGGCGGGGTTGTTGACTACGGCAAAAGGCTCGGGTGGTGGGATAGGATAAATATACCCAAATCTACAACGGATATCAGGATTGTTGTTGAAGGTAAATATGTCAACAGACCTGACTTGATTGCTTATGACGTTTACGGGGCTGCAACGTTGCAGTGGCTCGTGCTGCAGTACAACAATATCATAGATATACAAGAGGAGCTAGTAGCAGGAGCTGAACTAAGCCTGCCGACGAAGGCCCGCGTGATGACAGAAATTCTAACAACCCGTCAACAAACACTAACCAGAACATAATGTCAACAATATACAGAAATGGTGTTGGGCACGACAACCCTCTAGCACGATTTAAGTCGTACAGTTACTACCACGCGTTAGCTGTGTGTGACTCATCCGACACAGCGATAGCACTAGCAGAAGCAACTGCTGGTATTGTCAACATGTGGCTACACCCAACAATGCGAGAAGCTGCTGACGGTTCTCTAGGACCGTATTCGCCTAAACAGATTACTACAAACAGCGGCCAGACAGGACAATATGTAGTGCTGATTAACGGTGCGACTGACGCGCATGTGTCGATCACTAAAGTTGCGTATCAAACACTGGCTGCTGCAGGCGCAACTAACAACGACAAATTCACATCCCTCGCAGTTGAGGGGTCAATGGAACTCAGTGAACCACGAGGGATTTCTTTTCTTGACATAATCGTTAGAGCGTGTTTGTCTTTGGGCAAAGACGCGGCTCATGTTACGTTTGTCCTCAAGACGTTTTTTGTCGGTGTTAACGACGAAGATGAGATTGAAACGATATCGAATATCACGCCGTTAATGTTTGTGGTGATAGATGTAACAGGTACGTTTACTGAAATGGGTGGGCAGTACAAACTTGATTTTGTTGCTTTGAGTAACGGTGTCTCGCGCTTGCCGCAATATGACAGGATGGTCAGGACAGCAAATATCAAAGGCGCCACGTTGTCCGAAGCAGTTGATTCATTAGAACGTGAAGTTGCTACCACATACGCGCGGATGTTCAGCTGCGTTTACGAACAAGTGAAAAAAGCTGAGCCTGAACTTGGCTACCAAGCTGGCGAAATAACGAACAAACTGCGAAGAGTTCAGTATAACATCGAGCTGTCGCCAATGTATATGGACAGCAGGTACAAATTTACACCACCGTCACAACAAAATGGAAATACCGGCGCGTGTGATGAGCCTGGGTCGATGACCACAGGGACGGACACTAGCCTTGAATCAGCTCTTCACTTGATGATGCAACGCTGCCCACAAGTTGAACAGGACAGCAAGGATGGCATACAGCAAGAGTTTGTGATGGCAGACGGCCGCACCCTTGTTAAAGGGACAAAGATGCAGTACAAGATTCACACGAGCTTGTGCACTTCTGTGTCTGAAGATGAAGCAGGAAAAACATCGTATACCGTTACGTACAGAGTTGAACCGTACCCCGTCCCACGATCGTTTATCGGTGCGGACGAAAAAACGATCAAAGAGTTTGTTGAGCCTAACACGATTCATTTCGATTACATCTACACAGGAAAAAACGTCGATATCTTAGAGTTCGACATGAAGGTCAATATGGGGCTGGCATATTTGCAATTGGCTACACTAACCAACACATACAAAGGTCAAGGTGATGTGTTTTCAGGTTCAGCCTTAACATGCTCGATAGACCAAGTTGATCGTGCTCAAAATAGAATGACAACCAGCTCAACAAAAGACAAAAAGGTTGAGATCCCAGTATTTTTCAGCACTAACCTTGAGTTGCCAACACGTCGTACCACAACCAGTTTAGAAAATACATCGATGTCTAACTACAACTTGATCAAACACTCGTCTATTGAAGTGTTGGATGTTAGCATGAAAATAACAGGAAACTTGACGTTGCTAAATTCTGCTCTGTCATCATCATACCCAAGGTGTGGCAGCAAACAGCAACCAGCAAATCAAACAGATATGATGGACTGGGGGACGGTACCTGGCTATGCCAAAATCAAAGTCAAGATGCCTGCAAACAGTGATGACATAGGGTTGTTTGCGGGCGAGTACGGTCAGTCTAATTATGCTAAAGATTTCTGGTACGATGGTTATTACTTCATCCTGGGCGTTGAACATGTGTTTGATGATGGTGAGTTCGTTCAAAACCTTGAGATGATCGGTGTGCCAAATCCTGATTTGTTTAAGGATGTTGGTCAACGAAAAGCAGACGCGTCAAAATTCTCAACTGATGTCTCTAACTGCTTCAACAACGTTGCTGCATGTCCAGGGGGCACCGAAGCTGCAACCACACAAAACACATCAAAGCAAGACACGTCAACAGTAGCAAACTCACCTGCAGCTCAGAACGCAAGACGGCAGCCAATACCACAACTCCCGTCAACGGATGTTGATAAGTTGATTCACAACATGCCTGCCTCAAACGTTGTGACGTGGGATAGAATGGATCCGAATGTGCGGACAGCGATTTCACGTGAGGTTGCAGGTGACAGGATACCTTTGTCTACGTACATTGCAATTGCAGCTATTGAATCAAATGGTAAACCAGCAGCAACAAGCCCAACTGGAGCGGCAGGTGTGTTCCAATTTGTACAATCAACGTGGAATGAGGTGATGCCAGGACACAGAGTGCCAGCTAACCCAGACCCACGTCGAGATCCAACGTTGAGTGCTCAAGCAGCTAGAAAATATCTCAACAGGGTATCCAGACACGTTGGCGGATCGGTTGAGCCAACGTGGTTGTTTATGGGACATAACCTTGGCCCAGGTGCGGCAGCAGCAGTGCAACGTGCTGTATCTGAAGGCAGATGCATTCCGATGACAGAACTGTATACAGAACGTGGTTTCAGACCGTTCAGAGATCAACCAATTGGACCAAATCAATGGCTAACGTTTGCTAGAGGCAACGGATATGATCCAAACTCGACAACGTGTACAATCCGCGATCAAGTTGCTGCCAAGTATATGAGGTACGTAAAAGATGCAAACATTCAGGTGCAAGCTCCTGGTTCTGCTCCCGCAGCTGTTGGCGCGCAGACAGCCGAGCAACCTCAACAGCAGCCAGCAGCACCAGCATCATCACCGTCGCCAAACGGGCGTGTTGCAGGTCAAGGAGCTGCAGCTAATGGACAAAACTGTGCTTCTGGAGCAAGTGAACCACCAAGAGAAGAAGCTGCAAAGCCGCAGACATGCAACAAAGATGCACAAGTTACTGAGAATCCGCAGCCTGAATCTAACTCACAAACGTCAATCGCACCATAACGATAGGATATAACAATGCCACAAATGACAGCCCAACGGCGTAGAGAGCTGAATAGTAAAATCGTCAACACCACTGCTCAACCGCACGCTGATTCGATTACTTTAGGTGTTGTGGTTGACACGAACGATCCTCAACAGATGGGGAGAGTTCGTGTCGTCTGTCTGCGGTGGGGCGATTCTGTTCAATCACCGATTGAGAATATTCCGTGGGCATCATACGCCACACCGTTTGGAGGTCAGACGCATGTCGGTTCACGCGGTCCTGGCATCCAGGAGTCTAAAGGTGGTATTGCATACGGAATGTGGGCAATCCCAAAGGTCGGTGCTCAAGTTCTTGTTATGTGCATCGACAGTGATCCAAACCAACGTGTTTACATAGGGTGTTTGTATGATCAGCACACGCCACACACGCTTCCACACGGTCGGTTTATGTATGACGACCATCCCGTATTGGATAACAATATAACGCCGTCTGGTCCGTATACGAGTGCTGAAAATCCAATTGAACCTCTCCACACAAACATGAGACAAGCGTTTGGTAATAAGAACAAGCCAAACTTTGAGTGGCAAACGCGTGCAGCTGACTATACAGCATCAGCGGTTGACGTTGCTAACCTTAACTCAACACAGTCGAGAGTTGCTGACGATAAGGATGTTAAGGCTGATGATTGGACTAGCCGTCAGGGTTATCAAACAAGCCGTCTTGACCCCGAAGCACCATCATCGTTCACACCACGAAACTTAGACTCTATGGTCTACTCTTTTACGTCACCGGGGTTCCATGCAATCTCTATGGACGACAGGATTGAGAACTGTCGTATTCGTTTACGGACGACGGCAGGCCATCAAATCATCATGGATGACACAAATGAGCGGATCTACATCGCGACAGCAAAAGGTGAGAACTGGATTGAGATGGACCAAGCTGGCAACATCGACATCTACACGTCAAACAAGCTAAATGTCCGTGCCCGTAAAGGAATCAACTTCACATCCGATGAAGAGATTCGGTTCCATGCTGGCAAAGGAATCCACATGGTTACACCTGGAGTTGTTAACATCCAAGCTGGAAAAGACATTAACTTCAAGACTGACCAAAACGTTCGGACAGAGGCTGGCCAGAGTATTTTCCTTCAAGCAGCGCAAGAGTTGAATTCAAAGTCAGGGTCCAGCACCAACTTAACGTCTGGGATGAATTTGAACTATTTGGCAAGCGGAAACATTGTTAACACAGCATCGAACATTCACTTAAACGGACCGCAAGCACCAGAAGCAAAGGACGCTGCTGCCCAAAAAGCAAAATGGACGTCGCGTGTTCCTAACCATGAACCGTATGCTCGCGTAATGACAAAGAATGACTATACACATGAACCTGAGTTGGCGTATGATGACCCCAATGTTAACAGAATGGAGCGGGGTGTTCAGATTACGCGTGGACTATACTGGCGTCGGTAATCACACAGTGTGACCTACGATAAATACCTGACAAAGTTACAGGATCAAACGTAATGGCGACAGGATTGTATCGTGGGTTTTCAAGTCACGAATACCATACAAAAAAGATGTTTGGTATCAAAGATTTGGAACTTGTCAAAATCGACTTACTTAATCACATCTTTACCCGCCGTGGTGAACGTGTGATGACGCCGACATTTGGCACCAGAATTCCTGATATTGCGTTTGAGCCGCTCGATGAAGTAACGCTGATGATTATTGAAGAAGACATGCGGTTGGTCTTCAACTTTGATCCGCGCGTTAAGCTCGTTGAATTAACTGTAACACCTAATTACGATGAAAACTCTGTAGTAGCATCTGCAACGTTATACTACGTTGAATTGAACATGACAGACAGACTGTACCTCAACATTGTTTTTGGGGAAGCGTAACGAAGCAACTTACGTTGCAACGAAATCTCGCTCCCAAAGTACGATTAGGTTGTACCCGAGTGATCTGATGTGTTGCTCGCGGTCAATAGTAGCATTGTATATTCTTCCATTTTACCAGACGTGTGTCGGACTGGCAGTTGACTAAATGGACCGTGTTCTGGACACAAGATTGTAACCTTCGTTGAGTTGGTTGTGTAAACAACGTGATCATAACAATACTTGTCTCTATGCACTTTTCTTGCATCCTCGACGAATTGCTCCAGTGTTTTTCTCATGTAGCACTCTGTATAAATATCTAATACACCCCATTTATGATCGGAGACATCAATTGTCTAGACTTGTATCACGAGCTGAAAGCTGGGAAAAAGTATACACAGCATTTTCTAACATCAACTTTGCTGCGTTTGATTATAACTCAGTCAAGCAAAGCATTCTTGATTACATCAAACTATATTTCCCTGAAACGTTCAACGACTTCATCGAATCATCTGAACTGATTGCGATCGTTGAATCGTTTGCATACATCGCAGAAATTCTTGCTTATAGGATGGATGTTGTTGCACATGAAAACTTCATCTCAACAGCGCAGCGTCGTGATTCGATCCTCAAACTCGCCAAACTGATCTCTTATAAGGCATCCCGTCCTCTGCCCGCCCGCGGGCTAGTTAAAATCACGTCTGTTCAAACATCTGAAACGCTGATTGACTCAAACGGCACCAATCTCGCTGGCAGAACGATCAGATGGAACGACCCTTCAAACAGCGCGTGGAAAGATCAGTTCGTGCTGGTTCTCAACAGGGTGCTTGAGCAAGACTTCGGATCTGTTGTTGCAACAGATCGCTTTCAAATCCAAGATGTGCTATTTGAAATCTATCCGTTGGTGACAACAACAGGTGTAATGCCGTACTCAACGAGTGTTTACGGTCAATCCATCAAGATGGAGCTTGTCCCAGTATCAAAGTCACAAGGAAACTCGTTTACTGGCAGCATTTCTGGAATCATGGAACGTCGTCCCCAGCGCAATGCTCGGTTTACCATCATGTACGGCTCTGATGGCTTGGGTGACGGTTCCGAAACGACGGGGTTTTTCTGTTTTACAAAGCAAGGATCGCTCCAACGATTTTCAGCAACATTTGATGGGATCACACCCAACCAAGTGTATGAAATTCCTGTCAACAATATCAACGACACTGATGTGTGGGTCAACGCTATTGATCCTGAGACGGGGGACATCATCGTAAAGATGACCAATCTCCCGTATCGTCGTGAAACTCTTGCGGGTAAATATGGCGAGTGGGTTGAGGTAGATATTGCGCACGCGCAAAACGTCATTTTCAACACAAACCCCAAGCGGAACAAATACGAAATTGAAACTGTGGGCGACAACCGTGTCCGCATTTTGTTTGGAGATGGTGAGTTTGCTGATATCCCGAGTGGGACGTTTGATATCTGGGCACGTCAATCATTGGATGATGATGTTGTCGTCCCGCAATCATCTGTAATTGACGTCCCGATTTCTTTTACGTATACCGACTCACATAACCAATCTCAAATGTTTAAGTTTACGATATCGCTGATTGGTTCACTGACGAACGCATCTGCCGCTGAAACAACCGAGCATGTGCGTCAGACCGCCCCTGCTGTGTACTACACACAAGATCGTATGGTCAACGGTCAGGACTACAACACATACATGCGTCAGAATCCAACGATTCTGAAACTGCGTGCTATTAACAGAACGTTTGCCGGCGATAGCAAATACATCACGTGGCACGACAGTTCTAACACATATGAAAATGTTAAGATGTTTGGCAATGATGGGTTGTTCTATCTGAAAGATGAAGACGCAACACAAACAACGCCGCCAACGGAATCAAACACGCTGATCACGACGTATATTGAACCTCTGCTGACGTCTACGGATGTGTTTATGCAGTTGACCACTGCTGGTGTTGATCATACGAAACTACGTCGTGTGTTTTCTCAAGAAGAAAAAGCGCGGATTACAGCTGCTCTAACCCCGCCCCCTGCACTTCGTGCAGCAGATTTGTACTTCAACAAGTTTGACTATCAATGGTACGCAACGAAAGCAGGCGCAAACGTATCACAGGATCTGGTGTTTCCAGGATATCAAGTTGTCGGACTGAACGGGTTTGCGACATCACCTGACAAACCTCTAGCATACCAACTCGGTGTACTTCCGCCGTACCGTGCAAACATTACTGTCGGCTCTACGACTGTTGGTGTTATGTTAAACTCTGCCCCTGCCACCTTTGGAGAGTTAATCGGTGAAATTAACAGTCAGTTGGCACTCTATGGAGCGACAGCTTCTATCATCAATGGCAACATCGTCGTTACGGCAGCACCATCAACGTCTGATCCTGATTCCTCAGCGATCACAATTGCTGACGTTCCAGGAGCAAACAGCATCTTTACAGACTTGCAAATCGCTCTAAACAGCTCAGTGGTGTATCAACAACCTGTAACAGGATACGCTTTTCCAACAAACTTTATCCCAACACCACTGATCAAAGTTAGACAGGTTTCTGAACTTGAGCCACGATACATCGTTGGCCGCAATGCACGGAGAATCGTGCTTGAATCAAGAACAACATTATTCTGGAATACAAACAATGCAGATAGAGTTGTTGACTATGACACGTTGCGTTCTTCGTTTGACCAAGTGTCTATTCTTCAAGCAAACACTAACTGCAATAGAACAGGAATTCTGCAGAGGACCTGGAATTACAACGTGCTTGGACAAGAGCTGATCGAGTCAGGTCCGAACGCTGGCCTTGCAGATCCTCATCGGATTTCTGTGATTGCTACTGACGAAAACAGCGACAAAGTACCTGATTATCTTGACGTTGAAGATTCAACCACTTATATGGGTCTTGCTGACATCATTAAGCCTAAGATCAAAGTTCGTGTTGCAAACAATCAAGTGATCAAATTGCCTGTTTCGTACATAGCAGGGATGGATGACATTACAGTATCAGCAACTCTTGACGACGGCACTCCGGTTGTTTTGACAGCGCCTACATTCAATAAACCAACACCGTCTTCGTCAGTTCAACAGTCATCATTCGGACAACAAACCCAGCCAGCAACTGCTAGCTGGGCAGAAACTGACGACAGCGGTGTGCTCATTGCTTTTGCGCAACCAGCAACGGCTATAAAATTCGTCAATCTAACGCAACCAGTTAACGTAACAATTGGTGTCAACGAGTATGTGTACTTTCAACGTATTTCAGTCAGCGATGATTGGTTACCTGTCGAGACAACGCACGAAAACATGTTGCACTTTATGGATGACTATCTGTCATATAACTATAAAGTGCTTGAATCATCAACGACACCCAATGTGTGGACAAACGACGAAGAAATTCGTCAGCAGTATCTGTTCAAGCGTCAGTGGAAGCGTTACCTCGGCCGTGACAAGATGAACTTTGCGTGGATGCACTATTCGCCGAGATATCAACTTGTTGATCCATCGCCAACAAACATCATTGACATCTTCATCATTACTCGTGGATACTTCATTAGCTTTAAGAGATGGTTAGAGGACCCGCTTGCAGTACAGCCTGATCCGCTCACACCTCTCAGCTTGAGAAACGACTATGGCAAGTTGCTAGATAACAAAATGGCGTCAGACACAGTTGTTCTTCACCCGGGTAAGATCAAACTAATGTTTGGCGATAAAGCATCTCCATCTTTGCAAGCCAAGTTCAAGGTGATTCGCTCTGTCAACAGCGTATTGACTGACAATCAGATCAAAAACCAAATTGTTGCAACGGTCCGCAATTTCTTTGACATTGCGGTGTTTGAGTTTGGTGAAACTTTCTATTTTACAGAGCTGGCGTCGGCGATCCATATGGACTTGTCAACAGAAATTAGCTCTGTTGTTCTTGTGCCATCACACGCAAACAGTCAATTTGGTGATTTGATGCAAGTACTTGCACGTGAAGATGAAATTTTGTATCCTGACATTGATGTAGAGGATATTGACATCGTTGAAGGGTTCACAGCAACCAACCTTCGTCTAAACGGGTAAACAGCACGGAAAAACGACATAGCCCCTCACCATAAATAATCACATATTTTATAGTGAGGGAATAGCTGTGGCATCTAAATCAGATCACGACAAAAACAGAACGAACATTATGGACCTGCTGCCTGAGGTCTATCGCTCTGACGTCAGCAAGTCGTTGTTTGACGCTACGTTCAATAAGTTTTTGACAAAAGATGACACAGTGCACGTTGCTGGTTATGTTGGCAAAGGTAACCTAACAGCTCTCGTAGATCGTCAGCTTCCAGAACCCACACCTCATCGCCAGGCACATCAGCTTGCGCCTGTGATGTACACAAAGAATGGGACAACAGATTCTGTCCTAACCTTCAAAGGATTCCAGCAACAGCTAGGGCTTATGGGTGTTGATGTTGTAAACATGGATCGATGGGCAGCAACGGATCGGTTCAATTGGATACCGCCTGTGAACCTCGATATGTTGATCAATTATGCTGACTACTTCTGGAGACCAGAAGATGGCCAGTCACCAGCACAACATTTTACAGTTGAAAACCGCTGTAACAAAGCAAAAAGCAAACTAGACGCGTATAAAGCAATCCTAGCCCGCCGCGGCTCCACGCTTGATATTGTCAAATTTGACTTTGCGCTAAACGCTATGATGATTGGCGGCAAGCATGATGATATTTTTGTTGAAGACTTTGTGTTCATTACAAAAGGAACAAACAATATTAACCTAGCTGACAAGACTTGGTACGCTGTGTCTTCTTCTTATAACGCTGAAGACGATCAGACAACAATTGTTGTAACACCACAATTGTCAATAATCACACCGACAGACGACATCAATGCTCCGTACACTCCTCCATCAGCTGAATACGAAGGCCAATGGTGGTATCGTTACAGCACCAATCCTGCAACACCACTCAGTCGGTTGTACACATGGAACGGTACAGCTTGGGTGATCTCTTCTCAGATGATCGTTTCATACATCTCGTTATCAGACCAAGAAGCAATCTATCAAGCAGAAGCGAACTGCGCCTGCCAGAGTGATACTGGCGGTTGGGATGCCAAGCAGTGGGACGACGGTCAGCAATCTGCGTTAGTGTGGAATACGGATCTGCTTGCTGCTATTAGTTTTGGTACTGAAGCAGAGTGGTTGGATGCTAACACACAACCATCATCATTTGACTTGTGGCATGACACCACTGCAGATCAACTAAAGCAGCGCAGTGAGGATAACACTCAATGGCTGAATGTGAAGGACAATTTTTCGGAAGTTCTCGCTGAAACAACTGGACAAATTCGTTGGGATGCGTCTGCTGGCTGTACGCCTCAGCGCCACACACAATGGTCGCTGCAAAACAAGTGGGTTCACAAATCAGAGCTGACGACGTTTGTTGGTGCCAAGCGCGCACAAGTGCCAATTCTGGAATATTCGTCACAAACGGAAGTTAACGAGTGGACGGAAGTGATTTACAAGTGGAAGTACCGCAGTGAACCAAACTTCGCGTTCAATTCAACAGAAAACCAGCCTCATCGGTTTGAACTTGAACCAATCAAATCATATGTTGCTCACAACGTTGATGGTGTGTGGTATTTGTTTTTGGCAACTGAGCGTTCATCCGCCAACCGTGACATTGATTTTACCAACACGTTCATCAAAGACTACAAGTTTAGAATTGTTGATAAAAATGGTTACGCAGAACTGTATACCGTAGAAAGTTCTTGGTTTCGTCAAGTTGGTGATGGTGACCCAGCAGATCTGCCACGTGGTAGATTCGTTACAGTAATCCGCCTACAAGAAACAGACTTCACAGCTCCTATGGTTGCTGGTGTTCATTACGAAGCTACGCCAGCAGAACCAACGCCACCATATACACGTCTTGAACCAATCAAAACATCTCGTGGTGACAACTGGAGAGGATATCACGTTCACTGGGTGTTGGATGAAATAAACACTGAACGTCGTGCTGTAGCACCACAGATGAAAAATCCGTATGCCAAGGTGGATAATCTAACAGGCGGTGAGACGATCACACTAGCTCAAGGAACTCTGTACTTGTTTGATACATACCAGGAGTTCATGCCAGCGGTTGACGGAATCGCTAAAGTTGACATGCATGACAGATACAAATACAACAGTGAACAGCCTGGATATTACGCTGTTGTTAACCAAAATCACATGCGTGTATACGTTAACGGGATCAGACAATACGGCACTTACAGAGAAATATCTGGGTTCTTTGCTGCCTCTCCTGACTACACGATCGTTGACAATGTTGGGCTGACATCCAGCCTTGCTCCAACAGAATTCCGTTTTGTTGACAGCATACAGTTTGATAAACCTCTTCGCGCAAACGATGTTGTTAGAATTGAATTCGCGCCGCCGTCATATGCCGACATGGGTCTGTACTCTGTACCAGTTCGCACAATTGAGGACGACTATCAGTTTGAGGTTAGTGTTCTTGCTAAGGAACAGCCACAGTTTCGTACGTTAGCAAAGTATCACAAAAACGAACAAGTCAAGAACAAGATCAACCAGTATCCTCTGTTCAACATATATGACATCATCACCGGTGAGGTCGTCAACACCAGTCCTGTATTTGCGTTTGCGGAAGACACCTCAATGCCAGTCGATCCGTCAACGCAACGTCGGATCTACACAACAGATGACGGCCGCGAGTTCATGTTCGAGCAGTTTTTGGTTGATCAGAAGAATGGAAAGCTGTTTGCATACAGAACGTTGACGGATGCTGAACCTGAGTACTGGTACAGCCCGCTGACACAGCAACTCAAGCGTTGGGATGGGGCTGCGTGGACGACAACGATCCTCGCAACGATTGCAACAGGATGGATCGCGAAGACGCCAGTTGTGTCAACAACGGAACCAACAGAACTACTGAACGATCATATGAGTGTGTGGGTCAATCCTGAAACGCTCAGGTTTGTTCAACGTGACGCTATTAACGGAATTTGGAATACGCTCGGCGATGTAGTTGTTGCCGATGCTGACCCAACTCTGGAAACGCTTTGGAAAACGTCCTCATCGCGGGAAAAATACGTGCCAAAATACGTTGATGGAAGCGGACAAGAGATTGAAAAAGGTTCCACTGAAGGTGATTGGGAAGTAATCAGTCAATGGAGGAACAACCCAGAGCACGAAAACCATAAGACGATTTTGCTGTCGCAGCTGATCACACACTTGTCGTCTATTGTTACTCAACAAGAGCGGATTCCGGGTTTGATCAATCGTGGAATTTTCACGAAGACGCAAAAAGAATATGACTATGGTGTTGGTGGAACAATTAAGGAACACAACGACAGTTTCGATGCATTGATTTCGGCTGTGAACCTGGATGATGTTACTCCTGTTGGTGTTATTGAGTTTGCACAGAAGCAGTATGCTGCAAATATGGTCAGTGTCCGTGATGTGTTCACAAATACTGTTGTTGATGCGTTGATTGAGTGGTCAGGTTATACCGTTGACGATATTACGAATCGCATTGCTGACAGATGTATTACGGAGTTCGCCAACAACGACTTCGTTGCCCGTGTGTTTAGTGACACGACAGCCTACAATCCATCAACTGGTACTGGAATGCCAAACTGGATAGCAACAGCACCGATGTTCGGTCTTGCCGCCAAACAACAACCTTACTACGTTGTTGACGGAAACTCTGTTACGATGATTCACCATGACGGTCACAGAACTTACTTTGCTATCACACCAGCTGAGCAAGATAGATATGCAAGGATTCTCGTGAGACAATATAACGCTGCGCAGCCTGGTCTTGCGGTAATCAGCACATCTGCACCAACAACATCTCCGATTTACTGGTATAAACCAGGAGCAGGCGCTGGTTTATATAAGCGAAACGGTTCTGAATGGGACCGTGTAAACTTTGCAGACATGTTAGCAACAGTATTCCTGGCGGTTGAACGTAGGCTGCACGACGCAACCCCTGTGTTCCCTGTCCCTCCATTTGATTTCTCTGCACTGACAGCAACAGAAGAAATGGCGCAGGTGTATAGCAGCAGAATGTTGACAAGGTTCATGGATTATGTTGCGAAGAAGAACATCGTAGCACCGTTGGTCAACACAACATATTCGTTGACAGATCCGTTTACGTGGAACTATGCTCAAAGCGTGGTTGATTTACCACCACGCGCTGGATTAACGCCAGCACCGCGTGGCTGCTGGCAGGCAGTGCATCAGTACTGGTACGGCACACCCCACCCACACCTCGAACCATGGTGTTTGCAAGGATATGACCACAAGCCACAGTGGTGGGATGAACAATACGCGGAGACGGATGGAACTCGCCGTTGGAAATATGACCATGCTGCAAAAATCGGCATGTGGGAAAACATTCGTCGTGGCATTGTCCCTGCTGGTAGATATTATCCAGACGGAACTGTAAGCACAGGCAACCCAACCGTTGACGAACAGACACTCCCGCAGTACAATTACTTCTCCGTCAACATTATGGATGAGCCCGCACCTGGCGGCTATCAGCCAGACGGTTTGCTGCCACCATACTACGACAACACGCAGATTATGCTACTGAATCCCACGGTTCGGTCAGTGTTCCGCGTATTTTCTACGCAAATCATCGCACCCGATGCTGACTATATGTTTGGCCAACAAGGCCCTACTGAATGGCAGTGGGAAGTATCAGCCGAACGCGTGTATGATCAATCTGTGGTTGCGTTCTTAATCAAGCCTGTTGAATTCTTTTACAAAGCATACGGAAACAAGTACGTTGAGATTGGCGGTCTTCAAGTTGATGCCACGTTTAAAAAAGTGTTGTCGCACAAGGAAGCAATCTTCCACGGTGACATTTACGACGACAATAAGTTATACAAAGCGAACGGCCTAAATCAATGGTATGTTAACTTCAACCGTTACAATGGGTTTGACACAAACGTTAACTTTAGAACACAGTGGACACAGTGGACGCCACGCCAATCATACCAGACGGCAGGGATTGTTGACACAACAACGCTGCAAGTGTTCAACAGAAATTTTGACGTCACCAACCGTGACTATGAAGTAATTCTTGCGAAAAGTGGTGTCATCAAACAGCTGTGGGCAGATGCGTTTACAATCGGGTTGCTGTCCATGCCACCTGCAATTGTTCAGTTCAACAACCAAGCTCAGTGGAAGTTTGCTGTAGGCACCCATGCACCATCGCTACGTTCTGTTAAAGTGTATGGCGTTCAGCAATGGCCTGTGATGGTTGATAAAGACACAGACGAATTTACATCATTCGCGTTTGATATTGATGACGTTACAGCAGCAATCGATACGTTTGAAGTTCGTGGTGATCAAACAGCGTTTTTCTTACAAGACGTTCAGTTTACTGTTACAGGCAGCACAACAAACGATGGTGTGTACACCGTCATTACATCATCTTTCGACACTGTCCGTCAAACAACACGCGTCCGTTGTGTTGAAAACGTGCCAACATCCATTCGTGATGGTAGGATTGACATTACACCGTTTGCTCACAACTGGCAGACTGGCGACATTGTTGTTCCAACATCAAACAAAGCGTTGCCGTATCCTCTCGTTGCAAACACGCCATACTATGTAATTCGCATCGATGATAGAAAATTCAAACTAGCACTAACAGAACTCAACGCGTCGCAAGGAATAGGATTAGATATTACCAGCATCCCGCAAGGAGACTTGGTGGTTGGTAAGCTAAAATCTACATTTAACGTGTTCGAAGGATCGTCTGTCGATGATGTATGGTTCCACCTTGAGTTGAACACAGACGATATCAGAACAATATCACTGCCGACAACAATCGTTGGAATGCAAAATCTAATCAATTTTGTTGATGGATACGTTCAACACCAAGTTGATAGCGGGTTGGTATACAACGACACAACTGATTTTATTGAATACGATAGTGACACGGGCCGTCCAGTTAGCTGGCAAGTTGAAATTGAACGAATGATAGATTGGGCGTACAGCCTTCGACGTTCTCGAGTTGAGATCAACGACAGGTTCCAGTTTGTCGTCAGCAACGTAACAGATGGCACATTTAGATTTACATCATCTGTTCCCGCATGGGAAAAAGGCAAAGCAATCACTCTGTCTACGAGTAATTCGCTACCAGAACCTCTGTTTGCTAATGTGCCGTACTACTTTGCGCCTGTTGAAGGCGATGCTCAACTATTCCGCCTCGCAGTAAACCCGCGCGTAGACGATCCGTTGAGCATTGTTGAAATCACAACAGCAGGTGGCGGGATTCATAACGCCTCTGTGCAGAAGATTGATCAGCAATTCCCAACGTTTAACATGAATCCGATGAGGAGCAACCTGTGGGTCTCAACACCACAAGGTATGTTGTCAAATGTGATATCTGGACCGTATGTCGACATTCGCGTGTCACAGACGCTGTACGATCAGTATGGTCGCAATCTAACAGCGGATAAGATTGTTGTCTACCGTCACGACACGATTAGCAGAATCTCTGTCCGTCCTGAAATTCCGAACGATGTTGAACAGCACTTCGGCCTGTCTGACCCATACAACTACATCCACATTGGTGGCGCACACCTGTTTGTTGAAGGGCACGAACACATCCTGATGTTCAACAACTATACAGTCGGCGATGACCTCGTTTATGATCCATTCCTCGGTCTGTTTATTCAGCGATTTGATTTGGACTTTGACAAGCAGCGAAACAACACCCTGCGTCCATCGCTTGGTGGATACTATCTGAGCGGCAACGGATTTGTCCGCAACATTGAAGGAAGTATTCAGGACCTACGTCGCTACTACGATGCTTACGACCTAACAGAAGGGACCCCCGCTGCCGCCCACGCTCGTCATACTCTCGGCTATAACCCGAATGATGGCAGTATGTCGTACCTTGATTTGCTGAACGTCAACGCAAAGTCACAGTTCCTGTTCTATCGCGGTATGATCCAATACAAAGGGTCTATGAACTCTGTGATGGCATACGTCAACTCTAAGAAATTTGTTGATGCAAAAATGGATGAGTTCTGGGCATACAAGATTGGTGAGTTTGGCGATAGCCGTGCAAAAGTATATCCGCAATTGAAGTTGTTCACATCAGACAGCACGAAGGCAGACGTACGTCTGAAGTTTACCTCACCACCCGATTTGGATCTCAACCCAATCGTTGACATTCAGAAGGGTTTTGAGACGGTGACGATGACCACAGGAAAACGGTGGGTAGACTATCCAGAACAACGTGAAGTGGTCCAATCCGCGTTATTCCTTGATGCTGGAATTACGACGATGACTAAGCTGTTCATCTCCCGCTCAACAGGATCCTTGTCGTCGCCTGTCTACACTTCACGACCGCCACAAAACGGGTTCAATGAATTTGATGTATGGGTCAACATTCATGACGGCCAACCGCACTATTATACGCGTGCAAACAACAGCTGGTCCGAATTAACAGCGCCAGCATTCTCAATCCGTGAAGTTGACAACACAGTTTACTTTGTTCTCCCAACTGCCGCAGATGGCGTTCGTGTTGTTGCTCGTAAGTTGCAACAACAAGGCAACTTGTTGACGTATACGTCAACACTTATGAACGAAGTGGATGCCGCAAACGGATACTACCGTGTCAACTCGGAAGTGATTGCTTTCCCTACAGCAGACATTGCATTTACAGCTGTTGATGCTCCGTCAAATTCTATTGTTGTTTCCGAGGAAGACTCAGTTAAGTTTGTCCCCGGCGACAAGGTGATGTTGTCAACAACAAACAAAATCCACACGATTGTTTCTGTTGACCCTCTGACACTTCGTGTTCGTTTATCGGAAACAATTACACCAACCGGTCCTGGATTTGCACGTCAGGTAGGGTTTACAGACCTAATCACGATTTTCACCGTCAACCCAAGTGCAAACAAAATCTCTGCACCGCGGATTAAAGACGTTAAGTCGCGTGTCCACATTCAGGATATTCCGTTGTGGCACCCTGCAATTGGCATTCACTCGCCCACGGCTGTCCACAACATTGATTTAATAACAGACAGTGATCCTGCTCGCTATCTGAACACAATCACAAACGGGTTGTCGTCAAGCAATCCGTGGCTGTCGCCTGAAGTTGGCACAATGTGGCTTGACACATCAGAACTTGGATACAAGCCGTACTACGATGACGTGATCTATCCTGATGTCGATCATCGTCTGCATCGGTGGGGCAAGCAACAAGACTGGAGTTCTGTTCGTGTCTATCAGTGGGTTGAAACAACAATAGCTCCTGATCGTTGGGTTCAGGTTGCTCGCACACAAGCTGGTGACCTCAAGATTGCTAAACAAAATCGCGTTACTGGGACACCGAAAATCACTGTGTTTAAGAGAATGCGTAAGCACGATGTTGCAACGATCAGTCAACTAACAGGACGGATTTCAACAACAGGCAACAACACATACCAAGACGGCGATGTTGTGATTTTCACAGATGGAGCAACACCACTACCAGCAACAGTGTTGGCTGGCCAACGGTATGTTGTTGATGACTATCAACCAGCAGACCAAACGTTTAAGATCGTTGATGAAGATGGTGTGACGGTTGACTTGTTCTTTGCAGCAACGGTTACGGTAACAAAACCGTTTGAAGAAAACTGGGTTCGTCAGCCTGTTGCACGTGAGCGACTGTATGGAGCAACTCAAGCGGTATTCACCACACCAACTATCCGTGAACCAATTCTAACACTGTTAGGTACAGATATAGTTGACGGTGATGTTGTCGACGTCTATGTTAACGGTGAACTGTTAACTGCTGGCAAAGTTGTGATGAACAATGCTGTTGATACAGCAGGCAGTGAATACAACATGACGAAGAAAGACATCATTGATGTTGTTCGTCCTATCCACAGAATAACAAATGCAGAACGTGTGTTCAACCCAGAAGTTGAAGATGATGGCACTCTGGATGTTCAGTGGATGGATATGACAGAGTTTTCAACGGTCCGTAAAACGGTTGATGGTATCACGTATGTGTACTACTATTACTGGGTTGAGGGGATTACTGTTGAACGAGATATTCACGACAACGCGTCATTATCTGCTGCACAGGTGGCAACAGAAATTGCAACAATGCCAACACCTTACACCGTTGTTCAGGATCCTCAAGATCACGACTGGGTCCGTGGATTTGACGTCCCGCCGTGGGATAGAGCAGGATACGACCAACATCAGTACACTGCATATTCGAACAACACTCAATACCTGCCATCGATTTTCTATCGCAAAGCAGTCCTCAACAAGATCGCTCCGTACATCGGCGAAGATGACAGATACGTTGTTGAATTCACACGTGATCTAACTCTGCGTTCTGATATCAGAGCAGAACACAACGAACTATACGGCAAAAACAAACACGCAAAGTGGTATATGTTCCGCCGTGAGCAAGTTGGTGCTATTCCGCAAGACTTGTGGATTAAAATGGCAGAAGCGTTGATGGGATGTAAGTATAACGACTTCACAGTCAGGGTACCGTCGTTTGAACGCGAGCACTACGACGCACTGAACGGGACGGAGACAAAATATGGTCTTGGCAACGACCAGATTTTCGCCAACCCTGAGTACGCGCGCCAAACGCTTGTTCACTATCTACAAGATCCGATGAACGATTTTAAGCCTGTTGACATTAACGCGTTCTTTGAAACGTATCCTGCGACGGAAGATTCGTTCTGGACTGATCCACAGCGTGTGAAGGATATGTGTGACTACATATTCAACACATTTGACTCTCTTCACACCAACGCAATTTGGTTTGATATCCTCTCTGACGCGCTGGCAACCAAGAGTAAATATAGCGGTCTGATGAAAACATCATGGCTGGCACTCCACGGAATCCGTATACTTGATGTTCAAGGGATGTTCGACGACTAAAATCAAGGAGTTACAAGGAGTTCTTCAAGTATAGTAAGAACTTCTTGTTTATCCCTCACACATTCGGTATATCCATCAAACTTCTTGCGTGGGTAGTATTTGTGAGATTTGAGTGCCTCTAACATTCGCTGTTCAGTGGTGTATGCGTCATATATGGTCATTGGTATAGTATGTAGCAGTTCTCGTGACATGCCATAGTAGTGATTGAGGCGTTCTTTTACATCCAACGCTATACCAATCTTGATAAAACTGGTATCATCTATACATAAGCGTACCACATATAGGTATCCTGGTTTACATTTGGTGCCTGGATTTTTATCAAAGTACTCAAGTGAATAACTACCCTTTCGCGTCTCGCGGTCACAAGTAGGACACCCAGATTTCTTGGCTAAATGGGTATTCGGCTTCTGTAAAAAATCCCCATGCAATGGACATGTTATAGTACTCTTCATCAGCGAGTGTGTATATTCAAACTTATCGTAGGAGTATTTGTCGCCGTGTATGTTCCTGGCCTTTTCCACAAACCCCTCCTTGGTATCTCGTAACCTATCAAAATGACATTTACCACACCCATTCCCACGAAGGTGACTATCGGGTACTTGACTAAACACTCCATGCGATGGGCATATGATGTCAACAGGTGTTGACGCGTTTGTGTATGACACCTGCGAATAATCGTATTTGTTATTGTGTATTTCATGAGCTCTTTTGATAAAAGCATCTACACCTATTCTGCGACTGTCTGTGCGTTTTTTGTTGTTACATTTTGGGCATCCAGTCACACCATTCACTATTTTCGCTGGCCGTGCTTCCCATTCATTACCACATACCAAGCATCCCCACAGCAGTGGTTGTTGACCATTGATGTACTCTCCGATGCGTTTGATAGTACCGCCAGCTAACCGTGCATCAACCTTTGTGTTTGACAGCATAGTAACTCTCCATAAATATCTATACACACGTATTTATGATAGGAAATACGAAAGTTACCTGTCACGGGTATAAAATAGAATATGGCAAAATCGAATCTAATAAACTCACTGTTTAAGATTGATGCTGCGGAAGGGTTTGTCAGGTATGTTAATACCGTCAAGCCCTACCACAGCAAAATCTTGGATGTTCTGATTGAGTACGTCTACAAAGAAGATGTCCGCGTCCGTGTGTCTGAACGGTGGGGGATTGACGTTGGCCAAACAAAGTTTTCACCGGCAGAAGACTGCTACTATCAGGTAATCCAATCATTAAACACACCCGGCGCTGGTGGCGTGATAACAATTGATGGTCACCACCAACCAAAGTTCTTGGCTGGCCAGCGGATGTTGGTTACCTTTTCGGATGGCTCATCGAAGACGTACATTATAGACAAGGCAACGAATAGCACGGTGATTGACCCGTCTATTGACCCAGTTGTTACATACATCAAGGTGATCCACCCTCAACTCGTAATCGCCACAAAGACAGCAGTAACAGTCCAGCTCGGCATTGCTGCTGATTATAGTATTATCGGTGCTGTAACAGGTCCAGCCGGCAAATGGGTGATTGAAGGCGACTTCGCTGATGAGTTTAAAGTTGGTGAGAAGATCATTGTTGCCAACATGACGCCAAACGAACTGGGAGCGTCAGTTTACACTGTAGCAGCACCACCGTACAACGGTTATGTTCCAGGTGTGGGTGTTTCGCTAAACCAACTGCCTGATTACACACCAGATTTCAACATTGTTGGTGTCACAAAGTCTAAACTGTCGTTTGATGCCGACACAGGTCAGTTCAGTGTCACACAAGGACAATGGGTTGTCCTTGGTGCTCACGCTGACAAGTTTGTTCGCGATAGTCACATTAGTGTTAAGAATGAACCGCACACGCCTGTGTATTATACAGTTGACGATGTTGAGCAGAAGCTGTTTTCTGAGTTAGTAACGGAAGCAGATGCTACTGTGTGGGATCAAGGCCTTACAACATGGGACGGCACATCCACGGAATGGGACATCTGGATATCAGCAGGAGCTACAACATTACCAGATAACGTTGACTGGTTGCAAAACCAAATGGTTACGGTGATCACCGTTAACGCGCGTCAGCAGATCCCCGAGACAGCGCTACCATCTGGCACGCTGCAAAGTCCGGTGTTTCCTGTATATGAAATCATTGGCAAGACAGCAACATCGTGGACTATTCGTGGTCATTACGCTGATCGTTTTGCTGCAGGCGATCGCCTGTTTGTCCAAGACAACGCAGATGCTAACTCAAACAAACAATATATTGTTGCGTCTGCTGTCAACAACAATATCACGTACGATATGTCAACAACGATTGAAGTCGTTGAAGGCGTGCCACCATCTGCAATCGCAAATGGTACGATTCACCATCCATCCGTTAAGACGACGATCATTCCTGTTACTGAAAGCGTGCTCCAATCGTTTTATGAACAGGGTGAAGCATACAGACCAAACCGCTCTGGAACACTTCGTCCGATGCCGCTGGTGTTCAACCAAATAACTCAACCGTCTACGACAGTCGTTGGTGCAGTGTGGATCGATCCTGTAACAAACATCTCTAAACGATGGACTAATGACGGGTGGGTGCACAACTACACGCCGACGCAATACAGCTGGTTTACAGATAGCGTTAATCCAAAACAGTTGATCGTTAAGCAAGCGGTTAGCCAGCACCCAGATTCTCTTGATCCGCTCCACGGCTTAAGCAATACGATGGTTGTGAATACAACAAACGTGTTCAAGTCTTACACATTTGCCACAACCTCAACACAAGCAAATCAGCTGAGCTTTGCTCGTCCTTATATTATTGTTGGTGTCGATCCTGTAGCTAACAAGTGGATTGTGGCGGGCGACGTTACGACATCTGGTGAAACCCCTCTAAAACCAGGCGAAACAATCTACATCACTTCATCATCAACAACACAAGGACTCGGACGGTACGTTGTCCAGTCTGTTAACGTCCTTGCTACAACATCAGAAGTGTTTGTTACACGACAAATATCAAGACTAGCAACGGGTGATGGTTTGCTGACGGTGCCGACACAATTTAACCGGACACCAAAGTGGGTAGCGGGTACGCGTGTAAAAGCTTCCAGTACTGGTGTGCTTCCTAACCCTCTGCTAGCTTCACAGGAATACTATTTCATTCCTGTAATCAAACCATACGAAGATGCTACGATAGAAACGCCACCAATTTTTGCGCTGTCGAAGGTCAGACATCCACAAAAACATGAAGATTATGTTGACATCACGTCATTTGGTTCTGGTGTCCTGTCAATTACACAAGACGAAGTGTACGTCCCTGGATCGAAAGTAACTATCCGCGATAGCTGGAATGGCAAAAACAACGGATCATACACAATCCTTCAAACCGAGAATCTGTCGCCAACAGAAACACGTTTGTATTTTGTCGAACGCGTGCCATCAACAACACCGCAGGGTGTTACTAATGATGGTGTGCTCGAATATGACCTGGACTCCCATGTCTACAGCTCACTGACAGAAAGCAAATGTGTAACACGTGAACAAACAGAACTATACGCTGCGACAAGGATCACGGAACTGATACAGTTTGAGTTTTCGATTGAGCAGTTTGATTTTGTTACAGCTGCGCTGCGCGAAAACGAACCGTACAGCGCGTTCATGCGACAGCTCGGCTATGACGTCCCAGGACACGACGAGTCTGGTTTTGACGGCGACATCGTAATCACAACATCGATGGCAGCACATGGTAGTGGACTGACTACACCAGTACACAGCATGGTGCCAATCGGATTTGACACACAGTTTTTTGATATCGGCGGCATTGATGAAAACACACAAACAGTCGCAAAACGCTATGGTAAAGGTGGGTTGTGATAAATATAGCACATAATCACGGAGAAGCACATGGAATATAAAACAAGTGATATCGTGCTCGCATCATTTTTGAGACTGAGCGGACACGAAATAGTTAGGATTGAAAAGGTTGGTCAGAAGGGAACTTTTGTGTTTGGTGAAGTGCCTGATGACATAATTCAATCATACGATTTCGGCCGCGCACGCGTCGAACCGGCAGCATTCAACAACACGATTAAACAGTTGACGACAGCGGTTCGTCGGATGGAGGGTTGAGATAAATACTCAACCGCTTACTAAGGAACTCAGATATGTCTCTCAAACAACAACTGTCCGTCGAAGTTATGGGCCACTGCAAGATCGTCGACGACCTCGGCAATGTTCTCTTAGACGAGACCAACGCCGTTCACCCGCAAAACTTAGCGTGCGTTTTTGGCCGAGCGCTTGCTAACGAGCACAACTACTTCATCCACCGCATTGCTTTTGGTAACGGCGGCACTGTTGTTGACGCTGCCCGCACTGTGACTTACCGTACACCGAATGACGGCCAATCGCCCGACATCTCCACGTGGGACAGCCGAATCTATCGCGAGACATATTCTGAGATCATCGACGAAGGTCAGACAGTTCTCAACACACTGCTCGGCACTGATCCAGGCTCTGCTGATATGAACACAGGTGTTCGTCTCGGCGGTGGCGCGATGCCAGGGTCTGACCCACGATCGGTTCCTCACGTTTCTGGGCCAGGCGTCCGCAGCCGCGAACTTGGTCTGCAAACAGAAGTGATTATCACTTGCACTATTAACGGAGATGAGCCACGCAGCCAGCATAACACTGACGCCCTTGCACCGTCACAGAACACCGAAACTGACTTCATCTTTGATGAGATCGGTCTGTATACATCCGGCTCGCCTGCCATCGACACATCTGGCTACCAGTATATCAACGTGCTGAACAAAACAACAGTTGATGACACAGGCCTGCTGCCAGGTACAACATATTCATTTAACGTCTCTGTGGATGGTGGTACAACAATCACGATCTCGTTCACAACACCAATCACAGGCGGTTCAGGCGTTGGACGACAGATCCTTTACGGTGATCTGTGTGAAGCAATCAACACCAGTGCTGCAACATGGGGATTTACTGGCAGTGGATCAACTGCTCTGCCTGCAGGTGCTAAAATGCTGATCACTGACAACACAGGTGGCACTTTCCCAACGATTGCTGGCGCTCAGACGTTCGGCTATCTTGCTGTGCAGTCAGCAACAGCAGGCGCAACATCTAAGATCAATCTTACAGGCAACGAAACTTCAGTTTTCCTTGGCTTGCTGAACCCACCTCTTGGTGCTAGCCTGGAACAACCTGTTGACGGCAATATGGCTGGCGTACAGAACGCTCCGACAAACCCGTCTACAGAACGTGAACGCTTGCTGACTCACCTGATCTTCAGTCCGATTCTGAAATCGAAGAACCGCACGCTGGCGATCACATACACGCTGACCGTTTCTGTCGGCAGAACGCCATATTAAACAAACAAGCCAGCAAACAAAAAAGCCCGCTTAAGCGGGCTTTTTTGTTAAAGGAGATGTGTTGTTTAAGCTGGAACAGCGGACGCGCCAACATTAACAATACCGCCAACAACGCCAGATTTCGGATCCATGATCTTGCCAGCAGGCGTCAGCACTTTAACCAACTGGTGGAAATATGCAAGAGCGTTAACTCCGTTACCGAGTGTCTTTTGTGCCATCAGGTCCCACAACTCGAAGTTACCAGAGTTGCGATCCATCAGGATACCTGCAAGACGGCGGCGATCGATCTCATCAAGGTTGTTCACAGGGAAAAACAGCAGGTTACCGTCAGGGTTCTGCTTGAGCACAGCGCACTCGTGCAGAGTGCTATCCTTGTACAGGTCAATCCACGCGATGTGGGGATATTCACGGCTTTGTTCGATTCTATAAGATACTTGCGACATTTGTTTTACTCCTAGAGGAAATGTGTTATTCTGTAAGGTGAAAATATTTACAGATACATTTTGCAGGGAGACCTATCGTTAATCAAACCGCGAATAAACGAAGTTGACGTGGCTATAACTCCACAAAACGATGTCGCCTGGTTGCATCTCAGCAATCGGAACCCGGACAGCATCTATTCTGCTTGCCCTTGCTACAGTATTCCGTGCACCAGCCTCTGGAATCCAAGCGAGTCCACTCTGTTGGAGAACGTAATGAACGAACCCAGCACACCAAGCAGTCTGATCGGTTTGCCAGATCCTGTCACGCATATTGAACCCTAAAGATCGCCATATTTCAATGATTCTGGGGTTGGAGGGATTGCCCCTCATCCCTGTCTCAAACCACTGCGGCCGTTGAGCAAGGCATCGTTGAAGGAACGGTATGACAGCAGCACCTGATTTGGGGCGGATTACAGAAACGATCCCACCACGGTTTTGCGTCCACCCTGATGGCCATGACAGTGTAACGCCACCGCCTGTCGGGTTGTTTGTTGCAGCCCTGACGCTCTGATTACCGCCGACGAAGTTGAACCTGTTGCCAGTGTTTGTTGGCGTTGGAACATTGGGTGGGTTTATCGGCTTTGGTGGATCATCAACAATGATCTGTGATGTGTCGGGTGTCCCGGCGTAATATTCCTTGATTTGTCCGTCCTCAGGCATCTTGTATTGCGGAGCGGTGGGATTACTAACAAAAGCGTCAACAGCATCCGCAAGAGCAGATGCAACAGCAGGTGGAATGCTTACCCTAATGGTAGCAGCGCCGCCATCGTTAGCAAACACGTTAGGGCTACCAGCAACAGCGTTATCGCTATGGCACGACGGACCACAGCAGTGTGTCTCGATCGGATCACCAAGGCGGTTGACAGGAATGTTGTTGACGTATACGTTAGGAGAGGCAGCGATGATTGGAACTGGTGGCCAAAAACACGGTCCAGCCCAGTGTCCCGTTGTTAAATCGGTCCCAAGACGTGACACAGGTATATTGTTAACGATCACGTTAGGGCTACCATTGCCCATCTGATCGCCACAACCAATCGCGTCGCCGATTCTTACTAGACCTGGCATATCAGCTCACTAAGTTGACGAGAGCAACAGCGCCCGCAGCGCCAGAAACAGCCCTAATCACATCCTTTGCGCAGGGCGACAGAGAAGGGAACGACAGAGCAATCGAAGCATTTTTTAGTTCATCAAACATCTTACCGATCTTATCTAATTCAGCTGCGATCATTTCTCTCAATTCGTTAATCTTTGACTTGATAGCAGATGCTGCTGAAGATATCGCCTCTCTCACGGCTGACCCGATGTTATTAACGAATGATTTTACTCCTGCAACTGCATCAGATATTAAGTCATTTACCCCTTCTAAAGCAGCGCGGATTGCAGATGCAATCCGCGCGCGGATTGCAGCGACACCATCAACAACATCTCTGATAGTATCTCTGATAGCATCTCTGATAGACGCCATTGCCAGCTTGAACTTTTCATAAGCAGCGGTAAACATTCCTTTTACTGCCGCAGAAATGTTGTTGACAGCCGTCCTTAAACTGTTGACCGCAGACTTAATTGCGTCAAATGCTGCCTGACCAGCCCCTGATAGTGAACCCATCAAATCTCTAATGCCATCACACACGGTTGGAACTTCAGACGGTTGCGCAGGCGCATCCCCACCCTCGCCAGGGGGCAAAGGCGTAGCAGCCATCGCTTGTTTAATTGTAGCATGCGATTCTGATGCTGAAATAACGTTTGGCAGCTGGTCTACAACCAGTTCCGTTTGTGCTGCAACCAAAGAAGCAGTACTGGCTGCTCCAGAACCAACTGTATCGAGGTTAAGAGCCGCAATTTCAGCACGGAGTTCGTTTGCAGTCGCTGTTGCTTCTTCAACGCCATAATCGGCGCCTATCTTTGCCAACTCGCCAATATCTTTGTCAAATCCACCAAAGTCCATTCCTCCCATGTTGCTCATATCAGTAACAAGAGCATTAGCATCGCCAACCAGAGGATTTGCAAACGCGGGAGCTCCCGACTGTAGAAATTCAAATGCTGCTTTTTGTTCTGGTCTTAATGATAACATATATTACCCCTCCACCTTTGATCCAGCTCTCCACTGACGACAACTCCAGTACGCAGCAGACGTCTTATCAGTCTGTTCAGCAGCCTCTTCGATCAGCTCAGCGCTTTCTTCGACACAGTTAGGCACCTTCTTGCCACCTTTACCTTTCTTCATACCGACCTGTTTATAACCGTCCCAGCACGGGTCTTCTTTGTTTTTCTCAATGAGTGTTTCTGCCAGCTTCATAATGGTGCTCCATCTTTGTGTTAGTGTATTTATCAATGATGAAACAGAAAGGGATGCCGAAGCACCCCTTGTTTGTTAGCCGGTCATTACTCGACTGACTGCTGTCATCACTGCAGCAATCCTGCCGACGTCTCGTAGTTGCTCAACGGTCCAATCGTGCTTGTGCAGCGTGTCGTAGTGAGCTTTTATACAAAACTCAAGTTTCGTCTTTAGGGTAAAAACAATCACTTACCTGCAAAACTTTGATCGGTGATGTCAAAGAACTCACCTTTTTGGCCAGGCTTGACGCCAGTAACCACAAACTTCTCAATTTTATCACCAACGGTTTTCATAATTTTCTTCAAATGTAAGGTAAAACCAAACGTGAATGCGAAATTGCATCCGACCTGTATAATTTATGATAAATCCAAACTAAAATCAACAGAAAATCGATCGCGAAAACTATCTCTACGAATATCACTGCTAGCATCATAAATAATGCGTACAAAAGGAGTGATTGTATGGAACAACTGTTTACTTTCGTTGGATCATTATTCTCGATGATCCCTTTTAGTGCAGCAACGTGGTTCGTGTTGCTGAATACGGCTTTCTTTGTTTGGCTGTTTGCTAAGGCGGATCAACGAAGTGATAACCCTGTACATTGGGAGCATTTAGTGATTGACTCACAGAACAACCGCGCATCACCGTATAAAGTTGGATACCTGATTGGTGTGATTGTTTCCACTTGGATTGTGATCAAAATCTCTGATGCGGGAAATCTATCATTAGATATATTTGGCGCATATTTGGCTTACCTTGTTACTGGCGCTGGTGTAAACTCATACACCAAAGCGAAGCAATATGGCAGCTCACCGGGACCAACCCACACTCGTCCGGATGTGGATTATCTTCAGCAGCAAGAACACCCTGTCGATCAACCACCACGATAAAAAAAAGGGCCTCACGGCCCTTTTTATTTCAGCATTGGGATGAACTGATCGATCCCGTCCATAATCTTCTTCAACTCGTACTTGCCACAAAACCGCATCAAGTGGAACATTGAGAACTTCCGCTCCCTCGTCATCGCTTCATCGACAGTCGACAAAATCGCAATCTTGATATCCTTTGGTTGCTTCTCCAGGTCAATCAGCTTCTGGTTTTCCTTGAACATATCCTCGACAATGATCGTCTGACCTTTCTCGTCCGTCCAGGTTTCCTTGAATAACTGAACGCGCTCAAAAGGATCGTTATACGCCTTTTCGATCCGTGCTGTTCTCAATCGCGGATAAGCACTCTGAATGTTATCGGTCGGATCACCACGGAGGCATTTCTGGAACACATAGTACAGTGGGTCTTGATTGAAATCGTCGAGCATAGACTCTTTGTCTGTTGCTGGAGAGATCACACGGACGCCGTCGTATCGCTTCAGCTGGAGCAGATCAGTGTCAGCGCTGATAATAATCGTTTCATCACCCTCGTTGATTTGGCAGAACCCAGCAATGCAATCGTCAGCCTCTAACGTATCTCCAGCGAGTGTGATGATTCCTGTGTGTTCGGTAATCAGTTGTTCAAACTCACGGAGGTGAGCGATGAACTTCTCAAACTTGATCGCTTGAGCAGGTGACATATCCTTTCTGCGGTTGCCTTTATATGGTTTGGTAGCAGGATGGCAGTCATCGCTCGCGGTATATTCTTTCCGCCAAGAAGAGCGGTCAAAAGCCATCACAACGCCTTTCTTCGGCTTGAACTGTTTGTAGTATTTGTTCAGCGTCATCAGACCGGAGTGCGATGCCATACCAGCAAGAGTGATGTCATCTTCACCGTTCCGAGCAACAAAGAAGGTCCGAAACAGCATGTTCGAAATATCATAGACCAACCAATCGCACGACAGTGTTGGCAGCTTTGGTTTCAGTTTTGTAGCCATTATCCCCACGCCCTCTCATATTGCTCCATAATCTGTTCTCGCTGCCACAGTGTGGCATACTTGTTGATCAAGAACAGAAATACTTGCTTCTCTTCGTCCGTCAGATACTGCTTCATCACCGTTAGCTGATGCGTTGCTTCTTCGACAACAGCTTGATGTCTTTGTTCTTGTGTTAGTTCGATGGCCATATCAGTATCCCTCTACAACATCACGAACGGTACCACGAGGATCGTTTTCGATTGCGTCTGCTTCAAGCTGTTCGATCAGGTGGAGGTTGACCAGAGCAAGCCACCGCTGAACAGCAGCCTCGTCGGTCGGTCCTTTGATGTTCAGCTTCTCAATGTAATCAATGAACGCATCATTCCAGTCCATAGCAACCTTGACGCCCTTGACCTCATCGTACCCATCGCTGTTGATTTGGACCCACGGGATTGTGTCGTCTCGTTTAGCAGCAAGCTCTTTTGCTTTATAATCAGCAACTTGTTGCTCAAGGTTAGCGACCTTGTGACGCTCATCCGCTAGTGCTTCACCCATACGCTGAAGCACATCCAGTAGTTCTTGAACTCGTTTTTTGTTGAATAGGTCCATATTAGCTCCTTGGAAGAACGAACACATTGATTCCATTGACTTCAATGTTCATCATTCCTCTCGTAGACAGCAAGAAGTCGCCGTCTGGGTTTTGTTTGAATAGAGGCGCGATCACCTTGATTGGATAGCGGTGGAAGAAGTCAACAACCTTGTGTCCGTTCTCGAGCAGAACGGTATCACCGAAAGTGTAGTTCAGTGCATCGCTGTTTGTGTCCTTGATTTCGAGGAATACGCCATCTTTGTTACCAACGAATGCAACTTCATCAGCTGCCATAGCGGATTGGCCCTTCGTCAGCATCTGTACAGCATCTGGTGTCATCTTGACACGGTGGGTGATCGCGTCATTCAATGCCTTTGGTGCTTGAATAGTCTTTGGGTTGGCGCAGCGGTAGTCAATCTTGATTCCCTTGCCTTTTAGCGTCAGCGAACGGACGAAAGAAGGTTCGTCTTTGCTTGTATCATCGATCGTAGCTTCAATCGCAAAGTCTTTCGCGGCTTTGGCGATCTCATAACGAGAAGAGAACACACCAATCCTGTTCAAACCAATCGCACCAAATGGCAGGTCAGGGACATCTTCCGTTTGGAACATTACAACAGTCTTATCCTCATCGATCGCACGGACCTTGTCGGTCTCAATGATGATGTTGTCAATCCCAGCAGTCTTTGCCACACCAACGACGGTCTCAATGTAGTCAAGTATCTGCTTTGTTAGCTTTGTATTCGTCATTTCACTCCTTACAGATATAAGTGGTCATAGTATACTAGAATTTTAGCAGTTCGTCAACGATCGTCGGAGGCTGCTCAGGCTGCCACTCAACCACGGTGATTCCAGTACCGCTTTGGATCCATTCTGCAACAATATGTCTGTGGCAGAAATCGTCCGCGCGCTCATAACAGAGCAGTATTGACCCGTCTTGTAAATCATCAGCAACTCGTTGAGGGGTCAAGTTCCGCTCGTTGATGATCAGCTTAAGGTACGCTTTCGTGTAGTCTGCCTCTGTCCAACCACCATACTTGATCCCGTTGATGATTTCCCACGAAGGAGCGAGATACAGATACCACCTACCGTGGAAGTAGTGAGGCGCTTTCGCGCTGATCGACACGGCAAGAGGGTCACGACCCTTCTTCGAGTAGTTGCTGGTGTAGAACCGTTTCATTAGAAAACAAGAAGGCTATCAACGAGCATTGACTGCTTTGTCGGAACAGGTTTATCAATCGCTTTCAAAATGTTATCCAGCGGCTTGTCGATAAGTCGTTGAATGTGAGCATCATAGTCAACCGCAAAGTCGTTGATGAACCATTCAGGGACAACCTCAATGTCGGTCGGTAGAGCAATGCTCTTGAACTTACCGCGTGTCTGCTTGAGGTAGAACACCTTGATTTTCATCCCTGATGTGATCGCCATACTTGTTTTATCGTTGTAGTGAGCGAGCATTTCGTTGTAGTGAATCGCAGCAGCAATATGACCAGGCAGCCGCGCGTCATCACCGTTTCGTTCATACTCTTTCGTGTAATCTTCGACACCGTTCACGCCTTTTGGCAAACCAATGTCGAGAATGTTGGCAGCACCTCGGAGTTCATCCTTGTAGTCAACGATTGCTTGACAGACCTCATTCCAGTCTTCACCCTTCAACAGCCGCTCAATAAATTGTTCAATGCGGTCTGAAACAGCACGAGGGATCGTCGTCTTCTTGATCGACAGACCCATCACCTTCATCTTGTCAACGGACTTGCCTTCAACATCGCATAGGTGAAGGATGTACAGCTTCTTACCAACGAAGATCCCGCGGTCGCTAACAATTTCTCGACCGCACTTGATGATGTCGTCAAACCCTTGTGTACACAGGAATGTCTCTCGCATAAATTTTGGGTATGACTTGTTGACGATTTCGGCAACATTATCTGCGATCGCAATCGCGTCTTCCTTGTTCGTTGCTCCAGTAGCAAAGTAGCACGAGTCTGTGTCACCATATACGACGCTAGGCGACTGAAATGACCCATTGAACTTTGGTCCGTACAACGCAACCGATGCCGGATGGCCAGCTTCCTCTGCGTCCTTGACCGTCTCGTACGTTGGGATGTCAAAGTTGTAATTCCCGTCAAGAATCTCGCCAACTTTGCGGCACTGGTGGCGAAGAACCATACGGCTTGTACCCGTGGTGCTTTCGCCCATCCGCAGGTCATAGAAACGGAAGTATTGGTTTGTCAGAGCACCGTACAGTGAGTTCAGTTTGATCTTGAACACATACTGGAGGCGATCGTAGTACCCTTCCATGTCCTTATCACCATTACCACCAGCCTCTTTCTTCATCGCTTGATACTTCTTCCGTTGAGCATACCAATCAGCGAGAATAGAAGGGATGATTCCTTGTTTAGACTGGTCAAACACGGTTCCATAACCAGAAACAACCCATTTGCGCTCAGACAACCAGGAACGGAACTCAGCGCCTGTCATCGTGTGTTCTTCACCGTCTTCCAGACGAAGCGTCAGCTGCTTGATTGTATCGCCAGCAGCAATCGCTTCAGCGTCTTGAACATCATTGGTAAATTGACCGCGTAGCGTTTCAGGTGAGATGTTGATTGAGCGGATTGCGGACGGATACAGCGAGTTGATGTCAATCGACCCGATCCATTCATGCATTCCCTTCTGTGGCAGCAACACCAGAGCGCCTTCAATCGCTCGGTCAATCTCGGGCTCGGTCACATTCTTAACGACGCGCTTCAGCTCGTGGTGGCAGTAGTTGACGATAGCAAGCTCAGCAAGCTTCAATGTGCCAAGCACATGCTCAAATAGGCCGCACGACATGTGGTACATCTGGTTTGCGAGTTCAACATAGCCGAGCTTCTGCTCGAAACCGTTGAGGATCTCGCAGTCACGAATGTTGTATCTCGTGAACTTGGCAAACGAGTATATGCGGGTTTCGGTATCAGCTATGTAGAACTCTTCCAAAAGCTCTTCATCGGATAGGTTGGCAATGTCGTCGTTAGTCATAAATAATATCACACACAGAGAGATTTAGGAGAAGTACTATGAACCAGTATATCAAACAAATACAAGAACTTTCTCACCCAAACAAATATACAAAATGGTATTGTAATATTATACAGCAAGCTATTATGAGAAGTCAAGCCGTTAATGGGCAATCACATCACATACTGCCACAGTCATTCGGCCTCGGTGGATACAGCGATCCCGATAACATAGTGCGATTAACATTTCGTGAGCATTATATCGTTCATTTACTGTTGCCGAAAATGGTCAGACGCAAAAGCCATCGGGCTAAAATGTGGAACGCAATAGTGGCTATGTGTGTTGGACTAATACGTAACAGCACAACTCCTTCCAACATATACGCGTCCAGACGATTTGCGGATATACGGCAGCGGTTGGTTGATAGTGGTGTGTTCTCTACCGGCAAAGATACACTATGGGTCAACAATGGAGCTAAGTCAAGACGTATATCAGAAACAGAACTATCACAATACATAGCAGACGGTTGGAGTGTTGGTCGCCATACGTTTACCCGCAAAAAACACATATGTGTAAACAAAGACGGCGTCACCAAAAACATCGACCCTGACCTCAAAAACAAATACTTATTGGATGGGTGGGTGTTGGGTCAAGCGCCAACATCAAAAGTATGTGTTACTAATGGTATAAAGAATATTTACGTTGACCCTGTTAACATACCAGATGGATACGTTATTGGTTCGTGTCAAAAAACACAAATGGGTAGAACCTGGATAACAAACGGCACAACAGATGTATATCTCAACCCAGGTGAGATAGTACCAGATGGGTGGCATCCGGGGCGATCCAATAGAGCACTTACGCAAAATAAATCCAGGAACGCTGGTAAAATCAGGATAAACGACGGTACCACCCAAAAATACCATCCCGAAAAGGACCCCATACCAAGCGGTTGGGTGAGAGGTGGGCTCTCACCCAAGAAGAAATGGACCTGGGGTAATAAATCAGCGTGATGGAACTTTCAATCCACGCTTTTCTATTTCTCGTCTCAACTTTTCCCGTCTAACAGCAGCTACTGCGAGCTTATCGTTGGGGTCGGGTACCTTATCGGGGTCTGGCTTCCAAGCGCCGGTGTACAGATCTGCAAGGTTCCCTTCATACTCGAGTTTGGGCAAGTTCAGCCCAACTTCTTGTTCGATTGCAGCCAGCTTGTACGATGCTCGCTCACCTGGCTCATACTTCTTGTACAGAGCCATATAGTCAGCAAGCATACGGCCGGATGTGATCAACTTGATTTGTGGACCGTACTGTGTCTCAATCTCCTCAAACCGAGCAATCTCAGCACCAGGGAACGACAGATGACGTAACGACTTGTCACCAAGAACCTTTTCAAACCGCTTTGCGATGTACGGGAAGTCGAAGGTCTCACTGTTCCAACCGCACAGCAAATCACTGTCTTGAATCTCGTGAATGATGCGAATCAACAGATCCTTTTCGGTAGCACAGAGGATGTAGTCAGTCTTGAATGTTTTTGGTACTTCAAGGATGTCATTACACGCAGCAGCAAGCAGCTGAGGTGTCCAGTCGATCCCGTCGTTCTTTGGTGGGACGGCAATGACGACCATTCTATTCTGGTGTGTATGATACAGAGCGATGGCGTTGATCGGTGCATACGGATTGCGTGTTGAGCTGAACCCGACATCTGGGTCGTAATCAACCTCAATATCAAGGAATGTGACGTTCAGCTTTGGAGCAGGGACGCCGTAGTAATGGTTTGACAACACACGGATCTCAGGGCCGATGTCACTCTCCCACAACCGAACACCTTCCTCTTGGAACTGTTTACGCTTGCCATAATGCTCGCGGCCAGTCTTGCTCTCAAACTTGCTGACCTTCGTATCATAGATTGTTGTGTACTTCCCTTTAGGGTCGTCGTAATAGAAGTAGTACGGAGCATCGTAGATCTGCTCAACGCGCGTACCGTCTTCATCCCGCTCCCACACAATCACCGCATCCCTGCGACGATCAGCAAAAGCGGAAATGTATTTTCGTTGTTCCATAGAATGTGCCTGTGAATTCACCTTTTTCGATTATACACCACTCGGAGTTAGCAGTCAACAAAAAACCCGCCGAAGCGGGTTTGATGTGTGAGGGTCAGTGTGTTAGACTGATGGCGCGTTGAGAACATACATCACCATATTTCCTGTTGGTGATAGTGCGTCGTAGCCGTACATCAGTATTGTTTCTTGGTCGTAGATTTCACGATCTGGCGACATTGTTGTCTGGAATGCTCTTGAAGTTCCGTTGAACAGTGTCAGGTTGGTGCTACCGGTTGCTGCTGTTGGGACAATTGTGTTGTCATCAAAGTACCGATATACACGGAACTGTCGTCCGAGAGTAGTTGGAATTGTCGTACTCTCTGCTGTCGCACCCTCAACGAGAATGTAATCAGGGCCTAGCCAAGTTGCCCATACAGCAGACATATTAGTAGGCGATGGGGTTGGTGTAGCAGCTTTGATGTCTGTTGTAGACCAAGATGTGCCATTGAATGTTCTGTACCGGTCCAAACCGACAAACACAATACCCGTTGTTTCAGATGTAGACAAATACGGTGCGGAAGCTGAAATTCCAGTGTGTATCCACGAAGTTGTGTATGTTGGAGCTGTTGTCGGTGAACCAAACACTGCCTTGACGACCTTGAACCCAGCGTGTTGTTGAGTGGTGTTGAGTAGTATGCTGTTCTGCCCCGAAGCCCCTAACTGATAAACAATGGATACATATCTACTGTTCGATGGCGTAACAGACGGTCTACTGTCAGTAATAGTGTGAATCGCTCGACCTCTGTAAGCATCGTTGCCCATGTTTACTAGGCTGGCTGTTGTTCGTGTAATCTGGTTAGTACCTGTGTTATACACAATTGTGTATGTTTCTGTTTGACCAGCATCTGACCAAGCTGTCAGAGGACCACTCAGCATCACTACGTTGTCAAACACTTTCTTCACATCCAGGTTCTTTCCAATGTAAGTTTCAATGTTAGACTGTGAGTGCATCCCCCAGTCAAGTGTGTTGGCTGATTTTGCTGTAACCACGTTGGTTACAGGATCAATAGTAAACACTCTTGCAACAGCACCACCATCGCTTCGCAGCACTACTAGAAAATCTGTTGCGTTGATAGAAACACCGTAAGTTTGAAGGAACGACCAGTTGTTTGACCTCGGCGCAAGTCCTTGGAGCACTTCTGTGCGCAGAGTTGTAACAGATGGTGTTGCGCTCTTGATGTTATTGATCTGAACAACCTGGCAGATGATCAGGTTCGGAGCTGTTTGGTGATAGAGGATGACAAACTTGTCACCAGACAGTCTAAACATTTTTCGTGTTCTCGGGTTTGATAATGTCCCACCATTGTTCGGGATTGGTAATACTACTTCTGCCATTTATGTTACTCCTTATTGGACTTCAATCATTGTTTCAGCAGTCGTTGCTACTGTTACTGAACTATTCCCTGACCAAGCATCCCAGTTAGGTGCTGGATCTACTTCAGTTGCTTCAATCACAGCAGATGTTGACATCTGTGTTGTTGTGATATAGCTGTTGCCTGACCAAGCATCCCAGTTAGGTGCTGGATCTACTTCGGTTGCTTGAATCATAGCGCTTGTGCTTGTCGATAGCGTAGTTGCAAACCCGGTTCCAGCCCAGTTAGCCCAGCTGTCCCACTGCGGATCGGCTGATGTTGTGTCGTTGATATCTACAAGAACGCTAACGCCGTTGAACATCAGAACAGCAAAGCTCTCCAGCCCTTCAACAAGAGCATCCTCTGCGATGTCTAACACAATGCTATCCGTTCCATCTTGACCAACGACAAACTGTCCGCTCAGCGAGCTGATATTGGTGAAATCTTCAACAGCTATCCCGCTGCCAACAATCGTGTACGGAAGTGATTGCAGATATTGGACGCCTGTTGTAGCAAGATCAATCGTCACTTGCATTCCTTCGTCTACCTGCTGAGGTGTGGCTGTTAGGCTGTATGTCGCGTTTGGAGCAACAACTGAAAATCTAAACATTGTTTTGACGCCAAGTTCTGGATCCTGTATTTATGCAACCAAACAAAAAACCCGCCAAGCGGGTTTGATGTATGCGTGACAGCAGCGTTTACTCTTCGCCAGATCCGGAACCGTCATCCTCGTCGTCTTCCAGAGGATCGTTGGCAGCACCAGACAGCTTACCGTTGACGAGCTTTTCGTACAGTTCTTGGAAGTGGTTCATCTCGTCAACAACATCGGTGTAGTTGTGCTTGTACATTGTAGTAGCCAGTTTGCGAATGATTTTCTTATCCACTCCATACATCGATGACAGTTCAGCGTATTGTTCTTTGATACTTTCACGCCGATCGTCGATCATTTGCATTTCGTGAGTGATAGCTGCCAGGGACGACTTGAACTTTTTGCGCTCAACAGGATCGTTGAGAATGCTGCCACCCTTTTCTGCTTCTTTTTGTTGCTTCTTAGCCATTGTTTCTCCTTATGAAGTGTTTGAACAATGAATGCACTATACCCATTGTCAACAAATTTGTCAACTACGTTTTAGCGGTAAAAATAATGCCCGCCTATTCGAACAGTAAACCTGTCAGCAGTCGCCCATCTTGGTCTAACAGTGGAGTTGTGGAAATATAGTGCACCGCGCGTAACATCGGGCTTCTTGCCGGCCAGCGCCCTGTTGGCGATTTGAACGCTTTGGTTCCACACCTCACTTCTGGTGTTGACTGTTCTGTTGACACCATCACACGCCCACGAAAACTGACAGGCCCGAGAATTGGGTCTGACGCCCTGAAATACGACCCCACACACCGTGTTTGGAAAACGTGGGTGGCGAACCCGGTTGATCACGACATTTGCGACTGCCTTCATTCCTATATGTCCTTCACCCCTCGCCTCGAAATATATGTTGCGCGCAAGGCAATCGACATCACTCATCCGATTGATTGTTCGGCCAACATCAATGGCGGGCGGTTGGACCTCTGGCGCTCGGTCTCGTCCCTCAGCAGTGTCTGGTTGCCTACTGGTGGTGACATCGGGGTTTGGTGTGGTTGAGTGTGCAATGATGGGTTCTGCAGCGTGGGCGGATTGATTAATGCCAAACCCAACACTGATGGCGGCAACGATAGAGATTATCAAAGCAAATGCTTTTAGAGCTCTCCAAGCTCTTGTTGAAATAACGATTGTAGACATAGTATATATCTCCTTTGTATGGTAGAACACCCTGGCAAGGCACCATTGCCTGACCAGATTTCACACTTCAAAAGTGCTTATAAACCAGTGCTTTGTGAACTAAATTTAAGAACTAAGCAGCGGCTTGAACCACATTGTGTCCTAATCATAAATACCCCGGAATGGATTATTACGAAAGGAAGTTAGGTTATGTATGTTTATGAACTAGTCAACCCGTTAACACAATCGGTGTTTTATGTGGGGAAGGGATCTGGTAACCGTTACCTCCACCACGAAAAGGAAGCTTTATTATCACCCACCTTGTGGACAAATGTCCACAAGTGCCAAACCATTTTGTCTATATTAGCGTCTGGGTCATCTATTATTTATAATATTCATGAATGTGCAGACGAGGAAGTTGCGTATAATACTGAACGAGATCTTATCAAGCGTTACGGCCGGTTGTGTGACGGAACAGGATGTCTCACCAATCTACTACCTGGAGGTAACGGAGGAAAGCCGTTGCCTGTGTATGTGTTCCGCCGCGATAACGGCTTACTAGTTGGTAAATATGAATCTCGGCGCGAAGCGTCCTCATCTCTTGGTGTATCGCCATCATCAATTAGCGAATCAATAAACGGAAACAGTAAAGGGTCTAGGTTGTATATATTTTCTGAATCGCCAAATCCTCCAAATAGCAACATTAAAGACAGCATTGCTGTTTACAAGTTACCAACTAAAGAGTTGGTTGGAGTATTTGTGTCCACGTATGAAGCCGCTGGTGCCATTGGCGTGAGCCAAACAATGGTACACAACTGCTTAAATGGAACTCAGGAGCGCATTTACGGTAAGTATGTGGTAATCCCCAGCTCATTACCAGTGCCACAATATGAGATAATTCGTGCCATACATATCAACACTGGCGAAATTGTGGATTATGCTAGTTTGCATGATGCGGTCACCGCCACAAACATAGACAGAAGTAGTATAATTAGATCAATCAAGAGTGATGGATGCAGCCGCGCAGGTAAGTTTCATTGGTTTAAAGCAAATCTTTAAACCACACAGTATAATTACCTTGAAATTGCTTAGGATCATATATATAAGGTACCTGTGCCGCCACTTGAATTCTTGCTTGAAATAAATCACCAACATGCACAGTGCTTGATATATTTATAAAATGTGGATCACTCGGGAATACAATAAGTGTTCCTCGCGAAGGGCAAAAGCCAAACTTGTGTTGAGGGAATTCTAGCTTCCCACCATAAACCTCAAACTCTCGTTCGAGGTTATCTTGTTCTTGATAATCACACAAGAACAAAACTGCTGTTAGGTCACGTTGTTTAGTCCGCAACCATTTTCCTCGGAGGAAATTGCTATTTTCTGCGTGTGCTTCATTGCGGCTGCCTTCTGGAAACCACTCAAAACTAACACGCTCCATTCCCTTATACTGAATTCCGTAATACTGTTCCAGTTTAGGGATAAGCAGGAGGAAACGTTCATAGATGATTTGTTCTGCTTCTTCGTGTGTCTTGACGGTTAGCACAGGGTTGTCGTCTTTATCAACATCAGGAGCATAGAAGTTGAGAATATCAACAATGTCTTCACACATTTGTGGCGAGACAAAGTCCTCAACAACATAAAACGGGCTCTTTGGTTGATCAGCCATTACTATCTCCTTATCGGTATTGTATCTTCTGCACAGCCTCTGTCTGGATGTACATCATAATTTCAGACAGAGTGACATTACTTTCTCGTAGAACTTTGATAGCTTCCTTGATTTTTTCCCGATTGTCAACTGGTGGAAGTTCACCAGATTGATCACCTTGTGGTTGATCTTTTGTCACGTCAATGACGAAATGACCAGCTTTCAGAATGTTTTGACCAATCAGAACCTCGTGTTCCATATTGCTACGATCATTCAAGTTAAACTCAACGGGTCCGATGTGGACGCCATCTATCTCGACTTCAAGTTTGATTACAGGCCGCTGCTGTCCACCGCCGTCAGCAGAGTGAACTTCTTGGTGACTCTCTACCTCCATCGTTACGATGTTGTCAGACAGCGATGGAGCGTGGAAGGAAACGGAAGAGCCGTTGACGGAAATTTTCTCTGCGTGAAGCGAGCTTGTTGTTGCGCCAGTATCTACTTTGCCGACGACTTCTTTGTTCAGCGAAGTAAACCGTACAGTAGCCTCGTTTCCGAGCGTGTGTTGTTGATCCATAACGTATTCCTCATCAGAGTGTGAGGAGTATTTATGGTTGTGTTTTACAGGTTAGTAAAACGACCAACCGGAACCGCTTCGAAGCACAACAGTCCCGCCCACAGACATTGTAAACACCATCCCTGCGGGCCCGCCAGCATTAACTCCTCTGACGACTATTTTGTTAACACCAGGCAGGAGAGTTACGTTGAACGAAGTCGCCGGCGTCCAGCTGGGGATTGTTCCAACAGAAACGTCATTAACAAACAACTCGCCGCTGTTATCAATACCACAGAAAACTACACCCGTTTGTGTCGTCTGAGTATTGTTTGTGTATAGTGCTTGCATAAACACGTTAACACCAGCTGGAGCATCAACGGCTGCCGATGGCGTGTTCCATATCCATTGTGCTGACGCGTCAGGCCAATTTCCAATCAAATTACCACCGGTCCAAGGAGCTGTTTGGTTAACTAGCCCTAGTATCGGAGTTGGAGTGTTTGGTGTTGTCAACGATTGAACAGCAGTCCCGCGAAGATTGCTCATTGCAATCGTGCCTGTCATTCTATTAGCCAAAGCACGGACAAACCCTTGACCGATGTTCCGTTGGGTGTTTGCTGCTGCCCCTAGTTCCACATTAACCTGAGAGATAGATATTTGACCGGATGTTGGTAATGGCATTATTTCACCTGTTGGCGTAGATCATCTACTTGTTGTTTTAGCTCTTTGATTGCTTCTATCAATAACGGTACGAGTTTTTCGTAGCAGACGGTCATATAATGCTCGCCTGAAGCACTCGTCTCTGTACCATCCGGCAACTGCTTGATATCAAACGGAGCAGGAGCAATCGCTTCAGGCAATACAGCCTGTACCTGCTGAGCAATGACACCAACCTGTTGTTTACTGTTTGTGTAGCCGTACTTAGCAGCAACATCGTTGTTTGTGTATAACACACCACTTAAAGACATAACTTTGTCTAGTGGATCTGGGATTGTTCCAGAAACATTTTTGAGACGTAAATCTGAAAAATATGCTGTGATGTTGTTTGTGGCTCTAATTTCACCAGCTGTGCCTGAAGCAGCAGTGCCAACACCAAGAGAAGCTAGTTGTGTGTTGGTGTTTACTGCAACCGCGTCTGTAATTCCATAACCAAACAATGTTGTAGGGTTGGTCCCACCAGTAACACGTCCTTTTGCATCAACAGTAACACTGCGGTATGTGCCAGCAGTGACACCGGTGTTTGCTAGAGTCAGTGCTGTAGAACCAGCAGCTGATGTTGCATCGCCTGTAAATGCTGGCATTCTTCCTACAGCAACTGTACCAGATGTGATTTTTGATGCGTCGAAGTTGGCAACAGCAGTAGCAGGAATTGTGGTGCCAGCGTGCCAAATCGCGTTTCCTCTGTACGACAGCTCTGACGCATTAACGTAGAATAATTCAGTTGTGACACCGCTTAGTACGGAATCAATCTCAAACCCTTCATTGCCGTTGTCCATCAATGTTAACACGAGGTTTGATAGAGCACGCGTTCCAGAATTACCGTCGCCAGACGACACAAATTTTAATGTAGCACCGTCAGTGTTTGCTGACCATGTAATTCCTAAGTTGTTGCCGAAGCTTAAATCACCTGTCATCACGTCACCTGCTTTTGCAACCTTTGTGTCAGCATACGCTTTTGTGGCAGCGTGTGTTCCGAGTGTTGGCTCTGCAACAGTGACAGGTGACGTAAAGTTCCACACACCACTAATGGTTTCATTTGCGTTGATTCTTGCAAGAACACCACTACCCGTAATTTGTGACTGAGAAATCGACAGAGCTCCTTGGTGTTGTGTAACGCTGGCTTGGCTAATTTGAGAAGCGTTGACATCGCTATTAGCATCCAGTGTAGCCACTCCGTTTGGCGACCCGAGTAACGACATACCAACTAATGCCGTAGATTGCTGCCGTACCTGAGCCATAATGTCAAACGGCAGCTGAGCAATCTGTTGCTGAATTGCCTCGATTTCATGCTTTGCAAATGCAAAGTTATTACGGACAGATTGAGTTGTTGGTGTTCCCTGGATGGGAATTTGAGGATTGATTTGGCTAGGCATTCACAAGTCTCCAGACAGAGGATACGTATGAATACTATTTATCTAACGGGAGGCCTGTCGGGCGAGCCAACAGCTTGACATCAACCTTTTTACCTGTGCGTTGTCAACGTTCTCGGCATAAAAAGCTAGCGTGCCCGTCTTGGGGTAAACAACCTTGTAATAAGCAGCAGGGACAGGCACCTTTGCTGAACCTATTGTTTTTGGGTTTGCGTCATAGACCGCACCTGTTACAACAATCGTGTCGGAACGTGACCTGCGGACTATTGTAGCTGTGTTCTTCGACCCACGCGCAGCATATGACTATGAGCAAAACCTTATTGCCGAAATGTGGGGGCGACCCTCTATTGTTAAACGGGTCCGTTCACACCAACGATACACGTCGTTTTATGAACGGTTTAGAAGGGAAGAAGCTGACAGAAGCACATAAACGGGCTATATCCGCATCACATTGTGGTAAGGAAGGACGAGCACACACTGAAGAAACCAAACACTTGTTGTCAGCCTAACGAAAAGGCCGAGCGTCTACACGAGTGGGGTTTACGCATACCACTGAAACTAAACAGCGACTAGCAGAGGCTGGAAAACAACACGGTGAGAGATTAGCTAATATGTCCCGCGCTAGCAGCAAGCGGTTTGTTGTTGTGAACCCAGCTGGTGAAGAATATGTTATACAAAACCTGAACGCGTTTTGTCGAGAGCATAATCTAACCAACACCAATGTGACGAATGTAGCTAAAGGAAAATACAAACACCACAAGGGGTGGACCTGTCGTTATTTCAATCGTGAATAATATTCGTGAACATCTTTGAGAAGGGGTTCAATCCAGTTCTCCACCTTGTCTTTGAATACTAAAGGAACAATACCTTTTTCGCTACTCATAATAATGACGAGGTCATCGATTTGGACATCGTACATTTCTTGAAAAGCGAGCGCATAGAACGTTGTTTGCTTCCAATACGATTCAATCATTGAAGCAGTTTTATCACCGTTCGACGTCTTGAAATCAATCACAGCAAGTTTGCCGTTATATTCACCAATGCAATCAACCCGGCCAGCAATCTTCAGGTCATCGCTGTACAGAGCGACCTCTTGTGCGTAAATGTTATCAATCTTGTTTAGCTTCAGACGAACTTGATTGAACTCGCGGACGTGTTCAGGCGCAAACCCTTTTGTCGGTGTCTCAGCGTTATTGAGATAGTTCTCAATCATTGAGTGGACGGCAGTTCCTCTGTCAGCGCACCGCTTCGTTTCCTTATCAGCTTTGTCAGCACCGAGCATATTCCGCCACTCGACTAAGTGAGGCTTCTCCTTAGCACCAAGCATTGTTGTGATTGATGGGTATTTCTCGCCTGTAGTAGGGGAGACGTAAAAACGGCCATTTGGGCCGTTTATTACTTGAACCTCAACTGGTTCTATGATGTTTAGGTGTGTAAACGCCATTATATTCCCGGTTGGCCAGTTCCAGAAGTCACACCCGGCGCTTGAGCTTGGTGAGGCTCTGTTGACCGGTTAGATTGTTGTCGTCTCCGTTCACTTTCCGCTTGTTTTTGTTTTTGGGCAAGCATTTGTTGCAGCTGGGCTATTTGTCGCTGAAGAGGAGCAGTTGCTTGATTCAACCTCGTTTGGACTTGAGTAATCTTTGCTTGCAGTGCAGCAACATCTCCAGCTGCATCTTCGTTGACGATTGTTAAATATTCACGAAACGAAATCATTATCTTCTCCCCATCAGTTTACGAGCAAGGTCACCAGCTGCAACTCGTGTTGGCGCTCTGCGAATCTCTTCATTTTCCTCACCACCAGGCATTCCAACAGTCCCTCTCCTGGGCGGCAACCCCATTTCTGGGCCGTCGTCAGCAATCGCATCTGTCATACCGCTACTGCCCATTTGAGATTTCCAACGTGCAAGCTGAGCAAGACGTTTTGCTTCCTTTTCCTGTGCTTTTTGTTTCTTCTCGTATTCTTCCATGTCAAGGAACTGTTCCTCTTGTTTGATTTTTGCGAGCGCTTGTTTAGCACCGAGTTCCTGCTCACGTGCTTTTGCGTCAGCAATACGAGCTTCTGCGTCTGCTTGACGAGCAGCAGCATCCGCCTTCATCATGTCAATCACTTGACTGAGCAGCCCCTTGACTTCTGACTCTTCACCAGCACCATCATCTTCTAGGTCAGCAAGAGGATCACCCTCTCCGCCTTCACCCTCCAGACCTTCAAGGCCATCGCCCTCAGCACCAGGCTCGCCCTGTTCATCACCGAACTGTTGTCTTGGAACTTCCTCGTCTTCTTCGATTTCAGGCCACACAACATCAACAATGTCAAAGTTGTCCTTCAACTTGAACAGCACTTCAGCAATCTCAATCTTTGAGTTTTCGTCTTCTTCCATGTCTGCCATCACAGCCTGGAGAGCTTTTTCGAACTCTCCAGCCTGCTCAGCACGGATCGTCACGCGAACAACTTGGTTGTTTTCGTCTTCAATCCCGAAAGTAACGGTGTCGCGGACGTCAGCTTTCTCTTTGTTTTCCAACGCTTTCAGCTTGGAGATTACAGAACTCTGGTCAAACTCGCCCTCACCGCCCTCAGCAATCACACCCTCGCGAACAGCAGCCTTGCGGTTAAAACTACCAATGACTTTGCCGTCTTTATCGTATGCAACGATGTGATCAACAGCACCGCCACCGTGTTGGTCACGCCAGAACTTCACCGCGCCAGCAGCAGTCATGTCATATGCTGTTTTTTGACCGCCGGACATCTTTTCTTGAATGCTTTCGTGCTGTGTTAATTCCATGTGCTTGTTGAGAAAATACTTAAAACTTGGGGTAGATGACTTTGCTAGTTTGGAGTAGCGTTTGGCTGCTTCGTAATCTTTTGCCTTTGCTGCTTCCTTTTGCTTGATCCTGTATTGATTGGCTTGCTTGAGGGCTTGTTGCCATTCAGGATCATTTTCTACTGCCAGTATTGCGTTATACTTGCGATCGAGTTCGTCGTATGTTGCTGTTGCGTTTATGCGAAGATTTTCTCTTGCTTGGTATAGATCGTACCAATCGGGAGCGACCCTCTTAAACGCAGATAATAATTTATTTTTAATCCACTCCGTCGCCTTGCTCTCACTGACGACGCTCTCGTGATAGTTGCTTGCACCGCCACCGTGTTGGTCACGCCAGAACTTCACCGCGCCAGCAGCAGTCATCTCTGCTTTCCACTTTTTATAACCTGGAAGTGCACCTTCGGATACGATATCCTTGTATGCACCAAGAAGACCGAGTTTCTTGCTTTCAGCAGTATATCGTGTGACCTCACCGTGTCCGTCCGCCCAGTAGCCGACGTCGATTGTTTTGCCGTTGGTGACCATATAGCAACGAACACCATCGTCGTGGTTTTCAGGGTTCACTGATTTGAATGTTACCCCACCAGCTTTTCTACACGCACCAACCCACTGCTCAAAATCAGCAAAGTCATCTGCAACACCAATCTGTTCTTTAACACGCTTGGTTTTCTTTTTGACAGACTTCTTGATTGCAGCGTCGTTCAGTCGCTTGATCATTGTGTTTGCGCCCATCAGTGGGGCAAACACACTTGCAACATCACCAGCGCCGGTAGCATCGTTCTCACGAACGATGCTAAACCTTTGCTTTTGCTTGTTTGTTATTTGTTTCAGTAGGTTCATAACAGTTATCCCTGTTGGTCGGTATCACTTATTTATGAACCCACTCGGTGTGAGGTTGTTGAACTTATTTCACTTCAACGATGTTCTCAACCTTAAACGAGCGCCATTTTGGAGTAACGGTCTTATTCTTTGTGTGCTCCACCCAAGTTTCAAAGTTGAACATCTGTTTCATGTGTTCAGCTTGATACTCAGAGTATTCACGGATCATATCAACGATTTCTCCAGCCTGCTCTGTTGTCAGGCCACCGACATCAACGGCCTTGACAACTTTATAAGGGACGAACGTTGGAACGATCTTGCGTTCCTCTGGCTGACCGCCATCTTTCTGATAGACGATTGTGTTGACTTCAGAATGCTTGAGTTCCATCGTTTGTTCCTTATTGTGCTGCTGGGGTTTCTGCGGCGGGTGCAGTCTCTGCTTTGATAGCGTTGAGCAGAGTGTTCTGGATATCACGCAGCGCAGCACGAGCCATTAGCAAATCGCTGGTCAGGTCTGCTTCTTTCTGACGCCACTCATCCATCAGACCGATCGTCTGCTTGACGTTGTCGCTCAACTGAGCAACTTCATACGATTTGTCATCAATCGTGACGGTAATAGTTTCTTGGATCTTAGCCATTTGTGGTTCTCCTATTGAGGTTAAAAAGTAAACAAAGTTTACAGGTTGATTATATCAACAATCGGTCAGATTGTCAACATGTCATGCAGGGATTTTTTCTTCTTCCCTGTTTTTGCTTTTGCAACACGTCCGGTAATCACACCGTCCTCATCAACTTCCACGTCTTTAAGCGGATTGAGGATGCGGAGGCTGTTGTTGTCCCATGTCAGGAACATCGTCTTACCGACCCCATCCGATGAGCGAGTTTTTAAGAACGTGAACCCAATCTCACCTGATGCCTTCATCGTTGGCGTCAAGATGATTGAGCAGTAGATGTCAACAGTATTGACCTTAGACAGACCACCAGCAATGTGACTGTGGTTGAGTTCAGCAGCATCAACAGCAGAACGGTTCTGTTGCGAAGCAGTCGCACCAAACATATTGTAGTCAAACAGGATGTCACGCAACTGTTCAGCGGCTCGCTTGTCTTTCTCGAATACGTTGTCAGCAGAGACGTGTTCGTTTGCCCCCATAATGTCCAAATAGTCAACAACGAGCAGATCGGGTACATACCCAGTCTTCAACTCAAACTCTTTCAGATAGCCACGGATCTTGTTTGCGCTTGTTCCAGTCTCCATCCGCTTGATCACCAGCTTGCCCATATGAGGAGCAACTTGATTGAGCGATGAAGCAATCTCTTTGTAGTTCTCCCGCCAGATCACCGTTGGAATGCCGGTCAGCATCATATCAAAACGCTGCGCGATCATCTTTTCGGATAGTTCCAAAGAGATATACAGAACGTTGAGACCTTGTGCTGCAAAATTAAGTGCGATGTTAGCGAGAGCAACTGACTTACCCCCACCGGAGTTGGCGGAGAACAACAACATCTCAGTTCGAGCCAACCCGCCACCAATCATCTCATCAAACAGCGGCCACTTTGTCGTTGTTCGTGGTGGTTCTTCAAGCAACTTTTCCAACCGCGTTTGAGGGTCAGCAAAGTAATCAACACCGAGATCCTTGTTTAGTGTGACGGAGATAGCATCACGGATAGCAGCTTCAACCTTGCCGTAGTCTTCTTTTTCGATCAGTGCTGGTGATGCAAGGATTGCTTTCTCAATCGCCTTACGACGGCAGAACTGTTCAACCTCCTCAGCACAATACTTGATTTGGTCTCGCGTAACTTGCCGCTGTGTTAGTTCGACGCCGGTTTCTGCCTCAATCTGAACTACATCAGGGGTTGAGTTGAACTTGTCATAGTATGTGTGTATGAAATCAACTGTCTTGCGAAACTCAGGATCGAAGTATTCTGGTTTGGTTATCGATTTGCACAGAGCGAACGTATCCGGTGATGAGACCAGATACTCAAGCAGCAGCTGCTGCTTTGTTGTTTTTGCCATAGATGTATCCTTTGTGATAATCACGTCAGTGACTATACACGATTTGCTGCACTTCAGTCAACAATGTGGATTTCAGGGTAAACAGAACGGACCAATGAACTGTCGATGTACACTTCACCGTTGCTGTAATAGATTTCAGGGTTAAATTTGTTGATCATAGCCATATCAACATACTTGTCCATCACACGGTCGACAGTGCTGTATGGTGGAAGTCCAATCAAAATTAGGTTCTCGTTAATGACAGCGTTTGTGTGTTCGAAAGAGAACGGTGCCCTCGACGGGTCAACATTCCCTGATGCCATTATTGTTGGCACTGGAGACAATCTTGCTAGGTTGAAACTACGAACGGTGTACGTTCTTCCATTGATGAAAACTTTCTCAGTCCCAACCCACGGAGAAGCCACTGAAGCAGTATTATCAATATTGTTGAATGTAACAGCAATGCCATTCGCAACGATCGCGCTCTTGAAGTTGACAGGCACTGTAATGAACGGCGTCGAGTCAAGAGTTGCAATCGTGATCTCACCGTCATTTGACAGCTTGAACGGGACACCTCCGACAGCTTTCCGTTGTGTTGTTGGGTTTGATGTGTTTTGTGAGGCAAGTGCAACACATTGAACCAACCCCGAATAAGGGATGTCAAATACAATCTCAACCGTGTTTTGGTTAACTGTGACCACTTCTTTAGGTGGCGTCAGCACCAGATATTCGTGAACGTTGTTCCCCATGTTGCCAACAGACATTACATTCTTCGGTACGACCCACTTGGTTCCGTTGTACTCATATAATCCCGCAGCAGTTGGAGCAGTGGGGTTGTTTGGATCTAGCCCGCTGGCTGACTTGTACCAGATTGTTCCAGCAGGAACGTTTGTTGATGAGTGTGTCGGACTTGCCTCGGTTTGTCTTGATGTGTACGCGTAAACCAGAGGGCGGTTAGATAGATTGTGATTGACAACCCATCGCTGTGCTTTGATGGGTTGCTGTTGGGTAAAGACGACTCGTCGTTGAAACCAATCTTGAACGCCAGGAACCTCTTCGGGGAAAGCAGGTGTAGAGTTGACTTCCTCTGCTGATGTTACCCTGTGAAGTTTTCCCTTACAGCCAAAGGTGATTGTGCAGCGTTGCACAACATCAATTCCTTCACGTGATGTTAACACTCGCAACTTACGGCTGCAAACATCACACTTGTAAACGGATTCACCCCTAACTAGAATTTGCGTCATCGTTATCTCTTGTTAGAATGCTTGTGCAATCTCAATCCCAGTTGTCCGCTGGATGTATGCACGAATCAGACCTTCTGGTGGCTCAACGCTCTCAGAGACAATCTTGTCTTTGAAAATCACTTGATCGCCTTCAGGGTTAGCGGGGCTGTACGGAAACAGTTGCAGCCCGTATTGCTCACCTTGCGGAACAACAGCCAGCGCGATTGGTTTGCTGGCAATGTATGCTGTTAGTGTCTCGTCTTTGACTGTGAAGATGATTTCTTCACCAGTTGACACACGGAGGAGTTTGTATGTGCTCATTTGGTATATCTTTATTGTTATCGGTTATCTATTTATCAGTGTTGAATACCGTCCAACGTCGCTAACACGAACAGCATAGAAGTACGGAATGTTGTAGAAGATGATCTCAGAATCACTTTCAATTCCTTCTTTTAACCGTTTCGTGGTATATGTGTATTTGATCAGATCTGATGTAATACTGAATGCATCTTCTGTTGTTGATGACAGTGTCTCAAACACTGACTTGAAGTTGACGTTTGCGTTTTGTACCCCTTTGCTGTAAGCAAACTTGTATCCGTCAATAGGGAAAATATAAAACGGCTCCAAACCACCGTCTCTCTCCATTATCACAGATTGGGTGAAAACACCACGAGCAACAATGTTGTGGAACCTGTCACTGAATGCTGTGTTGAACGCTTGTGAAACGTTATCGTTTAAATGCTTTTGTCTTACCTTCACACGCTGGAAAGTGTCGTATGCAGTAGGCAAAGCACGAAAAACAGGCAATCCTTGAGATTCCTGTAAAAACTGGGAACATTCGGTTTTGATTGTGTAGACGTCTTTTGGCGGTAGCGCCTTCTTAACGTCTAGTATGTGTTCAACGAGCATAAAGTTCTCCGTGGTGGATTATTTATGCTCGTTGACCCCCGCTAATTACTGAGCCTTTTCTAGCGAAGCAATCTCTGCCAGTACAGTATCTATGTACTCATTGCATTCAGCAATGTTCTTTTGCAGAATGCCACGAGGGCCCTGCATCACCTCGTTCAACCGATAGGCAAACTCGGTCTGGTACTTGTAGGCACGGTTCGCCTCACCAGTTTTGGGGTTACGGAACGGCCGTTCCAGTTTGGAAGTCGCCTGGTTAAAGGTTGACGTCAAATAACGGACGATGCCGTCAATGTCGCGCTCTTTGCGCGGTTCAGATTGTGCCACAGTGATGGACTCCTATAAGCCGAGTTGAAAGAACAGGTGCGTTGAAACACTCACGTTTTGTTGGAGCAACCAACGGTGTCAATGATAACAAAAAACACTTTAAAAGTCAACAGTTCGCGATACACGTAGACTTACCTGACGTTTTGTTGTAAGATCAAATGCTGTAGTAAATACTCGCCCAATTTTCAAGACATAGATGACACAACCAAAAACATATCATAAACTATGGATGGACATAGCCATCCGCGTCAGCACAGAATCCAAATGCCAGCGAAGGAAAGTTGGCGCAATTGCAGTAAAGGATGACAGAATCATCAGCATTGGGTGGAACGGAACACATCCAGGACATGATAACTGTTGTGAGAACAAAATTTATATGGATCATGATGCTGGTGGGTGGTTATCTCCAGAAGAAATATATGAGCGGTGGCCATACGTTGAGGTTGACCCTGAAACGAAGCTGCCCACAATCAGATATAGATTAGAGACGAAGCCTGAAGTAATCCACGCAGAAAGCAATATGCTTGGAAAACTTGCTGGCAGCCACGAATCAGCAAAAGATGCTTCAATTTACATCACGTTAGCGCCTTGCCTCGAATGTGCAAAGCAGTTAGCGGTTGCAAAAGTAAAGGAAGTGATTTATAATGAGGAATATAGAGGCACTGAAGGCGTTGATCATCTTCGCAAGTGCAACATTCCAGTTTTCAAACTATAACAACAAGGAACGCGTATGAAACAACAATACCTCGGTCTTGAGATAGACCTCTCACGTGATAACCTGTTCAGTCCAGCAGGACTGTCCCGCCTAAAAGAGGGGTATATGCTAGATAGCGAAACCTCTCCACAACACCGATTTGCTTACGTATCAAAAGCGTTTGGGACAAACGATGCTCACGCTCAGCGTCTGTATGAGTACTCAAGCAAAATGTGGCTATCGTATGCTACACCAGTTCTCAGTTACGGCAAAACAAAACGCTCACTACCAATCTCTTGCTTCGCTACTCGTCTTGGCGACTCTATGGAATCGATTCTGTCAACATCGTCTGAAACACGAATGTTGGCGGTTGTTGGCGGAGGGGTCGGTGTTCACGTTGGTCTCCGTCCAGGCGATAAAAAATCATCAGGCATCATCCCTCACTTGAAAACATACGACGTTGACACACTAGCGTTCAAACAAGGGACAACAAGACGCGGCGCAACAGCAGCGTATCTTGACATCAACCATCCTGAAATCGTTGACTTTCTGGAGATGCGCAAACCAACTGGTGGTGATCCAAACCGCAAGTGCCTAAACCTCCATCATGGCGTTAATCTGACAGATGACTTCATGCACAGGATCGAGCAACTGTCTGTCAATAAAGAGCTGACGAAAGAACAAAAAGAAGAACTAGATCGTTTTCCTCTCATTAACCCCTACACTAAGGAGGTTGCTGAGACCGTTTCTGCACGCGAGTTGTGGGAGCGTATTCTGACGATTCGTATGGAAACAGGTGAACCATATCTGTGGTTTATTGACGAAGTAAACCGCAAGCTGCCTGAGTACCAGAGAAAGATGGGTCTGAGAAACAATGGCTCCAATCTGTGTTCGGAAATCAGTCTTGTTACAGCATCTGCTAACGGCCTGCCAGCCCGCACATTCGTTTGCTGCTTATCTTCTGTCAACCTTGAAAAGTATGATGAGTGGAAAGATGACCCTCAGTTCATCGCTGACATTGTTGAAATGCTCGATAACGTGATCGAGGTGTTCATTGACAAGTCTCGTGCTTACCCTGAACTGTCTGCAGCAACATATTCCGCGATGCGCGAGCGCTCGATTGGTATTGGCGCTATGGGCTGGCACGCTTTGCTGCAGAAGAGAATGATTCCGTTTCAATCCGCTATGGCAGTTGGTCTGAACAAGAAGATATGGGCAAAGATGAACGAGCAGGCAAAGGCAAAAACAGCAGCACTGGCACTCGAGCGTGGTCCGTGCCCGGATTCGGACCCAGATATTGATCTGGAATTGGAAGATGGCCAAGTTCTCAAACTGAAAGGCAGTGACTGGGTAAAAATTAAACGAAGCGGTGAAGAGATGAAGGTCAGAGCATTTACCCTAACAGAAACTGATGATTTTTTGGAGTGCTGTGGCACCTAACGCATAAATACTATCATACGGATAAAACGGGAGATAGTTATGAACAAAGTTCATTATGTGTATAAAATAACAAACAATGTGAACGGCAAGTTTTATGTTGGTGTTCATTATGGATCTATAAGCGATTCATATATGGGTTCAGGGAAGATTATAAAACAAGCTATAAAGAAACATGGTATTCACAGTTTTGATAAACAAATACTTGCAGTGTTTGAGGATGGTGTGAGTGCATTTGATTATGAGACAAAATACATTCAGGATAATAACTTGCACGTATCTGAAGAATGTTATAACTTGAGCCCAAACCACAACAGGCCAGGAAATGCTGTTGGTGGATTTACTTATGAGGTATTATACGGGGAAGATAAAGCACAACACCTAAAACAGATGAGATCTGAACAAATGAAGGGGCGAGTCGCGTCAGAAGAAACAAGACAGAAACAATCCCGTGCTAAACAGGGACAGGAACCGTGGAATAAAGGTCTGACACAAGACGACCCTCGTGTTGCGGAAAATGTGCGCAAGATGGCAGAAACAAAAAGAGCAAATCCTAAACCATCTTGGAACAAAGGAATAACAGCAGATGAATACAAAAGCCATTATGGAGAAAATGGACTAACCCCACCGTCTATGGTAGGAAGAATTTGGATAAACAACGGCACCTCTCAAAGGAAAATAATGAAAACAGACCCAATCCCTGACGGATGGATGAGAGGGCGGTGCGATAACAAAGGTGATAACAACCCAATGAGGAAACATAAATGAAAATCAAATCGATAAAAACAACAAACACAGATGTGGTAAGACAAAGCCACTTGTTTGCTGTTGCACCCAACGCATCATCAAGCATTCTGCTAGACACATCGCCTTCTATTGAACCTTATCGTGCAAACGTTTACCTGGAAAAGGGCGTCAACGGCACACACGTTCACAAAAACAAGTACCTAGAAGCATTGTTAGAAAGCAAGCAGGCAAACACACAGGAGATTTGGAGTGGAATCATTGCTAACGACGGTTCCGTTTCTGAAGTTGATTGCCTATCCGATTACGAAAAGGACGTGTTCAATACAGCTATGGAGATTGACCAAACGTGGCTAATACAACACGCTGCTGACCGTCAGCCGTACATCTGCCAAGCACAGTCTCTCAACTTGTTCTTTAGCCCGACCGCTGATATTCAGTACATTCACTTGGTTCATCTGATGGCGTGGCAAGCAAAATTGAAGAGCCTGTATTACTGTCGCTCTGATGCAATGCGGAAAGCAGACAAGGTTGGTAAGAAGGTTGAGCGGGAGAAGATCGAGGATCTCAAAGAGATGGCAGCCCGTATGGCAGCTGGTGATGAGACCGCGTGTTTAGCCTGTGAGGGTTGAGCTAACGCTTTGATTATACAGTAAAATATAAAACATTACCCCTCACATATAAATACTATTACGGTAATGTGAGGGGTAATCAATGAATTATAAACGCGTGTATAATCTATTAGTGGAAACACGTAGAAACAGAATGCTGAAAGAAGGCGAGTATTACGAGAGGCATCATATTGTGCCTGAATGCATGGGAGGCACCAACGAGTCAGCTAATCTGGTGGTGCTTACAGCCCGTGAGCATTATTTGGCTCATTGGCTTCTTGTGAAGATTTATCCTGTAGAGTGGAAATTGAAATTTGCTTTTTATCAGATGTCTCGTGTGAATAAAAAGAACGCACGTGTAATAAGCAGTAGACAATTTGAGCGAGCAAAGCAACACATGGCTGAAGGTGCAAGAATGCGAGCTCTTGAAGGATACAACCCTGGGCAGTCTGAAGCATCGCGAAAAGCAGCAAGAGAAAGAATGAGCAGTGATCGCAACCCAATGAAGGGAAAACCTGAAAAGAACCCTACAGCCAGACCTCACAGAGTGATATTTGACAATGGTACCGAGCGGGTGTATCAGTATGGAAAATTAGGTTATGAAGATTTGGGCATTTCTCGTTCATCATGGATAACTGCAACACGAACTGGACGGCCACTGCCTACATTCAAAATTAAACAAATTGTAAAAGAGTAAAGGAAAAACAATGAGCAAAAAATCTCTATTTGAACCACGTGCATACTACAAGCCGTTTGAATACGACAAAGCGTATCAGTTTTATGAGATGCACGAAAAAATGCATTGGCTACCAAACGAGGTCCCTCTGCACCAAGATGTTCTTGACTGGAAGAACAAACTGACAAAAGGCGAGAAACACTTCCTGACACAAATCTTCCGGTTGTTTACACAATCAGACGTCGACGTTGCTGGTGCGTATGCAAACAAATACATTCCGCTGTTCCCGAAACCGGAAATCAGAATGATGTTGCTGAGCTTTGCTGCTCGTGAAGCCGTGCACATTCAAGCATACAGCCACCTGATTGACACAATCGGAATGCCTGAGACGACGTACAAGCAGTTCATGGAATACGAGGCAATGAAGGAAAAACACGACTTCATTGAAGAGTTCATGGGCACAGACAAGAACCAGCTCGTCCAGCAGATTGCTTGTTTCTCCGCGTTTACAGAAGGAATGCAGCTGTTCAGTTCATTCATTATGTTGCTGAACTTCACTCGCTTCAATAAGATGAACGGTATGGGTCAGATTATAGCTTGGTCTATCAAGGATGAGTCTGTTCACGTTGATGGAATGACATGGTTGTTCAAGGAGTTCATTAAAGAACACCGTGATATTTGGACGGATGAACTGAAATCCCAGTTGTACACGATTGCTGAAAAAATGGTAGTGTTGGAAGATAAGTTCATTGATTTGGCTTTTGAAACCGGTGACATTGAAGGGCTAACCATCAAAGAGGTTAAGCAATACATCCGTTATATTGCTGACCGTCGTTTGATTGGTCTCGGCATGAAAGGGATCTTCAAGGTCAAGACAAACCCGCTGCCTTGGGTGGAAGAAATCCTGAACGCACCAGAGCACGCAAACTTCTTCGAGCAGCGTGCAACAGCATACTCAAAAGGGTCTCTGACAGGCTCGTGGGGCAAGGTCTGGGTGTAAACCAATCGTTTATCAAAAAAAAAGCCCGCAAGCGGGCTTTTTTTTTGTTTGAATAAATACTTGAACGAATGGAGTTATACTATGGCTGACGACAACCCAAACTTTCAAGTGAATGAGAAAGGATTGCCGCTACCAACGTGATCGACACGTCGTAAAATGGTTACAGCATCATTGTTGTTCTGTTGGGCGCTGATTGCGTATATCACAGTAAAGGGCGATCCTGCAAACTCATTGCACACGAGTGCTATGTCATGGGCGTTCTTCTCGTGGCTAGCAGTGTTCGGTGGATATGTGTTCGGTGCTGCTTGGGAAAACAACACAATACAAAACCTGTTCAAGAAATAAGGAATCACAATGTTCAAAATATCAATTGTTTCGCCGTCTGCTACATATAACCTAACGAGTTCATCGGTATCATATGATGAAGGTACGACCGCCACTATATTGCTAACAACAGCAGGTGTTCAACGTGGACAACCGCTACCGTTCACTATCAGTGGTACAGGAATCACGCTGGAAGATTTTGAAGGACTGACGTCATTGTCTGGACAATTTGTTGTTGGTGCAGACGGAACATCAACGGTCAATTTGTCTATCCGTAACGACCAAGCACTAGAAGGCGTTGAGACGTTTAGGTTGACACTAGCCAATGGCACGTTCGTTGATGTTGTGATAAACGACACCAGCGCAGTAACACCAGCCCTGCTTGATATGGAATTGCGTACTGGGTTTGCTGACTTGTATAATAATGCGTATTTCACCGTGTCGAGTGCAGCAGGGATTACGTTTACATCGGTTGGTTCCACAACAGCAGCCACATTTGGCAACGGGTCGAACTTTACGCTGTTACCAATCACAGCATTTGCGGGCCCGACGTTGTTTACCGGACAACCGTGGGCTGTTGAGGTGTTTGCCCGCTACACGTCTGTTAGCAGCTTCAAGCACGATTGGATTTTTTCGATACGAAATGGAACAACCACAAGGCTAGCGCTCGCCAATTATGAGTTTTCATCACCAGGCAACAGAACTGTTGTTGCGTGGAATGATGGCACAGGGTATGGTAACAAGATAACAAACACAACAGTAGCCGAAGTTAACAACGTGTGGTACCATTATCTTGTCCAACAGACGCCAGCAGGAAACATCGAGTTCTACATTAACGGAAATCTTGTCGGGCAACGACCTGTAGGAACATCGCCAACTTATGCCACTTCTGGTGCCGGGTTGTTTGTTGGTGGCACAAACCACGACACTCTGTACGGCTGGATGAGAAATTTGAAGATTTATAACCGTGCTGTTGCTGACGGCAACTTCACCCCTCCGGTGCTGAACGCATAATAAAGGCTCCTCACAGAGCCTTTTTAATAGTCGTAGTCGTCTTCAGAATACGAGTCCCGTCCAATCTTCTTGAACGTGCCAGAACCGTTTTCTTGTTCTTCGATAAAAGCAACCCACAATGCAATGTTGCGGAACTTTCGGTTCTCAACAACATCGAACACCGATCCGTCTGGATTGAACTGTACGTCGTACAGTTCAGCCAGTTCCTCTTTAGACAACTTCAGTAGATGACTTTTCATTTGATTGCGCTGTGTGAGGGAAATCTCACGAGTTATACAGTCCCTTTTTGTGTTTAGCAAGAACCTCGTTCAGTTCTTTTGTGTACACCGCTACGCGGAGTTCTGGTTTAGCAAGCAGTTCTTTGTATTCAGCCATTTGGGCTTCTGCTTCCTTGATCCTTTGTTCATTTTTCGACCGTTCTTCGTCCGTGAACCGATAGACGGGAAGGTCGGCAATGTAATCGATATAGACGATCCCGAGTTCTGTCAAAAAGTCTTTCAACTCACCTCTGTTTTGGATCTTACGAGCAACGCCACCAACGTTGTTTTCAATTGCTGTCTTGATGTCGTAGTACCGTTGCAGATCAATCTGCAACAAATCACGAAGACGTTCATATCGCTTGACATACCAAGTCAGACGCCAGTCAGTAAACTTGTTGATCAGATCAATCGGCTCAGCAGACCAGACACCTTGTCCTGTGAAGTCGAGGACGTTGAGGTTCTCGTTTTGTTTGACGGACAGAGCAAGCGTTTTCAGCACTTCTGACCGCGACATATCGCGAAGAACGCCCTTTTTGAACTTGACCTCAATGTTGACCTTATCCTTTGATCTGTCGGTGAAGTCGACAACAGATCCCTTTTCGGAAAGGTCATCCAACTTTGCGATTACCTTTTCGTGAGATTGACCGTATGGAAGGTTTATGATCCGAACTGTTGTTGCATTGATCTCTTCGTATTCGCCCTCAAAGAAGAACGATTTTCCATCGCCTGACGTTGCCATGCTGTTGATTGGCGTGAACGTTGGCAACAACTTTGTGGTTACTTTCTTGCCTGTGAGATGAGCAAGTTGGACGGTGATAATGTCTTCCAGAGAGCGAGGGAGGATGTTCGTTGCAAAACCAACCGCAATGCCCTCGCTCGGGTTGAGCAGAACAACAGGAACGAGCGGAAGGAAATGAACAGGCTCTTCGAGCGTGTCATCATAGTTCGGCATCATCGGGACGATCTCGATGTCCTTGAACACCACGTCCTCGGTGAACTTGCTGATTGCAACGCTCGTGTAACGAGCAGCACCGTATGCTGTTGGATCAAGCATCGTGCCAAACGCACCGTATCCCTTGAACAACGGAATGTTGTTGCCATACGGAGCAGCAAGAGTGTTGATCGAGCCGCTTGCTTCACCGTGCGGGTGAATAGGCATTGTAGCACCAGCAAGAGTTGCTGTCTTCGTCTTCTCGCCGTTGCGGCCGGTCCATAGAACCCTACGACCGGCCGCTTTCAAACCATCACAGACGGAAGGCAGCGCACGGTTCTGGAGTGTGTAGAGTGCGAACAGCTTTCGTTCTTGCTCTAAATATTCTGAACTTTGCATAACAATTGCATAAATAAGTGTACAGTGTATAGTCTATAGTATTTATTAGAATTTGACAACATGGCACGTAACACAATAACAACGGAAGATTTTGTGCGCCGGGCAATCTCCGTACACGGCGCCGTGTACGACTACGGTCGCACGTTGTATAGTGGCACAAAGAATAAAGTAGAGGTCATATGTCCTACTCACGGCAGTTTCTGGGTAACGCCGAACAATCATATAACCAACAAATCAGGTTGCCCAGCATGCGCTCGAAGCAAATCGGGAGATACTCAACGTGTAGCAGCATCTGTGTCGTTTGTTGAGGAATGTAAAGCCGTACACAGCGACAAATACACATACGAAAAGACCCAATATCAAAACGCTCACACAAAAGTGATTGTGACATGCCCTATTCACGGTGATTTCTTGATAGCACCATATAGTCACAGACAGGGTCAGGGGTGTAAAAAGTGTGGTATCATTTCCCGCAATGCAAAAAATACACTAACAACCAGCACGTTCATAGACAAATCTAACGACATACACAAAAACCGATACGTGTATGATTATGTAGTCTACACGACATCAAAAACTAAAGTGCAAATAATATGTCCAGACCACGGCCCCTTTATGCAACGTCCAACCCAACACATGCGCGGCGAAGGTTGTCCTGAATGTGGTCGTCAAAACTGGTTCGCAGAACAAGGCGGATATTGTGCACGGTATTTTGATGAAAATCCAGAAGAACGAAACCGAACTGGTGTGTTATACCTTATAAGATTCTCGTCACCAACTGAAGAGTTTTATAAAATAGGTATAACAACACAATCCGTCAAACATCGTTTTCATTGGGGGTACACCGCTTACAATCTTGATGTTATAGCAGAACACCACATGTCAATATACGATGCGTGGGTAAAAGAACAGCATATCATCAACGCGTTCAAAGACCAGCGGTATGTTCCAACAATAAAGATAGGTGGTTATACCGAATGCTTTACGAACCGCGTTGATGTCAAATATATTCAATCACTGATGTAACATACAGCGAGTACTCGCGGCGCTGCTCCTCGATGTATTTACTAGCAACAATAACCATTACAGACCCTCGTTTGTGTGGTGATCAAGAGCAACTAGAGGCCGACTACCGATCCTGTTGATCACTTCTTCTAGCGAGATTGGATAGAACCCCACCGCGTCCATCCCAACGTCCATAGATCGTGTGCCATCATCAGGCATTGACCCATGGCTATGACCGTACAGGTGCAGAGCACCGTGGTGCGATTTGTTCCATACCTTCATAGCAAAGTGGCACATTGTGATCGTCACTTTCGTGTCACCAGAGACAAACCGTCGCTCCAACAATTCGTGCGTCTCAGAAAACTGATCGCGCAGTTCCTTGTTGTTGCGGATCACTTTATCATGGTTGCCGTAGATCAGGACCTTGATCCCGTTTAGTCGCTTGGCGATTTTCAGCGCGTTCGTAGCGTTGTGGAAGAACACATCGCCGACGATATAGACGTAGTCGTGTTGACCAACAACGGAGTTCCAGTTGCTGATGATTGTCTCATCCATTTCTTCGACAGTGGCAAACGGACGGTTACAGAACCGGATGATGTTTGCGTGGCCCAGATGTAAATCCGAAGTGAAAAAAGTTCTAGTAGTCATCCGTATATTATACCCTATGTTTATGTTGGCGTCAACAGGGCGTTATCATAAATAAGTGTGGGTTCTACTGGCGATATGCTGACTAGACGGATGCCTGGAGCCACGCCTTCCGCACATCTGCGTCGTCACTGAATAGCAGTTTCATTGTTTCGCCCATTTTGCCATCGTCGACAATTGGAATGTAAACAGCGCTGTCGGTCGCAAGGATCATTTCCCAGTCCTTCATTGACAGAGAGCCGAGACCCTTCATGTATTCGATCGACCAACCCTTGTGTTTGTCCTTGACCTTTTCGTAGTCCGCGCGGGTTGTAAAGTGAACGCGTTTGTCGCCTTTAGAGGCAACAACGTTTGGAGAGACAAGACGGTATACGACAGGCTCATAGTTCTTGTCAAACAACTCTGGCCAGAACTTGTAGAACAGATTGACGAGCAGCGTGAAGATGTCACCACCGTCAACGTCAGCATCGGTTGCGATCACGATCCTACCGAAGTTTAGCGCACTGCGGTCAACACGCTTACCTGGCGTCAGGCCGATAGCAGACATCAGATCGGTTACCTTACCCATCTTCAACACTTGTGCTGGAGTGCTATCATAGACGTTGTTGATCTTACCTGTCAAAGCAAAAGCACCAGTTGTTTCTGGGTTGCGAGCCTCACAGATAGACGACTTCGCTGACAACCCTTCGGTAATCAGTAATTGACAGATGCTACGGTTTTTACTCGTCGCATCAAGCAATCCCTCAACGCGCTTACGCATTGTCTTCTGGTGCTCGTCAATCGCCTTCTTGTTCTCTGTGCGGTGATGGCGAAGGATCGCTCGCTCAAGAACAATCGTCAGCCATTTCTCACCATGCTTGCTGAACGACTTCCACTGCTCTTCGACACACGCAACAAAATCCTTGCGCATATCAGGTCCTGTCAACCGCGTCTTCGATTGGCTGTCGTACTCAGGCTGTTTCAGTTTCAGATTAGCCATCACGAGCAGACCGTGCCGAACATCGTTCCGTGTCACTTCACTCTTCGTCTTCTTTGCCTCTTTTTCGAGGTGGCTGATCGTCTTGTCGTACAGAGCATTAAGGAACTGTGTGTTACACTTACCGCCATCAAACAGCAACGTGTTATTGACCCACGTGTACATCTGCTCGTCGTCGTTGTCGTGACCATCGAGGATCACGTAAACCTCGCCAATCACCGTGTCAGTGTTGACGTCAAACTTGTACATCATCCGATCGGCAGCGATCCCGCCAATCACCTCAGCCATCCCTTTCTTGAACCTGAACTTCTCACCGTTGTACTCAACAGTGACGTCAGGGTTCGTCATTGCAATCTCGATGGCACGGTTGCGGAACAGTTCTTCAGGCAGTTCAATGTGCTTGAACACATCAGGATCCAACTGGAACGAAATCTCAGTGCCCGTCTTGTCACCAGTAGCAGCAACAATCTTTGGTGTTGATACCTTGCTTGCTCCATCAACGAACTTCTGGTAATACCTCTTGCCGTCGCGGTGGATTGTTACTTCAAACTCAGAAGAACAAAAATTAACACAACTAGAGCCAACACCGTTGACTCCGATGACACCAGCGGTGCGATTGGTGTCATCAAAGTTGCGGCCCGATCGCATAGATCCGAAAACCACTTCCGGAGTGTGCTTGCCTGTTTCGTGTTTGTCAATTGGAACTCCTCTTCCATTGTCGGAAATTGTGAATTTGCCAGTTGCTGGCGATGCATCAATTTTTAGGTGCTTGACCCGTTGGTTGATGTGAGTGAACTCGTCCAGTGCGTTGCCGATGATTTCCTCGACGGCGCGGTATGCAGCAGGAACAAACGAGAATTGTTTGACTTCCAGTTCCTCACCTGTTAGGATAGGGACGCTGTAAGTTGTGATGTTGGTATTGCCGAGATAAACGTTCGTCCGCATTCGGACGTGTTCTGCATCGCTAAGGACCCGAATATCTTTTGCGGTATATGCTTTCGTCATTTTTCTGCTGTTGTTTTCGTTTCAAGAAGTTTGTTCAGGTCAGCCATCCCCATCTGTAATGCGCTGTACATTGCGAGAACAGACGGTGACGTTTGAGGACCCATCAAGTTCATAATTGCAGTAATTTTCTGCGTCATTAAATCCCGTTGCTTAGCAAGTTCACCGGCGGTCATTGTGTGCCACAAGTCAGCGCGTAGCATTGTTTCGGGGGTATCTTCAATTAAAGGCATTTTGTTTTTTTGCAGTATAGAGCAACATTCGTGGAGGCAGCAAACCCTTCCGCGGTGTTGTCGTGGATAGTTTTCAAAGTGTACAACATTCCATACTTTTTCACAACATCGCTGATATCTTTGCAGCCAGGTGCGTCAGGAGTACTGACAGCCCACCCTAAATCAATCGCTTGCTTTGCTAGCACATCACCATCACCATAACGGTCAGGAATGACAACTTTTTGTCTCCGCGATTGGTTCAGCCACTTTATTTGCGGTTCGTATAATTTATTGCCAAAAACAGCAACGCCACCTAATTGGAACGCATCGAACCACCCTTCTGTGATGTAAAGCGGCTCATCGATGTTTGCGTGCAAATACTCGTAACCGTGGATAACTCGCTCGCGGTCAATAGACGGGCTGAGGTATTTCTTCTCAGCAGTCCCAGTCAAATCTCTACCCTGATAATAGACAGGACGTCCATCCTTGAATACAGGTATAATCAGCCTGCCAAACCATCTCTTTGACTGAGGCGTTCCGTCATACGACCCAACGTGGAATGGATACGATCGCCAGTCAATCCCACGCTCGTCGCGCAACCACTCAATCGCATACAGCGCAACCTCGTCGTCTGTTTGGTCGGTCAGTTTGGTGAAGAAAGACGGTAACTCAACGCGCTCAGGCTCGATCGAGACATACTGCTTTTTGGAACCGTCAGCGTTCGTGATAACGCGGTCCAAATTGTAGAAAAGCACCGGCTGCCATTCACTGTCTGGAATGCCAAATGCTTGAAACACCTCGAGCATCTTGCGAGGCATGCTGCGGTGCTTGTCGGGATCATAGACGGTAGAATGCCCGCAGTTGAAGCAGTGGTAAGATCCACCCTCGCTGGTAAACAAAAACGCTGCTCTCGGTCCTTTCTTTCCGTGATCCGAGCACACCTTACACAACACGGGGTGCCACCCTTGCGGATTTGGCCTTCCGAGGGGTATATTTGTTCGGATTACCCGCTCAAACCAGTTTGTCATATTCGCTTTCCCAAATTGACACTACGTTGTATCCCAAATCTCTTATTTGCTGTTCTCTTTCCAGAGTCCGTCTGTATAGTGTTCCTGCTGTTATCTGCTTGTTGTATGGATGGCATCTATCACCCTCACTGAATAAAGTAGGATTTCCGTGATACACATCGCCATAAAATTCATAAACAGTGTTAGTCTCCCTGCACCAACCGTCGGCATAGAAGGGAGTGTCAGGTATCAGAAACTCGCCACCTTGTTCGGCGTGTTGAATGCGACATCCTGTTTGGGCCTCTATAGACTTCAGCCAATTGACACACTTTCTTGAGTATCCTTTCTTTACACAATGAGGACAACCACCACCCAACAAAAGATCCACAGGCCTTGCCTCCCAAACGTGTTGCTTTTCACACACAAAAGACATTTTGGTGTGCGCAGTGATGTAAGTTTGACCTTCCTTTATACTCACGTCAGGCCGTGCGGTTTTCATCTCTTGCACAAACTGACTGTGTGATTTCTTCACTTTACCGGCACAGGTTCTGCACGTATGCTTGCTGTTTATAATGTTGCTTGGTGTTGTAACCCACTTATGTCCTAAATCACACACAAAGGTCATTTGGGTAAATGCGTCAGTGTATGTGCTTCCGTCATCCACATAAACTTTACGATCTCTTATTTCGTTGAGAGCCGCAAGCTCATCCACGAACTGCTTGTGCGTTTTAGCGCCCTTCCCGGAGCACACCAAACATCCACTGCTGCGAAGAGCGTTGTTGGGTGTGGTCAAATACTGGTGTCCAGCGTGACACTGAAACAGTATTTTTGTGTGTCGTCCTTTATAGAGCTCAAGAGGTTTGATTGGTGGTAACGTGGCGTTTCTTGCTTCTACGAGATGTAAAAACTGATCGTTTGATATTTTTGCAGGCACGGCAAGCTCCAACTGTTGTAACATATGTATTTATCAAAGTTATACAGTTGGAGCAATAAAAACCAATGTGTTGAGTGTGATTTTACGCATAACGCGATCATACACTCAAAGAGGGGTAAAGTCAACTGGCTGTTTTTTTCAGGTGGCGCTTGACAGGCTGCTCTTCAGTAATCTCGCTCTCGCCATTTTCTGCAGCCTTTGCGGCTGCTTCTGCTTCTTTGGCGTAGATCTCAATCATGTTCTCAATCCGTTGACGGATCTCAGCGCTGTGCATCCACAGGTCTTCGCCCTTGATGATACGCTCAAATTCGGCCTCTGAGAGGAATGGGATATACAGTTTGCGAGCAAGTTCTGTGAACCACTTGATTGTTGCATCCAACTGAGCCAACTGTTCGTGACCTTTACCGACCACACCACCCTTGAAGTTGTGGAACATAATCATGCAGTGATCATTGACAACAAGTTCGTCCCCGGCAAGGAAGATCAATGTGCCAAGAGAATGTGCTTCCGATTCAAGGATCGTGACGATCCGTGCATCGCTGTTTTGCATAGCGTTGATTAACTGAACGCCAGTGTCAAGACGACCACCTGGAGTGTTCAGGTGGATAAACACAACGTCGTTCTCTGTTGCAGCATAGATCCTGTGGATCATGTCTGTGTATTCTTCTGGTGCGCCAACATCCCCGCTGAGGTAAAAATGAATATGTTGTGCTGTGTGTGTGTGCTCGTAGTGTTGGTACGGCTTCTTTCTCGGTAGTCCTGCAATAGGCCAAGACGGAGCGTCACCATCGTCATCGTCGCGAGCGGCTCTGGGTTTGTAAGCGTATGTAAAGTTTTTCATATGATTGACTCTCCTTGTGACACAGTCGATTTTATTTACGCGGCAAAATAACAGGGAAAGGAGGGTCAAATGCGGGGGATATAAATAGATGTATGAAACTATTCGAAGTCTCACCTACCGTAAAGTGGAATCCAGCATCAACAGATGCAAAGTCGACTGCCACAATCAAGACCGAAGATCACACCTATGAACTCGTGATCCGCGGTAATAGGCCTATGGCTGACTACATTGCAGGGTGGATTACGCGCGTTATCATCAAGCAGGATGACATGGAGAGTGGGCGGTTTGTTGAATTGACGCTGAAACAAAACCGTCAATCGTTTGCTGGCGTCGACGATGTGATGGATAAGGTCGTCTCGGCAATTGCGTCAAAAGCGAAAGATCAGCGTCTCCATTTTGTCTATATGCACTCATCGTCGCCGCGGCGACGTGAAGTGTTTGAGAAACTAACAAAGAAACTCGCCAAAAAATTAGAGTGGGAAGTATACCAAGACCGAAACTATTTCGTTGTATACCGCCGCACTCTTGAGATCCAACAAGCGAAGATGAATTAACTCTTCTTGTTCGCACTCCATTCCAAATCTAAATCTTCGCCATATTCGCTGACAGCCTCAATCGTGCTAACGTATTTGCGGATGTCAGGAAATGATTTCGGATCAGCATTACCGATATCATAACTCAACGTGATGTGAGGACGATATTCCTCGTAGTCATATGTTGCGTTGTGATCTTTCATCAGCTGGTTGTGACGCTTGACAAGGTCAGGACAATCGATCTTGAGAACGAGGCATTTTGTCTTTTTACCACCCGTCTCGTTGTCCCATACATCAAATTCGCCTGGCGTTCCTTTATACGAAACGGAACTCTCTGGTTTGTATTTCGGACAATGCACACGGCTGTACAACAACGTTGTGTGTAACTTCTCCTTGTCAAGCATGTTTGGAATCTGTGCTTCGCGCATATAGTCCTCAATCGCCTGCTTGGTCTCTTTGCTAAACTTAACTCCGGCGTATGTTCCCTTCACCCTAGCATTTTTCAATTCGTACAGTTTCACAGAAATGTCCTCTTGTATGTAATAAACGTCAGTTCTCCACTGACTGTTGCTGTTGCCTCAATGGCTGTAAAGTTGCTTGCGACGTAATCAAGATCGAAGAACTGGTCACACTGATAATCAACACCAATGTGTGTGATATATACGGTGTTGGCAACACGGAGTGCTTGATCGTACAATTGTTTCCCGCCAATAACAAACATCCTGTCTTCTGGAACATCGTTCAGTGATCGGACAACGGCAGCATTCGGTAGTTCTTTTAGCGTTGTTGAGACAACGTAGCAAGTGCGGCCAGGCAAGACGGACGGATGTGCCTTTTCGCCTAGTTTTTCGTTGATTTCAGCGTGCGTATTCCGTCCCATAACACAAGGATGACCGATTGTTATTTTCTTGAAGTGGGCAAAGTCTTCCTTATAATACCAAGGGATCTTATGCTGCTTGGCAAACCCGCCTCGTTTATCAACAGCAACGATGATGGAGATATCAGACAAAGTCCGCTCCTGTCGCCCTGACACAACCAATCGCGTAACCAATCTGCTCTTGATCATATTGTGCGAGTGTGTGTTGAGATACGTCAAAATAGACCCGCGCGATTTTCAATCCACGGAGGCTGTATGATGTCAAGAACTGATCCGCTGTGATGAACCGAACAATAGTGCTCCCTTCCACTGTGACTCGGTCTTTCGTGGCGTGCGTGATTAGGTATCCGCTGTCAGCAAGTAAGTCTATCAGCTTTCGCTTGACCATATCACAGACAACCCGAGTGTCGCCGACATAAACGTAGATGTTCGTGCGGTTGCCGAGTTCAATGTCGCCAAACAACATCAACAACCGAGCAGTCGTTGCTCCTGCTGCTCGGTTAAGATACTCTCCGTTCTGAATAGCGGCCACACAACGATGCAGCCGATCGATATCAAGTTGTTCAGAAATCATTTTACAGCGTTCTCAAACTGCTCTTGAACCCGCTGCAAATCATCGGCGATGGACTTATCGCTTCTGAATTCGCAAAAGCGAGGAAGGAACAGCGAGTACTTTGGGTTAGACTTCGTTGGTTTCATAATATTGTTGGAAGTGACGGTCATCACAGTGCCAATCAGTTGATCACGAATCTCCCAGATTTCAGCACGGGTAAGGATCCCTTTCTGTTTCTTGTCCTTGAACCCAGAAACATTGACGACAAGTTCGCCATCTTCTGTTTCGCACGTGATAGAGCCAAACAGTTCAGCGTTCTTACCGTTACCAGCAGTAAACCCGGTGATTTTCAGATCAACATCAACTTCCAACTTGTATTTGACTTGACGTTTACTTGTAGTGTCTTCCCAAATCGCATTGCGGTCTTTGATAATAGTCCCTTCGTAACCAGCTGCGAGCATCTCAGCATAGTGTTCGTGAGCCTGTTCCAATGAGTGAACAATCTTCGTCTCAATCAGTGTGATTCCATGAGGAGCGGCTGCGTGAATCTGCTGTTCGAGCTCACGATAGCGATCTGCATATGGGACATTATATTTGCCACCAGGTACAGCAGCTTCAATTGGCAATTGATCCCATGCGAACAGAACAGGGAAATCTGTTGGATCAAACGAACCACCTTTCAGTACACTATTCAGTAGACCATTGCTGATTTCACGAGATTGTAGCTCACCTCCAACTTCGACAATTAGTTCACCGTGTGTTTGTGTACCAGCAGGGAACGTCATGCGGATTTCGTCTGCAAGATTTGCAAACTGTTCAATTGGGAAACGAGATCCAGAGCGAGAAATCAGTTCAACCGTACCGTCTTCTAGGTGGTTGATGTTAACGAACATACCGTCAGCTTTCAATTGGCTGAATACACCTTGAGTCCATGAAAACTTATCCAGCTTAGCGGCCTTCGGTAACGCACAGCGCATGTATGGGTACTCTGGAATCAGCCCCTTCCACACCTTGTTTGCTGTTGCTTCTGACACACCGCACCGCAAGTCGCGTTGGATGATCTTCTCAATAACTTCTGCATCATCGGAACTCAACTGTTCCAACACAGCCGTCAAAAACTCAATCGCATCCTTGCCGGTAACTTCCCGAACTGCCAGACGATCAAGTTCGGCAATCGCCCAAGACAGATCTCGTACCCCACCGCCCATTCGCGGGCAGTAGGCTGGGATTTTTTTGATGTAGAAATTAATCGCAGGGTCAAGCGCCAACCGCACAACCTCTTTGAGTACCACATTGTTTTTGTGCAGCCCGAGCAGATCTTCCTTGAACTTGCGGCCAGCATCGGTAGCAAGTTGTTCAAACAGTTGGTTAATCATTTATTGTCCTAGTTTGGTCAGTGATGTGTGTATTGTACCCTGTTTTTCATCAAACGGCAACAGTCATCTTTATAGGGGGATGGTGTTGGTAGCCTTCAATGACGAAATCTTCAAATTTAAAGTCGTCAATGCTGTCAATCTTGCGGCTAAACCGCAGCGTTGGTGACGGGAACGGAACGCGCGTCAGCTGGTCCTTCAATGCGTCAACGTGGTTTGTATAGATGTGAACATCACCACCTGAATAAACAAAGTCGCCAGGAACCATGTCAACAACCTCGCAGACCATACGGAGAAGAATGCTGTACTGCGCGATGTTAAACGGATTGCCAAGGCCAACGTCGTTGCTCCGCATATTAAGCAACAGAGAGAGTTTGTGCGTATCTTGGTACGGTTGTGCAAAGAACTGGAACGTGTAATGGCATGGAGGTAACGCTTGTTTCCCCTTCTTGACGTTGTCGTCAAACGACATTGAAGGGTCAGGAAGCAATGCTGGATTCCACGACGAAACAATCAAACGACGGTTCGTTGGGTTTGTTTTCAGTTGGTTAATCACGTATGCAATCTGGTCAATCTCACGTTTGATGTAACCGTTAACTTGATCGCTCCACCAATAGTACGGCCACTTACGCCACATCACTCCATATACAGGACCAAGATCGCCGTTCTTATCAGCCCACTCGTTCCAGATACGGACGCCGTTGTCTTGTAGGTACTTGATGTTGCCATCGCCTTTTAGATACCACAGCAGTTCGTGGATTATCGACGGTAAATGAATCCTCTTCGTTGTAAGCAGGGGAATCGTCCCGTCAGAGAGATCAAACCGCATCTGACGACCGAACACAGCGATCGTACCAACACCTGTTCGGTCAGATTTTTCTACGCCGTTTTTCAGAACGTCTTTGACGAGATTGAGATATGGGATGTCGTGATAAGATTTATCAGCAAGCGTGTTGATTCGTGTCATCATTTTATTGGTCTTCTACTTCGTAGAGAGCAGAGATATCAACCCACTTCTTCCACACACCGGAAGTTGAATGCTTTGGGGTAATCTCATACAACTTTTCCACTCTGCCACTTCGCAGAGTTTTAGAGGCGCTGCGTCCTGTTAGGACGACTTCTGTGTTTTCATACACGTATGTTTTTTCGTCACTCATGGTGATGTGATCTCCTTGTTATATAACCGTTGCGATTATACAACAACTCAAACAAAAAAACAACAAAAGAAAAGGGGCTAAAAGCCCCTTTTGAGTCAGACGCCTACTTCTTCACAAGCAATAACAAACTGCTTGACGAACTCCGAACGAACAATGTCGTGCCGTGAGAATGTCACTGTGGAGAACGATGGCATTTTCTTTGTCACGTCAAGCAGAGTGGTGATACCTGACTTATCTGCTTTACGGTAGATCAGGTCGTTTTGCTTAACGTCACCGCACAAAATGATCCGTGAGTTAGAACCAACGCGTGTCAGCACTGTATTGATCTCTTCCCAGTTCGCGTTCTGGATCTCATCAAACACGATGATTGCGTTGTCCCACGTCACGCCTCTGATGAATGATGTAGAAGTGAACTGAACAATCCTTGCCTCTTTCATGTCGTCGTAAGTGGAATACCGACCAATCAAGTCGCTAAAGATGTCTTTATACGGTTGTTCATACACAGCGAGTTTTTCCGCTTCGGTTCCTGGAGTGAAACCTATCTCGCGTGTTGGGACAGCAGAGCGGACAATGATGATTTTTTCTATTTCTGATTCTGGTCGGAAATACTCTGTTAAAGCAAGATAGAGAGCAACGAATGATTTGCCTGTACCTGCGCTTCCGTGAGCAAAGATGTGTTGGCCGTCAGCAAATGCTTCGAACATCTCCTCCTGAGCAGGGGTTAAAGGTTTGACGTGTGTTAGATCGTGTCGCGACCACGTCTTCCGCTTCGGTCCTTCTTGTACCGCTTTGCCATTTAGATACAACGCTTGTGTTAGTTCCACAATGTTGTTGTGATGGTGTGTAGAGACAGACCTGCGTTTTCTGGACATAGAGAGACTCCCTTCGGTTTGTTGTTTTCATAGTGGGAAGTAAGGCAGTTGCGGACGAACTGCCTGCGAGACGTGCCTGAATGGCACTTTGTGCTGCGGAAGCACAAATCTGTAAAGGAGTATAAACCTTCATTAAATCCTTCGTCTGTTGACGGGCTTCAAAGTTATTTATACTCGTTTATGAAAACGAGGTCAACGCCGTGTAAACACAGGGTGTTACTTATCCCACTCGTCGATATTACCAAACGTAAACGCGTCTGTAAACCCCATGTTGAAAGCATAGTTCAACATCGTGCTTACAGATTGTTGATCATCACCAAAGAACACGAGCTTCGTCGTCTTTGGATATTTGCCGAGCATAGAAATCTGACGTGTGGAGATGTTAACAGCGCCGGGAAGCGTTCCGTCTCGGAACGCAACAGGACTGCGTGCGTCCAGCAAGATGGCACCCTTTTCTACCAGCTTCTTTGCTTTTTTACCAGTGATTTTGGTTGAGCTATACATTTTTGAACCTCACGAAAGTTGAATACGGTGTTTGTTGGATGAGTGTACCACAAACTCAGAAAACGGACAACAATAAATAAATAGGTTACAACGATACAGCCGGAGGGTATATGCTAACACTACAACAATTCACACAAATATTTGGCACTGTAAAAGAAGCACAAGCAATCGTCAACGCTCTAAACGAACAGATGCCGCGCTACAACATCAATACCCATGACCGCGTGTGCGCATTCCTTGCTCAACTCGGACATGAATCGGGCTATTTTGTTCATCGTGTAGAGAATTTAAACTATTCAGCAAACGGTCTCAGGAAGATTTTTGCTCGCCATTTTCCAACCGACGCCATCGCTCAACAATATGCACGTCAACCAATTAGAATTGCGAGTCGTGTGTATGCTAATAGGATGGGCAACGGAGATGAAGCTTCACAAGACGGGTGGAAATTCCGCGGTCGTGGATACATCCAACTGACAGGGAGAAACAACTACACTGCATGCGGCAGATATCTCGGACGAGACCTTATTGCTGACCCTGATTATTTAATGTCTATTGAGGGTGCTGTCGTCAGTGCAGGGTGGTTTTGGGAAGTTAACAACTTGAACGTGTTTGCTGACGCTCGTGATATGAGAACGCTAACAAGGCGTATCAACGGTGGTTTCAACGGCCTTGCCCACCGCATGGAACTATATACAGCAGCACAGCAGATACTGTCTGTTGATATGTCGGCTGCTCCAGCACTAACTCCAGATATCGTTCCCCCAACAGAACCAACGACTCAACAAACAAGACGAGTTCTTAGACAAGGAGCGAGAGGTCAAGATGTTGCTGAAATGCAACGTGTTCTTGGCGTCAATGCAGACGGCGTGTTTGGGCCTATAACAGACAGAGCGCTGAGAGAATGGCAACGTGCGAACAACCTGACCGCAGATGGTATTGCAGGCCCTAGAACGTTTAGGGCAATGTTTGGCTGAACTGATGTTGACTTTTTCTGTTATTTGTGTGATCGTAAATAGATGGTACGTTCATAACAATAACAAAAAATGACACTCGACGACAACAAAAAACTAACCGTAGTCAATCTGTTGGCCGGCGCAGGCTGTGGGAAATCTGTCCTAGCTGCCCGCCTGTTTGCGCAAATGTCAATAGAAAACTTTAACGTAGAGTTGGTTCACGAGAGTGCAAAAGACTTTACGTGGGAAGATTGGGAGCACATCTTCCCTGAACAAGACTACATTACAGCACATCAACACCGTTTAATTCGCAGGCTTGTCCGCCACAATGTTGATTATGCGGTTGTTGATAGTTCATTGCTTCTGGCGGAGATATACGCGCCTGATTGGTTTCCACGTTCGTACTTTACTTTTTTGATGGAACAATACAACTCGTATGACAACATCAATATTGTGATCCAACGCAACCCCAAACTCACTTATAAACAAGCAGGCCGCAATCAAACATACACAGAAGCAACGGTTAAAGATCGACAAGTGATTGATGTTTTACACAAATATAACTTGCCTTATCACACGGTGATGGCAGGAGACGGGTCGCTTGACAAGGCTATGGAGATCATACGCCAACATGACATCGTCAAGCATATATAATAGACACCAACTGCGAAAGCAGTGTTCCGAATTTGCTCCGTGGTGGAGCAGATAACTAGCAGAACTGAATAATGGGCACTTGTTCTGCGTGCCGTACAAAGCGAGGAAAATGATGATGTACAATCAAAAGATGGCTGCCTGCCTGAAGGCAAATGGTAAGGTTCTCCGTGAGTTTGGAGAGATCGTGTATGTTCCGTTCGGTCAAGAATACAACATCTTGCTGAAAAATCTCAACGGAACCAGAGCACTAGTCAATATCACGATTGACGGCGAAGATGTTGTTCCCGGCGGTCTTGTTATTGACGCTGGTCGCGAGGTTGAGTTGGAGCGGTTTGTCAAAGACTTATCCAAGGGCAACCGTTTTAAGTTCATTGAGCGGACTGCTGGTATTGAGAAGCACCGTGGGATCAAAGTTGATGACGGTCTGATTCGCATCTCGTATCAATACGAGAAACAAGTTCCTGCTTATCGCGGGATCACAAACGTTGTTAACACTCCAATGTGGGGCGAACCTCACACAGGCAGCCCATGCATGGACCATTGGCCTACAACATTCTCAACGAACCACGAAGTGAAAACCACAGGGTTGCTCCGTTCTGTGACGCATGACACACACAGTTACTTTGCGCAAGGCGTGGGTGCAACAACGCAAAGTCTCAGTGTAGCATCTGTTGCTCCTGCAGGGATCACGGCACCTGGATCGATCTCAACACAGAAGTTTCAACAGGTTGCATCGTTTCTAACGGAATCAGAAACGCACGTGATTGTGATGAAACTGCTTGGCGAGACAGAGCAAGGAAAGAAGATTGAGCAACCGATTACAGTCAAGCACCAGCCTGTCTGTAAAATGTGCGGACATAAGAACAAAGCGCGTGCCCGCTTTTGTTCAGACTGTGGAGCGGGGCTAGAAATCGTGTAAGTGAAGGGAGGGTTGCCCTCCCTTTATTTTGGAGAGTGGAGTGTTAGCACGAACAACATACGAAAAATCGATAGCGTTATACCAACATCATGGTTATTGTGTGATAGGAGCATATCACGAAGACGGGCGGTATGGGTACTTTATATGCAAAGAAAATGTCAAATCTGAGCAAAATAGAACTGTATATGTTTATTCTGATGTGAGGGATTTTATCCACAGAACATCAAACGACAGTTTCCAGATCGCGCTATCGCTGTTGGGTAATGTTTAGTGGTTCCAACAAGCAAGCAGACATAAATAAGCAGACAAACGTATTCACGTCATAAGGACCACCACATGAAAAGCGGATTCTTAATCGCCAAAAACAAAATGCGCAAGGAGTTTTTTACAGCCTCTAGCGCATACGACAGACCAACATGGTTGCCACTAGGTGAAGCAACCGTCTACCCAACTGCTGAACTTGCCGACCGCGCTGCAAAGAAACTGTACAAGAATGGTGCGTTCCATGCCAGCATTGTGTCGCTAGAAGAAATGAACCTGTCGTTTGCACCGATTGAGCGACCTGAAGACGAGATGCCTCCAGAGGAACTCGGCAGCAAGACGGACGGAGATACTTCTGTTGAGATGGGTGCAGAGCAAGATGGTGAAGAGCCAGAAATGCAAGCCGCTGAGCAAAACGATGACCTGTGCCCAGATTGTGAGCATGAGCCTTGCACTTGTGATGGCGAAATGGATAGCGAGATGGACGGTGAAATGAACATGGACACCGATTCTGGTATGGAAGTTGACAGCGCTGACGACATTGATCTCGGTCTTGATGGCGAGCAGCAGGACGATTTTGATCCGAACGCTGTTCCTGGTGCAGGCCGCAATCTTGGCATGGCATCAATGGCTCCAATGTCATCTCTCCGTCGCACCGTCGGTGAAGCGTTCTCGATGCCAAAGCGTCCAGAAGGCGATGCACAGCCATCAGAAAACAAGACAACTGCTGCTACATCGAACATCAAGGTTGAACCACTGAAGATCAAAGATCCTGCTGTAACAGGCAAGGATGAAAGTGACAACGCGGGTGACCATGAAGGCAAAGTTCGTGTCCCTCAAGAAGTGATGTCTGACCTCGGAACAGCAATCGCTAAGTACGAGAAAGAAGCGAAAAACTTTGAGAAATCGGATGAGCATCGTGCGTCATTTGCATTGACGGCAGCAGACGCAATGAAGGTGTTGCGCGATGAGCTGTCTAAGGGAACGGTTGCTGGCGTTAAAGCAGCGAACATCAAACTGTCAAGTTACATGAGCCCGATCACAAACAACATTCCGCCTTCTGTTATCAAGTTCATTTATTCAGGCGGTGCGAAGCCAACACTGAAAGACTTGTTCAACGCAAAGCGTGAACAACGGTGAGAAGAAGGAGGGTATTCACCCTCCTCTAGTATAGCAGAAGAGATATCCATAACAAAATGAAGCACACTACTACGTTAAGGACAACCGCTTATTGCTATGCTGAAATTGAAAACACTACTCACACACATCCTGTTTAAGACAGGAATCCCAAAAAAGATCAAGGCTGTATATTACGGCCTATCGGTTTTGCTGCTTTTGGTAGCAGCACACACTGGCGAAGTTCAATACTACTTGTCGCAAGTCGGATTGGACAAAGATATTGGCACCATTAAAGCTGCAGATTTGTTGATTCTTGCACTTGCTTATGTCTCGTTTGTCATAATTCACAGGTTCCGTCTGTCGGAACGCAAGGTAATTATTACACCAGATGACATTGTTGAAGCGATTGCAAACGATAAAATTGAAGTGATACTACAGCCGGTGTACAAACTGTCAACCAACACGGTTACAGGGTTTGAGTTACTAACACGCTTGCACCACCCAATATACGGTGTTGTTACGCCGTTTAGCCACACAACTACAATCGAAGACGCGAATCCTGAAGCGATTAAGAAGTTAACTGCTCACATTGTTGATCGCGCAGCAGAGTTTTACGATAAGTTTAAACAAGAAGGATATGATTTTCAGATGTCAATCAAGCTTGTTGCTGAAGATTTGACTGACGGGTCCGTTATTTCAACAATCACAAAAACGTTGTTGAATCACAGAATGCCTGTTGACAGGCTGACTGTTGAAATCTCTCAGTCTACGCTACGCGGGGATCTACCTTCTGCTTTGAAAGTAATAGCTGGGCTGGACGCAATAGATGTTAAGATATGTTTGGATGACTACGGAATGTCAGTAGCGTCGTTCATGCACTTTAAAAACTTCCTGATTGATGGTGTCAAGGTGGACAGTTCGCTGACCAAACGGATGGACATCAATCAACAGAATGCAGAAATAGTTCAAGCAATCGTTTATACAGCACACAGTGCTGGGACGTTTGTCACTGCAAAGCATATAGAAACAGGCGCTGCTCTAAACAAAGCGCGGGAAGTTGGGTGTGATTTTGTTCAAGGGTATGCTGTCGCTCCACCAATGACTTTTGACCAAGCCTGCGCGTGGTTAAAAACAACAAGAGGGCACAAGCATGCTGGGTAACGACATCACACAACGCGCTGTTGACGATATCATTGCAGCGTCGCAAAACGGCTGCCTGCATGTTGCTACAGATCCTCGTGTAATAGCAGAAATAAACAATGTTCTTGCTCAAGACACTACGAGCATATTTGATGTTGCGCAAGTAATACGGACAGAGCCCGTTCTTGCGGCTAAGATAATGCAAGTTGCCAACAGTGCTTTGTTGTGTTTACAACCGTGCTCTTCACTCAATGACGGCATATCAAGGCTTGGAATGTCAATAGTGCGAAATCTAGCAATGTGTATCTTGCTCAAAAACGCGTTTAACACACAACATTCTAGGTTAGAAGAGGTGATGAACGAAGTGACAAGGTCAACATCGCTGATTGCCGGCATTTGTGGCGCAATCAGTAAAGAACACGCTAAGTTGAAAACGGATGTTGCTGTTCTTGTTGGTTTGATGAGCAATATTGGTAAAATGGCAGCATTAGCATACATTGACGCAAACTATTCTGCTGACCAAATTGAGCGAATGTACATACACGATGTTATCAATCTGGTTAACCCTAGAGTTGGGCGTAGCATTTTAACACGGTGGGGGATGCCACAACCAATCATTGATGCTGCGTTTAGTGACGGCGTTTGTGACACGGTTCGGTCAGTGAAAACATATAAAGATGTTGCAATATTGGCAAGGCTGCATGACAGAGGTCACACTGATCAACAAACAGCGGTTGAGATAGGAAACTTGCTCCATGTGCATAGGAATAGCATAGAAGAATTTCTAAAGTTGATTCGATAATCTGCTGCTAAACATAAATAAGCAGTCCACACAAAGATAGCGAATATCATATGGAAGGCGTAATTCAATCGCTGATAACACTAATGACAGACGGCGGTGCTGCAGCAGTTATCGCTGTCTTGTTGTTGGTTGTCGGCTTTTTGGTTTACGATCGCATTCAGTTGCTCAACAGGCTGTCTGAATCCTTGAAACAAACACTTGACGCTAAAGAAGCGGAGAAACAAGTGATTTTGGAGATCATCGAAAAGTACCACCAGGGGAACCTGACGATGGTGCAAGCGATTAACGAAATTAAAGTTGTGCTAGCTGCAATTCAAGGACGGTTGTTATAAAGCCATGTTTAAGAACTTGTTTAAGAACTTGTTCACGCGCTCAGCGTCTCAATCGGATCCGTGCAAGAAGGTGAAGGTGAAGACGCCTTCCTGGTATAATGCTGATGTGTTGAACACAACATTCAACGAGTTACAGAGTGCTGTAAAGGAAACTTCTGCACTTGCTAGCAGCATTTCGTCCCAGCTGGAAAATAAACTGCGTGTAACACAACAGCAGCTGCACACAATCCTTTATGTTATGACAGAGGGAATTGTGATTACAGACCACAATAACATCATTCAAGAGTGGAATACTGGCGCGGAAATCATTTTCGGGTACTCTAAAGAAGAAGCGCTAGGACAAAACATAAACATCATAGTTGCAGATGCCAACACCCTTCAAATAGCTCAAAAGTTTGATAAACTCAACCTTACAGAAAATGGCAACATCAACAAAATCAAACCGATCACCTGCAAACGTAAAGATGGTTCAGAAGTATTGGTTGAAATGTCAATCAACTCATTCTCGGATGGTACAGACACCCCACCGGGAACTATCGCGATCATGCGAGATGTTACAGTTGCCCAGCGCGAAATTAAAGCCAGAGAGCAAGAACGAAAGCTGATGGTTGCGGTGCTGAACTCGATTTCGGACGTTGTGAAGGTTAAAGATGGTGACGGGAAATGGGTTTTAGCAAACAAAGCAGCACATGATTTGTATAGTTTTACGTCTGAACGTGACTATGTTGGTAAAACGAACATGGAGCTTGCTGAAGATTTTCCGTACTTTGCGGAAAGTTTTGTTGAATGTGAAACAACAGATGAGCAAGCGTGGAAACTGAGAAGAACCACACGCACAGAAGAAGTTGTTATTGATAAAAACGAACAGCGACAATATTTTGATGTTTTGAAGACGCCAATTTACAGTGATGCCAAACATCGTGACATTCTCGTTGTTGCAGCACGAAACATAACATCTCTTCGTGAAAAGCGTGAGCACATCCTTGCAGCCCATAAAGCACTAAACGCAGCATCAGATATCATAGCGATAGCAGACAGAATGGGAACGATCATTTTTGCTAACAAGATGTTTATGATCAAGTACAGATTTGCCGATATTCGTGATGTCATCGGTCAAAAGATGTCAATCATCAAATCGGATAGAACAACATCGGACGTGCATGAGCAAATGTGGAAAGTGATGCTTACTGGTAAATCATGGGATGGGGTGATCGTCAACTGTGACGCAATGGGTCGCGACATCACGGTTGACTCATCAATCCTGCCGATTGTTGATGACCGTTTGGAAGTATCGTACTTTATTTGCATACAGCGATGTATTGACTGCTGACCCTCAACTGTTGCCATAAATACGCCAAACAACGTATGGTGTATTATGATAACATTCAAACAATACTACCTGCTGGAGGATGATGGTTCTCCTGAGGTAAAAGCAAAACTGAAACACCTTGAGCACATCGAGGAACTAATCGTTAACGAAGGTCCCCAAGGCGCACAACGAGCAATCAACTTCATCAGCCGTCTGATCGCTGTTGTTTCTGGCAGTAAAGACACAAATCTTGCTGTTAACGTCAAGGTTGATGGCGCACCATCTCTCACATGTGGCCCTCTGCCGCCAGGCGAAGAAAACGCTGGTGAGTTCTTCGTTGGAACGAAATCTGCCCTCAGCCCGACAGGTAAGCGATACACCCGGCTCAATGCGAGTAAGATTGCAGAAGAAAACTCCCCAGGTCTTGCTGAAAAACTGACTGCTGCCCTCAAGTACTTACCTGCGCTTGGGATGAAGGAAATCTATCAGGGTGATTTTCTATTCACACCGGGAGATCTGAAAGAGCAAACGATTGGCGGCAAAACATACATCACATTCAAGCCGAATACAATCTTATATGCTGTTGAAGCAAACAGTGAGACAGGTCAAGCAGTTCGCCGCGCAAAGATGGGGATTGTGTTTCACACAGTTTACACAGGCAACACGATTGCTGACATGCATGCAACATTCAACCCTGACCTGTCTAAACTGCAGGAAACACCTGATGTTTGGTGGAAGTCCAATCGTATCCAGGATTATAGTGCAGAGATGCCACACGGCGTTCAAGATGTTGAGCAGTTGAAACAAAAACTAGCGGTTGCTCAACGAGAGCTGCAGCAGATTGACCCATCACTGTTTGTTGCGATGGAGCAGAACCCACAGCTTGCATCATTCATCAAAATACACCTGAACTCAAAAGTTCGTCAGAACCAACTAGTTGGACACATTGAAGATCACTTAGACCAGTTGGCTGGTTTCATTGACACAAGGCATGCGAAAGACATTGAGAAGTTCAAAACAGCTGCTAAGAAACAACAAGTTGCTGCTCAACAACAACATTACAACCAACTGGTTGCACAGCTCCGCCCACAGCTTGCTAAGATGTTTGCGTTTTTCAACCACCTAACGGAGATTAAAGCAGCGTTGCTATCAAAGATCAAAGGGTTTGGAGGACTTGAGGCGTTTTATAAGGAAGGCGATAAATATACACGAACCGCTGGTGAAGGTCTGGTGATCGCTGATACCAAGACGCACGAGATTGCCAAGATTGTTGATCGTCTTGACTTTGCTCGCCAAAACTTTAACGCTCCTAAGGACTGGTAATATGAAACTGAATCAAATCAAACAAAATGTTTTTGAAGGCTCTGGCCCCAAAGAAAAACAAAAAACTCCATTTAGGGATATTAACAGTCCTGCTTATAAAGCCGCTGCCGAACAGCAAAAACAGCGAATGGAAAAAGATAAAGCTGCTGAGGCAGGTAAAAAGCTGTTAGCTAAACAGAAAGTATCGGAAGGGTTAGTAGACGGGATTGTAGTACACAACTATACTAAAACACCTATTGAGTTGAAGCCTGGGGAAGTGCAGATACACGGATGGGGACCAAACGAGCAGCCTATTTACCGCGTCAAAGGACACGACGGCAAAGAGGTTATCACTAGCAGTAAAAAGAAAATGGCAATGGTCGCTCAACAACAAGGTGTGGCGGAAGGCAAACACACACAGCATTATATGGATGCCAATAAGCCGAGTAAAGATCGTCAGGAGGCTGAAGCGAAAAAGGCAGGAAAAAAGCAAACAAAGTGGAGTGAAGATCCTATCGCTGCTGCAACTGACAGAGTATATGACAAAGTTGCGGGCATGCTAGGGAAAAAGAAGCAAGAAGTGTCGGAAGGTGAATGGGGCTGGGACGACCCACGCTACGACCGCCGCCCATCAGGCCGCAATGAGGATGATGAGTACGAACAGTATCGCCAATCTAAACTGGATGATCAGATTGAGAAGAAGCCGATGGGGTTCCAAGTGTATGATGGGACATCTCGGCAGTATATCGGCAAGGTGTTTCGCTCACAAGCAGATGCTGTTCAGTTCCGTGCTGTGCAGCCGGGCCGCGAGCACATGTCGATTCAAATGGTTCCGCTTCAAGAATCGGACAGCAAAAATCCTCACACAAGCCTGTTGGGCAGAGCGCTGTACAGTGCACTGACCAAACAAATGAAAACGCAACACAAGGAAACTGTGTTGGAAAGCGACCAACGCAAAGTTAATGCGATCCGTGCTTAGATTGAAGACTACGAAAAGCGTGCTAAAGCAACAAAGAATGATATAAAGAAGCAACATTTGATGCAAATGGCGAAAGAACTTCGCGCAAAACTACCCACGAGAGATTGATTATGAAAACATTCAAGCAATGGTTAGCAGAAGCTGAAAGCGACACATTCGTTTATGCTTTGTCTTAAATAGTTTTGGAGGTCTATAACGACCGCAAGCACAAATACTTCATATCAGGAGAACCGATATGAATGATTATTATGTTTATGTGTATTATGACACCAGACAAGACCAACCTACACCTTTTTATGTTGGGAAGGGACGGGATATAAGATATAAGCACCATCTCACGGAAACGCGCACCAACACCGAAAACAAGAAAAAATATGCTGTAATACAGGCTATTTTTGGTGCTGGTTTGACGCCTAGGATTGAATTTTACAAAACAGGTTTAACAGAAGCAGAGGCGTATGATGTTGAAAAGCAGCTCATACAACATTATGGCAGACGAGATTTGGATGATGGCGGAATATTAACCAACATATGTGTAGACCAAAGACCGCCAAACAATAAAGGTGTAGCAAGACCTAAAGGTAAAGATAGCCCAAATTATGGCAAGAAGCTGAATATAAGCGAAGAAGAAAGACAAAAACGTAAAGATCGTATATTGGCACAAAGCAAGAAACAAGTTGGAGTAAACAATCCTTTCTATGGTAAAACACATACCGAAGAAGTAAAAGCACTGTTGGCAACCTTAAAGAAGGGCAATAAAAACAATCTAGGTCGGCACCCTGGTGTTGCAACACGAGCAAAAATCCAGATGAACAACCCTAATAGGAAAGCAATACGCACACCATACGGCGATTTCGCTAGCGCGGAGTATTTTGTATCAGTTTACAGTATTATCACAGCAAACGGGTTGCGCAATGTTCTCAAGCAAGCAGATAAACCTATAAATAGACAGTGTGCAGCTGCGTGCCCGTTGTTCTGCAAAAACGATATTGGTAAAACGCCCCGAGAGATGGGGTGGCAATTTTTAGAGGAAACCTGTGAAGACATTCAAGCAATACCTATTGGAGAGCAACAGTGATACGTTTGTATACTGTTTTGGTAGATACAGCCCGCCCACGTCTGGACATATTGCTCACTTTGAAGCAATCAAAAAGTTTGCAACTGCGAATAATGTCCCATACATGGTTTATACATCACGGTCGGTTGATAACAAGAAGAACCCTGTCCCTGTTGATGCGAAGATCGCGTATATCAAAAAGGCTATCCCTGATTTGCAAATAGCGCCAGCAATCAATATGTTCAAGCTGCTTGATGAACTGCTGCCACAGGGATACAAGCGGATCATCTACTTTGCTGGCGGTGACTACTTCGAGGAAGGCAGCGAAGAGAACAAAATGTTCAGTCGTCTGGTGTCATATGCAGCTCAGCACGGCGTTGAGCTGACAGCACAAAGTTCCGGAGATCGTACACCAGGGATCAGCGGTTCTGATCTTCGCAGAGCAGTTGTCGCTGGTGATTTCGCAACATTTGCTGCCGCATCGCCGATTGGCAAAGGCAATCTGACAGAAGATGATGCTCGTCAAATGTTTGAACTGTGCCGTAATGTTTTAGCACCAAGTTGACTTTTATATGTTTTGGAAGGATAGTTGACCAAAATACTAACCTTCTGTGAGAGATAAATGGGCAAAAACAAACAACTGAAGGCGCTACGTAGCGCCTTCGGCGTTTTAGGTAAGAAAGATATTCTCCCCTTTGGCAGATACAAAGGGTGTACTGTTAGTGTTGTGTTGAGCATAAACGTTAGCTACCTCCACTGGTTGATCAATAACACATCGCTTGTGTTCACACCAAACGTGCAGAAGCTGGCATATGAAGGGCATCTAAAGCAACTAGCAGCCAACTACAGACATGTGCCTCGCCACAGAGGGTCATACAGATACTGTGATTATGATCACGATCTCATCAGCGACTGGGGTCCAGACGAGTTTTGATGGTGGTGGAAACATGGGGTTTTGGTAATATGACACGAATCAATGTAGTAGATCCAGAGATGCTGACAGATCAGCACCTGATGGCAGAATACCGTGAGCTCCCGATGGTGATGGGGTCGCTCCGTCGTTCTCTGAAATCGAAGAACGGGTGGCAACCAAGCAAGGTCCCAAAAGAGTATACGTTAAATCACGGTCATGTTTATTTTTTCACAAACAAAAAAACATTTCTGGTTAAACGATTCAATGCATTGGTGTATGACCTCATTCACAGAGGATATTGTGTGAACCCAACAGAGCGGCGTATCGATTGGGGTGTGTTTGATGAGGTCCCTCAAATAGAATGGGAACCATCAGACGTTGACGTAAAAACAAACGCTCTCAGAATAACTGAGCGGATACTGCAAAAACCTTATTGGTACCGATACAAAGGAACCCCACTGACCCAGCTACCGTGCGCGGAATTCATTATGTACCCTGCAGCTGGCTGGTGTCATACATCCATTTAAATCCATACGCTGTGTGCTGCTTACCTCTACAACACGCTGATATGTCACATCTCCTGTTCCCACCACCTATAGCATCAGCCGCTTCTTTAATTGTACTAAATCGTGCTATAACAGTTCCATCAATTGCCATTTGGATCACTGGGGTTTTTCTTCCGCTGACAGCAGACATCTTCGCTCTGTAATTTGGATCTTCGTATCGTTTAACTATAGCGGCTTTGATGCTCGTCCTGTGAGCGTCACTCTTTGGTTTTCTGTAATTTTCCGTACTGTTTTTTCGGTGGCCCGCCATTATGGCATGCCAGTCCATAAACTCTGATGGATGTGGACGGAGTTTGAGCTTTTCGCGCGTCTCGTTGGAAATCACTTTTCCTGTGTTTCTCCCAACGTATTCTTTTGACACCACTCTGGGGTCAGAAATAGGCAACAATACGTTGGTCTTTGTTGGATCGCCATTGAGGTAATACACTGCTTTTCCTACAGTCGAAAACCGCTCACCAGCTGCGACTATGTTGTAAAACGCTTCATTTCTTGCAACATCGAGCCACACGTGAATTTCTTTCTCCAATTCAGTCAAACTAGAAAACCCCATATTACCTAAATCTGTTGTATCACCGTGCCATATAATGCTTTTTGAGAAGTTTTGCAGACCGAGGCGTGTTATATCAGATGTTAAAGTTTTGCTTGATCCAGAATACTGTTCGATCATAATTCTGTCCTTGGCGTCGCTGCCTATATACAAGAACGGGTTAGTGTTGTTTTTTAAGTGGTATTCATTTATAATCATGTATATGTTCATTGTCATTTCCTCCTCAGTGCACCTTTATTTATAAAGGTTCTTCTACAACAAGGGGAAGTTTCTTGAGGACCGTTACCGAGCACTGTGTGTTGAGCTGAAACGACGAGGATACGAGATCGATCCAAACCGTGTCGCCGACTTCAATGTGTTCAAAGAAAACATGCTAGACAAAGACTGGCACCCTGATCCGAATGCTCTTGCAGTCAACGTTCAGCGGATCATCGAACGAATCAACCAGAAGTGGCATTGGTACCGCTACAACGGTGTCAAACTAACTGAACTGGAACCAAAAGTCCAACTACAACTACTCGCGCCTATGGCGTTGTGGAAGCGATAAATAAGCGAACACAATGGAGAATGCAATGAAGTTTATCCGCCAGCTGGATCGTTCGTACAAAATCGCTACATCCAAGCAAATCACATACACCAATGTCAAGTTTCGCAAGAGCTTCGGTGCGTTTATGGAAGCAATGGAGATTGACAAGTTAATCACTGAAGATTGGAGCGCCACTAAAACTGCTGACGGCTTGATGTGGGACGATTACCGCCATCGTGGCGGTGTTCTCGTTGAGAGCGCTGACAACCCTTCTGTCTACAAAACATCATTGACATTCAGCGGGAGCACACACGCTCTGCAGAAAGTGAAATCACTGATGGAGCGTTACGCTTCGTATGATGGTGCTCCAGAACCAGAAGACATAGAACTAACGCACCAATATCACGATGAGCTGACGGACGAACTGTGGATCAAGGATGGCGATAGTTATAAACTCGATCCCGAAGTTCGTAATAAACTGATGGCAAACGCAGAAGCATTCTTCTCATTTTTAAAGATGGAAGATATGGAAGTGGAAGATGTCGTTCTCACCGGCAGCGCAGCAAACTTCAACTGGACAGAAAACAGCGATGTTGATCTTCACATTGTTGTTGACAAGAAGGCAGCAGAGAAGAAGTACGGCAAACTGGTCGAGGAATACTTTGATACGAAGAAACGATTGTGGAACGATCTTCACGACATTACAATTCGTGGGTTTCCTGTTGAATTCTATGTGGAAGGATCAGGTGACGAGCATGTATCTAGTGGGATATATTCTGTCCGCGATGACAAATGGGTTGTCGAGCCGCAACACAAAGAACCATCTGTTGACGACAACGCTGTCAAGGCAAAGGCTGCTGAAATGATCCGCGAGATTACTGATGTTCTCTCTGCGAACAAGGCAGAGGCTGTTGAGAAGTTGATGGAAAAAATCCGCAAGATGCGACAGGCTGGTCTGTCTAGTAAAGGGGAGTTCAGCACAGAGAACCTTGTGTTCAAGATCCTCCGCAATGATGGATGGCTCGAGAAGATGCATGAGATCAAGACGAAAGCATTCGACCGCGATTTAAGCATCGAGGATGAGGAATGGTCTCATTACTGCTGAAAACGGTTGCGGTTGGCAGGGCACGCGCACAAAGCACCTGAACAGCTGCCGCCTACACCAACCGAACCTGATGTGGTGCTCGCATCAGGTGCACCCGAAAGAAACCTCGAGATGATCCTATTC
>Ga0194136_1000025_pt1 | contig 93257 bp, 86 predicted proteins | sample TARM_MetaG_T3A_1_FD_134023 | JGI IMG/M metagenome (GOLD analysis project Ga0194136, IMG submission 134023) | Freshwater microbial communities from Pennsylvania, USA, analyzing microbe dynamics in response to fracking - TARM_MetaG_T3A_14 (version 2) | ecosystem: Environmental > Aquatic >...
CTTCGGCACCGCCCACCGCGCGGAAGCCACCACACACGGCATCGCCAAGTTCGCACCCATCGCCTGCGCCGGCCCGCTGCTGGCCGCCGAGCTGGATGCGCTGGGCAAGGCGCTGGGCCAGCCGGCACGTCCGCTGGTGGCCATTGTGGCCGGCTCGAAGGTGTCGACCAAGCTGACCATCCTGAAGTCGCTGGCTGACAAGGTGGACAACCTGATCGTCGGTGGCGGCATTGCCAACACGTTCATGCTGGCTGCCGGCCTGAAGATCGGCAAATCGCTGGCGGAAGCCGACCTCGTGGGCGATGCCAAGGCCATCATCGAGATGCTGGCGGCGCGCGGCGCGTCGGTGCCCATTCCCGTCGACGTGGTGTGCGCCAAGGAATTCAGCGCCACCGCGGCCGCTACCGTCAAGGACGTGGCCGATGTGGCCGACGACGACATGATCCTCGACATCGGCCCGAAGACGGCTGCACAACTGGCCGAACAACTGAAGAGTGCCGGCACCATCGTCTGGAACGGCCCGGTCGGCGTGTTCGAATTCGACCAGTTCGGCAATGGCACCAAGGTGCTGGCCGAGGCGATTGCTGCCTCGTCGGGTTTCTCGATTGCCGGCGGCGGCGACACGCTGGCTGCCATCGCCAAGTACAACATCGCCGACAAGGTGGGCTATATCTCCACCGGCGGCGGTGCGTTCCTCGAATTCCTGGAAGGCAAGACACTGCCGGCTGTCGAAATCCTGGAGCAACGCGCGCAGAATCAGGCCGCTGTGGCCTGACCGCCAGCGCCGCCAACATCCCCACCACAACAACGAGACACCGCCGCCCATGACCCGCGCTACCAAGATCGTCGCAACGCTCGGCCCCGCGTCCAGCACGCAGGAAGTCCTGACCCGCATGATTGCCGCGGGGGTCGATGTGGTGCGGCTGAACTTCTCGCACGGCGCGGCGCAGGATCACATCGATCGTGCGCAGCTCGTGCGCGAAGTGGCGCGTTCGGTCGGCCGCGAGGTGGCCATCATGGCCGACCTGCAGGGCCCGAAGATCCGCGTTGGCAAGTTCGAGAACGGCAAGATCACGCTCGAGCCGGGTGATCGCTTCACGCTCGACGCCCGCTGCGAGCTGGGCAACCAGGAGCGCGTCGGCCTCGACTACAAGGAACTGCCGCGCGACGTTGGCCCGGGCGATCTGCTGCTGCTCAACGATGGGCTGATCGTGTTGCAGGTCGAGCGCGTGGTGGGTGAAGAGATCGAGACCATCGTCAAGATCGGCGGCGATCTGTCCAACAACAAGGGCATCAACCGCCAGGGCGGCGGCTTGTCGGCGCCGGCGCTGACCGCCAAGGACATGGAAGACATCAAGACCGCGATGGCGCTGGGCGCCGATTACGTTGCGGTCAGCTTCCCCAAGAACGCGACCGACATGGAAATGGCGCGCCAGTTGGCCGCCGTGGCCGGCGCACCCCACAGCCACAAGACCCGCATGATCGCCAAGATCGAGCGTGCCGAGGCCATCCGCCCGGGCGTGCTCGAAGAGATCCTGGCCGCCTCCGACGGCATCATGGTCGCGCGTGGCGACCTGGCCGTGGAAGTGGGCAACGCGGCCGTGCCGGCGCTGCAGAAGCGCATGATCAAGCTTGCCCGCGAAAACAATAAGCTGGCCATCACCGCCACGCAGATGATGGAATCGATGATCGTCAATCCGGTGCCGACGCGCGCCGAGGTGTCGGACGTCGCCAACGCCGTGCTCGACGGTACCGATGCCGTGATGCTGTCGGCGGAAACCGCCGCCGGCCGCTACCCCGTCGAGACCATCGAAGCCATGGCTGCCATCTGCGTCGAAGCCGAGAAGTCGCAAACCGTGCATCTGGATGCAGACTTCCTCGACCAGACCTTCAGCCGTATCGACCAGTCGATTGCCATGGGCGCGCTGTTCACGGCGCACCACCTGCAGGTCAAGGCGATTGCCGCGCTCACCGATTCCGGCGCGACGGCGCTGTGGATGAGCCGCCACGGCATCAACATCCCCATTTATGCGATGACGCCCAACGTGGCCTCGCAACGCAAGATGGCCCTGTACCGCAACGTGCAGTCGCTGCCGCTGGCCAACAGCACCGACCGCGACGAAGCCCTGCACCAGGCCGAAGAACTGCTGGTCGCGCGCGGCGTCGTGCAGCGTGGCGACTTCATCGTCCTTACCGTCGGCGAGCCGATGGGCCAGGCCGGCGGCACCAATACGCTCAAGATTGTTCGCGTCGGCATGCACTGACGCCCACGACGGAACGCCGTTTGCTACGTATTTCAGATGCCCACGCGTTCCTGAGACCGAATACAGATCGATCCATAGGAGAAAACCATGCCACTCGTCTCGATGCGCCAACTGCTGGACCACGCCGCTGAAAACGGCTACGGCCTGCCGGCATTCAACGTGAACAACCTGGAACAAGTCCAGGCCGTGATGGAAGCCGCCAAGGAAGCCGGCGCACCCGTCATCCTGCAAGCCAGCGCAGGCGCCCGCAAATACGCCGGCGAATCGTTCATCAAGCACCTGATCCAGGCCGCTGTCGAGGCTTATCCGGAGATCCCGCTGGTCATGCACCAGGATCACGGCCAAAGCCCGGCCATCTGCCAGGGCGCCATCGACCTGGGCTTCGGCTCGGTGATGATGGACGGCTCGCTGCGCGAAGACGGCAAGACGCCCGCCGATTTCGACTACAACGTCGACGTGACGCGCCGCGTTGTCGAGATGGCCCACAAGGTCGGCGTGACGGTTGAAGGCGAACTCGGCTGCCTGGGCTCCCTGGAAACCGGCATGGCCGGCGAGGAAGATGGGCACGGCGCGGAAGGCAAGCTTGACCACTCGTCGCTGCTGACCGACCCGGAAGAGGCTGCCCAGTTCGTCAAGGCGACCCAACTGGACGCCCTGGCCATCGCCATCGGCACCAGCCACGGCGCCTACAAGTTCACGCGCAAGCCCACGGGCGACATCCTGGCCATCAGCCGCGTGAAGGAAATCCACGCGCGTATCCCGAACACCCATCTGGTGATGCACGGCTCGTCGAGCGTGCCGCAAGAACTGCTGGCCATCATCAACCAGTACGGCGGCAAGATGAAGGAAACCTACGGCGTGCCCGTCGAGGAAATCCAGGAAGCCATCAAGTACGGCGTGCGCAAGATCAACATCGACACCGACATCCGCTTGGCAATGACGGGCGCGGTGCGCAAGTTCCTGGCCGAAAACCCGGACAAGTTCGACGCCCGCGAATGGCTCAAGCCGGCGCGCGAAGCCGCCAAGCAAATCTGCAAGGCGCGCTATATCCAGTTCGGCTGCGAAGGTCAGGCCGGCAAGATCAAGCCCATTAGCCTGTCCGTGATGGCGCAGAAGTACCAAAGCGGCGATCTGGCGCAAGTGGTGCAATAAGCATTTTGCGTCACATCTAGCAAACGGCTGGCACTGCGCCAGCCGTTTTGCATTGCATGGGCCATCTTATGGGCCACCCATGGGCCACGTATAATACTGGCCTTCCACGTTTTCTTATCTCCTCCCGGGTTCCGCCGTGTCCGCCACCCCTGCATCCTCCGCCCTTTACGAATCGTCGATCACCAGCCTGCCGTTGCTCGGCCGTGGCAAGGTGCGCGAGAACTACGCTGTCGGCGACGACAAGCTGCTGATGGTCACCACCGACCGCCTGTCGGCGTTTGACGTGATTCTCGGCCAGCCGATTCCGGACAAGGGCCGTGTGCTCGCGCAGATGTCGGATTTCTGGTTCAACAAGCTGCGCCACATCGTGCCGACGCACGAGACGGGCATCGCCCCGGAAACCGTGGTGGCCCCGGACGAAGTCGACCAGGTGCGCGGCCGCGCCATTGTGGTCAAGCGTCTGAAGCCGATCCTGGTGGAAGCCGTGGTGCGCGGTTACCTGGCCGGCAGCGGCTGGAAGGATTACCAGGCCACCGGCGCCGTCTGCGGTGTGCATCTGGCCCCCGGCCTGCAGAACGCGCAGAAGCTGCCCGAGCCGATCTTCACCCCCGCCGCCAAGGCCGAGATGGGCGAGCACGACGAGAACATCTCGTTCGATGAAGTCGAGCGCCGCATTGGCCCGGACCTCGCCGCGCAGATCCGCGACGTGAGCATCCGCCTGTACAAGGAAGCCTCCGACTTTGCCGCCACGCGCGGCATCATCATCGCCGACACCAAGTTCGAATTCGGTCTGGATGAGAACGGCACGCTCACGCTGATGGATGAAGCGCTCACCGCAGACTCGTCGCGCTTCTGGCCCGCCGATTCGTACCGGGTCGGCACCAACCCGCCGTCGTTCGACAAGCAGTTCGTGCGCGACTGGCTCGAAGCCGTGCGCATCGATGGCAAGCCGTGGCCGAAGACCGCGCCGGCGCCGCAGCTTCCTGCCGACGTCATCGAAAAAACCGCTGACAAATACCGCGAAGCGCTGGCCCGCCTGACCGGTGAATCCCTGCGTTAAACCGGAGCGATGACAATGACCGCACAGCAATCCGCTCCGCTCGTTGGCGTGGTGATGGGCTCCAGCTCCGACTGGGAAGTGATGCGCCACGCCGTCGACATGCTCACGCAGTTCGGCATTCCGTTCGAGGCGCAGGTTGTTTCGGCGCACCGCATGCCGGACGACATGTTTGGCTACGCTGAAGCCGCACGCGGCCGGGGTCTGCGCGCCATCATCGCTGGCGCCGGCGGGGCGGCGCACCTGCCGGGCATGATCGCCGCCAAGACGATCGTGCCGGTGTTCGGCGTGCCGGTGCCGTCCAAGTACCTGCGCGGCGAAGACTCGCTGCTCTCCATCGTGCAGATGCCCAAGGGCATTCCGGTGTCGACGTTCGCCATTGGCGAAGCCGGTGCCGCCAACGCAGCGCTGGCCGCCATCGCCACCATCGCCACCACCGATTCGGCGCTCGCCGACAAGCTCGAAGCCTTCCGCGCCCAGCAGACCGAAGTCGCACGCGGCATGACGCTCCCTGTGCACGGCGCCTAAGTAACCTACGACCCGATTCATGGCCGACGACCTGAACCCGCGCCTGGCGCAAGCCCACACCGCGGAATCCCGCGCGCTGAACGTTCCCAACGCGATCCTGCCCGATGCCTGGCTTGGCATGCTCGGCGGCGGCCAGCTCGGCCGCATGTTCACGCACGCCGCGCAGGCCATGGGCTACAAGGTCTGTGTGCTTGATCCGGACCCGAACAGCCCGGCCGGCACCATCGCTGAGCGCCATCTGTGCGCCGGCTATACCGACGAAGCCGCATTGGCTGAGATGGCTGCACTGTGCCCGGCCGTCACCACCGAATTCGAGAACGTGCCGGCGCAGGCGCTCGACCGTCTGGAGCAACTCGGCGCGTTCGTGGCGCCGCGTGCCAATTGTGTGTCGATCGCGCAGAACCGCATCGCCGAGAAAAAATTCTTCGCGCTGTGCGCCGCACGCACGGGCATCCACCCCGCACCGAGCTGGGTGATCGAGCATGAAGCCGACATCGAACAACTGCCCGCCGACCTGCTGCCCGGCATCCTGAAGATTGCCCGCATGGGCTACGACGGCAAGGGCCAGGCGCGTGTTTCGACGGTTGAAGAGCTGCGGGCCGCCTGGGGCGCCATGCAGCACGTGCCGTGCGTGCTGGAGAAGATGCTGCCGTTGGCCTACGAAGTCTCTGTATTGGCCGCCCGTGGTGCAGATGGCAGCACGGCCACCTGGCCGCTTGCAGAAAACGTGCACCGTGACGGCATCCTGTTTTCGACGATCATGCCGTCGCGCAGCGTGTCGGACGACATTGCCACGCGCACCCGCGCCGCTGCCGCGATGATCGCAGAAGAGATGGGCTACGTCGGCGTGCTGTGCATCGAGTTCTTCGTGCTGCAGGACGGCTCGCTGGTCGCCAACGAAATGGCGCCGCGCCCGCACAACTCCGGTCATATCACCATGGATGTGTGCGAGACGAGCCAGTTCGAGCAACAGGTGCGCGCCATGGCCCGCCTGCCGCTGGGCAGCACGCGGCAGCACTCGCCGGGGCGCATGCTGAATGTGCTGGGCGACGTGTGGTTTGAATACGGCCTGGAACGTACGCCCGCGTGGCACGAAGTGATGGGCCACAGCGGTGCGAAGGTCCACCTGTATGGCAAGGCCGATGCGCGGCCGGGCCGCAAGATGGGCCACGTGAACTGCGTGGGCACTTCTGCTGAAGTGGTGGACGAAGCGTTCCGCCATGCCGCGCACGTGCTGGGCCTGCAGCCGGAATAAAGCGAGTCGCCCATGCCGCATCGGACCAAAACGCCCTACACCATGCCTTCTGCCGAGCGCCTCGATGAGGCCGCGCGCAGGCTGGAGGCAGGCGAGCTGGTCGCCTTTCCGACCGAGACCGTGTATGGGCTGGGCGCCGATGCCGAAAACCCGCAGGCCATCGCCAAGATCTACGCGGCCAAGGGCCGGCCCTCCAATCACCCCGTGATCGTGCATGTGGTGGATGGCGCCGACATTTCGTATTGGACCGACGAGGTGCCCGGCATCGCGCTGCAACTCATCGAAGCCTTCTGGCCAGGGCCGCTGACGCTGATCCTGAAACGTGCGCCGCACATTCCGGCCGCCGTGGCAGGCGGGCAGGACAGCATCGGGCTGCGTTGCCCGTCGCACCCGGTGGCGCAGGCGTTGCTCTCGCGCTTCAAGCGCGGACGGGGCGGCATTGCGGCGCCGTCGGCCAACAAGTTCGGCCAGGTCAGCCCGACCACCGCGCAGCACGTGCGGGACGAATTCGGTGATGCCGTCTTCGTGCTCGAAGGTGACGGCGTGGACGTGGGCATCGAATCGACCATCATCGATCTCTCGCGGCTGGATCAGGGCATTGGCCCCGTGCTGCTGCGCCCGGGCGCTATCACGCCTGATGACATCGAGCGCGTGACCGGCGAACTGCCGGCGGCTCCCGATGCCGCTGCGCCGCGCGCTTCGGGCACGCTGAAGGCGCATTACGCGCCGCGCACGCCGTTGTATCTGCTGTCGGCCGCCGATGTGCCTGCACGCCTGGCTGCACTGCCTGCAGACAAACGCATCGTGTGGCTCGGTACCCCCGTGGCACTGCGTGACGGCTGCGACCAGCGCGTCGCCCCCGCCACGCCCGGCGCCTATGCCAACGCGCTCTACGCGCTGTTGCGCGAACTCGACCGCGGCGGTTATGACGCCATCTGGGTGGAAACCCTAGCCGATACGCCCGCCTGGGCGGCTGTCAACGACCGCCTGCGTCGCGCGGCCGCCGCGTTCGAGACGGACCTCTAATTCTTACGGGCCGCGCGTTCGCCGTGTGCCCGGCAACCTCGCTACACTTGGGCGTTGTGTCGTTCCGCGTGCTTCAAACGCGCACGGCGAGGTTACGCACCGCGGCACCACTGACCATAAAAATTCCACACGGGAGACAGACATCATGAAGTTGCGTCAATGGATGGGCGTCGTCGCATCGGCGACCCTGGCCTTGGGCCTGGCCGCTTGCGGCGGCGAAAGCGATCAGAGCGGCAACCCCAACGTCGCCAAAGTGCAGCGCATGGTGGTGTTCGGCGACAGCCTGAGCGATGCCGGCACCTACACGCCGGCAGCGGCTGCCGTGGGCGGCGGCAAGTTCACCACCAACCCCGGCCCGGTCTGGGCGGAAACGGTGGCGGCGCAACTCGGTGTGGCCCTTACGCCGGCCGTGATGGGTTATGCCAACTCGGTGCAGAACTGCCCGAAACCTGGTTGCTTCGACTACGCGCAAGGCGGTTCGCGCGTGACCGACCCGAACGGTATCGGCCACAACGGCGGCGCCGGGGCGCTCACGTATCCGGTCAAGCAGCAGCTCGCCAACTTCTACTCGGCCAGCAACAACACGTTCAACGGCAACAACGACGTGGTGTTCGTCTTTGGCGGCAACAACGACATCTTCTATTGGGCAGCCGCCGTGGCGACACCCAACTCGGGTGTGACGCCTGCCATCGCCACCGCTCAAGTTCAGCAGGCGGCGACTGATCTGGTCGGTTACGTCAAGGACATGATCAGCAAGAACGCGACGCAGCTCTACGTGTTCAACCTGCCCGACAGCAGCCTGACGCCGCAGGGCGTGGCGGGCGGTGCGGCAGGCCAGGCATTGCTGCATGCGCTGGTGGGCGCGTTCAACACCACGCTGCAGGCTGGGCTTGCCGGTACCGGTGCCCGTGTGATCGACTTCAATTCGCAATTGACGGCCGTGATTCAGAACGGTGCGACGTTCGGTTTCAGCAATACCAGCGTGCCGGCTTGCGATGCGACCAAGATCAACACGCTCGTCCCGGGTGCTGGCGGCAGCTCGCTGTTCTGCTCCGCCAACACGTTGGTGACTGCAGGTGCAGACACGTCCTACCTGTTCGCCGACGGGGTGCACCCCACCACGGGCGGCCATCGCCTGATCTCCAGCAACGTGCTGCAACGGCTGCTGGCGGACGGTGTGACGCACTGATCGAACCTCACCGAGCAATAACGCCCGCGCGGAGCGGGCGTTTTTGTTTGTAGCGATGGCGTCGACTTGCCGTTAGCCGGTGGCAAGGTCACTGCCAGGCGATAGCGGACGTCGGACGTCGCGCACCGGGTCGCAGGGTCGACGCGCACGAACTGGCGCACCCGCGCGCTGCGCCCAAGCGCGCATTCGGGGCGACAGAATCGCGCTTAGCGACTGGCAGCGCCGAAAAAAATGCCGCGCCAAGCAGCGCGGCCGATAGACGGGACAGCATGTTGTTGGGAGGGGGCTGGCGAAAAACTGGATTGCCCCATCATAGCCAATCCGCCTTGCTGAGATGTTAAGAGTGCTTCATATGACCGACTTGGCCAGTTGCTGTACGGCAAACCGGTACACCGCATCGACGTCATTCAGATCCAGCACGGCCACGCCTTCGGGTGGTTGCACGGCATCGGGCAAATCGGTGGCCACCGCCACCACGCCACCAATCGCTGGCCACAGCGGCGGGCGGCCGAGCGAAGGGCGGAAGACTTCGATTTTTGGGAAGGTGCTGCGCTTGTAGCCTTCAACGATAACGAGGTCGGTGGCGGGCGAGAGCAGCGCCAGCACGTCGTCCAGTTCGGGCTCCAGCGCGTTGGCGTATTCGCGCATCAGCACAAGTCGTTCACCGCCCACGAGCACGACTTCGGCACTGCCGGCTTCGCGCATGCGGTGCGAATCCTTGCCGGGCGAATCGAGATCAAAGCCGTGATGCGTGTGCTTGATGGATGCCACGCGGCGCCCGTCGTGCACGAAACGGGCGATGAGTTGCTCGACGAGCGTGGTCTTGCCGCTGCCCGACGTGCCGGTGATGCCCAGCAGTGACTTGCGTGAACTCATCGCGGCGCGCCCTGGTAGATCCATTGCAGCAGTGCATCGTGCGCGGCTTGGCCGCCGCTGGCGTTCGGGTGGTTGATCATGCTGACCACCACGAAGCGCTGGCCGTCTTCGCCTTCCACATACCCGGCGATGGCGCGCACGCCGTTGAGTGTGCCGGTCTTGATCTCGGCATTGCCGGCCACCCCGGCCCGTGTCAGGCGATTACGCATGGTGCCGTCCACGCCGACGACAGGCAGCGCATCGCGCAGCACGCCGCCGTTCGGATTGGCATCAGCTTGCTGCAGCAGACGCCCCATGTTGCGCGCGCTGATGCGCTCGATCCGCGACAGGCCCGAGCCATTCTCCAGCACCAACTCCGGCATCGTCAGGTTCTGTTTGGCGAGCCATCGGTTAATGACCTCGGTCGATTGCCGCACCGATGCGGGCTTGCGCCCGATTTCCGCGCCGATGGTGAGGAAGAGCTGGCGCGCCATCACGTTGTTCGAATATTTGTCGATGTCGTGCACGACTTCCGACAGCGGCGGGCCGTAGTGCGTGGCCAGAAGAACAGCCTGACGCGGTACCTTGCCTTCGCGCAAGCCCGGCGTGAAACGCGTCGTGCCACCGGCCTGTTGCCATAGCGCCAGGAAGCCACCCCAGATGAAGTCGGCATGCGTGAGCGCGGCGATATTGATGACGCGTTCGCCGCACGCCGCGGCATAGCGGCCGCCGAAGCTGGCTATGACATGGCCGTCGGTCTGCGTGGAGATGTTGGCGCCGGAGGCGGTCTGCCAGTCGCCGCAGCCTCCGCGCGTGGTGCGCAACTGGTTGTCGATCTGCAACTGCGCCAGCGGCGGCGATACATCGATGTTGACCGCGCCGTTGCCGGCATCCGGCGAGAGCGTGAACGTGAGCGTCTTGAAGGAATACAGCAGCGCGTCGGGCGCGACGTTGTAGGCACGCGCGCTGTCGCCGTCCAGCGGCGGAGCTTCCGACAGGCCGCCCTCGAAGTAGGTGCGATCCAGCACGATGTTGCCGGCCAGTTCATCCACGCCTGCACGGCGCACGTCGCTCACCAGTTTGACGAGTTCTTCGGGAATCAGCTTCGGATCGCCCTGGCCACGCAGGTACAGGTTGCCGTTGAGCGTGCCGTTGACGGGAGCGCTGTCGGCATAGGCCGTTGTCTTCCAGCGAAAATCCGGGCCGAGCAGGTCCAGCCCCGCGAAGGTCGTCAGCAGTTTCATGGTCGACGCCGGGTTCATTCCGGTGTCGGCGTTCCATTGCAGGATGGGCGTGGCGGTGCCGGTGCGGATCACGAACACGCTCACCGCATCCAGCGGGATATGCGCGCGCGCAAAGGCCAGCGCCACGTTGGCAGGCAAGCCAGCGGGGTTGTGCGCCGCCTGGCGTGCCTGTGCGGCGGTGGTGCGCGGTGCCGCGTGAGCCTTGGCCTTCTTGGCATGGGCCAGCGGCGACGCACCAAGGGTCAGGAGCAAGGCGCAGGCGAGCGCGCTGCGCGACAGGTTGAGCAAACGGGTCGGACGAATTCGGGCCATCGGCGGGGGGCAGAGTGGGGCGCACACGCGTGCGCCAAGTGCAGACGCAGGCATGTTAACGCAGCGACCCCACACTTCGGCCGACAAGCAATGGGGCGTTCACCGCCCAATTCTTTGGGAGTCCCGCAGGTGTGACGGCTCAGTCATTGGCACCGACGCGCTTTCGCATGTCGGCTGTCACCGATTGGCGCGTGCCAGCATAGTCGGCCCATGGGTCGCCCTTGAGCTTGGCGAGCCGATCCGGCAGCGTACGCAACGTCCACTGCGCAGACGACTGCAGCCCTTCGAGTTCGTCATGGCGGATCGGCACCGACACCGGCAACCCCGTCCGCGCGCGCACCGAATAGGCGGCCACGGTGCTCGCCCCGCGGTTGTTGCGCAGATAGTCGATGAAGATTTTCCCCACGCGGTTCTGCGGACCCATCTTGGCAACAAAGCGGTCGGGGAACGTCGCGGCCATATGCTGCACCACGGCCTGCGCGAAGGCCTTGAGCGTGTCCCAGCCGGAAGCCTCACGGCGCGTGAGCGGCACGACCACATGCATGCCGTGGCCGCCGCTGGTTTTCAGGAAGGCCTTCAGGCCCAGTTCATCGAGCATGGCCAGCATGAGCTGCGTGGCCTCGATCACGCGCGCGAAGGGCAGCGCTGGGTCTGGGTCGATATCGAAGACGATGCGGTCGGGCTGTTCGATGCGGTCGGCAAGGGCATTCCACGTGTGGAATTCCACCGTGCCCATCTGCACCGCCCCGACCAGGGCCTCGGCCGAGTTGATCGCAAGCAGCGACGGATGCCCCGGGTCGAGCGATGGGTCCAGCTGCGTGATGCCCTGCAGCTTGAGCGCGGCGGAATGCTTCTGGAAGAAGCGCTCCCGGTCGATGCCGTCGGGCGCGCGCACCAGCGATGTCGGGCGGTTGTGCAGATGCGGCAGCATCCATTCGGCCACCCCGGCGTAATAGCGCGCAAGGTCCGCCTTGGTGGTGCCACTGGCTTTCTCGATCACGCGATCCGGATGCGTGACGTCCACATCGGCGATGCGTTCGGCACCGGGGCGCACCTTGCGTTCGGCAGCATGCACGGCGCGGGTCTCCTTGCGGGCGGCGGCACTGGGCGGCTTGGCTTGTTCACGCACGATGTTGCGCGCGGGTTTGTCGTCGCGCAAACCTTGAAACACCGCCTGCCGCACGATGCCTTCGCGCGTCCATTCGGCGAAGGCGATTTCCGCCACGCGTTCGGGCTTCACCCATTGCACGTCGCGCGCATCGCTGCCGGTGGGCGGATTGGCGAAGGGCGGCGTGTCGACGGTCAGACCCGTCAGCTCGTGGTGCAAAGCGTGCAGACTCGTCTCGTTGAAGCCCGTGCCGACACGGCCCGCATAGCGCAGCTTGCCCGCGTCGTCATAGACGCCGAGCAGCAGCGCGCCGAAGCCGCTGCGGCTGCCCTTGGGCGCGCTGTAGCCGCCGATCACGAATTCCTGCCGCTGCCCGCATTTGAGCTTGATCCAGGCAGGGCTGCGGCCGGCCCGGTACGCCGCATCGGCGCGCTTGCCGATCACCCCTTCGAGCGACATGCTGCACGCGGAAGACAGCAAGTCTTCGGGTGCCGCGTGAAATGTCCCTGAGAAGAGCACCGCTTCGCGGTCCAGGTCGCCCGGGGCGGCATTGAGAATGCGCTCAAGCAGCGCTCGCCGCTCCCGCAACGGCACGCCGCGCAAGTCCATACCGTTGCAGAACGGAATGTCGAACAGGTAGTAGGCAATGTGTTCGGCATGTGCCGTTTCAAAGGCGTTCTGCAGCGCCTGGAAGTCGGGCACGCCGCGCTCGCCCATCACCACGACTTCGCCGTCGAGCCACGCCTCGCGCAGGCCCAGCGCCTGCAGTGTGCGCGCCTGACGGGGCAGTTTGGCCGTCCAGTCGCGGCCGTTGCGGCTGAACAGGCGCACTGTGTCGCCGTCGATGCGTGCAAGGATGCGGTAGCCGTCGAACTTGACTTCGTAGTCCCATTCGCCTTGGGCGGGCGGATCATCGACGAGCGTGGCGAGTTGGGGCTCCAGCGTTCTGGGCAACGGGGCGGGCACGGCACCGGCGGGCGGTTGGACTTGCGCCGGTTCGGAGCGCCCAGTCTTGCCGTCACTGGACTTGGCCTTTGCTTTGCCCCGGGGTTTGGAGCCGACGTTCTCGCCGGTAATCACGCTCGCGGGCAGTGCCTCCGTCACGTCGTAGTCGCTGGACGCGCGCACCTGGTCGTCCCGTTCCTTGATCAGCAACCACTGTTCTTTCGGATGTCTGCCCGTGCCGTGCAAGTGCGTGCGCACCAGCGCCCATGCACCATGCAGCTTCTCGCCATGGAGGTCGAATTTGAGCTTGCCGTCGCGATAGGCCTTGCGCGGATCGCCATGCGGGCGCCATGTCCCGCGGTCCCAGACGATCACGTCGCCGCCGCCGTATTGGCCTTCGGGGATATGGCCTTCGAAATCGGCATAGTCCAGCGGATGGTCTTCAACGTGTACCGCGAGGCGCTTGTCGGCGGGGTCCAGGCTCGGGCCCTTGGGGACGGCCCAGCTCTTGAGCGTGCCGTCGAGTTCCAGCCGGAAGTCGTAGTGCAGTCGCGTTGCGTCGTGCTTCTGGATCACGAAGTGCAGGGCGCCATGGTCACGCTGTTCGTCGGCTTTGCGGCGCGCGCCGGCGGGTTCCTGGGTCTGCGTGAAATCGCGCTTGCTGCGGTAGTCGGCGAGATGGCGCGGCATGGCGTCGGCTCCGTCGTGTTAGGCGCGCTTGCGCGTGGCCGTCTTGCGCGCCGCCTTCGTGGCGGCTTTGCGCGGTGCACGCTTGCGCGGGGCGGGTTCTTCTTCAGCTTCTTTGGCTGACTCGCCTTTGCCCTTGCCCCGCTTGGCGAGGCTCTGGCGCAGCAGGTCGGTCAGGTCGATCACATTGCCGCTGCGCGGTGCAGCGGTTTCGGTCTCCATCGGTTCGACGGATTCCGTGCGGCCTTCGCGCACTTTGCGATCGACCAACCCGAGGATGTCGTCGCGGAACGTGTCGTGGTACTCGGCAGGGTCCCACTTGCCGCTCATGTCGTCGATCAGCTTTTCGGCCATGTCGATTTCCTTCGCCGTGAGCTTGGCCGCCTTGGCACCTTCTTCCGGCAAGTCGAGTTCGGACCAGTCGCGCACCTCGTTGGACCAGCGCAGCGTATGCAGCACAAGCACGGGCCCCATGGGAATCAAAGCCGCCAGATGCTGCTTGGTGTGCAGCACCACGTTGGCAACACCGATCTTCTGCGAGCGCGTCAATGCCTCGCGCAGCAGCGCGTAGACCTTTTCGCCGCGCCGGTCGGGCGCAAGAAAGTACGGCGTATCGAGATAGAGGAACGGAATCTCCGCCGCATCCACGAAGGTCAGCAAATCGACCGTTTGCGTCGAGGCCGGGTTCGCGGCGCGGATGTCTTCGTCGGTGAGGATCACATAGCGGTCTTTCTCGTAGGCATAGCCGCGCACGATCTGCTCGCGCGGTACCTCTTTGCCGGTGGTCTTGTTGATGCGCTTGTAGCCGACGCGGTCCATGGTGCGACGGTCGAGCCAGTCGAAGTCGAGGTCGTCGCTGCGGGTGGCCGGATACAGCGCAACGGGAATATGGACGAGGCCGAAGCTCACGGCGCCCTTCCAGATCACGCGGGGCATGGCAGGTCTCCCGATGCGGTGGATTCGAGCGTGGTGACGCAAGCGGCATACCTGCGTGGTGCGGGGCGGCGTCATACGTTCATCAGCAGAGCGCGGTAGCATGAGGCCTTTGCGGCGCGACCCGCTCGCGCTGCGCGTTTTTCCCAGCTGTCCTTCATGTCTTCCGAATACATCCAATCTGCTGGCGCGCTGCGGCCCCGCCGGCTTCCCTTGTCGGCCCGCGCGGCGACGATGGCGCTCTTTTTCGCCAATGGTGCAACGTTTGCGACGTGGGGCATTCACATTCCGACGGTGAAGGCGCGCTTCGGGCTGTCGGAGGCGTCGCTGTCGTTGGCGATGTTCATGGTGGCCGCCGGCGCCATCGTCGCGATGAAGTTTGCGGGTCAGTGGGCGGCGCGCGTCGGCACGCGGCGCGCGAGCGTGCAGGGCGGCGTGGCATTTGGTGTCATGACCGGGCTCCTCATGTTTATGCCGAGCTACCCGGCGCTGCTGGCCGTGCTGCTGCTGTTCGGCATCACCAACGCGGGTTTCGACGTGGCCATCAATGCGCAGGCCGCCACGGTCGAGGCTAATCATCACAAGCCGATCATTTCCTCGCTGCACGGCATGTTCAGCCTGGGCGGCATGGTGGGCGCGGCGGTGGGTGGCGTGCTGCTGGAACTGGGCGTGCCGCCGGCCGTGCATTGCGGCGGCATGGCGCTCGTCACCATGGCGGCGGCGCTGTGTGCCGGCCCGTTCATGCTGCCCGATCACATGCACGCAGAAGGCGAATCGGCACATCCGACCACGGGGCGCACACTGTTCCTGCTGGGCGTGCTGGCCTTCCTGGGGCTGGTAGGCGAAGGCGCGATGTACGACTGGACGACCGTATACATGCGCGAGATCGCGCAATCGCCCGAAGCCATTGCCAGCGCCGGGTACGCCGCGTTTTCGGGCGGGATGGCGCTGGCGCGTTTTGGCGGCGATTTCGCACGCGGGCGCTGGGGAAACATGCGTGTGCTTGGCGCCAGTGGCGTGCTGGCAACGGGTGGGATCCTGCTTGCCCTGTTGTGGCCCGCGCCGATGGCTGTCTTGACAGGCTTTGCGTTGATGGGCGTGGGCGCCGCCAACATGGTGCCGATCTTTTTCATCACGGCGTCCCGCCTGCCGGGTGTGCCGGCAGCCGAAGGCATCGCCGCCGTAGCACGCTTTGCCTACGTGGGCTTGCTGATCGGTCCGGTCATCATCGGGTTGATTGCGCATCGCTCCGACCTGCGCTGGGGGCTGTCGGTGGTGGCGCTCACCATGGCGTTGATCGCGTTGGCGGGGCCCCGGTCGATCCGCCTGCCGGAACATCGCTGATGGCCCCGGGCTGCCGCCCGAATCTGCCCAAAAAATATGCAGTTCCTCTGCGTTGACTTTCCTGTGCGCTTGCCATAGCGTACGACGAGGAGAGGGGGTTTCCCGGCGCCGGCGCCAACGTCCAAGTTGCGCACGACATCGGGATGCGTTCAAAACGAGGCTGCTCCATGTGATTTGACCAGCCCAAACGACCCATAGGAAAGGAGCTTCAGATGCCGTACAAACGTCTTACCCTCGTGGCAGCGGTCGCTGTCGTAGCAGCCATCGGCACCGTGGCCCACGCGCAGACTGACCAGAAGAAGTTCGACCCCTATAGCCAAGGCGCGAAAGTCGGCGAGAAGTTCGATCCGTACCAGCAAGGTGCGAAGGCCGGCGACAAGTTCGACCCGTATTCGCAAGGCGCCAACAAGAACGACAGCACCGCCAGTGCGCTCAACCCCGGCGCTCAGCCGGCCAATGTCGAGAAGGGCAAGTACGACACGTACACCCAGGGCGCGAAGGCCGGTGACAAGTTCGATCCGTACAGCCAGGGCGCGAAGGCCGGCGGCAAGTTCGACCCGTACAGCGAGGGCGCCAACAAGAAGGACGCGCCCAAGCAGTAAGCCCGTGCCGATCGGGTCCATGAAGACGCTGATGCATCGCCCGATGCATCGGCGTTTTTCTTTATGGAACGCCGCCGCAGTCGTGGCGGCGATTGCGTTGGCGTTGGCGTTGGTGTTGCCGGCGCAGGCAGCGGGACTGTGCTCCGCGCCGTGGGTGCACGACGGCAGCCGCGTGCGCCTGGACGGCAACGGCAAGACGCCGATGATTGTCGAGTTCACGCTGCACGATGTCAGTCACGACATGCAGGACGGCTGCGAAATCGGCCTGCACATCTACGCCAAATCGGGCTTGGTGGCGCTGGGCGGCCGCCCCATCGAGACGGTGCAGGAGCACCAGCTGCTGGTGGACGAAGCTGGCGTGGTCACGCGCATCGTCAGCATCAATGGCCGCGTGTTTGCGCAAAGCGAACATGCCGATCTGGTCGGCACCGTGAGCACGGCCATCTCAGGCATGTTCCTATACGGCGCCGGCTTGGCGCCCGAAGCCCAGATGCTGCCGGGCGATACGTATGAATCGAGCTTCGACTTCGATGTGGTGTCGCCGCGGCTGGGGATCTCCGTGGGGCGCATGCGGGCCGAGCGCGCCAAGGTGGAGGTGTCGGAGCGGGAGGTCGGGCCACCGCAGCCGATGAACACCGTGGTCGGCCAGTTGCAGTGCCGGCCGATCCGCTACACGCGCACCGCGCGCCTCGGGGTGCTGCGGCTGGGCAATGAAACGCTCGAGCCCGATCCCACCGTTGCACACATCACCGATTGGTATTGCCCGGAAGCGGCCGTCGTCATGCGCCAGGAGGTCGAGCAGCACGGCCAGACGCAGGTGATCGACGTGGTCGAACTCAAGCGCTAGGCGTGCCGTGTGCAGCGCTGAAGTCTTCGGTGCTGCCGTCAAACCAATACACACGCACCACGTTGAAAGGCGCTTCCGGCGCAGCCTGCGAGAACAACGCGATGTGGTCGATGGGCATGGCGGCTGGCAGCACCACGCGCGTCGCTTCCAGCGCGCGATAGCACGCGAGCTGCTCGGCATGGTCGAGCCGGCTGGTCAGCGTGACGTGGAACGTGAACGTATCAAACACATACGGATAACCCCAGCGCTGCAGATGGCGCTCCTGTACCTCTGACAGGCCGGCGCGGCGGCGGCGCGCGAGTTCAGTGGGCGGTGGGGGTGCGCGGAAGGCGTCGAACTCGCCGACGCACGCATCGGCGAACTGAAGGAGCGTGTCGCGGGCGGGATCGCCATGACGCAGCCTCCAAGCCAGGAAGCCGCGCAGCGTCTGCAAGGCGGGCTCGATCGCGAAGGCCTGCTGCTGCAGTGCAAAACCGCGCAGCGCGGCGTCCAGTTCATCGACCGTACGATCGCTGGCCAGGCGGAACGGCGGCTTGAACGTCGCGTGCAGGCCGTACTGACGCGGCGCTTCGGTCCAGCGGTCGAGCGTGGCGAGGTCGATGCCGGCTTCGCGCACAAATGCCTCGCGCTGATCTGCGGAGATGACCGTGTTGGTGCGGGCGCAGCGCCCGAGCCACCGTGTGCCCAACCCGTACCACGGCTCGGGCGGCAGCAGGTAGAGCGCGTATCGCCAGGCCGTCGGTATCGATGACGATAAGGGTGCCCTCGCCTGCTGCATGGCGTTGCTCAGCCGATCAGCGGCAATTGGCCCGCGGCATGGCGCAGCCGTCCGCCCACCACGGCCGCCACCACGCGAGGCAGCCCGGGGCGGCGGTCATCCACCACGATGGCATCGGCGCGCAGCCCAGGCGCGAGTACGCCGCGATCCGTCAGTCCTGCGGCTTCTGCCGGGTTGGCGGCCACCAGCGCCCAGGCCTCGGCCAGTGGCACCACGCCGCGCTCGGCGAGCTTGAACGGAGCTGCCAGCAGGGCCGGGTAGTAATAGTCGGAAGCCAGCACGGTGCCCAGGCCCGCCGCCACCATGGCCGACGCATTCGGTGCGCCATGATGGCTGCCGCCACGCACCACGTTGGGCGCCCCGAAGACGGTATGTCCGCCATGCGCGCGCGCTGCCCGCGCGACATCCTCGGTCAACGGAAACTCCGTGACTGTGCAGCCGTGCGCGTGGAAGGTATTACGCGTGGCGATGTCGGGTTCATCGTGTGAAGCCATGCAGATGCCGCGTTGCTGCGCCGCCCGGGCGAGCGTGCCGGTCACCTCGTTGAGCCTCGTCGCATTGGCTGCGGCAGCATTCAAACGGGCCAGGAATGTGTCGATGTCGCACTCGGCGCGATCGGCGTATTGTGCGAGCTTGCGCGCGTCGCCCAGCTTGTCGCGCATCATCGGCAGGTGATCGTTGAATGACAGGAAGTGCACGCGACCGGCATCCATCCAGGCGAGCGCATCGGCAACGCCATCGGCGTGATGCAATTCGAAGCGCAAGTGCATCAAATGCTGTGCCCCCAGGTGCGGGCGCATGGCATCGAGCGTGTCGAGCATGCGCACGGCGTAGGCGCGGCCACGCAGGCCGCCCTCCCAGGAATACGTGACGCCGTGGAATTCGGTGGTGATGCCGCAGGCCAGCAATTGGCCGTCAACGTCGGCCAGCGCGGTCTCGTAGGGAAAGGCCACACCGGGGCGCGGCATGACGGCGCGTTCGAAGGCATCGCCGTGCAGATCGACGATGCCGGGCAGGACGAGCAGGTCGCCGTAGTCGATCATCCCGCGAGTCGGGCTCCCGTCACACGCAGCGATCTGCCCGTCGCGAAATTGCACGGCAGCTTCCGCCAGCCCTTCGGCGAGCAGGGCGCGTCGCGAAATCAGGCCGGCCACGTGGCCGACGGAAGACGAAAACGATTGCATAACGCCAAGGTGCGAACAGTTGTGCAGGAACGTCGTGCGGGCATTGTGCCGCAACTGACGTGCCGCTTGACCGCATATCGGCCATTTGTCCCACCCTGAAGGGGGGAGAGGCAGCCAAACGCCTTAACTTTCCCGACACGATGGTCGATATCTTGAAAAAGAACCCAGATATGGACGCCACCTCTGCTGAGCGGCCTGACCGTCCTGAACCGGATGTGATCGATCAGGACAGCCCCAGGCCGCTGCCGCTCGCTGATGACCGCTACGAAGCGCTCGTCCGGCAAATGCCGGATGCGCTGTACATCGTGGCGGACGACATCATCGTTTTCGTCAACGAGGCGGGCGTTCGCCTGTTCGGCGCGCAGACGGCACGCGACATCGTGGGCCATGAACTGGACGAGTTCGTGCACGACAACTCGATGCACCTCGCCCGCCAGCGCCGGGAGTGGATGGTCTCGCACGGTGCAGGCTTGCCCCCGGTCGAGCAGACCTTGCTGCGCTGCGATGGCACGCCGGTGGAGGTCGAGGTGCTTTCCGCGCCGGTGCAGCTTGGCTGGCGCACCGCCATTCAGGTGGTGGCACGCGACATCACCCAGCGCAAGCAGGCCGAACAGGCCCTGCGCGAATCCGAAGCCAATTATCGTGCACTGGCTGCCGAAACCGCACGCGCCAAGGAATTGCTGCGTTGCGAAAAGACCGTGCTCGAACTCAGCTCGCGCAACGTGCCGTTGCCCGACCTACTGGCCGAGGTGTGCCGGCTGGTGGAGGCGCTGCTCGACGACGGCGCCATGTGCTCGGTCCTGCTCAGTGGTGATGGCGAGCACGTTACGCAGGCCGTGGCACCGTCGCTGCCTTGCACGCTCTCCCAGGTGCTGGTTGGGATCGCGATTGGCCCTTCGGTCGGTTCATGCGGCACGGCCATGTTCCTGAACAAGACCGTGGTGGTGGAAGACATCGACGCCGACCCGCTCTGGGATGGCTACCGCGACATCGTTGCGCCGCTCGGATTGCGCGCGTGCTGGTCGACGCCCATCCGCGGCGACAACGCGCAGATGATCGGCGCGATGGGCATCTACTACGACTCCCCGCGTGCGCCCACGCGCGACGCCATGGGGTTGCTCGACGGTATTACCGACATCATCGGCGTGGCCGTGCAGAAGGCGCATATCGCGCGTGATCTGAGGGAGAGCGAAGAACGCTATCGCCTGGCCGTCGACAACCTTACCGAAGGCATCGTCGTGCAGGCGGCCGACGGCACCATCCTCGCGTGCAACCCGAGCGCGCGGCGTATTCTCCGGGCGGGCAGCGTGTCGCCGGTGGGCACCAGCCACCTGGCGCTGATGCGGCGCTCGTTGCGTGAAGACGGCAGCGAGATCCCGGTCAACGAGCGCCCCACGCGCGTGGTGCTGGCCACCGGACGGCCGCTGCTGGGCTTGACTGTTGGCCTGGAACTGGTTGACGGCGATGTGGTGTGGGTGCACGAAAACGTGCTGCCCATCGTGCGCCCTGGCGACGATACCCCCTCAGCCGTGCTGATCTCGTTCAACGATATCGGGCCGGCCCGCGCGGCCCAGCAGCAGCTCACGTTCCTCGCGCAGCGTGATGCGCTCACCGGCTTGTACAACCGCGCGTACTTCTCGCAGCGCATGCAGGCGGTGATGGAGCAGGCCGCCAGCCAGGCCAACGAGGCGCGCCAGGTCGCCGTGCTGTTCCTCGATCTGGATGGCTTCAAGAAGGTGAACGACACCGCTGGTCATGAAGCGGGCGACCACCTGCTGCGCATCGTCGCGCAACGCCTCTCGGCCTGCGTGCGCCAGAGCGATACGCTGGCGCGCCTCGGCGGCGATGAGTTCGTCGTGCTGCTCGACAATGTGCGCTCGTTGGGGGAAGCGGAGCGCTTGGCCAAGCGCATCGTCCATTCGATCGCGCAGCCGTTCTCGACGAGCGGCACGGAGTACTACCTGGGCGCGTCGATCGGCATCGCGCTGTACCCGGAGCATGGCAACGACGCCGCCACGCTGCTGCGCTGTGCGGATGCCGCCATGTACAACGCCAAGCAGAACGGCCGCAACCAGCATCGCGTGTACACCGCGCGCCTGTCGCAGCGGGCGCAGCGGCGCTTCCAGCTGGAATACCACCTGCGCCGCGCGCTGACGGCGGGCGAGCTGTCGTTGCGCTTCCAGCCCATCGTCGACGCCACATCGATGGACATCGTCGGTGCTGAAGTGCTGCTGCGGTGGCACAGCACCGAACTGGGCGAGGTGTCCCCCGCCGAGTTCATTCCCGTGGCGGAAGACGCCGGACTTATCGGCGACATCGGCGAATGGGTGCTGGCGCAGGCGTGCCGCCAGGCCGCGCATTGGCGCGCCACCTGCATGCCGGAGTTCTTCGTGGCCGTGAACCTGTCGCCGCGTCAGTTTGGCGAGGGACTGGTGCCGACCATCTCGCGCTGCCTGACCGAAGCTGGCTTGCCCGCGAGCGCGCTCGAAATGGAGATCACCGAAGGCCTGCTCATGCGCGACACGGCCGCAGTGATGCCGATGCTCGATGCGCTCACGGCCCTGGGCATTCGCATCTCGATCGATGATTTCGGCACGGGCTATTCGTCACTGTCGTATCTGCAACGCTTCCCGATCGACAACCTGAAGGTGGATCGCTCGTTCGTCTCGGGCATTCCGCGCCATCGCGATTCGGTGGTGATCTCGCGCGCCGTGGTCGCGATGGCCGCGTCGCTGGACATGACCGTCACGGCAGAGGGTGTCGAGACGCTGGAGCAGGCCGAGTTCCTGCAAGCCGCGGGGTGCGACAAGTTGCAGGGTTTCCTGTTCGGCCCCCCGATGACGGCTGCCGCCTACGAGTCACGGCTGCGCCGCGACCGTTCCGCGCGGGCCTAGTGCTGCGCAAGGCGCATGTAATGCCCGCGTAAGTCAGGGCGGGTAGCGTCGCTCAAGCGCGCTTCGCACGTGCCGATACCCCCCTTAGAGGGCCGCTTCGCCATCAGCGCGAGGGCGCACACAACAACGACAATTGGAGACAACCGCACGTGAAGCCATTCGCCTGGGGCCGCGGCCCGAAAGCCTCTCCCGACCTTGTTGCCCGTATTGCCGAAGAGGCCGGCCGCGTCGGCATGGGCATCTGCGAGGTCTCCGGCAACGTGGAAGACGTGGCCGTGCGCCTGCGCCGGCAGGCCGACGTGTTTGATCAGTTGCGCAACGCGGCCGATGTCACCATGCGCGGCAATCACGATATCGCCGTGGCGGCGCGGCATGCGCGCGAAGTCGCATCGCATGCCAGCGAAGAGGTGAGCGGCTCGCGCGAAACGGTCGATGCATCGCTGCGCGACATTCGCGAGCTGGCCGTTGGTGTGGCGAGCATGGAGCAGCAGATTGCGGCACTGCGTGAAGCGCTGATCCAGGTGGCGCAGGCGTCCGAGCAGATTTCGCAGATTGCCAAGCAGACCAATCTGCTGGCGATCAATGCGGCCATTGAAGCCGCTCGCGCGGGCGAATCGGGCCGCAGCTTCGCAGTGGTTGCAGGTGCGGTGAAGCAGCTTGCCGGGCAGACCGCCGAAGCGACGCAGCGTATCGAAACCACCTTGGCGGATTTGTCTGGCCAGACCGACAAGCTGATCGGCGACAGCAGTGCAAACGTTGCGCGCGCCCAGCGTGTGGATGCCGGCACGCAGGCCATTGGCGCGGTGATTGGCGTGGCGGGCGAGGCCATTGCGCGCTTCGATGTCGAGGCGACGAGCATTGCGGAATCCACTGCGGCCATCGAAGATGAATGCGCGTCGCTCGCGCGTGAGGTGGAGGCGATGGCCGAGGGTGTGAAGCAATCCAGCCACAACATCGACAACGCGCAACGGCAGCTTTCGGGGTTGCTGGGGGCGTCGGAAACGCTGATCCGGTTGACGGCTTCGACGGGCGTGCAGAGTGCCGATACGCCCTTCATCGAAGCGGTGCAGACCGCCGCCGGCAAGATCAGCGCATTGTTTGAATCGGCGCTGGCACGCGGCGATATCAGCGAAAGTGATCTGTTTGATCGCACCTATGCGCCGGTGCCGAATACCGATCCGCCGCAGCATATGACGCGATTTACGGCGTTCACGGACCGTGTGTTGCCTGCGGTACAGGAGCCGTTGCTCCAGTTGGATCCGCGCGTGGTGTTCTGCGCGGCGGTCGACACCAACGGCTATCTGCCGACGCACAACCTGAAGTTCTCGCAGCCGCAGGGGAGTGACCCGGTCTGGAATGCGGCCAACAGCCGCAACCGCCGGCTGTTCACGGATCGCACGGGGCTGGGGGCGGCGCGCAATACCGAGGCGTTCCTGTTGCAGACGTATCGTCGGGATATGGGTAACGGGACGTTTGCGATGATGAAGGATGTGTCGGCGCCGATTTACGTCAAGGGTCGCCACTGGGGTGGTTTTCGGATGGGCTACAAGGTGGCCGGCTAAGGTCCGTAACGCCTGGGGTGGGGTTCAGAACTTCGCTGATGGGGTTCGGAACGGCATTGCTGAGGTTCGGAACTCCATCCGTGTTGTTCAGAACGGCATCTGCTTGGTCGGACCTTGGCGCTTTTGGCGTTTGGAACGTCGTGAATGGGGTTCGGGACTGCTTTGGGCGGGTTCGGAACCTCATCGGTGGGGTTCGGGACTGCTTTGCTGGGGTTCGGGACGTCTAGGGGCGGGGTTTGGGACCTTGCTGGTGGAGTTTTTAGTGTTGATGGTGCATCCCTTGTTTCGTCCCCTGCCGGGGCCGACTTACTTTCTTTGTCTTGCCAAAGAAAGGTAAGCAAAGAAAGGCGCGCCCGAGATAGCGACCCCCTCCTTGAATTTCTGTCGCAGGGAGGGGAAGGAGGCAAACTCGCTGCGCTCAGACAGGCCTCCTTCCCTTTTCCTCCCTGCAACAGAAATTCAAGGCGCCATCTAGGGCAGGAACGTCAACGGCCAAACCATCGCGGCGCGGGAGTTGGCCGCGATGGTTCATCTGCGTGCTTAGTGTTTGCGCGTGCCCAGGATGACCAGGACGGCGGCGCCCAGCTCCAGCGCGGCTACGAAGTAGAGGCCGGCGGAGAGGTGGCCGGTGCTGGTCTTCAGCCAGCCGATCATGTACGGCGCGACGAAGCCGGCGAGGTTGCCGATGGAGTTGATCAGCGCGATGCCGCCTGCGGCAGCGGTGCCGGCCAGGAAGACAGCGGGGATCGACCAGAACACCGGGAACGCGGCGAGGATGCCGATGGCGGCGACGGTGAGCGAGATCAGCGCGAGCGCCGGCGAGCCGAGCAGTGCGCCTGTTGCGACCAAGCCGGCGGCTGCGATGACGGCCGCAATGGCGCAGTGCATGCGGCGCTCGCCCGTACGGTCGGAATGCGCGCCGTTCCAGACCATCGCGATCGTGCCGGCGATGAACGGAATGGCCGCGATCAGGCCGATCTGGAAATTGCCCTGGACGCCCAGCTCCTTGATGATCGACGGCGTCCAGAAGGCGATGGTGGCATTGCCGCTGACCACGCAGAAGTAGATGGCTGCGCAGACCCACACGCGGGCGTTGGCGAGTGCCGCACCAAACGAGGCGTGCTTGGCGGGGTCGCGATTCTCCGCTTCAACGGCGCGAACGACGGCGTCTTGCTCGGCGGCGGAAAGCCATTTGGCCTGTCGAGGCGTTTCGGGCAGCCACGCAAGCACGGCAAAGCCGGCCAGCACGGAAGGAATGCCTTCGAGCAGGAACAGCCATTGCCAGTTGGCGAGGTGGCCCACGCCTTCCATGCGGCTCATGATGAAACCCGCAACCGGGCCGCCCACCACGCCCGCGATCGCGAACGAGGTCATGAACAGGCCGTTGATACGCGCACGGTGTGCGGAGGGAAACCAGTACGTCAGGTACAGCACCACGCCCGGGAAAAAGCCGGCTTCAAAGATGCCCAGCAGAAAGCGCATCACGTAGAACGAGGTCGGCGTCTTCACGTAGATCATAGCCATCGAGGCCAGGCCCCACAGGATGGTGATGCGTGCCAGCGTCTTGCGTGCGCCGATCTTTTCCAGCAGCAGGTTGCTCGGCACTTCGAACAGGAAGTAGCCGATGAAGAAGATGCCGGCGCCCAGGCCGTACACCGCTTCGCTGAACTGCAGATCCTGCAGCATCGACAGCTTGGCGAAGCCGACATTGACGCGGTCGATCCACGCGAGGATGAACAGCACCACCAAAAACGGCACCAGGCGATACGCAATGCGGCGGTAGGTGGCATCCAGCTCGGTGCTGGGAAGCGGACGACTGGCCGGGTCGGTCGGGTTGGCCGGCAAGGCTTGGGTTTGCGACATGGTTTCCTCCAATAGCGTGTGAGGGCGCCTGCGCTTCGTGTGCTGCTGTGTTTTACGAAACGCAGGCGTGAGTTGGGCCCGGCACGTCTGCAGCGCGCCTTTTTTGGACTTGGCTTGGGAAACCGCCTGCGTGGCCCGAGCGCAGGCGGCGAAAGTTCTGGCTAGTCGATCAACGCCGCAGGGCTGCCTCCACCGCCCGGCCGACGCGCAGGATGCGCGCGTCGTCGTTGGCGAGACCGCAGAGCGACAGACCGACCGGCAGTTCACCGGCCGCGTGTACCGGCAGCGTCAGCGCGCAGCCGTCCAGGAAATTGATCACGCTCGGATTGCGCAGCGCGAGGGCGTTGACGCGGAAGAAGGCTGCATCGTCCGCTTCAAGCGGGGCGACCTCGGGCGGCACGATGGCCACCGCCGGCATCAGCCATGCATCGAAGTTGCCCAGGCGCTTGCGAGCGGCGGCGATCATGCGTGCGCGTGCGTTGATCACATCGATGTATGCGGCCGCGCTCATCTGGTCACCACGGCGGATGCGCGTGGCGACGCGCGGGTCGTACTGGGCTTCCGCACGCGCGAGCAGCGAACGATGCCATGCCCAGGATTCCGCGGCCGAGAAGCCGCCGCCGCTGTTGATCTCGGGCAGTTGCAGCAGCTCCGGAAATTCAAAACGCACGATGTGCGCGCCGGCACGTTCGAGCTGTTCAACAGCGCGGTTGAATGCAACGGCGACCGTGTTGTCGAGATCCGCACCGACATAGTCCTGCGTGACGCCGAAGCGCAATCCGGCCAGCGGCACGGCGGCGGTGTCGAATGCGTCGTTGCCTGACTCGCCGCTCAGCACGGCGTCGACGATTGCGCAGCAGTCGACCGAGTTGGCGAGCGGGCCGCCGGAATCGAGCGACGTGGACAGCGGCACGCCGCCCGTCATCGGGACGCGGCGTGCGGTGGGCTTGAAGCCGGTCAGATTGCAGAACGCAGAGGGAATGCGGATCGAGCCGCCGGTATCCGTGCCCAGCGCCGCCACGGCCATGCCGCCCGCAACGGTGACGGCGCCGCCCGACGTGGAGCCGCCCGCTGCACGTGCGCCGTCCGCTGGCGTGCGCGGCGTGCCGTAGTGCGGGTTCAGCCCCAGTCCGGAGAACGCGAATTCGCTCATGTTGGTGCGGCCCAGCAGCACGGCGCCGGCCGCGCGCAGGCGTGCCACGGCAGCCGCATCGGCAGTGGCGCGCGGCTGGTCCGCCAATGCGCGCGAACCGGCTGCCGTCACCTGACCCGCCACGTCAAACAGATCCTTGATCGACACGGGCAACCCGGCCAGCAGCGAGGGCACATTGCCCGCAGCACGCGCGGCGTCGGCCGCGCGTGCCATGGCCAGCGCGGCTTGCTCGTCGATGCTTACATAGGCGGTCCCGCCTGCGGCGCGATGCGATTCGGCGCGCTCCAGCGCGGCTTCGGTCAGCGCGACGCTGGTGGTGCGGCCGGCGGCCAGGGCAGCGGCCAGCGAGCGGATCATGTTCGGGCGGGGCGTCATCATGCGGTGATCTCCGTGAGGTGGGGCGCTTCAGCCTTCAACAGGCAGCGTGTCGACAGCATAGCGATGGCGCAACTCGGTGCCCGACACGGGGTCGATCAGGGCCATGTCGAAGGCCTCGCCGAAACCGAGTTCGCCGATGATCGGCTGCGTGCCGCAGAACATGGCGGTGCCGACCGGCAGCGTGTCGTTGCCGGTGTAGCGGCGGATGAGGTCGCGCGGGTCGAGCATGCGGGTGACGCCGCCTTCCTGGTACAGCGCGGTCTGGCCGTCGCGGGTGCGCCAGGTCTTCATCTGCAGGCTGTCCCAATGATCGGCCAGCGCTTCGAAGCGCCACACGTCGCGGCTTACGGGCTTGGCGCACATCTGCTTGGACACCGTCACGCCATAGGCTTCGACCTTGCGGTCCGTGTGGTCCGAACCAATGCCGACCAGCAGGCCCATCGGCGTGGAATACAGCACGAATTCCGCTTCGCCGGACGAATCGGCGCCAGGAATCTCCACGGTGGCGTCGGTGGTCAGCAGCGAGGCCGACACGCGGTAGAAGCACGGCACGCGCGCCGGACGCGCCACGCCGATCGCTTCAAGCTCGGCGATGTGGTGTTCAACGGCTTGCGCATCGCGGCCGGTCCAGCCGGCAATGACGAGGTGGTCCACGGTTACGTCGATGGGGCCGTGGCCAATCAGGTTCAGGTGCAGCGTGGTCATGCGGAATCCGGAAGAGGCGGGAACAACAAACGGGGGGAAATCGGGATCAGAGCGTGCGGATGATCGTGCGGCGGAACTCGTCGATGTGCTCGCGAATGGCCTCGCGCGCTGCAGGCACGTCGCGGCGCTCCAGTGCATCAAGCACGGCAAGGTGCTCGTCGTACACGTTCTGCAGGTGTTGCGGCTCTGACAGCGACAGGAACCAGAAGCGCGCCTGCTTCTCGTGCAGGCCGCGCAGCAATTCGGCCAGCACGCGGTTGCGCGAGGCCGCGGAAATGGCGAGGTGGAACTTGAGGTCCAGCGCGGCCAGCGCGGCAATGTCGCGGTGTTCGATCAGCGCGGGCGATGCATCGACGATGGCGCGCATGGCGTCAAAATCCGCCGGGTGGGCGCGCTCGGCGGCCAGCGTTACGCACAGGATCTCGTTGGTGGCGCGCACCTCGATCATGTCGAGCACGTCGTTGAGCGACAGTGGCGTCACCAGCACGCCCTTGCGCGGCAGGATCTGCACCAGCCCCTCCACCTCCAACCGATGCAGCGCCTGGTGGATGGGCGTGCGGCCCAGCCCCAGCAGCGCGCCGAGTTGCGCTTCGTTGAGCGGCTCGCCGGGGCGGAATTCGCACGCCATGATGCGGCGCTTGATCTCGTTGTAGGCGAGTTCACGCATGGCGGCGCCCTTGGGCGCATGCGCAGCAGGTTCGACGGCAAACGGTGCAGATGCCGGCGCGGTTTGGGCGGAACCGGAAACCAGCTTGATCGGACGCGACATGGAAGCGACCTCGATTCGTGTAAAAGTCGAGTGATGGTATTGTGATATCTCACAGAGCGTCAAGCGTGCAACGCGCTGCTTTCAGCGGTCTTTGTCTAGGTATTTGCCCTGATATGCCCCTGGCGTGATGCCGTTGAGATTCGTTATAGACTGCAACAAATTTCAGGGAGACAGCCATGAAGATCGCCATCATCGGGGCGGGCATCGGCGGCTTGACGCTCGCGTTGATGGCCGAGCGGCAGGGTTTTGAAGTCGAAGTGTGGGAGGCCGTGCAGACGCTGCGGCCGCTGGGCGTTGGCATCAACCTGCTGCCGCACGCTGCGCGCCAGTTGTGCGAGCTGGGGCTGGAAGACCCGCTGAGCGCGCTGGCGATACGTACCTCCGCGCTGGCTTACTACAACCGTTTCGGCCAGCCGATCTGGCACGAGCCGCGCGGGTTGGCCGCCGGGTATGACTGGCCCCAGTTCTCCATCCATCGCGGCGAATTCCAGATGGCCCTGGCCGATGCCGTGATTGAGCGGCTCGGTGCGGATTGCATCCGCCTGGGTCACACCTTCGAAGCGGTTCAATCGACAGGCGAGAAAGGCGGCCCCGTGCGCTTCACGCTGCGTGATCGCACCAACGACACCGTTGTCGAATCCTCAGCCGACGTGCTGATCGGTGCCGATGGCATCCACTCGGCCGTACGCCGGCATTTCTACCCGACGGGCGATGCACCGCGCTTTGCGGGCCGCATGCTGTGGCGCGCCGTCACTGAAGCCGAGCCGTATCTCGATGGCCGCACCATGTTCATGGCGGGCCATCAGGACCAGAAGTTCGTCGCCTATCCGATCTCCGAACCGCTGCGCCAGCAGGGCCGCTCGCGCATCAACTGGATTGCCGAGCTGCGCGTGCCCGACGAGGCGCCGCCGCGCAGCGACTGGAACCGCGAGGTCGACCGCGCGATCTTCCGCAGCGCCTTCGCCGACTGGAAATGGAACTGGATCGACATTCCCGCCTTGATCGACGGCGCGCAGGCCGTGTACGAATTCCCACTGGTCGACAAAGACCCGTTGCCACGCTGGACTTTCGGCCGTGTCACGCTGCTGGGCGACGCGGCGCATCCGATGTATCCGATCGGCTCGAACGGCAGCGCGCAGGCGATTCTCGATGCACGCGCGTTGGTCGATTGCCTGCTCGCCACGCGCGACACCGGCGTGGCGCTGCGTGAGTACGAGGCCGATCGCCTGCCGCGCACCGCTGGCATCGTGCTGCGCAATCGCCTCAATGGCCCGGAGCAGGTCATGCAACTCGCGCATGAACGCGCACCCCAAGGCTTTGCGAGCATCCATGACGTGATCCCGCGCGCCGAACTGGAAGGGATTGCGATGCGCTATAAAAAACTGGCCGGTTTCGATCCGCAATCGCTGCGCGATCAGCCGCCCATGCCACGCCGCGCCTGAAAAGCCCGTAACGCATTCACACGCTAGAAGAGAAAAGGGGACCCCATGACCACCCGCCGCACCCTCTGCGCCGCTGCTGCGCTGTTGCTTGCCACTGCAGCCCACGCCGACATCGTCGTTGGCGTGAGCCTGTCGACCACAGGTCCGTCGGCGTCGCTCGGCATCACGCAGAAGAACTCGCTGGCGTTCTATCCGGACACCATCGGCGGGGAAAAGCTGCGCCTTGTGGTGGTGGATGACGCCTCCGACCCGAGCACCGGCACGCGCCTGGCGCGCAAGCTCGTAACGGAAGACCACGTCGACATCATCGTTGGCTCATCGGCGGTGGCACCGTCGATTGCGATTGCCGAAGTCGCCACCGAATCGCACACGCCGCAACTGGCGTTGGCGCCGGTCGAGCTGAAACCGGGCAAGGGCGATTGGACCTACCGGCTTGCGCAGCCGATCTCGCTGATGGCCGAGGCGATTGCCACGCGCATGGCGGCGTCCGGCATCAAGAACGTCGGTTTCATCGGCTTTGCTGACGCGTACGGCGAAAGCTGGCTGAAGGACTTCACCGCCGCCGCCACGCCGCGCGGCATCAAGATCGTTGACGTAGAGCGCTACGCCCGCGCAGATACCAGCGTGACAGGGCAGGTCGCCAAGCTGGTCAGTATCAAGCCCGATGCGGTTTTGGTGGCCGGCGCGGGCACGGGCGCTGCGCTGCCGCACACCGCGTTGCGCGATCGCGGTTATGTGGGGCCGATCTATCAGACGCACGGCGCGGCGACGAAAGACCTGATCCGCATCGGCGGCAAGGCGGTCGATGGAGCCATCCTGCCGGCCGGCCCGGTGATCGTGGCGGAGCAATTGCCCGACAGCCACCCGAGCAAAAAGACGGCGCTTGAATACGTGACGCGCTATGAGAAGGCCAACGGCCCCGACACGCGCACGCAGTTCGGTGCCCACACGTGGGATGCGCTGCAGGTGCTCCAGCGCATCGTGCCGGTGGCGCTCAAGAAGGCCAAGCCGGGCACATTGGAGTTCCGCCAGGCGCTGAAGAATGCGCTGGAATCGGAGCACGACATTGTCGTTTCGCACGGGGTGCTCAACTACACGGCCACGGATCACTTCGGCTTTGACGCACGTGGCCGTGTGCTGCTGACCATCGACCACGGCAAATGGAAATTGCTGAACTGACGCGTATGCGCCCGCATGGCCGGCGGGCGCATCGCCGACGATAATCGAGGGGTCCTTCACCATCGACACCGCCATGCCGCGCACGCCCAAAGCCGACGACCTGTATCCCGCCGTGGCCCCTTCGGGGCATTTCAACCCGCATCTGGCGGACGTCGAGTATGGCGCGCTCGATGGGCTGGTCGGCTACGCCGTGCGCCGCGCGCAACTGCACATCTACGAAGATTTCGTGCGTTCCCTGCAGGCGTGGAACATCACGCCGCCGCGCTTCTCGGCCATGACCGTGATCGCGCACAACCCGAACCTCAAGCTGACGGAGCTGGCCAACATCCTGGGCGTGGCACGCTCCGGTGCGGTGCTGCTGGTCGATACGCTCGAAGACATGGGCATGGTCGAGCGCCAGCCCTCGCCCAAGGACAAGCGCGCATTCCGGCTTGTGCTGACCGCCAAGGGAGCGACCACCCTCGACGAAATCACCCGCGCCGTCACCGCGCACGACGCCCGCGTGACGGCGCATCTTTCGGCGGACGAGCGGCAGACGCTGCTGGCGTTGCTCAACAAGCTGGCATCGGGGCCGGATTCCGCTTCCTGATCGGCAAGCCGGCGCGTGCAAATGACAAGCGGCCCGAAGGTGGGCCGCTTTGCTTTGGAGCGAACTGCGAACGCTTCAGCGCTTGTTCGCGTCGATGGCCTTTTGCCAGAGGTCCTTGTCGGGCGGATACAGCGAATCGAAGTATTCGCGCAGCGTGCAGATTTCCTGGACGATCTCGAACGGAAATCCCTGGCGGCCGCCACGGTCGTCAATCTGCAGGCTGTTCAGGTAGCGCCGGCAGCCGATGAAATCGGCCCATTTGGCGGCAATCGTGTTGATGATGCGCGGAAACTTCCGGCCGAGTTCGATCGGCCGCACCGGGTCGGGCAGGGACGCGAGCCACCGGATGGCGTCGCGGGTGAGCGCGAAGTCATCGGCGTTATGCTGCTTGCGTTGAGAGACGGGATCTTGAGTCATATCGGATGCGCATCCTTGAGGGCTAGTGTACCCCTCCCGCGCCGGGCCGCCAGCCCGCCCGGCGAGGGTCTTGACGCGCCACCTGTTTGATTCGGCCTCTGCCACAGCCGGTTTTCCGGTGTTTGCTTGCCGCGGCTGCAGTATGCCGCGCGCCGCCCAACCCATATCCACCTCAAGTTTTGTGCAGGGCTGCCGATAAGCCAAGCGCGGTTTGTCGTGCTGGAGGACCAGAGCATCCACCAGCGTGAAGCGCCTGGACTGCGAAATACGAGCCAGTGTCGGCTGGCACGCCGCTCCCCTAATTCAATCAAAAAACCGGACTTCGAGCCGAGGTAGGCAGGGTATGAAGCGAATCGATGCGAGCCAATTGCGTGTCGGCATGTTTGTGATGAAGCTGGGCGGGTCCTGGCTGAAGCACCCGTTCTGGCGTGCGCAATTCCAGTTGTCGCACCAGGGCCAGATCGACGACATCCGCAAAGCGGGTATCACCGAGATTTGGATCGACCCCGAGCGCGGCGAAGATGTCATGTCCGAGACGCTGATGCCGGCACCGGCTCCGGCGCCCGCACCCGAGCCGCTCACGCGCGAGACGGTGGCTGCGCGACCGCCGATCACGCCGACGTCGCTCAAGGAAGAGTGGAAGCACGCCCAGCAGCTGATGCAGAACGGCAAAGCGACGCTTGGCCACATGTTTGCCGAGGCGCGCATGGGCCGTGCGCTGGAAACCGAAAAGGCGCTGCTGCTGGTGGACGACGTGTCGAACTCGCTGGCACGCAACTCTTACGCGCTGATCGCCCTGGCGCGCCTGAAGAACAAGGACGACTACACCTACCTGCATTCGTTTGCCGTGTGCGCGCTGATGGTGGCGCTGGCCAAGACGCTGGGCTTGCCCGAAGACGAGATCCGCGAATGCGGGCTGGGCGGGCTGGTGCATGACATCGGCAAATCGGCCATGCCGCGCACGCTGCTCGACAAGAGCACGGCGCTGACCAAGGACGAACTGGCGCTGCTGCAGACGCACGCCGTGGGCGGCCATCACCTGCTGCAGGGCACCGGACAGTTCAGCGAGATTGCACGCGAGATCTGCCTGCACCACCACGAGCGCATTGACGGCAGCGGCTATCCCGACGCCCAGAAGGCCGACGGCATCAGCCTGTGGGCCAAGATGGGCGCGATTTGCGACGTGTACGACACCCTCACGTCGAGCAGCCCCTATCACCATGCGTGGTCTCCGGCGCAGGCCCTGAAATACATGATGGCGCGCACCGACACGCAATTCGATCGCACCGTCTTCCAGGCCTTTACGCGCAGCGTGGGCATCTACCCGGTCGGCACGCTGGTCAAACTGCGCACCAACCGGTTGGGCGTGGTGGTTCACCAGAACGACGCGTCTGCGTTGAAGCCGGACGTGGTCGTCTTCTATTCGGGCAACACCAAGACGCGCGTGCGCCCCGAGCGCATCAGCCTGGGCAAGTCCGACGATTCCATCGTCACCGTGGAAGACGCCACCACGTGGGGTTTGTCGGACGAGGAAGTGTCCGACATGTGCCTGGTCTGAGGCGCCGGCTCTCGGCGCTGGAGGGCGTCAGTAGTCTTCCACGGGGGGCTCGTTCTGCTCGGCGGGATCGGGGTGCGTGTCGCGAGGCACCTGTGGGCCGCCGGGCTTGCGCTTGTCCGGCGCAGGCGTGGTGTTCGGGTGTCCCGTGTCGGCGGGTGGCTGCGTCGTATCGGTTTCGGAATGACCTGGTTGAGCGGACATTGCGGTTTCCTCCTGATCTGCGGATGCCTCTCTTCCAGCATGTCGCGCGCCTGGCAAGCCCCTACGGTTCATGTGTATGTTTCTTAACACGGACTTCAACAAACTTCATGGCACACCCCTCTAAAGTGGGGTAATTTTGAGTCGTTGGTTTTTACATTGCTGAACATTCGCCACACATTCAGAGCGATGTCGGCAACCCGCAAACAAACGATTCAGTCTTCCGGGGGGTGACATGAACGTTTCCAATCTGCTGCATGCGGCGTCGAACTGGGTCATCCAGTCGCGCGCCTTCAATGTCACGCAATCGGTTGCACACCATCGCACGCCCAGCGATGCGCTGTCGCACTGGAAACTCGATATTTGGCACAAGAGCGTGCCGTTCCTGTTCGAGGGCGGCCTTGCCGAACCCGCGCACCAACTGTTTCCCAAGCATCTGGCGCATGCCGAATGGGTGGACGAGCTGCATCACCATCTGAGCCAGCTTGTGGGCGTGCGCCGGGAGCATTGCAAGATCGACATTCGCGCCGTGACGGGGCTGGCGCAGTCGCCGTGCTCGGTGCATTCGTTTCCGAGCATGCTGGTGTTTGCGCATCAGCATTGCCGCCGCATTCCGCATAGCACGGACGCGGATTTTGCCGCCAACCGGCGCCACGTCTTCCGCTACGCAGATCAGGCCAACGTGTTCCGCGCCTACGACTTTGCCGGCGGCGAGCTGTTCTACATGAACGAGTGGGGCGCCCACCATTTCGCGGCGCTGGCGTTGCAGGCTCGCACGCAGAACCGTGAGCTGCTGGTCGATGCCGAGGTGCGTCATGCGCGTTCTGCGCTGGGACTGCGCCGGTTGCTTGACAGCTTCCATGTGATCGGCGCGCGGCGGCAAGGGCAGCAGCGCTACGGCACCCGTTTGTCGGAAGCGCTGGCCAGCCACCAGGTACCGCATCGCTGGATGCATGGCCGTCGTGAGGCCGAAGGCTTTGAACTGTGCTTCCTGCCCAAATCGGATCGCTTTGCCAATTGCGTGGGCGAACAGCTCATGCGCGACGGCTGGTTCGACTACGGCGCGTGGCTGGCAAGCCTGCACGATGCCACGGAGCTGGGTGCCCCCGCGCAACGCGCCGAGGCCGCCCGCAAGACGCGCCCGAACTGGAAGCGCGTGCCGGTGCCGAGCCTGGGCGTGCCGACGGGTCTCATGCCGGGCTTTGCGCACACGCGCTTGTAATACAAGCGCGCTACGCTCGGGGGTTGTTCTGCCCCTCCACCTGACGGATTGCTGAATCAGGCGGCTGGTGTCAGAATTCGCAACTTAGTTGCATTGGGGCGCACAATGTCGGGTGACATTGTGCGCCGGCACCTGCGCCCGACCTTGCGTTCCTTCCGCTCATCCTTCCTCCATCCGCGTTGGCTGGCTTGCCTGCTGACCGTGTTCCTGCTGTTCGGTCAGCAGGGCGCGCTGCGGCATGCGCTCTCGCATTGGAGTGAATTCAGCGAAGCGACCGGCGTCGCGTTCAATGCCGCTGCCACGGCCAAGCCGGCCAGTGCCGAGCGCAGTCAGCCCGCGCAGGAACACGCCGCGTGCCTGCAGTGCGCGGCCTATGCCGCCCTGGCGGCTGCCTTGCCGATGCTGGTGGCGCTGCGGCTGGCACATACGCGCCGCTGGCACTTTCCGCACATCGGTTTTCATGCGGGCGCGCCGGTGTTTCCGGTCGCCGTGTGTTCGCGCGATCCTCCAATCCGCCTTTGATTCCTGCCTTGCCCGTCGGCGCGCGCGTTGTAGTGACGCATGCGCGTGCCGCTGTTTAACGCATCCGCTCGATTCAAAGGTTTTTTCATGATTCCCTTCCAGCCCCGCAAGCTGGTGATGGCGCTTGCCGCCGTCCTGCCGTCCGTCGCCTCGGTTTCCGCCCTGGCTCAGGAGGCCACACCGCCGGCCGCCGCGCCTTCCACGCCCGCCACGACGGCACCCGCCACCAACGTGCGCGACCTCAGCGAAACCCGCGTCACGGCCAAGCGCCTGGACGCCGCACGCAATGCGCTGTCGCCGGACACCGGCAGCTCCGTCTACAAGTTCGACACCGATGACATCGCCCGCCTGCCGCTGGGCGATGCCACGCCGCTCAACCAGGTGCTGCTGCAGGCGCCGGGCGTGGTGCAGGATTCGTACGGGCAACTGCACGTGCGCGGAGACCATTCGAACCTTCAGTACCGCATCAATGGCGTGATCGTGCCTGAGCCGATCAGCGGTTTCGGGCAGATGCTCGATACGCGCTTCGCCAACCAGATCAACGTGCTGACCGGTGCGCTGCCAGCGCAGTACGGCTACCGCACCGCCGGTATCGTCGACATCACCACCAAAGGCGCGTCGACCGACGAGGATGGCGAGCCGAAGGCCTTTGGCGGCGAGATCGGCACGGTGCTGGGCAGCAATGCCACGCACGAGGTCAATGCGCAGATCCAGGGCACGAAAGACCGCTTCAGCTATTACCTGTCAGGCGTGTTTGCCGAAAACAACATGGGCATTGAAAACCCGACGGGCAACCGTAACGCCACGCACGACCACACCACGCAAAACAAGTCGTTCGGCATGCTGTCGTACCTGCTTGATAGTGATAGCCGCGTAAGCTTCATGTTCGGCACGTCGAACGGCCGCTTCCAGATTCCGACGCGCCCGGGCTTGACGCCGAAATTCACGCTTGATGGCGCAGTGCCGCCGGCGTCGGAAGCGCTCAACGCCAATCAGCGCGAGAAGACTGACTTCCAGATCCTGACGTATCAGCAGAAGGTATCGCCCAAGCTGGACTACCAGGTGTCGGTGTTCCGCCGTGTCAGCCGCATCGACTACATGCCCGACCCGATCGGGGATCTGGTCTACAACGGCGTGGCGGCCGACATCATGCGCCGCAATGAGGCCTACGGTGTGCAGGGCGACGCAAGCTACAAGCTGACCGACAAGCACACGCTGCGTGCCGGCGTGTTCGTGCAGCGCGAGCGCTATGTGGCCAACAACACCGCCAGCGTATTTGCCGCCGACGCCTCCGGTGCGCAGACCAGCACCACGCCGTTCACCATTGTCGACAACCACAGCGGTAGCGGGACAACCTTCGGCGTCTACCTGCAGGACGAGTGGAAGCCCACCGACCGGCTCACCGTCAACTACGGCGCACGCTACGACCGCGTCAACACCGTCGTCAGCGAGCAGCAATTGAGCCCGCGCCTGGGCTTGACGTATGACCTGACGTCGCGCACCCGCGTGCATGCCGGTTACGCGCGCTACTTCACGCCGCCGCCCACGGAGAAGTTCGACAACACCTCGGTGCAAGCCTTTGCCGGCACGACCAACGCGCTGCCTTCGGATGCGAACACGGCCGTCAAGTCGGAGCGCTCGAACTACTTTGATCTGGGGATTTCCCACCAGCTCACGCCGCATCTGACGCTGGGACTGGATGCGTATTACCGCGACGTGCGCCATTTGCAGGATGAAGGGCAGTTCGGCAATGCGCTGCTGTACTCCGCGTTCAACTACGAGCGTGGCCGGATCTACGGGCTGGAAGGCAGCGCGAACTATCGCAACGGCAACTTCGGGGCGTATCTGAACCTGGCCGTGTCGCGCGCGCAGGGCAAGGGCATCGAGACCGGCCAATTCCACTTCGATGCGGACGAGCTGGCCTACATCAACAACCATTGGGTCAACCTCGATCACGACCAGCGCCTGACCGCGTCGGCGGGCGTGTCGTATCGGTATTCCGGCACGACCTATTCGAGCGATGTGCTGTTTGGTACGGGACTGCGCAACGGCTTTGCCAATACCGACCACCTGCCTGCCTACTGGCAGATGAACGTGGGCGCCGCCCGCGACTTCAACCTGCCGACGCTGGGCAAGTTCAAGACGCGGCTGACCGTGCTGAACATCTTCGACCGCAGCTATCAGTTGCGCGACGGCACGGGCATCGGCGTGGGGGCGCCGCAGTTTGCGCCGCGCCGTACGTTCCTGTTGTCGGTCAGCAAGCCGTTCTAATGAAATCGGGCCAGCACATGTGGCTGGCCCGATGTTGCATCCACTACTTCGTCATCACATCGGCGGGACCATCCCGTCCTTACCGACCAACACGCGTTGCGCAACCAGTGTGCCCTGCGCATCGGCGCGTACGAACATCACGACATGCGCGCCGGCCTTCAAGTCGTCGCGCCGGCCCGGCTCGAAGGTGACGATCGGCACCTGCGGCGGCACCACGATGCGCTGCTCTCCATCCTTGTATTTGACAGACAGCGTGCGGCCCTGCGCCCCGGTGACGGCGCCTGCCTGCTCGACCGTGCCGTTGGTCATGCTGCTGTTCGGCCCCAGATCGTAGGGGCGGTGGCCGTCTCCGGTGCCGCGCATGGCTTCCGGAAACACGTGTACCTCCAGCGCACGGAGCGTGCCGTCCGGCTCCTTGACCGCAGCCGTGCCGATGTAGCTGCCGGCCCGAATGGCCGACGGCTCGATCGGCGCAACCTGCGTGACGCTGATGTCCACCGGCAGCGTCACGGTGGCCTTGTTGCCGGACGTGTCGGTCACGTCGACAGCGGAGCTGTGAACCGCATTGATGGTGGCCCGCACACGCGTGGGCGCGGCGGCGGTGCTTTGTGCGGAGGCGGGGAGGGGAAGGGCAGCAGTCAGAAGGGCGACAACTGCAGCAGTACGGGCAGAAAAGCGTAGACGGGTCATAGGGCAGGCACGTGAGATTCACCCAGACGTGGGCGCGGCGGGCCAGCGTGCATGCGCGTTCGCGAAGCGCTGGTCCGCCGCCAGTCTAGACCGGACCGCGCTGGCGTGCAGGGCGGCCCGCGGTCATCCCGCCCGGCTCAACCGCGATGCTGACCCGGCACGCGCTTGCCCTTGTACGTCGGGCGGCTGCGGCGCATGTTGTCGGCCCCAGTCGTGCTGCCTCCGGTGGGCGATTGCACCGGCAGGTCGCGGCTGCCGGCTTGCGGGTCGATCGGCGCATCGTCCAGCTCGACGGCGTCGGGGGCGTCTGCGTCGTCGTTTTCTCCGGCCAAGCCTGTGGCGTGCTCGAAGTTCTCGTCGTCGATGGGGGTGTCGACTTCCGGGTCATTCAGGTCCCGTATGGTGTCGGGCATTAAGTCGCCGCCCTCGCGTATCACCGGTTCGCGCCCCGCTGCGCGCCGCTCGCCCGTGCCGGTGGAATCGGTGTCGCTGTCGAGATTGACGTCGCCAAGGTCCGCGCCAGCCGTGCGGTTGGCTGCATTGCCATGCGGATGGACGGCGGGATCCTCGTCAATGCGATCTTCGACGTCGCTGCCCAGACCCGGGCCGCCGACCACGTCACTGCCCGAGTCCGAACTGTCGGAGGGGCCGAGGGCGTCGGTGCCGTGACCCTTGCCGGTTTGTGCAGGTGCCTCGCCGGTGCGATACAGGTTGCTGGTAGCCATGTGGATTCTCCATGCGTGCTTGTGCGCCAAGGCGCGACACTGCGAATGCAGCAAGGCGGATACCTGCGCGCGGCGCAAGCGGCGTCCGCCAGCGCACTGTTTGGGCGGCACGCTCGTTGCGACCCACTTTGCCGCGGGCAAGCCGCTCGCAACTGAAACCAGGAGGCTGACGATGAAGCAACACGCACAGCAACCGCACAAGCCCGCTGCACAGGCGGGAGGAAACGCGGGGGAACGAACGAGTGAGAGTAAGAAGGGCGAACGCCGCGATCAAGCGCAGAAGGAAGGGGCTCGCGCCAAGGGCAGCACAGAATCCGACCGCGCCGAGCGCACTTCGATGCAGCACGGCACCGGCCAGTCTGCCAAGCGCCCGACGCCGGCGCCCGCTGAAGACGGCCGTGCCGCTGCTCAAGAGGGGCAAATGCCGCAAAACCAGCAGCGGCTGGGGCAGCACCAGAACAGCCGGAAACAGCCATGAGCGGTACCCATACACCCCGTGATGACAACAAAGCCAAAGCGCCTTCGAGTGACGCCACCGCCAAACCCGTCGCGCCGGCCATCCCAAGCGAGAGCGGCGTAGGCGAAGAGGACCCGGGCGACTTCGAAAACGCTTCGATCAGCGCGGGCGACGGGGAACGCCCCGCAGCGCCGCCCGCAAAGCCAGACCGGCGGCGCTAGCCGCTCAGCATCGTCATTTCAGCCGCGCGAGGTCTGGCGCGGCTGAATGATGTTTGCCAGCCAACGCCCCATCGCTGACCACATCGGGCGTGGCGTGCGGGCAGCACCGGCGACGATGCGCAGGTGCGCGCCGGAGCGCTCATCGGCACGCAGACGCCACCACCCGGACGTTTCCACAACGTGCGCGTGGCCAGCGCCGAGGGTGTACCGCGCGGCTGCCACCGAGCGCGATGGTGGCTCCAGCCGCAAGCTGCCTTCCAAAGTCACGAGCGTAGTTCCAACGGGCAGCCAGTGCAGGCCGGCTTGTCCGGGGCAAAGCGCCAACCATTGCGGTTCGTGTGCGGATGTCGTCGCAGTCATGTCGATCTCCTGAACATGGCTGCAGCGTAGGGAACACGCCGGGCCGCCAATAGACACAGAGCGGGGCGACGTGAGCCGCAACACCCGAGGTGTTGTGACCATCTGTTACGGTACAGTTTGCCGCTGTCTGTATCTGTTGCGGTCGCGGTCGTACCGGCATGATGTGCTGGACTCTACCCGCCGCCTGTCGTCGCCCTCGCCGCCATGTCCGTCACCGAGTTGACCTCCCCGCCCGCGCAGCCGCTGTACCGGACGCTTGCCGACCATTACCTCGGCGCGATTCGCAGCGGGGTGCTGGCGCCGGGCGAGCGAATGCCGTCGGTGCGCATGCTGATGCGCACGCACGCCGTCAGTCTGTCGACTGCGCTGCAGGTATGCCGGCATCTGGAGGCGGAAGGCTGGCTCGAAGCGCGTGAACGCTCGGGTTACTTTGTGCGCCAGCCGCGCCGGGCGCTGCTTGCGCCGGTGAAGGAACCCGAGGTGTCGACGCCGGATCCGGCGGCCTACGTGGGCGTGCATGCGCGCGTGTCGGCCATCGTGGCGCGCGGGCAGCAAGCCACAGTGCATGTCGATCTATCCGGCGCGAGCGGGGCGGCCGCGTTGTATCCGGCAGCGGCGCTCAACCGGATTGCGTCGCAGGTGCTGCGGCGGTATCCGCTGCTGCTGACACAGGCCGTCATCCCGAACGGCCATCCTGAATTGCAGACTGCCGTGGCGCGTCGTGCCCTCGACATGGGCGTGCAGGTCGCGCCGGACGACGTGATCGTCACTCACGGCTGCATCGAGGCGGTGAACCTCGCATTGCGCGCGGTGGCCCAACCGGGCGATACCGTGGCCGTGGAATCGCCGACTTATTACGGGTTGCTGCAGGTGCTGGAAAGCCTGGGCATGCGCGCGGTGGAAATTCCGACCAGCCCGCGCACCGGCATGTCGCTGGAAGCGCTGGAGATGGCGGTGCAGGCCTACGGCAACATTCGCGCCGTGGTGGTGGTGCCCAATCTGCAGAATCCGCTCGGCAGCATCATGCCCGACGCCGCCAAGCGCCGGATGGCGGCCTTTTGCGATGCCAACCGCATCGCGCTTATTGAAGACGATACCTACAGCGCGCTCGGCGACAGCCCCACGCCGCTCAAGGCGCTCAAGGCATGGGACCGCACGGGCAACGTCATCTACTGCGCGTCGTTGAGCAAGGTGTTGGCACCCGGCCTGCGCCTGGGCTGGATGGCGGCCGGCCGCTGGCAGGGGCGCGTACAGATGCTGAAGTTTGCGCAATCGCGGCCGAACGATTCTTGGTCGCAGGTGCTGGCGGGGCGTTTTATCGCCTCGGGTGCGTACGACCGTCACCTGCGCACGCTGCGCCAGACGTTGCGCGAACAGCGCGAGCGGATGGCCGAATCGATTGCCGGATGTTTTCCGGCCGGCACGCGGTTATCCGTGCCGTCAGGCGGGTTGGCGATGTGGGTGGAGTTGCCCGCGAACGTGTCTTCGATGGAATTGTTCGATGCGGCGCTGGCGCAGGGCATCCGCATTGCGCCGGGGACGATGTTCTCGAACCTGAACCGCTTCGATCATTTCTTCCGCATCTGCTTCGGGCTGGAACCTTCGGCCAACCTCGAAGCTGCGCTTGCCACGCTCGGCCAGCTCACGCAGCAACTGGCCGAGCGCTGACCGATCGACCTACCGGCACCACGCCGGCACAGCGGAAGGCGCTTCCAGACCCTGCACGCTCTGCGCAATCTGTTGCGACCATTGCTGGACGAGGCGTTGCGTGGATGACACCACCGCGTTGACGCCAGCCTCTGAATCCGCGGCTGCGGATGGCCCAGACACAGGTAGCGCAAGCATCGTCTGGCAGGTGAGCGCGGCGGTGCTCGCGCCTTGGGCGGCCGCATCGCGCGATACGCGCCACGTCACCAGCGCCGTCACGCCTTGGCCGGGCCGCGCGTCATAGCTGCGCATTTCGGCACCGATGCGGTAGAGCGGCACGCCCGCAGGCGCTGCGGCACTTCCCACGTCCACGGCAGACAGCGTGGTCGCCAGGTTCGCAGACAGCGCATCGCGCAGTTCCGAACCGAACGGCGCGGCCCAACGTTGCTGCTCAAGCGCCACCACTTCGCTGTCGGACGTACGCAGCACGATCTGCGGCTTGTCCAGGCGATCGGGCACCCGCACGCCCGAGAGGCGGAATGCACGCTGAAAGCGGCTGGTGTCGGTTGCTTCAGGGCGCGCCGACAGCGTATGCAAGGTCGGCTCGGGCGAGGCGCACGCGCCAACCAGCAAGGCCACGGCAGCGCCGCCGGCCACGCGAAGAGAAAAAGACAGCATCGTCGTTTGCATCGGCATCATTGCGCGTCCTTTGCCTTGCCGCGGATCAGCGCTTCCGGGTGGCGGTCCAGATAGTCGGTCAGCACGCGCACGGACGCGGCGGCCTTGGCCACCTGTTCCAGCGTGTCGCGCGCATTGCGTTGCAGCGGGGCATCGTCGGAGAAGACCTGCCGCGCAGAGTCGAGCGTGCGGCGCGCCTCGGCCAGCGTTTCCTTCATCTGCGGGGCGAGATCGCTGTTGACGGTCTTGGCCAGTTGCTCGGTCTGCTTGAGCGTAGCGTCGAGCGTCGTCAGCGTGCGGTGAACATCCTGTCCGATCTGCTCGAACGGCACCTTGTTGAGCTTCTTGGCGATGCCGGCAATCTGCGCTTCGATATCGTCCGTTGGGTTGTCGGCCGTGGGGAACACATACGCGCCGTCGCGATCGCGCATGCCGAAGCGCGGCGGGGTCTTCTCGCGCTCGGCCGTGTCGATGAAGTCGAGGTTCACGAACTGCTGTCCCGTCAGCAGGCTCGCGCTCTTGAGCTGCGCGCGCATGCCGTTCTTCACCAGCACGTCGAACTGCGTGCGGACGTCTTCGGCGGCGTGCTGGGGGTTGTCGTCGCGGATGTCCATGCCGAAGCGCGTGGGGTACAGCGTGGCCGTCACGGGCAGCACGAACTCGTGGCGCTTCTTGCTGTAGTGGATGCCGATCGACTTGATCTCGCCCACGTTGATGCCCTTGAATTCCACCGGCGCGCCCACGTTGAGCCCGCGCAGCGAGCGGTGGAAGTACATCACCACGGTCTGCGACAGGTGTTCAGGGTCTTTCAGTGCCATGGTCTCATTGCGCACGAGCTGGAACTCGGCGTCGGAGGCGGCCGTCTCGTGATCGGCTTCTTCGGGCGTCTGGAACGCGATGCCGCCGAGCGCCACGGTCAGGAGCGATTGCGTATCGACCTTCAGCCCGTTGGCGTCGAGCTTGAGGTCGATGCCGCTGGCGTTCCAGAACCGCGTGCCGCGTGCCACAAACTTGTCGAACGGCGCGTTGACGAAGATGTGCAAGGTCACGCCCTTGCCGTCGGCGTCGATGTCGTAGGCAGTGACTTGCCCCACGCGCACGCGGCGGAAATACACCGGGGCGCCGATATCGAGCGAGCCCAGGTCGGGCGCATGCAGCGTGAACTGTTTGCCCGGGGCATCCGCGGAGATGGCTGGCGGTGTGTCGAGGCCCTTGAAGACGGATTTCTTCTCTTGCGAGCGGCCGCCGTCCACGCCGATGTAGGCCCCGGAGAGCAGCGTGCCGAGCCCCGAGATGCTGCCGGCCGCCACGCGCGGACGCACCACCCAGAACCGAGTGTCGGACGCGGCAAACGCCTTGCCGTCATGCGTGAGTTCGATCAGCACCACGGCGCCCGACCGGTCGTCGGTGAGCCCCACAGCCTTGACCACGCCGATATCGACGCTCTTGTATTTCACGCGCGTCTTGCCTGCCTCAATGCCCTCGGCCGAGCTGAACGTGACAGTCACTTGCGCGCCGCGCGCGAGGATCACGCGCGCCATGAGCGTGGCGCCCACCGTAAGCGCCACGATCGGCACCAGCCAGATCAGAGAGGGCAGCCAACGCTTGCGCTTCATGCGGCGCGGCGCGGGAATGTTTTCGTTATCGACGGGGTCGGTCATACATCGGTCTCTTCAGGATCGGGCTCGTCGATGACGTCCCAGATCCGGCGGGGATCAAAACAGCGGGCGGCGAACATGGTCAGCACCACCACGGCGGCAAACGGGCCGACACCAGGGCCGGGTTTGATGATGGCCAGCGTCGACAGATGCACAAGCCCTGCGAGCAGCGTTACCACAAACACATCGAGCATCGACCACCGGCCGATGATCTCGACCAGCGCGTACAGTCGCGTGCGCAGTCGCGGGTTCCAGCGCCAGCGTTGCTGCACCGAAAGGCACAGCACCGCCAGGATGCCGAGCTTGGCCAGCGGCACCAGAAAGCTGGCAATGAACACGATGATGGCCAGGTGCCACGAACCCGACGTCCACAGGTAGACGATTCCGCTCATGATGGTGTCCTGCTGCGAGCCGAGCAGGGTGTCGGTAATCATCACGGGCAGCAGGTTGGCCGGCAGGTACATGGCGGCTGCCGCAATCAGCAGCGCCCAGCAGCGCGCCAGGCTGTCGGGTTTGCGCACGTGCATGGGCGATAGGCAGCGCGGGCAGACGGGCGCTGCGGCGGTGTCGTCGGGCGCGTCTTCGCGCGTGAGCACCGCTTGCGTGGCGGCCGGGGTTTGGGGCATGCGCGCGAGCAGTCCGCAGCGCTCGCATGTCACCAGGCCGTGTGCGGCGGCCCGCAGCGGGCGACCCTCTTGACCGGGTTGCGCCTGTGCAGGCGTGGTGGCGCTGTTCATGGGCGATCCTCGCCGGGGCGGGCCGCGGCGTCCATGCCGGTCGGCGCGTCGACTTGCGAGCCAGGCGGCAGCGTCAGGCCGATCTCGCGCCAGAACGGCCGCAGGTCGATCGACAACGCCACCGTCAGGAACACGGTCAGCGCGGCAAACGCCCACAAGCCCGCGTCGGCTTCCAGCGACACCATGCGCGCCACTTTGATGAGCGCCACCACCACGCCCAGCATGAAGATCTCGACCATCGCCCAGGGGCGAATCAACGCAGCCGCGCGCAGGACGAGCGCGGCCGCCGGATGCTGCCGCCCGCGCCATCTCGCGATAAGCAGCGGCGCCAGCACCGACATGTACATCAGCGGAAAGAACACCGTGGTGAGCGCCACCAGCACGGCAGCGAAGAGCATGTCGTAGTCATACAGCGCCACGATGGCGCCCCACAGCGTGGTGGCGTGCCGGTTGCCGCCGCCGTTCATCTCGGCAATCGGAAAGATGTTGGCGACGATGTAGACGATGAGGCCCGTCACCACCAGAGGCAGCAGCACCGACAGCCGCTCGCTTTGATTGCGATACAGCTTGATGCCGCAGCGTGTGCAATGCGCCTCTTCATCCAGCGCAATGACTTCGTGGCGATGCAGGGTGTCGCAATGCTCGCAGGCGATCCAGGCATCGGGATCGCCCGGCAGCGGCAGGGCGACCGGGGCGGCCTTGGCATCGGTGGTGTCGCCCGCTGGGCGCCATGACTGGGGCAGCGGGATGGGGAGTTTCACGGTGAGCAGCTCCATCGTCGGGCTGAAGGCGCGGTGGCAGCGTTGGACACGCACGCGACGGCGCACCGATAGTCGGGCAGGCGATTATACATACACAGTTGAATGTATAGCTGAGTGCGGACCTCCGCATTTTGACGCACGGTCTCAAGCAAATATCCAGCCAATCAGTGCGTTCGACGATGGCGCCGGGTGATGGCGGAACGGGCCTTGCTGAGTTGGAGGGGCACATCCTCAACCTCAAGGAGCCATTCATGACGTATCTCCGTGCATCTTCTCTTGTTGTCGCGCTGGCGCTGGCCGGCGGTACCGCGGCGGCTTATGCCCAGACGGGGGCGGCCCAATCCAATAGCACGGCGGGCGGCAGCAGCATGTCCCCCGCCGGCGGTACCAGCACCGACGCGACCACCACGGGCAGGGGGGGCACCGCCGTCGACGGTGGTTCGACGGGCAGCGGGCGGGACGCCACCCGCAATCGCAATGCCACCGGCAAGCAAGGACGCTCCGGCAACACATCGTCGCGCTCGGGTTCCAGCGGCGGCAATGGCGGGAGTGCGAACGATTCGACCGGCAGCACGACCGGCGGCGGTTCGGGCGGGGTAGGGGTAGGCGCTCCTGGCACGGGCGGTTCGATGGGCGCGCCGGGCGGCGGTAATGGCGGAGGTACCGGCGGCGCTGCCGGCTCGGGCGGTGTCGGTGGCGGGGCAGGCAGCGGCGGCGCCGGCGGGGCCGCGGGCGGCAGCGGCGGTGGTAGCGGCCGCTAACCGCGCGCTCACCTGCTGCTAACGCAGTTGTGCCGCGTGGTGCAGCAGGTGGTCTTCGATGAAGGTCTCGATGAAGTAGTAGCCGTGGTCGTACCCGGGGTGGCGGCGCAGTTGCAGCGGCTGCCCGGCTGCGGCGCATGCGGCCGCGAAGTCATCCGGGTACAACTGTTCTGCCAGAAATTTGTCGGCCTCGCCCTGATCGACCAGGATGCCGCGCGGAAACGGGCACGACGCCTGCTGCATCAACTGCGTGGCATCGTGCGCTGCCCAGGCGGTGCGATCGTCCCCGAGATACCCGGTGAATGCCTTGATGCCCCACGGGCACACAGACGGATGCGCAATGGGCGCAAACGCAGACACCGAAGCAAAGCGTTCCCGATGGCGTAGCGCCAGCGTCAACGCGCCGTGGCCGCCCATCGAGTGCCCAAAGATGCCAATGCGCCCGGCCGCCACCGGAAAGACCACGCGCGCGATGTGGTGCAGTTCGTCGGCGATATAGCTTTCCATGCGGTAGTGCTCGCGCCATGGCGCCTGCGTGGCGTCCAGATAGAAGCCGGCGGCAATGCCGAAATCCCAGCTGTCGGTTTCGCCGGGGGCGTTCGCGTCGCGCGGGCTGGTGTCGGGGCCGATGAGGATGAGCCCCTCGCGTGCTGCCACGCGCTGCGCACCGGCCTTGATGGCGAACGTCTCTTCCGTGCACGTCAGGCCCGCCAGATAGAACAGCGCGGGGCAGCTCGTGCCTGCCAGCGCCTGGGGCGGCAGGTAGACCGAGAAGCGCATCGGCAGCCCGATCGCCGTCGAGGCATGCTGATAGAAGCGCTGCACGCCACCAAAGCAGGCGTGTTCGGAAAGCAGTTCAAGTGCCGGTACCGGGATCGTCATCGCGTGGCTCCATCCCCAAGGATCAATACAACACGACCGAACGGATCGACTCACCGCGCTTCATCAGCTCGAAGCCTTCGTTGATGCGCTCCAGCGGCAGCGTGTGCGTGATGAGGTCGTCGATGTTGAGCTTGCCTTCCATGTACCAGTCGACGATCTTGGGCACGTCGGTGCGGCCGCGGGCGCCGCCGAATGCGGAGCCCTTCCACTCGCGGCCGGTCACGAGCTGGAACGGGCGCGTGCTGATCTCCGCGCCGGCTTCGGCCACGCCGATGATGATCGATTGGCCCCAGCCCTTGTGGCAGCACTCCAGCGCCTGGCGCATGACCTTCGTGTTGCCGATGCATTCGAACGAGTAATCCGCGCCGCCATCGGTGAGCTGGATGATGTGATCGACCACGTTCTCCACATCGCTCGGGTTGATGAAATGCGTCATGCCGAACTTGCGTGCCATCGCCTCGCGTGCGGGGTTCAGGTCCACGCCGATGATCTTGTCGGCGCCCACCATCTTCGCGCCCTGGATCACGTTCAAGCCGATGCCGCCCAGACCGAACACAACCACGTTTGCCCCCGGTTCCACCTTGGCCGTGTAGACCACCGCCCCCACGCCCGTGGTGACGCCACAGCCGATGTAGCAGACCTTGTCGAACGGCGCGTCGGGGCGGATCTTTGCCAGCGCAATCTCCGGCACCACGATGTGATTGGCAAACGTGGACGTGCCCATGTAGTGAAACAGCGGCTTGCCATCGAGCGAGAAGCGCGACGTGCCGTCCGGCATCAGGCCCTTGCCCTGCGTGGCACGAATGGCCTGGCACAGGTTCGTCTTGCGCGACAGGCAAAACTTGCACTGGCGGCATTCCGGCGTGTAAAGCGGGATCACGTGGTCGCCGGCTTTCAACGATGTGACACCTGCCCCCACCTCGAGCACGACGCCTGCGCCCTCATGCCCGAGGATTGCCGGGAAGATCCCTTCCGGGTCTGCGCCCGAGAGCGTGTAGTAGTCGGTATGGCAGATGCCGGTCGCCTTGATCTCGACGAGCACCTCGCCGGCACGCGGGCCTTGCAGGTCCACTTCTTCCACAGTGAGCGGAGCACCGGCTTTCCAGGCGATGGCGGCTTTGGTTTTCATGCGCATTCCTTTTTTTGAAGTGGAGCCTGCCCGACGTGGGCAGCCTAGGGAGGGCGATTGTAGAACGTTGCCTGCCCCGGCAACGTGACAACAACGTCATGTTCGACAAATCAGACTTCAGATTCTCTTACAACGGCCGTTTCTTGTGCGACGGCAGGCCGACAGGGCCGCGTGCCGCATGCCTTACATGGTGGAACCCCTGCCATGGGCCTCGTAGTAGGAAACCATACCGTGCTTGCATCCATCCGTACTCGCATTTTGCTGACCTGCGTTGCCATCGTGGTCGGCGCATTGACCTTTGCCGGCGGTCTCAACTATCTCGTGACGCGCTCGTACAACGACGAGTCCATCCGCCAGAACCTGCAGTCCGTCGCGCGCGGCCACATCGCTGGCATCGACGACTGGGTGGCGTCCAAGACGCAGATGATGGCGTCGCTGCAAGACGTGGCGGTGTCTGCCGATCCGATTCCGGTCTTCAAGGCCGTGCACAAGGCTGGCGGCTTCATTAACGTCTATGTCGGCTATCCCGACAAGTCGTACAAATTCTCGAACCCCGAAGGCATTCCGCCGACGTATGACCCGACCGCGCGCCCCTGGTACAAGCAGGCGGTGGACGCTGGCAAGCCCGTGGTGACGCCGCCGTACGTGAGCGCCAGCACTGGCCAGCTCGTGGTGACCTTTGCGGTGCCCATTCTGGAAGGCGGCACGCTCAAGGGCGTGATTGGCGGCGACGTGGCAATGGACAGCGTGATCGCCAACGTGAAGGCCATCCATCCGACGCAGGCGAGCTTCGGTTTCCTCGTCAACGCTGCGGGCAAGATCGTTGCGCACCCGAATGACAAACTCACGCTCAAACCGGCAACTGAGCTGGCGGCAGGGTTGAACGAAGCCACACTGGCATCGCTGGCACAAGCCGACAGGCCCGTGGAAGTGACGGTGGATGGGGCGTCCAAGCTGCTCTACCGCCAAGGCGTGAAGGGCACCGACTGGGGCCTGGTGGTGGCGCTGGACAAGTCTGACGCCACCGCGGGTATGCGCTCGCTGGTGATGACGTCGATTGGCGCGCTGGTGGGCGTGGCCATCGTTGCAGCACTCATCGTCGGTGCAATGACGGCACGCGCGTTCCGCCGCCTCTCGATGATCCGCGATGCAATGGACGACATCGGCTCGGGCAGCGGCGACCTCACCAAGCGTCTGCCGTCGGACGGCGAAGACGAAGTCGCGCAGATCGCCCGTTCGTTCAATGCGTTTGCCGACAAGCTCACGGCGGTGATGCAGCAGATCCGCCTGGGCAGCGATTCGGTGCGCTCGGCCGCGCAGGAAATTGCCGCCGGCAACGCAGACCTGTCGCAGCGCACGGAAGAGCAGGCCAGCTCGCTGGAAGAAACCGCGTCTAGCATGGAAGAACTGACGAGCATCGTGAAGCAGAACGCCGACAACGCGCGTCAGGCCAGCCAGCTTGCCGTCACGGCGTCGGACGTGGCCACGCGCGGCGGCAACGTGGTCGGCCAGGTTGTGCAGACCATGGGCGGCATCAACGAGAGCAGCAAGAAGATTGCCGACATCATCGGCGTGATCGAAAGCATCGCCTTCCAGACCAACATCCTGGCGCTGAACGCGGCGGTGGAAGCCGCGCGTGCCGGCGAGCAGGGCCGCGGCTTTGCCGTGGTGGCCAGCGAAGTGCGCAGCCTGGCGCAGCGTTCGGCCGGTGCGGCCAAGGAAATCAAGGCGCTGATCAGCGACTCGGTGGATCGTGTGAGCAACGGCACGGCGCTGGTGGATCAGGCCGGCGTGACCATGGCCGAGATCGTCGATGCGGTGAAGCGTGTGACCGACATCATGGGCGAGATTTCGTCAGCGTCGGAAGAGCAGAGCAGCGGCATCGAGCAGGTCAACCAGGCCGTCAACCAGATGGACCAGGTGACGCAGCAAAACGCTGCGCTGGTCGAGCAGGCGGCTGCCGCTGCGGAATCGCTGGAGGAACAGGCCCACAACCTTAACGAGGCAGTGGGGCAGTTCCGCCTGTCGCACTGAGTCCGCTAGACCTACGCGGTTGCAGCGTTATGGGGCCGGGGCGGCGTTTGTTGCCTCGGCCTTTGCCTTGTCCTGCGCTTCGGCCAGCGCCACGTCGGCAGCTTGCGCGCGCTGCATGGCTGGCCGCGCCATGACGCGGTCAATGTAACCGCGCACCAGCGGTGTTTCCGGGATGAGCTTGAACATCGTCGTCCAGCCCAGCGCCGCACCCCACAGCACATCCGCCGCGATAAAGCGTTCACCCAGCAGGTAAGGACCTTTCTCCAGCTGGGCTGTCAGCGTGCCAAGCATGGTGTCGAAGTTGCCATACGGTGACATCGAATACGCTGCCGGTTCGCGTTTCATCGAGCGGTCGACGATGGCCGGCTCGAAGCACGCGCCGTAGAACGCCATCCAGCGCAGGTACGCACCGCGCAGCGGATCACCCACCGCCGGCGATAGCCCGGCCTCCGGATACAGCTCCGCCGCATACAGATACACCGCTACCTGCTCGGTGATGACCGCATCGCCGTGACGCAGTGTCGGCACCTTGCCCAGCGGATTGATGGCAAGAAACTCCGGTGTCTTGTGCTGGCCGGTCGTCAGGTCGAAGGCATGCAGTTCGTAGTCGGCGCCGAGTTCTTCGAGCAGCATGCGCGCGCCCCGCGAGCGGCTGCGTGGCGAGTGGTACAGAATCAGGCGGCGGTCTTGCGGCATCGTCGGCTCCGATGTGCAGTGCAATGGGTGGATGACAGCTTGCCACTGTAGGCGGTCGATCCGGCTCCGTCTTGGAAGAATGCGCTGCGGCGGTGCATCATCGCGGCATTGTTTCTGCTGCTGCCGCTTCCAAGAGCGATCTGCGTGAGGTTGTCGACAAACCAAACACACGCAACTTCCGGCGCCTTGTGGGAAAGGCACCTGCGGAGTATTGCGTATTGGCGCGCCAATCAGCCTTAGCGCTCTCCGCGCATCAATCCGCCGCGAGCGCCACGTCGGGCGACGCAGGCGGGCGGTCCGCCATCACGCAGTTGCGCCCCGCCAGCTTGGCGGCATAGAGCAGATGGTCTGCCCGCCGCAGCAGCGGCTCCAGTTGGGGGCCATCCGCCGCGGGCGCTGCCGCCACGCCAAAGCTGGCCGTCATGCGGCAGGGCAGATCGGTACCGGTGGGCACCGTCACCTCGGCAATGCGATGGCGCAGATGATCGGCCACCGCGCGGGCCTGCGCGAGGCTGTCTGCCCAAACCATCACCGCGAATTCCTCGCCGCCGATGCGCGCCACCATGTCGGCCGACGGGCCTTCAGCGCGGCACAGTCTTGCAACGGTGCGCAGCGCTTCATCGCCCACGGCGTGGCCGTATGTATCGTTGATGCGCTTGAAGTGGTCGATGTCGAACATGATCAGTGCAATGAGCCGCGCCTTCGGCTGCGGCGATTTGCACATCGCGCCGGCGCGGTCCTCAAAGGCGCGACGGTTGAGCAACTGGGTGAGCGGGTCGGTCTCGGCCATGCGCGAGAGTTCCTGCATCAGGTGCGCGCGTTCCACCTCCAGCCGGCGGCGCTCGATGCTATTGATGCGCAGCACGCGGATCGCGTCGAACATCGCTCGGATCTCGCGCCGCGCAAAGTCGGTCGGGATGTGCACACTCAAGTTGCCTCGCGCAATCCCGTCGATCAGCCGCGTGGCGTTGACAAACGGCCCCACCACGTTGCGGCGGAACGAAATCGTCATCCACGCCAGCGCGCCCAGCACCGACACCACGGCGCCTGCCGAGCCCATCAGCACCAGCAGCATCGCCCGCCGATGTTCGCGGATGTCGTCATCCGCCAGGCGCAGCACGATATCGCGGAAATCCGTGATGGCGCGCATGGTAGGCACGTATCGCTCGGCGAATGCGGCTGGGGTGATATCGACACCGCCAAGCTGGCTGGCCTTCGCGCGCACGGCCGCCACGTAGCGCAACCCGTCCCCGAAGTACTGGGCGCCAAGCGTGGCCAGGGCGTGCTGGTTCAATGGCGCCCGCCCGCCCACGCGGGTCTCGATCATGCTGCGCAGTTGGTCGATGCGGCCTTGCGTGCGTTCGATGGCAAGCTGCTCGTCAAACGTGAGCATGCGGTGCATGGCCAGCGCACCGGTAAAGCGCGAACCGAGCTGGCCCGCGTATTCACGCAGATCGGCCGACAGCCGCGCCAGCGTCAGGCAATTGAGCACGTCGGGATCGCCGCGCGTGATGTTGGCCGTGCGCGCGTTGACGATGGGCAGGAATTCGGGGATGACCGCGATCATGCGGTTCACGCCATCGGCCAGGTCGTCGCTGCTGCGTGAGCGCAGGGGCAGGGCGGTCAGCCGGTCGATGTTGGCGCGCGCGGCGGCCAGATGCGTCTGGGCGCGGCGCGCGGCCTGGATGTCGGCCTCGCAGCCTGGGCAATGTTCAGGGCCCAGCGCGTCGAGCAATTGGGCGACGTGCTCGTCGCTGGTGGCGCGCATGCGTTGCAGGGCCGCGCTGCGCTCGGCCGGCACCGGCAAGTCTTCGCCGAGAACGCCGTTGGTCGGGCCGCGTTCGGCTGAAACCTTCTCCATGGCCAGCAACGTCATGCGCAGCGCCTGGACGCTGCGGGCGGAATCGTCGGCACGGCCGTAGGCCAACCATGCATAGCCCAGCAGCCAGCACGATAACGACAACACCGGAACGAGGACGATGGCGACGCTGGCGCCAAAGCGCCTGTCCATCGACGTTTCAGAAGACATGAACGGAGTGGTGGAGCGTCTTGGCGGGCGGTTGGGCGGGCCGGAAGGCGGTTGCGAACGGGTTGCACAGGTGCCGACGCGCTTGCCGCGTGCAGTACACGTTTCTGGCTAACGGCAGCATTGGACGCTTCTTTACCGTGCCATTGGACCCGCGCCGCGAGCGCGGACTGCAAACAAATGCAAAAGGATTTTTTACGGAATATTCAGGCCGGAGCCCTGAAAAAAGGGCCGGGCGGCCGGGTTGTTGCCGCGGCATGGCACGAGATGGCGCCACGCGCATCCCGTGCCTGGATGAGCATCGAACGATTCGGGGCGGGTCGACTACTTGACCGCCACCTCGGAGTGCACCACTTCCGGCGCCTTGGCAAAGAACGGGCCGACCAGCTTGCGCCATTCCTGGAAATCGTCGGATTCGCGAAAATCGACCATATGGTCTTCCACGGTGTTCCAGCGCACCAGCAGCACGTAGCTGGTGTCGCGCTCGACGAGGTGATGCAGCTCGGCGCAGTGGCACCCCTTGGCGCGCGCAAACAGCGGCAAGGCTTGCTGGACGGCGGCTTCAAACTCGCGTTGCTTGCCGGCGAGAATTTCGATGTGGGCCATTTCGAATACCACGTTGTGCTCCGTTTGGTTGGAAGGGTGAGCAGACTATAGCCGGCAATCGGTTTCGCCATCGCCTGGCGTGCATGAGACTGTTCGGCGCGCGGGCGTCAATGTCGGGTTGGCTTCCAAACGTCTGTCTGCCCGGATGCGGCCCCTATGACAACGGCAACCGCGCGGGCATACTCGGATTTCATTGCCTTGGCCCGAATCCTGCTCAGGCCTTTCAGGCGTCACCTTCAAGCAAAAACAACCCATGGATAGCGGAAACGGCCACCAGAAATTCTTCTTCCTCCTGCTGTTTGTCGTCACCCTCGGGCTCTGCTGGATCCTCTCGCCGTTCTTTGGCGCGGTGTTCTGGGGCGTCATCCTGGCGATTCTGTTTCAGCCCGTGCAGCGCGCGCTGGTCGCCCGGATGGGCAAGCGGCCCAACCTGGCGGCGCTCGCCACGCTCACGCTGATCATTCTCATCGTGATCCTGCCCGTGATCTTTGTGACGGCGACCATCGTGCAGGAAATCGGCGTCGCCTATCAGCAGATCCAGGGCGCGCAGCCGAATTACTCCAGATACCTCTCCGAGGCGGTGCAGGCGCTGCCGACGTGGGTGCAGCAACTGCTTGCCAAAGCCGGCCTGACGAACATTGCCGGCATCCAGAAGAAGCTCGCCGATGGCGCTGCGCAGATCAGCCAGTTTGCCGCCACGAAGGCCCTGAGCATCGGGCAGAACACGTTCCAGTTCGTGGTGGGTTTCGGCGTGATGCTCTACATGGTGTTCTTCCTGCTGCGCGACGGCACCGACATTGGCCGCCGCGTGCGCCGCGCGCTGCCGATGGACGAAGAGCACAAGCGCCTGCTGCTGAACAAATTCACGACCGTCGTGCGCGCCACCGTCAAAGGCAACATTGCCGTGGCGCTGGTGCAGGGCGTGCTCGGCGGGCTCATCTTCTGGTTCCTCGGCATTGACGGCGTGGTGCTGTGGGGCGCGCTGATGGCGTTCCTGTCGCTGCTGCCCGCGATTGGCGCGAGCCTCGTCTGGATTCCGGTCGCGCTTTATTTCCTGATGGTGGGCGCGATCTGGAAGTGCGTGATCCTGGTGGCCTTCTGCGGTGGCGTCATCGGCTTGGTCGACAACCTGCTGCGCCCGCTGCTGGTCGGCAAGGACACCAAGATGCCCGACTGGGTCGTGCTGATCTCCACCCTGGGCGGTATGGAGCTGTTCGGCATCACCGGCTTCGTGATCGGGCCGTTGGTCGCCGCGCTGTTCATGGCCAGCTGGGACATCTTTGCGCGTGAACAGAGCGAGTGATGCCGCTGCCGAGCGGACGCTTCATCGCGCTCATATCCGCTCATATCCGCTCAAAACGCAGACCTGCGTGGCGGGTCAGGCGCTCGATGAATCGGTCATCGAACATGGTGGCGGGCGTCCAGAAGCCGCCTGGGCGCCCGGTCTTGAGGCCGTCTTTCGTGTGGTCGAGCGCAAGACTGATGGCGGCCTGGCCGAGCATCTTGCTGGTCGAGCCATAGCCGGGGTCGCGATCCCCGGTCACCTTCACCCGCAAGGTGTTTCCTTGATCGGTGCGGCCAAAGAGCCGCAGGTCATAGCGGCCAGCCAGTTGCGCCGCAGGCGTGGGGCCTTCGCCGGGTTTGGGCAACAGAAAGCGCTGCATTACGATGCGGGCGGGCTTGATGACAATGCCCAGCATGAATGCGGCCAGGCCGGCCACCATAGTCATCGCTCTCATACGACCGCTCAGGCCTGCTCCGGTGATCACCGCTTCGTCATAGAGGAATGGATTGCCATAGGCGTTGCCGGACAAGGCGTTGGAGCGATGCACCACGCGCTCGTTGATGGCGGCCATGACAAACGGTGCAATCCACACACCGAAATCGGCATCGAATGCCGCGCCTCTGACAGAGCGCTGGCGTGCCGTGAAGCCGTGGCCCCTCGGGCACAGCGCGTAAGGGTCGGCCAGCTCCCTGCGCAAGGCAGGGTCGGCAGCGGCTTCCTGCACGACGTTGACGAGGCTGGCCACGGTGCCGCCGGAGGCGCCGCCTTTCAGTGTCTTGACCCGCAACTTCACCTGCGTGACGGGCGTGCCCCATTGCCGCATGGCTTGTTGCTGCAGGAAGTAGACCCCCATGTCCGATGGCACCGAGTCGAAGCCGCAGCAATGCACGATGCGTGCCCCAGACCGCTGCGCCGTCGCTTCATATGTGTCGATCATGCGCTTGATCCACTGCGTCTCTCCGGTGAGGTCGCAGTAGTCCGTCCCGCTTTCGGCGCAGACCTTGATCAACGGCTCGCCATATAGGGCATAGGGGCCGACCGTAGACACCACCACCCGCGTCTGTGCGCACAGGGCCTGCAATTGCGCTTCGCTGGCAGCGTCCGCCACGATGATCGGAACGGACTCGCCTGCCGCACCCAGCGAACGTTTGACCTCCAGGAGCTTCGCTTCGGATCGTCCGGCGATGGCCCAGCGCAGCGTTTCCGCATCCCCCGAAAAGTGCTCTGCCAGGTAGCGGGTCAGGATCTGGCCGACAAAGCTCGTGGCGCCAAACACGACAACGTCATAGTCAGGAGCGGGCATGGGGTCTTCCTTTTTGATGGGCGGGTGAAGGGGTCGGTACGGCTGCCTTCCATCGTTCAGCGGCAAGCAATAGTGAAGGCGCCGGACTCGTCGAGCAACTCACAGCGCCGGCATCGCTCGACCTGGGCAGATACGCATCCGCCCGGCGTCAGTCCAGGCGTTCGCCAGCCTCCGGCACTTGAAAGGTTGTTTCACATTATGGAATCCGCTAGGAATTTCTCTTGCGTGGCCTTCCCGTTTGCTGAAAAACCATTCCGCATTGCAAAATAAGTTGTCTATCTCATTGAAAAATAAAGAAAAACTAACTCTTATGTCTTATATAAGACCTTGCTGCGACGCGTCAAAGCCGGCCTACAATAAATCCATGCTGCTCGCTTCGAATTCCGTAGCTGCACACGCAACCGATTCTTCTCAAACGCGCTTTATTTCCAGGAAATTGACATGGCCCAGTATCAAGACGACATCAAGGCAGTTGCCGGTTTGAAAGAGACCTACGGCAACGCATGGAACGCGATCAACCCCGAGTACGCTGCCCGAATGCGTGCCCAGAACAAGTTCAAGACGGGTCTGGACATCGCCAAGTACACCGCCAAGATCATGCGTGCGGACATGGCTGCCTACGACGCCGATCCGTCCAAGTACACGCAGTCGCTGGGTTGCTGGCACGGCTTCATCGGCCAGCAGAAGATGATTTCCATCAAGAAGCACTTCAAGAGCACCGAACGCCGCTACCTGTACCTGTCGGGCTGGATGGTCGCTGCGCTGCGCTCCGAGTTCGGCCCGCTGCCGGACCAGTCGATGCACGAGAAGACTTCGGTCAGCGCGCTGATCCGCGAGCTGTACACCTTCCTGCGTCAAGCGGACGCCCGCGAGCTGGGTGGCCTGTTCCGCGAACTGGACGCTGCCAAGGACCCCGCCGCCAAGGCCGCCATCCAGGAAAAGATCGACAACCACGTCACCCACGTCGTGCCCATCATTGCCGACATCGACGCCGGTTTCGGCAATGCGGAAGCGACCTACCTGCTGGCCAAGCAGTTCATTGAAGCGGGCGCCTGCTGCATCCAGATCGAAAACCAGGTGTCGGACGAGAAGCAGTGCGGCCACCAGGACGGCAAGGTCACCGTGCCGCACGAGGACTTCCTGGCCAAGATCCGCGCGATCCGTTACGCGTTCCTGGAGCTGGGCGTGGACGACGGCATCATCGTCGCCCGTACCGATTCGCTGGGCGCCGGCCTGACCAAGCAGATCGCCGTGACGAACACGCCGGGCGACCTGGGCGACCAATACAACTCGTTCCTCGATTGCGAAGAACTGTCGGCTGACCAACTGGGCAACGGTGACGTCGTGATCAAGCGTGACGGCAAGCTGCTGCGTCCGAAGCGCCTGCCGAGCAACCTGTTCCAGTTCCGCGCCGGCACGGGCGAAGCGCGTTGCGTGCTCGACTGCATCACCTCGCTGCAAAACGGCGCAGACCTGCTGTGGATCGAAACCGAAAAACCGCACATCGGCCAGATCGGCGGCATGGTCAAGGAAATCCGCAAGGTCATCCCGAACGCCAAGCTGGTGTACAACAACAGCCCGTCGTTCAACTGGACGCTGAACTTCCGTCAGCAGGTGTATGACGCGATGAAGGAAGCCGGCAAGGACGTGTCGGCCTACGAGCGCGGTCAGCTGATGAGCGCCGAGTACGACGACAGCGAATTGGCGAAGCTCGCCGACGAGAAGATCCGCACCTTCCAGGCCGATGCGTCGCGCGAAGCCGGCATCTTCCATCACCTGATCACGCTGCCGACGTACCACACCGCCGCGCTGTCGACCGACAACCTGGCTAAGGAATACTTCGGCGACCAGGGCATGCTCGGCTACGTGGCTGGCGTGCAGCGGAAGGAAATCCGTCAGGGCATCGCCTGCGTCAAGCACCAGAACATGTCGGGCTCGGACATCGGCGACGACCACAAGGAATACTTCAGCGGCGAAGCAGCGCTGAAGGCTGCAGGTAAAGACAACACCATGAACCAGTTCCACTGATTCGCGGTTGGGGGTCTCACCCTGAGCAGAACGCCAACCCATTGCGGGTTGGCGTTTTTTTTGGGGGCAATTCCGACGCAATGACTTGCTTGAACCTGCCGTTTGGCGTCCACCCACAGGACGTTGCGCGCACAAGGGATTGATAATCAAAGCACATCAATCCTTCCGAAAATTGCACTTCTCGTTTGTCAGTCTCCCAGCGAACATTGCCAAAACGACAAACGCCGTTCAACGGCGTATTCTTTTTTTGGCTTCCAGGAGACACCCCGATGCACCCCCCGTCCAGCCTGTCGACCGGGCAATCCAAAGCCGCTGCGGTCTTCCGCGTCACCGCCGGGAATTTCCTGGAGCAGTTCGACTTCTTTCTGTTCGGCTTCTATGCCACGCAGATCGCCAACGTCTTCTTTCCGACCGAAAGCGAGTTCGCCTCGCTGATGATGACGTTCGCTGTTTTTGGCGCCGGTTTTCTGATGCGGCCGCTCGGCGCAGTCGTGCTCGGCGCCTACATTGACGATGTCGGTCGCCGAAAAGGCCTGATCGTCACGCTGTCCATCATGGCAAGCGGGACGGTGCTGATCGCGTTCGTTCCCGGTTACGCCACGATCGGCCTGCTGGCACCGGCGCTCGTGTTGCTGGGGCGTCTCCTCCAGGGCTTCTCGGCCGGTGCGGAACTGGGCGGCGTATCGGTGTATCTGGCCGAGATGGCCACGCCGGGGCGCAAGGGCTTCTTCACGAGCTGGCAGTCCGCCAGCCAGCAGGTCGCCATCGTCGTGGCGGCCGGCCTTGGGTTCGCGCTCAACCAATGGCTGAGTGCGCCGGCCATCGCCGCATGGGGATGGCGTGTGCCGTTCTTTGTCGGCTGCATGATCGTGCCGTTCATCTTCGTGCTGCGCCGCAATCTTGAAGAAACGCAGGAATTCAACGCCCGCAGGCACCGTCCGAGCATGAGGGAGGTGTTCGGCACGCTGCTGCAAAACTGGGGTGTCGTCGTTGCCGGCATGATGCTCGTGGCGATGACCACGACGAGCTTCTACCTCATCACCGTCTATGCGCCGACGTTCGGTAAAACCGTCTTGCATCTGAGCACGGCCGACAGCCTGCTCGTGACGCTCTGCGTGGGGGTGTCCAACTTCGTGTGGCTGCCGATTGGCGGAGCGCTTTCCGACAGGATTGGTCGCCGGCCGCTGCTCATCGGCATGACGGTGCTCACGATTGCAACGGCATATCCGGCGCTGTCATTCCTCGCACTCGCGCCGAGCTTCATGAACATGCTGCTCGTGCTGCTGTGGCTGTCGTTCATGTACGGCATCTACAACGGCGCGATGGTTGTCGCGCTCACCGAAGTGATGCCCGTGCAGGTGCGCGTGGCCGGATTCTCGCTTGCCTATAGCCTCGCGACGGCAGTGTTTGGCGGCTTTACACCGGCCATCTCGACAGCGGTCATTCACATGACCGGCGACAAGGCTGCCCCTGGCTACTGGATGAGTTTTGCCGCCGCGTGCGCACTGATGGCGACGTTGACGCTCTATCGCCGCCGTGCATTGACGCTGGCGCCGGCGCACTGACGCGGGGTGCATCCCGCGCCCCGCATCTTCACAAACAATGTACGACCTGGCATGACCCTCACCATGAAGACTCTGCTTCTGAAACTGTGCGCAGCCGCGCTTGTCGCAACGTCGGCGGTGGCAGCCACCGTCCACGCTGCCGAATTGCACGTCATGAGTTCCGGTGGCTTTACGGCGGCTTATAAGGTGCTTGGGCCCAAGTTCGCCGCGCAGACGGGCAACTCGCTCAACACTGCACTCGGCCCGTCGATGGGCAAGTCGCCCGAAGCGATTCCGAATCGGCTCGCACGTGGCGAACCTGCCGACGCCGTGATCATGGTCGGCTACGCCCTCGACGATCTGATCAAGCAAGGCAAGGTCATCCCGGAATCGCGCGTGGAACTGGCCGACTCGCGCATCGGCATGGTCGTGCGCGAAGGCGCGGCCAAGCCCGACATCAGCTCACCCGAAGCCCTCAAGCACGTGCTGCTGCATGCCAAGTCGATCGCCTATTCGGATAGCGCGAGCGGCGTCTATATCGAGCGCGAGCTGTTCAAGAAGCTCGGTATTGAAGAGCAGGTCAAGGCGAAGGCGAAGATGATTCCGCGTATTCCGGTGGCGTCGGTGGTGGCGACCGGCGACTACGAAGTCGGCTTCCAGCAAGTGAGCGAGTTGCTGCCGGTGCCCGGTGCCACCTTCGTCGGGAAGATTCCCGAGTCGCTGCAGTCGGTGACGCGCTATGCTGCGGGCATCCCGGTTGGCGCCCAGCACCCGAAAGAAGCCAAGGCGCTTCTCGACTACCTTGCTTCGCCCGCAGTGCAGGCAGACGTGAAGTCAACCGGGCTTGATTCCGTGCCTGGCCAATGAGGTAGTGCAGCGGCGCGGCAGGTCAAGCGGTGCGGGTCATGCATCGCCCGTGGTCACGCCGCTGCGCTTGGCGTCGATGATCATCTGGTGAAATTCTTCTGCGGCGGGCGTCAATGCCCGGCCGCGCCGCTTCACGATACCCACGCGCCGTTTCACGACCGGCTCCACCAGCGGCACGCTCGTGAGGATTGGATGGTCATGCCCCGGCATGGCCATCGATGGCACCGCAGCGACACCCAGCCCCGCTTCAACCAGCCCCAGCATGGTCGTGACGTGCCGCGTCTCGCAGACGCTTGGTGCACGCGGGGCGACGGCCGACAGCGCCTGATCGAGCAGCAGGCGGTTACCGGAGGTCTTGTCCACCGACACGTATTCGTGCGCGTAAAGCTCCTTCCATGTCACGCGCTTCTTGCGGGCGAGCGGATGATCGCGCCGGCATGCTGCAACAAACCGCTCCTGCAGCAGCATCTTGAATTCAATCTCCGGTTCCTGACTGCCCATGAAGCTCAGGCCAAAGTCGGCCTCGCCGCTGATGACTGCCCCCAGCACTTCGTTTGCGCTTGCATCGAGCAGCTTGACCCGGATGCGTGGAAAGCGGCGGTGATAGTTCGCAATCAGGTTCGGCAGAAAGTAATAGGCCACCGACGGCACGCATGCGATGGTCACCTGCCCGAGGCGGCTCGATGAAACGTCGCGGATACCGAGCAGGGCGACGTCGAGATCGTCGAGCAGTTGTTCAGCGCTGCGGGCGAACACGCGGCCGACGGTGGTGAGTGTGACGCTGCGGGTGGTGCGCTCAAACAGGGGAACGCCGAGCGCGCTTTCGAGCTTGTCGATCCGGCGGCTCAACGCGGGCTGGGAAATGCTGATCGCCTCGGCGGCCTTCCGGAAGTTGCCCAACTCCACCACCGCGCGAAATGCCTGCAAGTCCGTCAAATCGAAATTGATGCCCACCGGCCAGCCCCCACATCCCAGATGCGCAGCATTTTGCGCGATTTATCACGGGGTGACACGTCTCCAGCGGCCCGCGGCGTGGCCCGCCCAGTTGGATGCTTTGGCTCGGGCGGCACGTACCAGACGCCGATCAACACCGACGGCGGCCAGCTTGCGCGACTGCTCGGTCTGTAGATCGGGGCCGGCGCTCACGTAAGGCTAGGCAACCGTGGCGTAGTCAACGCGGTTGCGGCCTTTTCGCTTGGCTTCGTAGAGCGCATCGTCCGCAGCCTTGGTCAATGCGTTCCGCGACGGGAGGCTCGCGCGCCGCGCGGTCGCGCAACCGACGCTCACGGTGAAAGGGGCCACACCTGCGTCGGGGACGTGCGCGCCGGCGCCTTCCACTTCGGCACGGATCGCTTCGGCGATCCGCGTGGCACCCGCTTCGTCCGTATCGGGCAACAGCACCACGAATTCCTCTCCGCCGTATCGGGCCGCCAGGTCGCCGCGTCGTCGCGCATGCTTGGAAATGCACTGGGCGAGGTACTGAAGCGCGACGTCGCCCTGAGCATGGCCGTGCGCGTCGTTATAGCGTTTGAAGTGATCGGCATCGATAAAGAGCACGGACAGCCGACTGTCATTCCGTTGCAGCCGATCCCACTCGTTCTCCAGCGCAACATCCAGGGCGCGCCTGTTCTTCAGCCCGGTGAGCGGGTCGGTTTGTGTCAGCTCACGCAGGTGGTTTTCCGCCATCACGCGGCCCCGCAGCGCAAAAGCCAGGAGCCATACGCCTGCGCAGAAGGCGAGGCTGACCGACAGCGACGACAACCCGACGATCCACGACAGCCGTTGCCACGGTGCAAGCGCGTCGCTCATGGCGGGGGCAACGACCGCGATGAACGGTGTGCCCGGCACGCGCTGAAACGTGTAGAGCCGCAGCACACCGTCGCTGGACGACGGCGCCACGTAAAAGCCGGACTCCTGATTCACCATGCGCGGGAACGTCAACGATTTGTTGAGATCGGGTGCCCGAGCCGCGCTGGGCGGTGGATTTCTCGCCAGCAGCGTGCCGTCGGTGCGCACGATGGCCGTAACGCCGCGTGGCCCCACATCGAGCTTTTCAAGAAGCTGCTTGAAGTAATCGAGGTCGATTGCCACCAGTGCGGTGCCCGCAAACGTCCCATCCCGCCGGTCCATCCTTCGGCTCAGCGCGATGGCCTCCACGCCTGCGCGTGACCGGGCCTTGTAGACGCCGGACACATAGAGGCCAACGTTTGCGTGATCGCGATGAACGATGAAGTAGTCGCGGTCACTGAAATCCCAGCGGTGGGTCAAGGAGCAGCACCCGTCAACGAGCTGGCCCTTGTCGTCGGTCACGCCCATGCCGGTGACATACCGGGCCGATGCCGTCGGGCTGAACAGCAGATCGTGCCGAACCTGCGGATCGAGGTTGCGGATGCCGGGTTTGTCGAGCGCGCCTATCAGCGTCTGCAACGACTGGTCTGCCGATTCAACGGTGCGTGAAATGTGGCTGGCCAGAACGGCGGCGACATTCTTCGAGGTGTCGTGTGCGTGCTCGATGGCCGTTTCGCGGTTGGCCCACAGGGTCAGCACACTGATTGCCAGGACAATGGATGTCATCAACGTTCCCAGTGCACCAACGATCAAGGGGTGGTGGCCTGCCGATGTGGCCAGCCGTTGGGCAAGGGGGCGAAGGGGCATGTCGTGGTCTTGGGCGACGACAAACCGCACCTCTGCCTGTTCGACGAGGCATCGGGCGATCGATCTTGGAGACGGTATGGATGCGTGTGGGGCACGCCGTCACCGCTGGTTATCGGCACAAGACACCAAAACTGCAGCCCCGCGAGCGGTTAACGTCGCTCCCGCTCAGCGCAAAGGCGCGGAAGAGGGCAGGCGGGCGCCAGGCTCCCGCCCGTCGCCTGCCCGCCCCGCGCGCCTCACTGCGCAAGCGTCGCAGCGAAATCGCGATACGTGCCCAGCGGCCGCCCCAGAATGCGGGTCAGGCGCTCGACATCGCCCGCCTGCGGCACCATGCCGTCGCTGACATAGCGTTCGGCCATCAGGCGCATCTCATAAGCCATCCATTTGGGCAGGAAGTTGGTCAGATTGGTCTCGAATCCGCTCGGATCGTCGCCGCCATAGGCCACGGGGCGGCCGAGCGTTTCAGACCAGATCGAGGCCAACTCGGGGCCCGTCAGCGTGTCGGGGCCCACCAGGTTGATGGTCTCGATCGGCAGCTTGCCCGGTGCCGCATCCCGGCGGATCAACTCAATGGCCGCGACTTCTGCGATGTCGCGTGTGTCGACCATCGCAACCCCCTTGCTGCCGATCGGCATCGGGTAGACGCCATGGTTGACGATGACGTCCTTCACCATGTGTTCGTTGTCCATGAAATAGGCCGGACGCAGGATGGTGGCGCTGAAGCCCATCTGCTCGATCATGCGTTCCGCGCCGGACTTCACTGCAAAATGCGGCACGTTCACGAAGCGCTCGGCATGCATGACGGACAGATAGACAACGCGCTCAACGCCGGATTCGCGCGCCACGTTCAGCGCAAGCAAGGCCTGCGTGAATTCGTCGCCTGCGACCGCATTGAGCAGGAACAGGGTCCGGACACCAACGAAGGCACGCCGCAGCGATTCGATATCCAGCATGTCGCCCTGCACGACGTTCACGCTGGCCGGGAAGTCGGCCTTTGACGGGTCGCGCACCAGCGCGCGCACGTCCGCACCGCGGTTGGCAAGTTGATGGACGACTTGGCGGCCGACGCGGCCGGTAGCACCAGTAACGAGGATGGTCATGATGTTCACTCCTTGAGTGGGTTGGGTTCCCAGTTAAGGTAGGTGATCCATCTGTGGTCCGGAAGATGCTATAAAGAGACGAGGTATCTCACTGGTGGAACACATGGATTTGCTCGCGCTTGCCGATTTCAACCTGGTTGCCCGACATGGAAGCTTTGGCGAGGCTGCCCGGGCGACGGGGCGGCCGAAGGCGACGCTCTCTCGCAGGGTGTCGGAGCTGGAGGGCAGTCTCGAACTTCGATTGTTCGAGCGCGGATCGCGCGGGCTCAAGCTCACCCAGGAAGGGCAGGCGCTGTACGAGCGTACGGGCACGCTGCTCGCCGAGATTGCGGAGACGGCCGCCGCAATTGCATCCGGTAGCGAACGGCCACGAGGGCGTTTGCGCATCAGCGCGCCCATGCTGTTTTCGCAGGTGGCCATGGGCAAGCTGGTGGCCACGTTCGCGTTGAAATATCCCGAGGTGCAGCTGGAGGTGACGACCGAAGATCGCGGCGTCGACATGATCGAAGAGGGTTATGACCTGGTGATCCGAGTCAACCCGGACCCGGACGAAAGCCTGATCGGACGGGTGTTCTTGCGGGATCGCCTTGTCGTTGTGGCAACGCCGGAACTGGAGCGGCCCTCCGGCAAGGCTGTCGTGCCGGCCGTCCTTCGCGGCGCGGGCACCGGAAGCGCCGCCTGGGACGTCACCGGGCCCGACGGAACGTCCCGCATCGCGATCCGGCCCGTTGCGCACTTGTCGTCGTTGATCATGGTGCGCGACACGGTGCGGCTTGGTGTGGGGGCCGCGTGCCTGCCGGTGTCGCTCGTGGCCCACGATCTGGAGGCCGGCACGTTGGTGCATTGGGGCGATGTGGACAGCCCCGATATCGCGCTATGGGCGCTTTACCCTTCCAGGCGGTTGCTGAGCGCCCGCGTTTCCGCTTTTCTCGAGCATCTCAAAGACGCATTCCCGACGGGCGAGCCCCAAGAGCTGGCGGCCTATATGCATTCCTCACCATAGGAATATCCGGCGATAGAGCCTCGGAGTTTCCGCGCATTTCCGGCAATGGGCGATGCGCGATCTCGTCCGCCTCGGTGTGGTTCAGTCCGAGCATGCGCAGCAGTGCCGATGCCGCCGGCTCCGATTGCGCGTCGATTTGCACGCCGGCCGCCACGGCGGCGAGGACAGTGCCGCCAACCGAGATCAGGCTAACAGGCGCAACTGTGCCTCGCGTTTGCGACGCGGCCCACGCGGCTCCTTTTCTTCAAGGGCGGTGGCCGCCGGCGTTGCCGATGCAGCGGCTGTGGCGTGTCGTAGGAGTTTGCCAAGAACTGGACGCTGGTCGGCACCCTCGCCTATCTGCCGCGCAAGACCACATCGACCATCACGCTGCGCAGCCAGGCAGGCCAGGTACCGCCCGTCAACAAGACGGAAATCGACGTGAAGCCCGTTGTCTTCAGCCTGAACGTTGGATACCGGTTCTAGCGGATCGAGAAACCTCGGGGTGGCCAGGCACGCCGGCCCATCTCTGCGTGACTACGTCAGGGAATGCAACTACTGGGAATGCACGGATCGGCCAGGCACAAAGCCATCGATGATGTCTTCGGCCATCTTCGCAGCCGCACGTTTTGCCGTCCCGATGTTGTCCCATTGGGTTGCCGGCAGTGGGAAGATTCGGGAGCGCTCCGTGCTCGGCGGCTCCCCTTCCTGACAAATCAGCACAGAAGCGCTGTAAGACCGATCCGGACGCCGTTCATGCCATTCACGAGGCGGATCGAATAGATAGATCAGGGGGTAAACATCGAACCCCTTGTAGCGGCAAGTCGGATAGGCGTCCACAGCAATCTCCGTAGAAAGGGGTGGCTCCACTGTACGCGCATTCCGCTCGCTCCATCGAACTATCCACGAGCAACCAAATGTGGACGGGGCGGCTTCAGCGTGCTACGTGATCCAGCAGGTCTGAGTTCGCCCTCCCAGGGTTGCACGCGCATATCCAGGGTATGGTCTCCCTGTGCCGTCTTCGCGTGGAGGCTGTCTCGGATCACTTGCCCGATGGCCAGGCGACACAAGGTTTCAACGCTGGCCATGGCTGCGGACGCCAGATCCGGAGCGCTTGCCAACACCCTGAAGGACCGCCTTCCTTCACCCACGAAACTGGTGAACTGCACGCAGTTCGGCTGCCCATCGCGGATGAAGCCAACCGTGATGGAATACGCCATGCTCTTTGCCGCTCCGGGAAGGGTGCAGAGAAAGCTGGTCTTATCGGATGCATGAGTCATCTTGTTTCCTGGCTGGTCATGCAAGGAACACGCCTCGCCAACTCAGTATCAAAAAGAGCCACGGGCCACAGAAATACGCCGCCCGCATTACAGAGACGCCACCGATTCGCCGGGTATCAAGCCATTGATGACGTCCTCGCCGAACTTCAGCGCGCCCCGCCTTGCGGTCCCGACATTCTCCCAAGCGGTCGGTGTCATTTGAAAAACGCGCGAGTGTTCGGCTCCAGGTTGATGACCTGCGCGGCAGATCACCACGGATGCGTTGAACGTACGGTCGAGGCGCTTGCGCGGCCATGACTGAACCGCCTCAGTCCTGTACACCAATGGATACAGGTCGAAACCCTTGTATGTGGCTGACGGGCTTGCATTCATGAATGGCTCCAACCGATGGTGGGCGTGGTCGACACCCCGGCAGGGCATCGACAGTGACTGTGATCGGCAACCCGCTGATTGGCCTGGTCGGCTATGACGCCACCCCAAGATGATCGACGGTGATCACGAGCATTCGATCTCCACGGTCCGCTTGGGCATGCATGCCCAACTGCGCCCGCAGAAAGCGGTCAAGCATGCACTGCAGCTGACAAAGGTCTTGCTGATCTGCGTGCATCAACTGATTCATGACATCGTGCGTGAATGCGATCGTCAGCGTTCTCACACGCCAGATACGGCTGTCGAACTCAGGCACCTGCCAGTTTGCCGCCAGCACACTCGGCCCGGAATGCCAGGTTCGCACGTCCTGCCCGGTAATTTCATCCAGCACCGGTTTGGTAAATGCGACAAGGTCGAGCATCACGGATCTCCATGACTTACATCGCGAGTCGCGAGCATCAACAGGCAAGCGTCCGTGAGCGGAACTGGCGAGGATGACAGCGTGCCGGGCTTGGTCCAGCGCAGGAGGCGTTCCCGAGCGCCGTGATCCCAAGTGCGGATAACTTTGCTCTCGTACCCACGGAAGCAAGAACTGGAGCGCTGCGGTCGGTGCCCCACTGTACTCCCATAAGTACACGGTGGCGTGACGATCTTTCGAAGTACCGCGTGGCATGCTGCGCGCGCTCAGTGGCGGGGCAAGCTGAGGCGATAGGTAAAAGGTCAATCTCCGCGCTCCGGGGCATGTCGTTCAAGACGAGCAGCCATTGCGAGAAGCTGTTACTATGCGCGATCTTTGCCTGTCGTTCGAATGTTCGAATAGATCGGGCTGGGTGCCCAGCAAGAAAACCGACAAGACGCTGACCACCCGTCGGGCGTACACCCGAATCACCTTGGGCCATGCGGCCCATCACCTATCTGACCGGCGGTTTATCCGCTCCGTACGCAGCGCGCATGTACTAGGCGTGCCGGCCTACGCAAGTACGGTCACCTCGTTTCCAATCGCTTGCGCCATGCATTTGTATGCATGCGCCAAGGCGTTGGCCTTACCCATCGTGGCGTAGCTCATCGGCAGGAACTGGTTTGCCCAGGCAGTCCACGCCTGTATCAGCTCTCGCCCGAACCTAGCACTGTATTGAACAAAGTCGACTCCCCGTACACGGTATCCGTGTACCCAATTGAACAAGAACCCGGCGTCTGGTTTGCCACCTATCTCATCAATGAGTACAGAGATGGCACGGAACGCCTCCTCGCCAACGTCTCGATGCGCCACAACGTACATGGCACCGAAGCCCTCGCGAGGAATGCGGCGCGGCTTGCCGGAAGAGCAGCCATCGCACGTCTGGCGCACCGTCACAAGAACTGAACCACGCAAGCCGCCTTGGGCGGCTTTTTCGCTTGCGGCAACGGCAGGCGCAACCCCGAAGTCAAAGGGAAGGAAGTCACCATGTTTGCTAGCGAAGAATGGGAAGAACTGCATCTGACGCCCGAGGGCTGGAAAGATGGCAGCTATCGGCACGTACCGGGCGACCCCGTCATGATCGAACCGCCTGCCAATGATGTGTTGACGGTGCGTAGGCATGTGGCTGCAGTCTATGGTGGCCCGTCGCGCGTGACGGAAGACAGAACGCCGCGCACCGATGACATTGGCCAGATCGAGCAGTTGCTGCTGAAGTACGGCGCTCCTGTCTTTGGCGTCTAGTCCAAAGGCGATGCAGCGGAACGCGTCGCAGCCCAATGCCTGGGCGTTAGTCCTAGCGCCCGCGCCATATTCAGTCCACGTGATTTGAGAAAGGAGTTGGCATGACACTCTGCCGCGCTTGCCTTGCCATTGAAGTCCACCGACTTGGTGCGTCAGGCCATGCTTTCTTAAGGATCACCGACACCCAGCGCATCAAGGCATCCAAGACCGCTGCCGTCACCGTGAGCACGTTCGCATGCCGCACGTGCGGCGCCAGCTGGACCTATCGCGAAGGGAAAAACGTGCCTAACCCGGGATGGTCGCTTGATCATTAGGCGTCTTCATTGCCGGCGCCTTTGCGCTATGGCATCGCCTCGCTCTTCTCCTGCGCGCCAAGGCTCGCGATCAATGAGGCGCATTTGTGCCTCGGTCATGGAAGGCCAAGAGTCGATGTCGAACCCCTGACGGCGGCGCGCGAGCCTCAAACAGTCGTATTCCACCGTCCTCAACGACTTGCAAGCCTTCGTGGCCGAGGCACGGGAGCGCAGTTTCACCCGCGCTGCGGCGCAAATGGGGCTGTCTCGCTCAGCGCTGAGCCATGCGATGCATGCCCTGGAAGCGCGGCTGGGTGTGCGGCTACTGACGCGCACTACCCGCAGCGTTTCCACTACGGAGGCCGGTGCACGGCTACTGGAAGCGGTGGCACCCCGGCTCGATGAGATCGGACTGGAGCTCGGGGCCCTCACTGCACTGCGAGACAAGCCTGCGGGCACCGTGCGCATCACGGCCCACGACCACACCATCACCACCGTGCACTAGCCTCGGCTGCTGCCCTTGCTGCGAGACTATCCCGACGTCCATGTCGAGTTCAGCGTGAACTACGCATTCACAGATATCGCTGCGCAGCGCTTCGACGCCGGCGTGCGCGTAGGAGATCGCGTGGACAAGCACATGGTGGCCGTGCGTCTCGCGCCGGAGCAGGGCATGGCTGTGGCGGCGTCACCTGGCTAAATGGCGGACAAACGACTTCCCGTCAGGCCGCACGAACTCACCGAGCGATGGGCTTCGCCTTCGTGCCCCTGGACACCATGCAGCCCCATATCGATGCGGGCCGATTGGTACCGGTGCAGCAGGACTGGTGGCTGTCGTTTCCGGGCAACGACCTGTACTACGCCGCAGACACGTCTCGCCGGCGCTGGCTCTGGTGATCGAAGCCCTGCGATGGCGGGAAAGCGAAACTGACGCTACAGGCTAGCTGATCATGCTCGCCTGCTCGCCAGAATCTTCTGTCTGGCTTCGTCCAGCTCGTCGGCAACGCGATGCGTGATCACGTACGTGAGGCAATTCGGCTAACCGGATGCTGTTCATTGCAACGGGTCAAGGGATCTACGCCGCTCATGCATTGGAGGGTGCAGCCGCGCGCACGATGCAAGTATGGCAAGGCTGATCGCTCGCCGAGGCCACCGGGCATCTGCCCCGCTTTGGCGTGATCTCCTAACTGCGCGCCAGCGCTACAACGACGCCCCACCACACATCACGATCTGCTGACCGGTGATGGCACCGCCGTATTCGCCTGCCTGGAATGCCGCCATGGCCGCCACTTCTTCGGGCGCGATGAACCGGCCGATGGGGGGCATGCGCGGCGGGGTGTGCGCGCGTGCAGGGTCGTGCAGGAACGGTGTATCCGTCGCGCCGGGCGCAATCACGTTGACGGTGATGCCGCGCGGCGCCAGTTCGGCGGCCCACGAACGCGCCATACCCACGAGGGCCGCCTTGGTGGCGGCGTACTGGCTGCGCGTTGGGGCGCCGTTGGCCGTGCGGCTACCGATCAAGAGAATGCGGCCGCCGGCCGGCATGCGCGGCACGAGTCTGTCTGCGAGGAAGGCGGCGGCATCGACGTGCACGCGCCACATCGCCGCACCATCGGCGGCGCAAAGTACGCCCAATGGGGCTGTGCGCATGAAGCCGGCAGCATGCACAAGTGCGTCGACTGCGCCCAGGCCGTCGCATACCTTGCCCAACCGCGCGAAGTCCGTCACATCCACCTGTGCGATCTCCAACCCTTCGACCGGCTCGGTGGGCGCGGTCCGGCACAGGCCCGTCACGCGCCAGCCGTCGGCCAGCAGGCGCTCTGCAATGGCGCGGCCGATGCCCGAGGAGGCCCCAGTCACGAGGGCATGACGGGCGGTAGCGGCTTGCGGTGCGGGGCGGGTTGGCATGCTTAGTCCAGCGGGGCGATTTCCACGTCGACCTCGTCGCGTTCGTGGAATGGCTCCAGTTGATCGGGCGATGCACCGTTGTCGGTGATGAGCGTCCAGGGTCGTTCGATAGGCGTCCAGTGCTGCTGGGTGGCGCGCCCGAGCTTGTCCGCCGTGGCCAGCACGATCACCTGCGCGGCCTGACGGATGACGCATTCCTTCAGATATGCCTGATCGGCCGACGCTTCACACAGGCCGTTGGTGGCGACCACGCCGTCGGCGCTCAGAAATGCCTTGTCGACACTCACGCGGCCGAGCGACAACTGCGCGAGCGGCCCAAGCGTGCTCATGCTCGACGGGCGCACATCACCGCCGATGAGCGTGACCGGGATGCCGCCAGCCGCCAGCGATGTCACGACCATCAAGTTGTTCGTGACAACGTGGATCTGCTTGCCGGACAGGTGACGCGCCAGTGCCGCGGTGGTCGTGCCGCCGTCGAGGAAGATGGTGTCGCCGTCGGCGATGTGTGCTTGCGCGAGGCGGGCAATCGCTTCCTTCTGCTCACGTGCGCTGCTGCGGCGCTCTTCCAGCGGGGCTTCGGGTTCGTGCGAACCGACCGCCGCCGCGCCCCCATACGTGCGCAGGATGCGGCGATCGGAAGCGAGCGCGCGCAGGTCGCGGCGCACGGTGGCTTCCGACATGCCGAAGTGCTCGCACAGTGTGGCGACGTCGTTCATTCCGCCCAGCACGGCTTTCAGCATGGCCTCGCGGCGCTTCGTGACTTTCATGTCTGCAAATATCCAACCGACCTCAGATGGGGAGCCACTGTAGCAAATCGGCCCCGAACCGGGTCAGCCGCGCACCCACGATTCGTCAACCGTCACGTATTTGATGCGCTGGCGGAAATAGGTGAAGGCGATGTGCAGCGCGCCGTCGTTCCCTTGCACGATGGAGGGATACGAATACTCGCGGTTGCGCTGGTCGGCCGAATTGTTGGTCATGCAATAACCGTCGCCAATTTCAATGTTGCGGCGGCGCCAGGTGTGGCCACCATCTTCCGAGATGGCCAGCGACAGCGGCGCACGCGGGGCGCCCCAGAAAGCGGTGCCCCGCGTGGATGCCTGCTGGTCGCGCAGCTCGCCATGGTCTTCGGCGTCTTCAATGTCGTCGTACAGCGAGGGGCGTCGACCAGTGCTGTGCGAGGCATCGCTCTCGTTGTAGACCAGCGCGAGATGACCGTTGCGCAGTGCCACAAACTGGATCGACGAATTGTTGTTGGGCAGCGTTGTCGGCTGCGGTGCGCTCCAGGTACGGCCGTCTTGCGAGCGGCTGGCGTAGATGTGATCTGCCCAGCGGCTGCGGTACACCGCCAGCAGGCTGCCGTCGGCCAGCGTCTGCACGTTCATGTGCACGCAGCCGATGCTGTCGGGCACGTCGTGGCGGCTCCAGGTGCGGCCCTGGTCTTCGGAGATCATGACGGCGCTGATGTCGTCATTGCCGACCCAGCGTTCGCCTGGTTGCGTGCGGCACAGGAAGACAGGGCAGGCCCACGCGCCGTCGGGCAGGACGACGATTGGCTGGCGCACGAAGGTGCCGGCCTGGTCGAACAGCGTATCGATGGGCCCCCAGCTTCGGCCGCCGTCTGTCGAGATACGCCGGCGCACGATGGCTGTGTTCTGGTGTCCCGAAAGCTGCGCGGTGTAGATCAGCCAGAGTTCGCCGGTGGGTGTGCTGAACAGTACCGGGTTCTGCTCCGATCGTGTCGGGTCTTCCGATAGCTTGGTCGCAGGCTGCCATTCGGAGGTGCCTGCCGGCAACCGAGACAGGTAGATCGATACATCGGGAATGCCTTCCTGCGTGCCGCCAAACCACACGCACAGCAAGTCGCCGTTGGGCAGCGCGTGCAGGTTGGCCGCGTGGTTTTGAACGCAAGGTGTGGGCAGGAACGCTTCGCGGCGCTCGGCGTCGGTATAGGCAGCTCGCACGTTCGAATCGAAGGCGGCGTAGGCCGGAAGGGTGGCAGTCATGTTATGTCTCAGTTCAATGCTCGGTGTCTGGGGATCAATGCGCCGCGTTGTTTGGCTTGATGTTGGCGACGGGTGCGCTGGCCTGTGCAGGCTCAGCCGCGCGAAAGAGCAGCTTCTCGACCACCAGAACGAGGGCGGGCGTGACGAGCGCGATGTACATGTTGTCGACGCCGAACGGGTTGCCGAGCAGATACCAGATGGTGGTTGCAATCGCGGCCAGGATCAGGCCCGAAACGGCTCCACGACTGCTGTTGAAGAACGGCAGATAGATGCCGATGAGCGCAACGATGGACACCGACAGCCGCAGCGCCCGCGTGAAGAACGATAGCGCCAGGATTTGCGGCACGAACAGCACGAACACCAGTGGCAGCACGCCCACCGCCAGCGAGATCCAGCGTGTCATGCGCATTTCCTGCTCGGCCGACGGGCGATAGCGCGGCACATAGAAGTCGGTCACGATGAGCGAAGCAATGGCGAGTGCCACCGTACACACGCTCACGAAGATCGACGCCACCAGCGAAGTCGTTACCACGCCGGCCAGCAGCGGATGCATGTGTTGTAGAAAGACCGGCAGCGCATACAGGCTCTTGATGCCCGGGTACAGATACTTGGCGGCCACGCCGATGAAGCCCAGCGCAATCGAGATCGGCACGCACAGCACCGCCGCCATGAGCGAAGCCGAACGGGCGGCTTCAGGGCTCTTGGTGGAAGAAATGGCTTGAATGATGAACTGGGTGGAGAAGATCGCCCCGGCCGAACCGATGATCCACGCGCCGATGGTGCCGCCGGACAGCGCACCCTTCCACGTGAAGTAGTGCTCCGGCATGGCCTGCGCCATCGGGGCAATGCCGCCAGAGAGCTTCCACGCCACCGCGACGATGATGCCGATGCCGACCACCTTGACCGCGCTGTGCACGATGGTCAGATACGCCACGCTCTTGAGACCGCCCCACACGAAGTAGATCGTGCTGACGGCAGCCGTGATGAGCGCCGCGGTCGGAAGGTCGATGTGCATGACGGTGGAGATGGCCGCCGCGCCGCTGACATAGTTGCCCACGTTCACCAGAAACAGCGCGTAGATCATGATGGCCGACACGACCAGCTTAGCCGAGTTGCCGTACTTCTTGGCGATGAAGCCGGAGATGGTGAACTGCCCCGACGCGTACAGACGCTTGGCCATGAACAGGCCAAACAGCAGAAAGCCGATGGCGGCGGAGATGACCGACCACGACGCTGCAATGCCCACGCTGAAGGCTTCTTGCGAGGTGCCGATGGTCGACTTGGCGCCGATGTATTCCGACATCAGCAGCACGGCCACCACCACGGCCGGCATCGAGCGACCGGCCACCATGAATTGCTCGGAAGTGCGGCTGCGCAGCCGGATGCTGGCCACGCTGGTCACCACGATATAGACCACGACCATGGCGATGATCATGGTGGTGTCCCAGGTCGAAAACGAGGTCATCTTTTGTCTCCTGATTCTTGAGCGGATGGCTCCGGCCAGCCCGGCGTGTCTCCGCAGGGTCAGGCCTTGCGCGGGGGCGCTACATCAATTCGTGCTGCATGGGTGGGATGTCAGGCCGCACGTACGGCTTGCGGGTCATCGTGTCGGGTGGCGAGTTCACAGGCCTGGCGAAACGCTTCGAGCATGCTGCGTTCATCGGCGATGCCCTTGCCGGCAATGTCGAACGCGGTTCCATGGTCGACCGAAGTACGGATTACCGGCAGGCCCACGGTGACGTTCACACCGGCCTCCAGCCCCATCACCTTGACCGGTCCGTGGCCCTGGTCGTGATACATCGCCACCACCACATCGAAGTCGCCACGGCCGGCGCGGAAGAACAGCGTATCGGCGGGCAGCGGGCCTTCCACGCGCCAGCCGCGTGCCTGCAGCTCCTGCACGGCGGGGATGATCTTTTGCTCTTCCTCGCCATGGCCGAACAGCCCGTTTTCTCCCGCATGCGGGTTGATGCCGCAGACACCGATGCGCGGGTTCTCGATGCCGGCGCGTACCAGCGTGGCGTGCGCGCGTTCAATGGTGCGCTGGACCAAGCCCGGCTCGATGCGGCGGATGGCGTCGAGCAGCCCGATATGGGTCGTCACGTGGATCACGCGCAGGTTGGGCGCCACGAGCATCATCGAAACCTCATCGATGCCGGTCAGGTGCGCCAGCATTTCGGTGTGGCCCGGGAAGATGTGGCCGCCGGCGTGCAGCGCTTCCTTATTCAGCGGCGCGGTACAGATGGCATCCAGTTCGCCAGCGGACGTCAGCTCGACGGTGCGGGCGATGTACTGATACGCGGCATCGCCCGCGATGGGAGAGAGCTTGCCGTAGGGCAGGTCGGCAGGGATGAGGCCGAGGTCGATGCAGTCCACTACGCCGTAGCGGAAGGCGGCGTCGGCAGGGCGCTCGATCGAGCGAACTTCCAGTGCCGCGCCGGTACGTTGGGCGGCATCGCGCAGTCGTGCCGTGTCGCCAATCACCAGAGGTCGGCATTGCTCGTACACCGAGCGGTGTGTGAGCGCCTTCATGATGATCTCGGGGCCGACACCGGCGGCATCGCCCATGGTGATGCCGATGACAGGACGATAGGTCATTGCGTGAGTTCCTTTGGGTGGTGTGCTGGCTGCGGTTTCGATCAACCGTCGCCAAGCGGCATGCAGGGAGCCGGGTGTGCCGAAGCCCCCCGCCTTGGTGACGACCGGCAGCACGCGGCCGACGCCAGTAAGTTGGGCATGCAGCAGCGGCATGCCGGATTCGATTTCGTCGCACAGGCGCAGCGCGTCGATGCCGGCGGTCGACAGCACGGCGCGCGCGGTCTCGCCGCCGGTGGCGATCAGCCCGCCGGCATGCGGCAAGGCCGGCGCCAGCAACGTGGCGAGGCGGCGGCAGAAGTGCAGGCCGTCGGCGCTGTTGCCGCGCGTGGTTTGGCTGAGCGTGACCAGCACGTCGCGGCCTTCGCACAGCGCATCGATGACGGTCTGGGTGATGTCCGCCTGCGGTGTGTCGAGCGCTTCCACGGGCAGCTCCAGCGACAGCAGGCGCGCACCGGCAGCGGCCTTCAATTCAGACGCCTGCGCATGGGACACGCTGGACATGCTGCCCACCACCGTCAGCACCGGCCCGGCGATTGCGGTTGCCGCATCGCCTTCGACAGCGGCGTTGGCGCTGCCGAGCCCCGCCGCGCGAATCAGCGCGGGCGCCAGACCGGCGGAGCCGACCCAGAACACATGCGCCAGCCGCACGGAGGTCTCGGCGATGTGCGCGAGGTCGTCATCGGTCTGGGCGTCGCACACCACGGCTTGCACACCGTCCGCCTGTAATGCCGCCAGGCGACCGGCCAGCGCGGCGGCACCGGCGCGGATGTCGTCAAGCGTCAGCACGGCGGTCTGAAGGCCCTGGCGCTCCAACATGACGCGCAGATCGGCGCGGCCGCCGATGCTTTCGTTGCGCCACACCTCGGTGTCTTCCACGGCCACGCCGTGCAGCCACTGGCGGCCGTCGCGGGTGGTGCGTCCGGCTGCCGGAAACGCCGGCGCCACGATGGCCAGACCCGCCAGCGGTGCAAGCGCGGCCACCTCAGCAGCGACGTTGCCGCGCAGGGTCGAATCGATCTTCTTGTAGAGCCGCGTGGCCGGCCGGGCCAGTGCATGCCATGCCGCCACCTGCGTGGCCGCCGCATCGACGGCATTGGCGCGCCGCGTGTCGGTGTCCAGTGCGAGGACGTCGGCGCTGGTCGGATACCCGATGGGGTGTCCAACATCGGCGCGCAGCATGACCGCGCTGCGCAATCCGGCCCGCACGCCGGCCACCGCGCAATCGGCGGCGCCCGACAGGTCGTCGGCCAGGATCAGCAGCTTCGGAGCGGTGTGGGCGGACGTGTTCACGGCAGCAGGCGCTGGTAGATAGCCTTGATGTCTGCGTGGCTCAGCGGCTTGGGGTTGTTGCCCAGCAGACGCTTGACCTTCGACGCGGCCTCGGCCAGCACGTCCAGGTGCGTTTCCGACACGCCGAACTGGCGCAAGTCCTGCGGAATCTGCACAACGTCGGTCCACTCGGTCAGCTGTTCGATGAGCGCATCGGCGGCGGTCTCGTCGTCAGTGTCATGGCTGCTGATGTCCAGTGCACGTGCCACGTTGCCCAGCCGCCCGACGATGGCATCCTTGTTGAACGACATTACGTGCGGCAACAGCATCGCGTTGGCCACACCGTGCGTAATGCCGAACATGCCACCGAGCGGATACGCCAGCGCATGCACGGCGGCCGTGCCGGCGGCGGTCAGCGCCAGGCCGCCGTACATCGAACCCAGCATCATCGCCTCGCGCGCCTTGACCGAGCGGCCGTTCTGATATGCCTCGACAAGGTTCGCGCCGATGAGCCGCATCGACTCCATCGCAAACATGTCGCTCACCGGGTTGGCCTTGGTCGAGATATACGACTCCAGCGAATGCACGAATGCGTCGATGCCCGTGGCTGCCGTGATCGGTTTGGGCAGGTCGAAGGTCAGTTCCGCATCGAGAATCACCACTTGTGGCAGCAGATGCCGGCTGACGATGCCCACCTTCAGTTCTTCATCGGGCAGCGTGACGATGGCGTTGGGCGTGACTTCAGAACCCGTGCCCGCCGTGGTTGGGACCAACACCAGCGGAATGCCGGGGCGCTTGATCAGATCAATGCCGAGCCATTCGCGCAGCGGCTGTTCGTTGGTCAGGCGCACTGCAAACAGCTTGGCCGCATCCAGCACGCTGCCGCCACCGATTGACAGGATGGCATCCGGCGCAAACGGCGCGATCTGCTCGCGGAAGACGGTCTCGACGTTCTCAATCGTCGGTTCCGGTTCGACGCCGCGTACGATGCGCGCCTCGATGTCGCGCGCGGCCAGCGCTTGCACCACGCGGCCGATCACGCCGTTCTGCTCCATCACCGGTTGGGTGATGAGTGCGATGCGTTTGACGGGCACATCAAGCAGCGCGAGCTTTTCGGGCAGCAATGCCAGACTGCCTGCGCCGTGGACGATGTGCTTGACGGTCTGGAAATGGTAGGAGGAGGACATGGCGATCGATGATGTTGGGGCGGGCGGCAGTGCTTAGGCGACGTTCAGCGCGGCACGGTAGATGGCGAGCGCTTCAGCCAGGCGTTCGCGGCTTTTCTCATCGAGCGGCTTGGCCGGCGAGCGTGCCGGCCCTGCGGGCATGCCGAGCATCTCGGCGGCGGTCTTCAGCACTACGGGCATGGTGCCGAGCGCAAACGCGTCACGCAGTGCACGCAACGATTCCTGTGCAGCACGCGCGGCCGGAATGTTGCCCGCCTGGAATTGATTCCAGATCGACATGACCACGTGCGGCACCGCATTGGTGGTGGCTGCCACCGCGCCGTCGCCACCGGCAATCAGTGTCCAGAGGATCATCGAATCGGTGCCGGTGAACACGGCAAAGTCGTCACGGCGCAGGTTGATGAGCTGCAGCAGGCGGTCGAAATCGCCACCACTGTCCTTGATGGCGCGGATGTTCGGGATGTCCGCCAGCCGGCGCACGGTGTCGACGGTCAGCGTCACGCCGGCCTTGGCCGGAATCGTGTACAGCAGGATCGGCAGCGACGTCGCGCGCGCGATCTGCTCGTAATGCGCAAACAGCTCCGGCTGCGTGGCGCCGTTGAAGTAGGGCGTGATGACGGATACGGCGTCCACACCCACGTCTTGCATCTTGTGGTTGAGCGCGATCACATCACGCGTGGCATAGGCGCCGGTGCCCGCCACCACGGGCACGCGGCCGCGCGCCTGCTCGACGGTAATACGGGCGATGCGCAGCTTCTCTTCTTCGCTCAGCGCAATGAATTCGCCGTTGGTGCCGAGCACGAAGAGCCCGTGGACGCCCGCGTCGATCAGCCGATCGATCAGCACGCGCAGGCCGTTTTCGTCCACGTCTTCCGTCGGGGTCATCGGGGTGATCAGGGCAGGGACGATCCCTTTGAACGACGCGGTCATGTGGCAATCCTTTCGTGGTGGGCTGCGGCCCGTGGGTCAGCTTGAACCGGAGGGATGCACAGCTGAATGCCTCAAACATCGATCGGTCCAGTCATTGTAATCAATAAAATGATTGAATCGATCAATGTTTACCCTGATCTCACTCCGCTGTACGAAAGCTGAGCAGGCGCCGTATCGCGCACTAACGCTACTCTTCTTGGGTATGGGTGAGGCGGCGTGCTCTTATGACACGACTAATTTTTGATCGAATCAGGCACGCGTGGGTCGCCCCGGTCATCCCATTCGGCAGTTGATTTACGCGGGCGCGTATGGACGTGGGGTCGACTACCGCCAGTCCTGGAATGGAAGCAGCCTATGAACGGGTTTGCTATCCCTTTGGAAATATGGCTGCGTGCATGCCGAAGTAGTACCGAGGCGCGCTCGTGGCACTTGCCTCGACCACGACTTTCTTGTCGGGGCCGATGGGGGTGGACAGCAACCACGGACAGGCGATCAGCCCCACTCGCCGGCGCGGCGAACGGGTAACGACCTTTCCGGCGGGAGGCATGAGGTCTCTCCACGCAAAGGGATTCCCGACTACGCACTAGCAGGGCTCCGCAACGATGGCTTTGTAACGGGCATGGGTGGTGTGGGCGCGCTTTTCGCCTTGGCACTGGCAAACACGCTAGTCGTTCGTCCACCAGCGACCAACTGCTCAAGCTGGGTGCGCTGCAGGCGAGGAGCTTGGGCGCTTCTCGCTTGCGGGATGCAGCACGGGAATGCCCTTAGACCTTGCGGCAATGCGGTGCCCGCGTGAGATCGAGAAAGCCCTGTGTGAGATGCCACTGCGCGAGTGCTGCCAAGCGCTGGCGTAGCGTGTTGATGGAGAGCGTCTGAGCGTGGTGGGCCGACTGTGCGCTGTCCGCGCTTGCTAGCAGGAACCCACCCCATTCGACCTCGAAATGACGGACTGCGGGCTGATAGCTGTGGCGCGTGAGTTCTCCGTTGAGGAAGGAATTGCGCCGCTATGACAACTTAAATCTGATGTAGCATACTACCCTATAGTATATTTTGGTTGAGGTAATGGATGAGCCACACCATCCGCGAGAAGCAGAAGCTGCTTAACCGCGTTCGCCGGATTCGCGGCCAGCTCGATGCCATCGAGCGCGCCCTGGAGGAGGAGCAGGGATGCGCCCCCGTACTGCAGCAGATCACAAGCTGCCGAGGCGCCATGAATGGCCTGCTGGCCGTGGTGCTGGAAGACCACATCCGCACCCACCTGACCGAGGCGGACGACGAACATGAGCACGCCGACGGCAGCGCCAAAGAGCAGCTGATCGAGGTCGTGCATAGCTATTTCAAGTGAGCCGGCTATGAGCAATTTCTACGACACGCCGTTCCACGCCAGCCATGACCACGTGTTCCTGGGCGAGGGACATGAAAAGAACGAGCGCAAAACCTGGGCCGTGATCGTGCTATGCACCCTCATGATGGCCGCCGAGATCATCGGCGGAAGCATGTTTGGCTCGCTGGCACTGGTGGCTGATGGGCTTCACATGTCGACGCACGCGGGCGCCATGCTGATCGCGGCGCTGGCCTACACCTATGCGCGACGTCACGCGAACGACCCGCGTTTCGTGTTCGGCACAGGCAAGCTTGGTGATCTAGCCGGTTTCACCAGCGCCATCATCCTGGCGATGATCGCTCTGTTGATCGGCTACGAGGCGGTGGTGCGTTTCCTCTCACCGGTGCCGATCCACTTTAGCGAGGCGATTCCGATTGCGGTCGTCGGTCTGCTGGTGAATATCGCCAGCGCCTGGCTGCTGAGCGGTGGCGACCACGGTGGTCACAGCCATGGCCACAGTCATCACCATGGTCACGCCCACGGACACGACCACGGCGCAGCCGGACTTGGCGACACGCATCCGCATGGCAGGGAAGTGCAGCACATCGACGCGCCCGCGGGCGTGTTCGCACTGTCGATCTTCGAAGAGGGCGTACCGCCCGTGTTCCGATTGGCTGGAGAAACTGCTCCGCTGCCCGGCGATGTGGCGACGGTGACCACCATTCGGCCGGACGGCAGCCGCCAGGAATTCCTGCTGGTCCGCAAGGCCAACTATCTGGAATCCACCACCGAGATTCCGGAGCCGCATGCATTCACTGCGGTACTCGGCATCGGCGGCCAGGAATACAGCGTGGCCTTCGACGAACATGACCATGATCACGCCGACGGTCACGGGGCACACCATCGCGACCACAACATGCGCGCGGCCTATGTGCACGTTCTGGCGGATGCCGCCGTCTCTGTGCTGGCCATTATCGGTCTGCTGCTGGCCAGAACATTTGGCTGGCTCTGGATGGACCCGCTTGCAGGCATTGTCGGTGCGCTGGTCATCGCCAACTGGGCGCACGGATTGATGCGCGACACCGGCGGCATTCTGGTCGACATGACGCCGGACAAGCATATCGGCAGGCGCATCAAGACGGCGCTGGAGTCCGATGGCGACACGCTGCTCGACCTGCACGTCTGGCGCATCGGCCCTGGCCACCTGGGCGCGGTGGTCTCGGTGAGCACGCGCCAAGCGCACCGCGGGCCGCAGTTTTATCACCAACGGTTGCGGCGACTCCAGGCACTGTCGCATATCACCGTGGAAGTTCACGCGTCGCCGGGCAAATAGCCTATTGGCCGACTCGGACATTTGCTCCGCATCACCAGCATGGGGCGCGGCACCCTGCCATGCGTGCCGCATCTGCCCGACCACAACAAAACACATTCGCGGTCTGACCGCAGATTCTTTCGACCATGTACGGCCCATCCGCATTTGTGCGCATTTGCGCAGCAGCGCTCGCCCTTGCTGCATGTGGCGTTTCCGGCCCATCGCGTGCGCACGGGATCGCTGGCAACCGCTTCTTTCCGGGCACACTCAATTTCGATGATCCTGCCGTTGCAGACGAATTCTCGATCACTGCAGGCGCAGTAAAACACCCTGATGACGCCGGAAACGTCACCGATCGCGCTGCAACGATCTCGTTCGCGAGGCTCCTGACGCCCGAGGTCTCGATCGGTTTTGACACGGGCTTCATTCGGCGCGACTGGGGCAGCATGCGTCAGCCCGGCGCAACCGGTTCCGACGTGGTGCTCAAGTCCAGGCTCTACGAGGACGATCTGAACGAGACGCTTGTTGCCGGCTCCCTCATCTATGGACTGCCCCATACCGGGGCCAAACGGCTCGGCGCCAACACTTCAGCGACCATCGCGCCCAGCCTTTATATAGGCCAGGGGTTCGGCGCCTTGCCTGACGCATGGTCTTGGTTGCGGCCATTCGCCATCACAGCGGGCGTCAGCGTGGCTGTGCCGACCGGCAAAACGTCGGGCAACTTGAGCTATGACCCGACGACGCGGCAGTTCAACAGTGTGAGCACAGCCAACGTCACCACGGTGCACTGGGGATTCGCATTGGAGTACAGCACGCTCTATTTGACGGATCGATTTGTGCCAGGCGTGCTGCCCAAGGAAGAACCCCTGCACCAGTGGATTCCTTTGGTTGAGTTCGCGTTCGACTCGCCACGCGGGCAACGCACGCGCGGCACCGTCAACCCAGGAATCGCCTATGTCAAGGATACGTGGCAGGTCGCCGCGGAACTGGTCCTTCCTGCAACCCACGGATCGACGCGAGGTGTCGGCGCAACTATTCAGGTGTTGTTCTTCCTTGATGATTTCCTGCCGTTGCTGTTCGGCAAGCCGATCCTGGCTCGCTAGCGGGTTGTCTTGCTGTGCGCAGCTACGGTGGCAGTCACACCGATTGAAAGGGTCGACCTGTGGTCATGCCCATGTCGCCCACGCAGGCGTGCAATCCTTGACCGGGCCACTGAAATAGATCCCCGCGGTATCGCTTAAGAATCCGTTAAGAAGAATTCGAGAGCATTGAGGCATTCCTCAGTGCGAGAGGCCGCGATGCCAATCTCAAAGTTTCCTCCTGTTGCCTGCCTGCATTCGGTCTTGGCGTTAGCGCTAGCCGCTGCCGCTCCCCTGGCACATGCGCAAGCGCCCGCGCAACTGCTTGATCAATATCGGGCGCAGGCCGGAGCCCCCTCCGGCCCGTCCCGCGGCCAGGAATTCTTTACATCCAAGCATGGCCGTGAATGGAGCTGTGCGTCCTGCCATGGCAACCCGCCCACGCAGACCGGTCGGCATGCCGCAACTGGCAAGTCGATCGCGCCTCTGGCTCCGGCATTCAATCCTGAGCGCTTTACCGATACCGCCAAGACGGAGAAATGGTTTCGGCGCAACTGCAACGACGTGGTCGGGCGCGAGTGCACGGTGGCCGAAAAAGCAGACGTGCTGAGTTGGCTGATGACCCTCGGGAAGTAGGGCCATCCAGCAACCCATTCAATTCCTGACCTGATGCGGAGTCTCCAAATGTCTGGCCGTTTCGTTGTTACAACCCGAGCCGCATGCGCTTGCCTGGCAGTCGCGGGCCTCGGGCTGTCGTTTCTCGCCGCCGCCGAAGAGGGGCCTGGCATGCGCGCTGCACCGCTGCTGCCCAAGTATCGGCAGGAATGCGCGTCTTGCCATATCGCCTATCCGCCCGGAGCGCTACCCGCCAGTTCCTGGCAGCGCATTCTGGGCAACCTGCAGCACCACTACGGGACGGATGCTTCATTGGACCCCGCCACCGTCAAGCAACTCGATCAGTGGCTCACGGCCAACGCGGCGGATCGCTCAAGGTCAATACCCCCGCCGCCCGAGGACCGGATCACCCGATCGGCGTGGTTCGCCCGCACCCACGACGAAGTGCCGACTGCAGTGTGGCGCCGGCCTGCCATCAAGAGCGCTTCGAACTGCGCTGCCTGCCATACCAAGGCGGATCAAGGCGACTTCAATGAACACAATGTCCGCATCCCGCGCTGAAGCCATGAAAACCGATTCCATCACCCGCCGCATCCTGGTTTGGGATGCGCCGACCCGCCTCTTTCACTGGCTGCTGGCGCTGAGCTTCCTGGGTGCCTACTTGACCGCGGAAAGTGAGCAGTGGCGCCTTGTCCACATCACACTCGGATACACGATGGCGGCGCTGGTCGGCTTTCGACTGGTGTGGGGCATAGTGGGCACGCGATACGCTAGGTTTTCCAGCTTCGTACGGTCCCCCGCTGCCGCACTCCGCTATTTGACCAGCATCATGCACGGGCGGCCGGAGCACCATATTGGCCACAACCCCGCTGGTGCGCTTGCTATCATCGCCTTGCTGCTGATGGCGTGCGGCCTGGCAGGAACGGGCTGGGCCACCTACAACGATGTCGGCGGTGACTGGCTCGGCGAACTGCACGAGGGCTTCGCCAACGCAATGCTTGCACTGGTGGGCATTCATGTTCTCGCCGTCTTTGCCAGCAGTTGGCTGCACGGTGAGAATCTGGTTGGCGCGATGATCAGCGGACGCAAGACCGGCCTGCCGAACGAGGGCATCCGCCGTGCGTGGTCGAGTGTCGCGGGCCTGATGTTGGTGGCTGTGCTGGGCTTCTGGTGGATGCAGTGGCAGTCCGCGCCGCCGGCCGGGGTCACTGACCGTCCCGCGGCCTCCGCGAAGCATCACGACGCCGACCGCGACGACTATTGATCCAAACCGGTACCGAGCGGAGATCTCATCCGTGCGCATCCTGCTTGTCGAAGACGACCCCCTGCTCGGAGACGGCATTCGTGCGGGCCTGCAGCAGCAGGGCTTCCAGGTCGATTGGGTGCGCGACGGCGAGGCAGCGTGGCGGGAGTTGCGCACGGACGCCTACGTCGCCGCAATACTCGACCTTGGGCTGCCCCGCATGGACGGCGTGGACGTGCTGCGAAAGGTGCGTGGCGCAGGCATTGCGGTCCCCATCCTGGTGTTGACCGCGCGCGACGCGATACCAGATCGCGTGCGTGGTCTCGATCTCGGCGCCGATGATTACATCGTCAAGCCCATTGATCTGCACGAACTCAGCGCGAGACTGCGCGCGCTGGTGCGCCGCGCGCATGGTCATCCCACGGAGCAGTTGAGGGCGCGCGGCATTGTTCTGGAGCCGGCGTCACGCACGGTCTTCTGCAACGGTCGAGCCGTCGCACTGTCGACGCGGGAATTTGACCTGCTGCATGCCTTGATGCTGAACGCGGGGCGCGTGCTGTCACGTGAGCAGCTCGAGCAGTGCCTATACCCCTGGGGGCAGGAAGTCGGAAGCAACTCCGTGGAGGTGCATATCCATCATCTGCGCGTCAAACTTGGCAGCGACCTCATCGTGACCGTGCGCGGCGTCGGCTATATGCTGCCGCGTGACAATGCCGAAGCGCCATGACGCGACCGCGCTCGCTCCAAGGTCGGCTGGTGTTGTTGGTGCTTGGCGCCGTCGCCGGCCTATGGCTCATCACCGCATTGATCACGTGGTACGACGCCCAGGACGAGATCGATCAACTGCTGGACAGTCATCTAGCGCAAGCTGGTGCGCTACTGGTCATGCAGCACGCACAGGCCGTCGACGAGGACGATGAGCCGAGTCACGACCTGCCTGTCCAGCATCGTTACGCGCCCAAAGTCGCCTTTCAGGTCTTTCACGAAGGGAAGCTGGGCATCCACTCGGCCAACGCGCCGAACCAGCCGATGGTTGCGCCAGGCGAGCGCACCGCGTCCGGATTCTCTACGGTGCAAATCGGAGGCAATGCTTGGCGTGTCTTTGTAGCGCAGGGGGTCTACAAGGACATCCAGGTCTACGTTGGCGAGCGCATCGACTCCCGCACAGCAATCCTGACCGCCATCTTGCGCAACATGCTGTGGCCGATGGCGTTGGCGTTGCCGTTACTCGCCTTGGCCGTCTGGTGGGCGCTCAAGCGCGGGATGCTGCCGCTGCGCAGATTGGGTACCGCGCTTGCCGAGCGTGACCCGCGAGCACTCGATCCGGTCCGGATGCCCCATGCGCCGGTTGAGATGACGCCCATGCTCGGCGCGCTCAACGCGCTCTTTGCCCGCATTCAGACCATGCTCGACGCCGAGCGCCGCTTCACTGCCGACGCCGCCCACGAATTGCGCACGCCGATTGCCGCAATCAAGGCCCAGGCCCAGGTGGCAATAGCCGCCCAAGAGGACGCCATGCGTCGCCACGCCTTGGTGGGAACGTTGGAAGGATGCGATCGCGCTGCCCATCTGGTCGACCAATTGCTGTTGCTTTCGCGTCTGGAAGCGAACGCCGGCATTTCGATTGAACCGATCGACCTTGGTGCGCTGGCTAGACAAGTGATGGCAGACATTGCGCCAATAGCCTTCGGCAAGAAACAGTGCATCGCACTAGAGAATCCGGAGCGCTGCATGGTCGCGGGCAACAGGGCATTGCTGGCCTCACTTGTTCGCAACCTGATCAACAACGCCATACGCTACAGCCCCGCCGAGGCACAAATCGTCGTGACGGTCACGCACCGTAACGGAAGTGCTGCGCTTTGCGTCGAAGACAGCGGCCCCGGACTCCCCGCCGCCGAACAGCACCGACTTGGCGAGCGCTTTTTCCGTGTCGAGGGAACGGACCAGAGTGGTAGCGGCCTTGGATGGTCGATCGTGCGCCGGATCGCGGCGGTTCACGGTGCAAGCGTAACGGTTGACCGCTCGCCGGGTCTCGGGGGATTGCGCGTCGACGTTATCTGGTCGAACCTCACATCCAGTGGGTCCGGAACCCACCAATAGGTCATGCGCGACTTCATCCCTTCATTGAAGTCATGAAGAATACGAGCCGGCGGTGCGACTCGGGGAGTGTGCCGATGTGGAAAACGGCTCCGGTCTCTCTCATGCGCAATCGCTTGGCAGCGGGGCTGCGCCATTGACCGCGCGCCGCTGCTCAACCTGGAACCCCATCCCCACGTTCACTGCTCGGACAATCCATGCAACAGATAAAAGAAATCGATCTTGAGATCGCCGCCGATTCCGAAGACAGCGTGGCCAAGCAGGCCGCTGCGCGGCGCAGCACCCTTGTGAGCGTCGCCGTCAATCTTGGATTGACGATAGCGCAGGTAGCGGCTGGCATGCTGGCCGGCTCGCAGGCGCTGATCGCCGACGCCATCCACTCCTTGTCCGACCTGATCTCGGACTTCGTGGTGCTATTTGCTAGCCACCATAGCCAGAAAGGGCCGGATCAGACACACCACTATGGCCACCAGCGTTTCGAGAATGCCGCTTCCCTGGTGCTCGGTCTGCTCCTGCTGGCTGTGGGCGTGGGCATGCTCTGGAACGCGGTACTCAAGCTGGAGCACACCGAGGCCATCCAGCCGGTGCGGCTCATTGGCCTTTGGGTCGCGCTAGGCGCTCTGGCTGCCAAAGAACTGTTGTTCCGCTACATGCTGGCGGTGGCAGAGAGAGTGCGTTCAAGCATGCTGGTCGCCAACGCTTGGCATGCCCGTTCGGATGCCGCGTCGTCGCTGGTGGTGGCGCTTGGCATCGTAGGCAACGTACTCGGGTACCGGCTGCTCGACCCGGTGGCAGCGCTTGTTGTGGGTCTGATGGTGACCCGCATGGGCTGGCAGTTCGGCTGGGAAGCCCTGCACGATCTGATGGATCGTGCCGTTGATGAGGAGACTGTGGAGGCGATCCACCAGGTCATGCTAGCGACGACGGGTGTACTTGGCGTACACGACATCAAGACACGCCGTATGGGCGACATGATTCTGGTGGATGCACACCTCGAAGTTGATGCGCGCGTCAGTGTGCGCGAGGGCCACGACATCGCACTGGAGGCTCGCCGCCGCGTGATGGAGCGACGCGACGTGCTCAATTTGATGACGCACGTGGATCCGGTCGATGTGCCCCTCTAGTCGCAGCCTTGCGCCACGTCTTCCTAAAGTGGAGCGAGTAACGGTAAAGGTTCCGATTGGGAATTGCACCGCCACGCACGAGACATGAACAACGGGGCTCGCCGCCATGAATTCGACCTTCCGCGAACGATGGGAACTCAGGAGGCAGCTCTCCGACGACGTTGACAGGATGATGCGCCGTCTGCGGTAAGCCGCTTTCGAAGCCTCTGACGACGACGCAGTCCGTGCTTAGGCAGAGGATTCCGACAACTGGGGGGATTGGCAGACGCTTTCCGAACGTGATGCAACCTGGCGAGAGACTCTGCTCACGGCGTTAGCGAGCGCAAGACCCCTGCGGGGGTTCGGAAGAGATGTCTTCGGGGATGGAGCGACATTCCCGCGCAGTTCGGGCTTGAGCTGTTGTCGGTGCAGCCCTGTCTTAAGTAATTGAAATGGAACGGTTTCCATCTGCTTGAGCACACTGTGCTCCCGCAGAGCGCCAAATTGAGTGACCAAAGTTCCCGATTCAGTGAATCTCGACATCGACAACTGTCGAGATTCACTCAATCTTGAACCGCAGAGCCCGATATGGCGCCATTCCCAGCGGAACGGTTCAGTGAACTTGGAACTCTTGGTTCACTTAATTTGGAACTATCCGGGGCCCGGGTCATTGAATTTGGAACTTTCTGATGGGCCCTGTTGATCACACCAGCGCTGTTGATGGAAACTAGGAACATCGCGTCCAGGAGTGCTTGATTAAGTGTGATAAGCGTCACATTTGCGCCGGCGGCAAATATGGCGGTAAGCGGCGGTTTTTCTCGCAGAAGCGCTGGCTCTCACTAAACGAAGCCGCCCACAGCGGATGGTTCTGTTAGGGCGAGTGAGGTTTGACGGCGGTAGCCGGTGTTCCCTGTGCTCCAACTTCGGCTTGCTCCGTGGGTCGATAGGGCACTAGTTCCCGCTTCTCAAGCGGCCAAACTGCGGCACCTTTCCCATCATGAATGAGCGCCCGATCCTTGGTCGCATACAGCAGTATGCCGGAGACCAGCACCTTTCCGGATTCCACGAGTTCGAAACACTGCGGCTGTTTCTGCGGCTTGCACCCCTTCGCTATCAGGGCTGCGTCCTGAGCAAAGTCTCGTCTGGCGATTGCCTCTCCGATGATTTCTGGTAGCACCAATGGGATGCCCAGCAGCAGAACTGGAAAAAAGAACAGCGGAGGCATTCCCAGTGTCGTAATGACCGTGAACATGAGGTCCCGATGCCATTGAGTGAGTTTCCTCTTGCGGCCGTTTGTTGTCCGAGCACCACGTTCTTTCAAACGCTCGAATATCACAATAACTAGCGCAGTAATCAGCCCAAATAGCATAGTTGCGCCAACGGCTGCCCATTTTTTGCCGATCGCATCCAAACTCAGTAGGATGGAATGCATGACGGTGACAGTGCCCACGTATATGTAGTCTGGCTTATCCAGTGGAAAAAGCTTCCAATCTGTGCCGTAAAGCCCAAAATAAATATCTAAGCGGACTACACCAATAAAGTAGGCTAAGACAGATAACATCAAGATAAGAAGCGAAATCCCAGTCGGGGTGAGCCATATCGCCGGCGTCTGATTTTTGGACTCGTTGGTCTGGGGCTTAGGTTCACTTCCGTTGTCGTGCCTGCCTTCAGAAATCTTATTAGTCATTGGTGGATATTTTGGGTGTGAAACTATGCAATATCGTCACCCGTGGCGATATCTGAAGTCTCGCACTAGGATAAGCGTGCCACTGGCGGGTGGTAGGTAATCTAGCTAGGTAGCAGATTCCTGGTGGGAGTCGTTAAAATGGGCGGTCGGCGGGAAGACATCTGGCAGTTGCGCATGGATCGCAATAATCACCGTGCATGCGGCAAACGGGCCGCGCTAGCCGTGAAAGCGGGCCCTGCGGGTGCCGAAACTTCGTTGGCTTAGGACGATTGCTGCAGTTCATTTGCACGGCCACGAACAAGCGGCCGGGGGAACTCGTTTGTCATTCAGTCCACGCTTACTTTGATTGCTCCCAGCAGCAGCTTCGCTCATTGATCAATGATGTCCAGCAACGATAAGGAAGCCAAGTTTCTTGACTTGGTTCATCGCGTGACGGCGTGTCAGAAGTGCCCTCGGATGGCCGGGAGCGCACGGGTTCTCGGGCCTGGCTGCGGCCCTCTTGATGCGCCGCTCATGTTTGTTGGTGAAGCGCCAGGACGATTGGGCGCCGATGGCTCGCATTTGCCCTTTCACGGAGACAAGTCTGGGCACAACTTTGAGAAACTCATCGAACAGGTGGGGATCAGCCGCTACGAGGTATTCGTAACCAACGCGGTGTTGTGCAACCCAAAGGACGAACGCGGCAACAATGCGACGCCTACATCGACCGAAATTGCAAACTGTGCGCCGTTTCTGCGAGAAACCGTCGAGATACTAGATCCTTCGATCGTGGTCACGCTCGGCGCTGTGGCGCTGAAGGCATGCGGCGAGCTCGAGGCACACTCGTTTTCTCTCAGGGATCAAGTGAGAACCAACAATCCCTGGATGCACCGGTCACTGATACCGGTGTATCACCCAGGACAGCGGGCAATGGTGCACCGTAGCTTCGCCAACCAACTCAGCGACTATCAGTTCGTCGCAGAAACTCTGCGCAGACTCAAGAAGCCACGCAAGAGGCCTGTCAGCACGAAGCCTCGGCCTGACGCCATAAAACTCGGGCAGGTTGCTCAACGAGTCTTGCAGGGCAGTCCGGCCGGACTTAGCTACTTCGCACTTCACAAGCTTTGCTTCTTAGCAGAGCTTGCCGCGCTCGAAGCGACTGGGGAGCGTTTGACGAATGCATATGTCGTCAGACAGAAGGACGGTCCATATTTCGTAGATCTGCATTTGGCGAAGTTGCCGCAGCTAATTCCCGGCGTCCAGATTCGATCTGCTGGCAGCAAGGCATTGCTTTCCTTTCCCATCCAGTCTGATTTTCTTGTCGACGAGCCCGCCGAGACGTTATCCGCCTCAGATGAGGCTGCCATCAGGACGGTTCTCACGAAGTATGGCCGCATGCGTGATGATGAACTCAAACGGGTGGTCTACCTGAGCAAGTACATGAGAGCTCTGCTCAGGAAGGAGCGGACCAGCGGGGCCAATCTTTATAACGCGGCAGTGCTGCCGTTTTCGACAAAGGAATGAACATTCAAACCGCAAGCGGGACAGGTCTGCTACTGCCGCTGGAACAATCCGAGAGAACTAGGTGGTGATATGCCTCTGCATACTTTCGAACAGGCCATCGAAGACGCGCAGCGTTACGGCAAGCAGCATCTCCTTCTTGGCAACGGTTTCAGCATCGCTTGTCGTCCAAAGATCTTCACCTACGGTCGGCTCTACGAGCAAGCTGACTTTTCGAGTATCTCGACAACGGCAAAGCTGGCCTTCGACGCGCTAGCCACACAGGATTTTGAGCGCGTTATCAAAGCTCTTCGCGACGCTGCACGGCTTCTTGAGTCGTATGGCGGCTCTCTGGATCTTGTTGCCCAGCTTCGAGGGGATGCCGACGGTCTACGAGAGCTTCTAGTTCAGACTATTGCTGCGAGTCATCCAGCGTGGCCTGGAGAGATCGAAGAGGAGGAGTACGAGGCATGTCGTCGATTTCTTTCAAACTTCGACACCGTCTATACCTTTAACTATGACCTTCTCCTTTATTGGACACAGATGCATACGGCGGAAGGAGAACCGCCGGACTCCGACGATGGATTTCGCGCGTCGGCAGATGACTTCGATGCCTCATACGTCGTGTGGGAGCCCGGTCAAAGCCACGAGCAGAACATGTGGTTTTTGCATGGAGCACTTCATGTCTTCGATTCCGGAATAGAGATTCAGAAGTACACGTGGAGCAAGACAGGTGTCCGCCTCATTGATCAGATCAGAGATGCGCTGTCCAAGAACCTCTTTCCAATTTTCGTCTCCGAAGGTACCAGTGCCGAGAAGTACGAAAGAATTCGACACAACGACTATCTCGCCAAAGCGTATCGGAGCTTTGGATCGATCGGGGGTGCGCTCTTCATATATGGACACTCGCTCGCGGAGAACGACGATCACTACCTGAAGTGCATACGGAAGGGGAAGGTGAGTCACCTCTATGTTGGCCTGTACGGTGCCCCTGATTCCGACGCGAACAAATTCATTGCGCGGCGCGCCGCTCAGCTATCCGATGGGCGAAGAGCGAAAAATCCGTTGGTGGTCACCTATTTTGATGCTGCATCAGCAAAGGTCTGGGGCCGGTGACACAACTAGCTTTCCTCCGGTTGCCGTCGAGCGCCATAACAACAATGTTCGCGTTCAGTTGCGCTTCGAGCCGCTGAGAGCCGCCAGCTTGACATCGCCAGAATTTCTTCGTAACGTCTGCGGCATGGGCTAGTTGCCGCCCGTCAGCGTGTGCGCTCCCTCCTCAGGGAATACGGCAAAGGCAGATTCCGCAGCACCTCGAAACCGAGTTTCCGTCCTGGAGCCCGGCAATGCACACCGTCGATAGTGGCTCCGCTGACTGGAGACTTATATGTCCTCCCGTATTGCCATGCCATTGGAGGCGCAAGCCTCTGCGTTGGTGTCGTTCCTGGCTGAAGCGAAACACTCGCTTCCACTTGAGACCGCCCTTGAGATTTGCAACTCAATGCGCGTCGCCAAAGAGCCGCCTGCGCGCTTTCTGAAAGCTGCACTTGCCGGACGAAATATCGAGGTCAAGCATACATCCTGTCTGAAAGCCGTTGCGCTAATGGACGGTTTTGATGGGCATGTCTCCCGACCGAAACCTACATGGGTGGTTGCGCAGTACGCATTCGATGCGCCCGCGATTACTCCCAAGGTAAAACGACATCGCAAGAGCACCGACGCGACAGCCGACCTTTGCAATCGGCTTACTGAAAACCTCGCTGACGCCAAGGAGTCCCCATATGCGCAGGTCGTCCGGTAATACCCCCTGAAATCCACCGCTGGGAGAAGTAGAATTTTCTCGTTAAGAGGGAGTTCTGCAGATGAAGAAGTCGAGATTCACAGATAGCCAGATATTGGAGGCGCTCAAGCGCGCGGA